>Ga0209902_100293_pt1 | contig 69003 bp, 61 predicted proteins | sample FECB27metaG_FD_188304 | JGI IMG/M metagenome (GOLD analysis project Ga0209902, IMG submission 188304) | Cyanobacterial communities from the Joint Genome Institute, California, USA - FECB-27 (SPAdes) (version 2) | ecosystem: Environmental > Aquatic > Thermal springs > Hot (42-90C) > Microbial mats...
CCACCCCGACCCTCCCCACCGCAAGCGGGGGGAGAGAGAAGACATGGCTAAACGCGGCCCCACCTATATCTGCCAGGCCTGCGGCGCGGTCTATCACCGCTGGCAGGGCAAATGCGATTCCTGCGGCACCTGGTCCTCGCTGTCGGAGGAGGCGCAGGCCGCCCCGGTCCCCGGCGCGCGCGGCGCATCCGGTGGGAAGCCGCGGGGCCGCATCTTCGCGCTGGAGACGCTGAAGGGCGAGACGCAGGACGCGCCCCGGATCAGGGCCGGCATCGGCGAACTCGACCGAGTCACCGGCGGCGGCTTCGTGCCGGGCTCGGTGCTGCTGATCGGCGGCGATCCCGGCATCGGCAAATCGACGCTGCTGATGCAGGCCTGCGCCTCGCTCGCGCTGGCGGGCCGCCGTGTCGTCTATGTTTCGGGCGAGGAATCGACAGGCCAGGTCCGGCTGCGGGCCGAGCGCATGGGGCTGGCCCATGCGCCGGTCGATCTCGCCGCCGAGACCAATGTCGAGGACATCATCGCGACGCTGAGCCAAGGCGAGCGCCCGGCGCTGGTTGTGATCGATTCGATCCAGACCATGTGGTCGGGCGAGGTCGAGAGCGCGCCCGGCACCGTGACGCAGGTGCGCGGCTCGGCGCAGGCGCTGATCCGCTACGCCAAGACCAGCGGGGCGTGCATCATCCTCGTCGGCCATGTCACCAAGGACGGCCAGATCGCCGGCCCCCGCGTCGTCGAGCACATGGTCGATGCCGTGCTCTCCTTCGAAGGCGAGGGCGCGCACGCTTTCCGCATCCTGCGCGGCCAGAAGAACCGCTTTGGCGCGACCGACGAGATCGGCGTCTTCGAGATGACGGGGAAAGGCCTGTCCGAGGTCTCCAACCCCTCGGCGCTGTTCCTGGCCGGCCGCGACCAGGCCGCGCCGGGCGCCGCCGTCTTCGCCGGCATTGAGGGCACGCGGCCGGTGCTGGTCGAAATCCAGGCGCTGGTCGCGCCGACTTCGCTGGGCACCCCGCGCCGCGCCGTCGTCGGCTGGGAGAACAGCCGGCTGGCCATGGTGCTGGCGGTGCTGGAGACGCATGGCGGGTTAAGGCTCGGTCAGCACGACGTCTATCTCAACGTCGCAGGCGGCCTGCGCGTCAACGAGCCGGCGGCCGACCTCGCGGTCGCGGCCGCGCTCGTCTCCTCGCTGACCGGCGCGATCCTGCCGCCCGAGGGCGTGCATTTCGGCGAGATCGCGCTGTCGGGGGCCGTGCGGCCAGTCTCGGTGACGTCGGCGCGGCTGCGCGAGGCGTCCAAGCTCGGTTTCGAATCCGCGACGCTGCCCGGTGGGGGCGATCAAGGCGAGACCGGCGGACTGAGCCTCAAGCGCATCGGCCATGTCACGGAGCTTGTCGCGGAGATCGCGGCGCGCGCGCCCCGCAAGGTTGCGAAATGAGGATGTCACACCATCTCAAGGGCTGTGAAATCGGGATTTCGCACCTTTTGCAGGACTGTGAAATCACGATTTCACAAGGGTGACGCCGCGCCTTCAAGCGCGTATAGCAAAATCCATGCGGCCAGCCCATCTCTTGCATGGCCATTCCGACGACCATAGCGAAGCGGCTCACCTGATGCCTGTCACCATCCTCGATCTCGTCGTCATCGGCGTGGTTCTGATCTCGGCTTTGCTGGCGGCCGTGCGCGGACTGACGCGCGAGGTGCTGGCGATCGCGTCCTGGGTCGCCGCCGCCGCCGTCGCCTGGACCTTCCATCCGCAGCTTCTGCCGATCGTGAAGCAGTACATTCCCAACGACACCATCGCGCTGATCGCGGCCATCGCAGCGCTGTTCCTGGTCACGCTGATCCTGGTGTCGCTGCTGACGGCCCGCCTGTCCGATTTCGTGCTCGATTCGCGCATCGGTGCGCTCGACCGCACGCTCGGCTTCGTCTTCGGAGCGGGCCGCGGCCTGTTGCTGGCGGTGATCGGCTATCTCTTCTTCACGGCGCTGGTGCCTGAGAAGATGCAGCCGCCCTGGGCGCGGGAGGCCAAGGCCAAGCCGCTGCTCGAGGAAACCGGCCGCTCGCTGCTCACCATGCTGCCGCAGGACATCAACTCCGACATCGTCAAGAAGCTGCTCAAGCCCAAGACCGGCGACGAGCCGGTGGACGCGCCAGCCGAAGAGCCGCGCGCGCCCGTGAACCCGACGGCCGACCCGCAGCGCCGCACGGAGGTTCCCAACGCCACCGACCGGGCCGGCCTGCAGCGCGCGATCGAGGCGAGCCGCCCCGCGACGACGCCTGCGACCCCTGCCCGGCCGTGATGTCCAGACGACCTGTCGTTTTTGTAAATTCGCCTTGATCCGAGCCTATCGACGCCCTCGTCTCGTTACTCCCTCGTCTCGTCACCTGGAGCCCGCGATGCCGCTTTTGAGCGCAGCCGACGCCCCCTTCGATCCCGATGCCGACAGGCTGCGGGAGGAATGCGGCGTCTTCGGCATCTTCGGCCATGCCGATGCCGCCGCGCTGACGGCGCTCGGCCTGCATGCGCTCCAGCATCGCGGCCAGGAGGCGGCGGGCATCGTCTCCTTCGACGGCGCGCGCTTCCATTCCGAGCGCCGGCTCGGCCTCGTCGGCGACGCTTTTTCGGAAGTCTCGGTCATCGACAAGCTGAAGGGCTCGCAGGCGATCGGCCATGTCCGCTATTCGACCACCGGCGAGACCATCCTGCGCAATGTCCAGCCGCTTTTCGCCGAACTGCATGGCGGCGGCTTCGCGGTCGCCCATAACGGCAACCTGACCAACGGCCTGACGCTGCGCCGCAACCTCGTCCGCGACGGCGCGATCTACCAGTCGACCTCCGACACCGAGGTGCTGCTGCATCTCGTCGCGCGCTCGCGCAAGCCGCGCTTCGTCGAGCGCTTCGTCGAGGCGATCCGCCAGATCGAGGGCGCTTACGCCTTCGTCGGCATCACCAACAAGAAGCTGATCGGTGCGCGCGATCCGCTCGGCATCCGTCCGCTCGTTCTGGGCGAACTCGACGGCGCTCCGATCCTGACCTCGGAGACCTGCGCGCTCGACATCATCGGCGCGAAGTTCATCCGCGAGATCGAGAATGGCGAGGTCGTCGTCATCTCCGAGAGCGGCATCGAGAGCCACAAGCCGTTCCCGCCCATGGTCGAGCGGCCCTGCATCTTCGAGTATATTTACTTCGCTAGGCCCGATTCGATCATGAAGGGCGAGAGCCTCTATGCGCGCCGCAAGCGCATGGGCGCGGTGCTCGCCGCCGAGGCCCCGGCCAATGCAGACGTCATCGTTCCGGTGCCCGATTCCGGCGTGCCGGCCGCGCTGGGCTATGCGCAGGCGAGCGGCATCCCCTTCGAGCTTGGCATCATCCGCAACCACTATGTCGGGCGCACCTTCATCGAGCCGACCCAGAAGGTCCGCGAGCTCGGCGTCCGGCTGAAGCATTCGGCCAACCGCTCGGTCGTCGAGGGCAAGAGCATCGTGCTGGTCGACGATTCGATCGTGCGCGGCACGACCTCGTTCAAGATCGTCAAGATGATGCGCGAGGCCGGCGCGCGCGAGGTGCATTTCCGCATCTCCTCGCCGCCGATCACCCATCCCGACTATTACGGCATCGACACGCCCGACCGCGAGAAGCTGCTCGCCGCGACCCATACGCTGGAGGAGATGCGCCAGTTCGTCGGCGCGGATTCGCTGGCCTTCCTCTCGGTCGACGGGCTCTACCGCGCCATGGGCCATGCCGGCCGCGACAACGCCCGGCCGCAATTCACCGACCACTGCTTCACCGGCGACTACCCGACCTCGCTGACCGACGTGATCGGCGAGAGCGCCAAGCAGCAGCTCTCGCTGCTGGCGGAAGCCGGCTGACCCTGACCACCCTGGACCTGTCATGACCAAGCCTCTCGAAGGGCGCGTCGCGCTCGTCACCGGCGCATCGCGCGGCATCGGGCGCGCTGCGGCGCTCGCCTATGCCCAGGCCGGCGCCCATGTCGTCGCGCTCGCCCGCACCACCGGCGCGCTGGAGGAACTCGACGACGAGATCCGGGCGGCAGGCGGGCAGGCGACGCTCGTCCCGGTCGATCTGAGCGACGCGGCCGCGATCGAGAAGCTCGGCCCGGCGCTGCTGCAGCGTTGGGGCAAGCTCGACATCCTGCTGGCGAATGCCGGCATACTCGGGCCGCTGACGCCCCTGACCCATGCCTCCACCAAGGAGTGGAACCGGGTCTTCGACACCAACGTCACGGCGAACTGGCGGCTGCTGAAATCGGTCGAGCCGGCGCTGCAGGCCTCCGATGCCGCGCGCGTCATCCTGATGAGTTCCGGCGCGGCGCATAAATGCCTCGCTTATTGGGGGCCGTATTCGATCTCGAAGGCCGCCGTCGAGGCGATGGCGCGCACCTATGCCGCCGAGACCGCGACCACGCCGCTCAAGGTGATGCTGGTCAATCCCGGCCCGCTGCGCACCCGGATGCGGGCAGAGGCGATGCCCGGCGAGGACCCCTCGAGCCTGCGCACGCCGGAGGAGCTGGCGCCGCATCTGGTCAGGCTCGCCTCGCCTGACTGGAGCGAGACCGGCAAGATCTTCGACTTCCCGCAGGGCAAGGTGCTGACGCCGCAGATGCCGGCCTGAGAGGCTGCCTCGAACCGCGCCGTCCCCTACCGCCTTCTGCCCCTCGGCCCGCTCACGACCGGCGTCTTCGCCCTGTTCTCCGCGTCGAGCTTGCGCCAGCGCGCCAGCCGCTCGGGATCCACCGCGCCGCTCGCGACGGCCGCCTGCACCGCGCAGCCGGGCTCGTGCTCGTGGGTGCAGTCGCGGAACCGGCAATTCGGCGCGAGCTCGGTGATCTCGGCGAACAGCGTCTCCAGCCCTGACGCCGCATCGCTGACATGGAGCGTGCGCATGCCCGGCGTGTCGATCACCCAGCCTCCGCCCGCGATGGCGTGGAGCGATCGCGAGGTTGTGGTGTGGCGGCCCTTGTCGTCGCTCGCCCGGATGTCACCGGTCTCCTGCGCCTCCTCGCCTGCGCCGGTCAGCGCGTTGACCAGGCTGGACTTGCCGACGCCCGACGAGCCGACCAGCGCGACCGTCCGGCCGGCCAAGCACCAGGGCGCGAGCACGGCGGCCTCACGCGAGAGCGGATTGACGATAGCAACCGGCAGTCCGCGCTGGAGCGCGGCGGCCTCGTCGACAAAGGCCTGAGCATCGTCGATCAGATCTGCCTTGGTCAGCAGGATCACCGGCTCGGCCCCGCTTTCGTTGACCAGCGCCAGATAGCGCTCGAGCCGGGCGGCGTTGAAATCGCCATTGCAGGAGGTGACGATGAACAGCGTATCGACATTGGCGCCGGCGAGTTGCGGCGACTTGGCCCCCTCGACGCGGCGCGCCAGTACGGTGCGGCGCTCCAGACGGCGCATCAGCAGGTCCGTCCCCGGCTCGACCAGCACCCAGTCGCCGACGGTGTAGTCGCCCGTGCTGGCATGGACCGGCAGCACCAGCCGGATCGGCCCGGCCGTGGAGATCGCCGACATGCGGGCGCGATGGACGGTCGCGATGCGCGCGGGAATCAGCCCAGCTTCATCCGGATCGCACTGCGCGCTGAAGAACGCCGACCAGCCGAGCGCGGCCAGCGACGCAGCCTCGTCCGGCTCCCTCACGATCCCGTCCCGCTATGCGCTGTCGTCGCCATCCCCGATGCTAGAGCGGGGTTTGCGCCAAGAGGCAAGCGCAAGCATCCGACGACGACTGGACGCGCCGCCTCTCCGGCGGCAGAGAGGACGCCCCTGCCTCGCGACAAACAACCGGAAAGCCCGCCATGACCGCTGCTCTCTCCATCGGCATCATCGGGGCCGGTATCATGGGCGAGCGGTTGCTGCGCGCGATCCTCGATCAGCCGCCGGGCCTGATCACCGTGTCCGGGATCTGGGACCCGTCCGAGGCCGCACTGGCGCGGGTCACAGCCGCCCTGCCCGCGATTCGCGCCCTGCCCGACGCGGCGTCCCTGATCGCAGCCAGCGACTGCGTCTACATCGCTTCGCCGCCGGCCTCGCATCTCGGCCATGCCCGCGCGGCGCTGGCTGCCGGAAAGTCCGTGTTCTGCGAGAAGCCGCTGGCGGTCGACGTCGAGGACGCCCGCGCCTTCGTGGCGGAAGCCGGCGCGCGCGGCGCGGTCAACTTCCCCTTCGCCTCCTCCCCGGCGGTGGCGGCGCTGCGCGGCTGGATCGCCGAGGATGCGGTCGGCGCGATCACGGATGTGACGATCGAGGTCGGATTCAGGGCGTGGCCGCGCCCGTGGCAGGCCGATGCAGCCGCCTGGCTGGACGCGACCGCGCAAGGCGGCTTCACCCGCGAGGTCGTCTCGCATTTCCTGTTCCTGACGCGCCGGCTGGTCGGCCCGCTGCACGGGCTCGCAGCCAGCGCCTCGTTCCCCGAGCACGGCCGCTCCGAGCGCTCGGTCGCGGCGACGCTCCATGCCGGCGAGGCGCCGGTCACATTGACCGGCGGCGTCGGGAGCACGGAGAAAGACGACCACAATCTCTGGACGCTGCAGGGCGAGAACGGCGCTGTTCGCCTCCGCGACTGGTCGATCGCGGAGCGCAGGCAGCCGGACGGCTCCTGGCAGGCCGCGCCCGACGCATTGCCCAACGAGAAGGCCCGCCCGCTTGCGCTCAAGCGCCAGTTGGAGGGCGTCGTCGCCATGGCGCGGGGGCAGCCGCACAATCTGGCGACGCTTCGGGAGGCGTTCGACGTGCAGGAGATCGTCGAGGCGATCCTGCAAAGCCGCTGAGCGCTCTTGTGGTCGCATCGCAGCCGCGCGAGACTTCGATCGTCCGAACCGGAGCCCGCCGATGATCCGTCCCGCCATGCTGCTGCTCGCCTTCGCCTGCGGAATCGGCCTGTCCCAGCCGGCCCGCGCCGAGACCTGCGACGACCTCTGGTACGCCCGCAACGAGATCTACAAGGCGCAGGGCTACTGCTTCCGGACGCAGCGCGGCATCAGCGCCTTTGGCAATGCCGGCTGCCAGTATGACGCCGTCGAGGACGTGCCGCTCTCGGCGAACCAGCGCCGGACGGTCGCCGAGATCGCCCGCGAGGAGCGCGCCCGGCGCTGCCCGCGCTGAGCTGGCAGCAGGCGGATTTGCTGTGGAAGGCGGCGGGCTCCTGCCGCGTCATGCCGGCCGCGCATGCTAGAAGAGCCGGCTTGAACGGGTGAAGCAGGGCGACGCAAAGCACCGCATGACCAGCGCCATCGATATGGGCCTGACCACGGCCGGCCAGCCGGCATGGCTCGACCTCGCCGAACTGCTGGCGACGCGGCTTCTGGTGCAGGGCAATTCCGGCTCGGGCAAATCGCATCTGCTGCGCCGCCTGCTGGAGCAGAGCGCGCCTTTGGTACAGCAGGCGGTGATCGACCCGGAAGGCGATTTCGTCTCGCTCGCCGAGCAGTTCGGCCATGTCGTGGTCGATGCGGAATGCGGCGAGGCCGAACTTCAGCGCGTCGCGCTGCGCGTGCGCCAGCATCGCGTCTCCGTTGTGCTCAATCTCGAAAACCTCGACGCCGACGAACAGTTGCGCGCCACTGCCGCCTTTCTCGGCGGGCTCTTCGATGTCGAGCGCTCGCTCTGGTTCCCGATGCTGGTCGTCGTCGACGAGGCACAGCTCTTCGCCCCCGTGATGGCGGGCGAGGCCTCCGACGAGGCGCGCCGGCTGTCGCTGGGCGCCATGACCAACCTGATGTGCCGGGGCCGCAAGCGCGGGCTGGCGGGCGTCATCGCGACGCAGCGCCTGGCCAAGCTCGCCAAGAACGTCGCGGCCGAGGCCTCCAACTTCCTGATGGGCCGCACTTTTCTCGACATAGACATGGCCCGCGCCGCCGATCTGCTCGGCATGGAACGCCGGCAGGCGGAGATGTTCCGCGATCTGGAGCGCGGCCAGTTCGTCGCACTGGGGCCAGCCCTGTCGAAGCGCCCGCTGCCGCTGCGCATCGGCCCCGCGACCTCGGTCGATCGCGGCGGCGCGCCGGGTCTGATGCCGATGCCGGAGCAGGGCCCGGAGGAAGCAGGCAAGCTGATCTTCACCGCCGGTCCCGACGAGCCGGCGCCGATTGCCCGCATTCCCCGCCCCGCCCCGCGCCCGCGCCCGCCTGCCAACGACGTGCTGCGACAGATCGAAAGCTGGCGGCCCACACCCGCGCCCGAGCCGGAGCCCGAAGCGCCGATGGACCCTGCCGAGCGCGAGGCCGGAATGGCCGCGATCCTGTCGGAACTCATGGCCGATCCGGAAACGCGCACGCGGCAGGTCGCCGTGCTCTATCAGGATTTCACGGTGCGCTGCCGGATGCGCAGGCTGGGTTCAGGCGGCATGAGCCTCGACGAGTTCCGCCGCAGGCTCGCCGTGGCGCGGGCCGGCGCGAGCGACGAGGTCACGGGCCAGCCGGTCTGGCGGCAGGCGCTGGATGCGGCGGTCACGCTGCCGGAAGACCTGCAGTCGCTGTTCCTGGCGGTCGTGCGGATCGCGATCGAGGGCGCACCCTGCCCCAGCGACTCAGAACTCGCGGCGATCTATGGCAGCCATTCGCCGAGCCGCGCGCGCCGGCTGCTCGGCTATATCGAGGAGCGCGGCCTTCTCGTAGCGCATGTCGATTTCAGGGGGCAGCGCACGCTGGCGCTGCCGACGCTGGGGCTGGAGACAGCGCCGGGGCTGGCCCAGCCGCGCGTGGCGGGCGTACCGAGGGGGTTGCGGGGGTAATGCGCGATATTCGCTTCAACACGCATCGTCATCCCGGACGCAGCGAAGCTGAGATCCGGGATCCATCATAGAGTTCAGTCAATGCTCTATGATGGATCCCGGATCTGCGCGGCTGCGCCGCTTGTCCGGGATGACGACGTCCATATACGGCCGAAGATCGCGAAATTCCGACGTGCCCGAAGCCTCAATGCCCCTTGCCGTTGGTCGTCAGCGTCATCTTGTCGACCCAGGCGATGCCGATAGCCGACAGGATGAAGACCGTGTGGATGATCGTCTGCAGGATGATGCCGGTCTCGGTGTAGGTCGTCTTGCCGGCGATGCCGATATTGCCGGCCTCGATGAAGGTCCGCAGCAGATGGATCGACGAGATGCCGATGATCGCCATGGCGAGCTTGATCTTCAGGATCGAGGCGTTGACGTGGCTCAGCCATTCCGGCTGGTCGGGATGGCCCTGAAGCCTCAGGCGCGAGACGAAGGTCTCGTAGCCGCCGACGATGACCATGATCAGCAGGTTCGAGATCATCACCACGTCGATCAGGCCGAGCACGACGAGCATGATCTGCTGCTCGGTGAAGGAGAAGGCGTGGGTCACGAGGTGGACCAGCTCCTTCAGGAACAGGAAGACATAGACGCACTGCGCCACGATCAGGCCGAGATAGAGCGGCACCTGCAGCCAGCGCGAGCCGAAGATGATCATCGGCAGCGGCTTGAGGGGGCCGGCGACGGGGACCTGTGACGGTTCGGTCGGGTGCGACATTGATAAGGTTCCAGGACTGTCGGATGAATGCTGCAATGCGGTAGACGCCGCTGCTAGATGGGACGCGCGCCTTGTGAACGCAAGCGCGAACATGAGACAGGCTTCGCGCCAAGGCTTGTCGCGCGCCGACGCAGCGGCAGCCAACATGAAATTTTGTCCATCCTCGAAGATAGGCGCTTTCAAGCCACAATCGGCGTGGATAAACTCTGCAACAATCGGGGGAACCGTTCATGGTCCTCTCGCGATCTGGAGAGGAAAGGATTTTCGCATGATCAAGACCCTGACCATTGCTGCAGCTCTCGTCGGCGCGACGCTTCTCGCGGTCCCGGCCTCGGCTGCTCCGCTCTCTGCGACCTCGAGCGCGGCGCTCGCGCTGACTGATGCCGGCAAGGACCTCGTCCAGACCGTGCAGTATCGCCGCTATGGCGGCTATCGCGGCGGCCCGCGCTACGGCTATCGCGGCGGCTACCGTGGCGGCCGCGGCGGAGCGATCGCCGGCGGTATCGCCGCAGGCGCACTCGGCGCTCTGGCCGCCGGCGCGCTGCTCGCGCCCGGCCCGGTCTATGGCGCGCCGGTCTATGTCGAGCCGGCCCCGGTTTATGTCGCGCCGCGCGCCTATGGCTATGGCGCGTCGGATGTCGATGCGGTCGCCTATTGCTCGCGCAAGTTCCGCAGCTACGACCCCGAGACCGGCACCTATATCGCCACCGGCGGCGTGGTTCGCGCCTGCCCCTGAGCCCGGCGATAGCTGACATCGCCCGACGGGCGATCAATGCAACCTCCCTGCAGCGATGCAGGGAGGTTTTTTGTGGTTCTGTGGCTGGTGATTTTGTGTCTCGGCATGGTGCGGCGGCGCTAGACTGTGCCCGACCTCGATCGACCGGGACACGCCATGATCGCCGCACTGACCCTTCTGCTGGCCTGCCAGCTCGCCGGCGAGGCGCTGGCGCGCCTGTTTTCTCTGCCGATCCCAGGCCCGGTGATCGGGCTGGCTTTGCTCTTCCTCGGCCTGCAATTGCGAGCGACATGGCGGCCTGACGCCACGCCGGTCGACGAACTGCCGCTCGGCGCGGTCTGCGGCGTGCTGCTGGCGCATCTCTCGCTGCTCTTCGTCCCGGCCGGAGCCGGGATCGTGCGGCATGCCGGCGCGCTCGTCGCGCATGGGCCTGGCCTGGTCGCGGCGCTCGTGATCTCGACCGCGCTGACGCTCGTCGTCACCGCCTTCGTCTTCGTGAAGGTGGCTGCGCTCGTCGACAGCGCGCCGGAGAATTGAGGCCGTGACGCCGCTCGATCTCGCCCGCGTCGAGACGCTCTGGGTCTATCTCGCCGCCGACCCGCTGCTCTGGCTCACCGTGACGCTGATCGCCTATGTCGCCGCGGACCGGATATCCGCCGCGCTCGGCCGGCATCCGCTCGCCAATCCGGTGCTGATCGCGGTCGCCTTCTTGGCCGTGATCCTGCTCGCGACGAAGACGCCCTTCGAGACCTATTTCCAGGGCGCGCAGTTCGTGCATTTCCTGCTCGGCCCGGCGACCGTGGCGCTTGCCTTGCCGCTGCACCGGCACTGGCCGATCGTGCGCAAGGCGGCGCTGCCGATCCTCGCCGCGCTGCTGGCGGGCGCGCTGACGGCGGTGGTCAGCGCCGTCGGCATCGCCGCGCTGTTCGGCGCGCCCTACCCCGTGCTGGCGGCGCTCGCGCCGAAATCGGTCACGGCGGCGATCGCCATGGGCGTGGCGCGCGGCATCGGCGGCGAGCCCTCGCTGACGGCGACGCTGGTGATCGCGACCGGCATTCTCGGCGCGGTCATGGTCACGCCGCTGATGGTGCTCTTCCGGTTCACCGACTGGCGCGCGCGCGGCTTCGCGGCGGGCCTGGCCGCCCATGGCATCGGCACGGCGCGGGCCTTCCAGGTCAATCCGGTGGCCGGCGCGTTTGCGGGCATCGCCATGGGGCTGAACGGGCTCGTGACGGCGGCGCTGGTGCCGCTGATCCTGACGCTTTTCTGACGCGGCGCATGCAACCTGCAGGGTAATCGACCAGATAGTCCCGTTGCGGCACTCCTCGGCCATGCCGACGATGCGCCCCGGTCGTCACGGGGCGCGCGACACGCCTGACGGAGACACGCTGATGAAAGTCCGGGACCTCTATCCCCTTGTCACGACGCCTGCGCTTTTCGAGGCCCGCGACTTCTACGTCAGGCATTTCGGCTTCGAAATCGTCTTCGAGGCGAGCTGGTTCGTCTATCTGTCGGGCCCGGGCGAAGACGGCGCGCGCGGCGCGACGCTCGCCTTCATGCATCCAGACCACCCGTCGCATCCGCCCGGCCCCGAAGCCTTCGCTGGCGCGGGCATGATTTTGACGGTCGAGGTTTCGGACGCCCGCGCCGTCTTCGAGTGCCTGAGCGCGCAGGGCGCGCCCGTGATCCACCCCCTGACCGACGAGGATTGGGGACAAAGGCGCTTCATGACGCGCGATCCGGCGGGCCTGCTGATCGACGTGGTCGAGCAGACCGCGCCCGCGCCGGGCTTCTGGGAGCGCTATCGGGCCCCTGCCGGCTGATCCGCGCACCGGCGAGTTGCCAAAGCCCGCGCGGTCGGGAACATGTCGTCCGCCACACCAGAAGCGCCGAGGATCACCGCGTTGAAGATCGCCACCTGGAACGTCAACTCCGTCCGCCAGCGCCTCGGCCATCTGCTCGATGTCCTGAAACAGGAGGAGCCCGACGCGCTCTGCCTGCAGGAGATCAAATGCACTGACGCCGATTTCCCGCGCGCCGAGATCGAGGCGGCGGGCTGGCAGGTCGAGACCCATGGCCAGAAGACCTTCAACGGCGTCGCGATCATCTCGCGGGCGAAGCTGGAGGATGTCCGGCGCGGCCTGCCCGGCGACGCGACCGACGAGCAGGCGCGCTATCTCGAAGGCGTGCTGCCGCTGGGCAAGGGCGTGGTGCGGGTGGCCTCGATCTATCTGCCCAACGGCAATCCGCCCAACACCGAGAAATACCCCTACAAGCTCGGCTGGATGAAGCGGCTCACCGCCCACGCGCAGATGCTGCTGGCCCATGAGGAGCCGCTGGTGCTGGCGGGCGACTACAACGTCATCCCCGAGCCACGCGACGCCCGCGAACCCGCAGCCTGGGTCAACGACGCGCTGTTTCTGCCGCCAACGCGCACGGCCTTTCGCGGCCTGATCAACCTCGGCCTGACCGAGGCCTTTCGCGCCACCACGGAGGCCGGTGGGCACTACAGCTTCTGGGATTACCAGGCCGGCGCCTGGCAGCGAAACAACGGCATCCGCATCGACCACCTGCTGCTCTCGGCCCAGGCCGCGGACAGGTTGGCGGGCGTGCAGATCGTCAAGCATGTGCGCGGCTGGGAAAAGCCGTCTGACCATGTGCCGGTGATGGTGGAGTTGCGGGCAGCTTGAGCCGGGTGCAGGGCCGCCCCCTACTCCGCCCTGAGCCAGGCCAGCAGGCCGGCCTCGTCGCCGCTCTCGACCGCAGCCGCGACGCGCCGGCCGACCGCCGCCCCGAATTTGTAGCCATGGCCCGAGCAGGCCGAGACGGCAAACACCTTGCCGATCCGCCGCGACAGGAACTTGTGGTCGGTGGTGAAGGTGTAGGCGCAGCTCGCCACCCGCTTGACGCCGTATTCGGCGATCCGCGCGAAGGGCGGCGCGAAGTAGTCGCGGATGATCTGCCCCTCGCCGGGACGCGGCTCGCGGTCGAGATCGGGCGCCATCGGCACCTTGTGGATTCCGGCCCCGAGCTTGAGATCGGTGCCGTCCACTGCCGGCAGGACATAGCCGTCGACGCTGCCGCCGACATCGACGATGCAGGGCGCGGCGGCCCACGCCGCCTTCAGATCGTCTGGCGGATCGAGATAGACGACGCCCGTGCGATAGGGCTTCAAGGCCTCGCCCAGCTCCGGCAGCAGCCGCAGCGTCCAGGCCCCGGCGGTGACGACGATCTGGTCGAAGGCAAGTCGCTCGCCGCTGGCGAAACCGACCGCGCCGCTGTCGGGATCGACCGACGTCACGGCGACGCCCTCGCGGATCGCGACGCCGCGCTCCCGCAGCAGCGCCACCATCCCGGCCGCGATCCGGGCGGGAAACAGGGCCCCGCCCTCGCCGCTCAGATAGGCGTAGCGGAAGGTCGCCGGGTCGAGGAAGGGATAGCGCCGCGCGGCTTCCGCCGGCTCGAACAGCTGATAGGGCGAGCCCATCCGGTCGAGCCCGTCGCGATACTCCTCGCCCTCGTCGCCCGCGATCTGCGAGATGCCCATCACGCCGCAGGCCTTGTAATGCACGGTGCCGAGATCGGTCCAGAGTTCCTCCCAGGCGGCGAAGGCCTCCGTGATGGTGCGGGCATAGCCGTCGTCGCCGGCATAGGCGCGCCGGATGATGCGGTGCTGGTCGCCCGACGCCGCATAGGGGTTGGGGATCGCGGCCGCCTGCTCGATCAGCGTGGCGCTATGCCCGGCCTTGTTCAGCGCCCAGGCGGTGGACATCCCGGCGATGCCGGCTCCGACGACGGCGATCTTCATCCGGCCCGCTTGTTCTTGTCATAGGGGTTTTCGCCACCGCGCGTATGCAGGCGCACCGGCGTGCCCGGCAATTCGAACGCCTCGCGCAGATTGTTGACGAGGTAGCGCGTATAGGACACCGGCAGATGGTCGAGCTGGTTGCCGAACAGCGCAAAGGTCGGCGGCCGCGCCTTGGCCTGCGTCATGTAGCGGATCTTGATGCGGCGGCCGGCGACGGCTGGCGGCGGGTGGGCCGAGAGCACGCCTTCGAGCCAACGGTTGATCTTCGCCGTCGAGACGCGCCGGTTCCAAACCTCATAGGCCCCGAAGACGCCCTGCATCAGCCGGTCGATGCCTTCCCCGGCGAGACCCGAGAGCGGGATGATCGGCACGCCGCGCACCTGCGCGAGCAGATGCGTCGCCTTCTCCTTCAGTTCGGCGAGCAGGCCGTTCTTGTCGGCGACGAGGTCCCATTTGTTGAGACCGATCACCACGGTGCGGCCCTCGCGCTCGGTCAGGTCGACCAGCGTCAGGTCCTGCTTCTCGAACGGGATCGTCGCATCGAGCAGCACGACCACGACCTCGGCGAAGCGGATCGCGCGCAGCGCGTCCTGCACCGACATCTTCTCCAGCTTCTCCTCGATACGGGCGCGCTTGCGCATGCCGGCCGTGTCGAAGAGTTTGACGGGCTTGCCGCGCCACTCCCAGTCGACGGAGATCGTATCGCGGGTGATGCCGGCCTCGGGACCGGTCAAAAGCCGCTCCTCGCCGATCATGCGGTTGACCAGCGTCGACTTGCCGGCGTTGGGCCGCCCGATGATGGTGACGCGCAGCGGCTTGGTCGGATCGTTGTACTCGGCCTCCTCGTCGCTGATGGCCGCGGGGGCCTCGACCCAGCGCTTGTCGCCATAGCTCTCGTCGAAGGGCTCTTCCTCTTCGGGCTCGACATCGACGAAGGGCGCCAGCGCCTCCAGCAGGTCCGACGTGCCCTCGCCATGCTCGGCCGAGAACGGCACGGGATCGCCGAGACCGAGCGCGTAGGATTCGAAGATGCCGTCGAGCCCCTTCCGCCCTTCCGCCTTGTTGGCGAGCAGGATCACCGGCTTGCCGGATTTGCGCACCAGATCGGCGAAGGGCTGGTCCATCGGCGTCAGGCCGAGCCGGGCGTCGATCATGAACAGGATGACGTCGGCCTGGCCGATTGCGGTCTCGGTCTGGGCGCGCATGCGGCCCGCCAGCGAGCCGGGATCGGCCTCCTCGAGGCCAGCCGTGTCGATGATGGTGAAGCGCAGATGGCCGAGCGAGGCCTCGCCCTCGCGCCGGTCGCGGGTGACGCCCGGCAGGTCATCGACCAGCGCCAGCTTCTTGCCGACGAGCCGGTTGAACAGGGTCGACTTGCCGACATTGGGGCGGCCGATGATGGCGACGGTGGCGGTCATGGAGGGTTCGATCTCGACGGCGTCGATAGGAGCTGTTGCAAACGCCGGTACTCAGCTTAACCCGTCATTGCGAGCGAAGCGAAGCAATCCAGGGAACGTGGAGCGCCAAGGCTCTGGATTGCTTCGCTTCGCTCGCAATGACGCGAGAGCGATACCCAAAAGCGACGCGAGGGAGCCTAATTCTTCGTCTCAACCGGGCCGCCGCGCACCAGCGTGAGATAGAGATCGACGCGCTGGCGCATGACGCGCGGCGAGAGCGGATCGGTCACGATCGCGTCGAACCAGCGGCCGGCGTCCTCGAACAGGTTTGCCTTGAGCGCGGCGATGCCGAGGAACTCGCGGGCGGAATGGCGCAGCGTCCCTTGAGCCGAGGCGAGCGGCTCCAGCGCGGTGCGCAGTTCGGCATAGGGCGAAAGGTCGATCCGCAGCATGCCGGCGCGCAGGCGCGCGACATCGCGATAGATCTGCGCCAGCGAGCCGTCATTGGCGAGCGCGTCGAACGCGGTCGCGCCGGCGGCCGGGTCGCGCTTGCCGGTTTCGGCGGCGAGCCTGAAGCGCGCGATCTGGCGGTATCCGGCCGGCGCGTTGGCGGCGAGATCCTTCAGGATCGTCTCGGCCTCGTCGCCATTGTTGTCGCGGGAGGATTTCAGCGCCGCTTCCAGCCGCGCGCCGACGGCCTGTGAGGCGGCGTTCTCGCGCTGCAGCCAGTACTGCCAGCCGGCCACGGCCAGCACCGCCAGCACGGCGAGCGCGATCAGCACATTGCCGTATTTCTTCCAGAAGGCGGCCGCCTTGTCGCGGCGCACCTCTTCATCGATCTCACGAAAAATATCGGACATGGCCCGCCAATGAACTGCCTAATGAATTCCCTGTTGACGGGCCGCGTAGCATTTCCGTCGCACGATTGCGAGCCGCTTGACGCCGGCTCACGCCAGCGACATCAGCAATCTGCGGCCTTGCCCGGCCTGCGGCGATGCAAACAGAGCGGGAACGGCGCGTCTGCGCTAGTCTGATGCTCAAGCGAATCAGGGAGACTGACGGCGGACATGGCGGGAGAAGGCGATCTTTTCGGCGCTGGGGCCGAGCCACCGGCCGGAGTTCCGCCGAAGCCGCCGCGCAACGCCATGCCGCCCGTCGGCGGCAAGCCGGCTCCGGCGGCCTCGGCGCGCAACGGCACGCTCTCTGAAGCTGGCTACGACGCTTCCGCGATCGAGGTGCTCGAAGGCCTGGAGCCCGTCCGTCGCCGGCCGGGCATGTATATCGGCGGAACCGACGAGCGCGCGCTGCACCATCTCTTCGCCGAGGTGATCGACAACGCCATGGACGAGGCGGTCGCCGGCCACGCGACCTTCATCGAGGTCGAGGTGCTGGAAGACGGCTCGATCGCCGTCACCGACAACGGACGCGGCATCCCGGTCGATCCGCATCCGAAATTTCCCGGCAAGTCGGCGCTCGAAGTCATCATGACGACGCTGCATGCCGGCGGAAAATTCGATTCCAAGGCCTATGAGACCTCGGGCGGCCTGCATGGCGTCGGCGTCTCGGTGGTGAATGCGCTCTCGGACGAACTCGAGGTCGAGGTCGCGCGGGCTAAGGTTCTTTATCGCCAGCGCTTCTCGCGCGGCCATCCGCAGGGTCCGCTGGAAGTCGTCGGCCCCGTCGCGAACCGGCGCGGCACTCGCGTGCGCTTCCACCCCGACGCGCAGATCTTTGGCGAGGGCGCGCATTTCGTGCCAGCCCGCCTGTTCCGCATGGCGCGCTCGAAGGCCTATCTGTTCGGCGGCGTCGAGATCCGCTGGCAATGCGCGCCTTCTCTGCTGAAGGCCGAAGGCGATGTCGCGGCCGAGGCGATGTTCAAGTTTCCGGGCGGCTTGCGCGACTATCTCGCCCGCGAGATCGAGGGCAAGGACCTCGTCGCCGAGCCGATCTTCTCCGGCAAGATCACCAAGGCGGGCGGCCATGGCTCGCTTGAATGGGCGATCGCCTGGCTTGCCACCGGCGAGGACGGGTTTGCCTCGTCCTATTGCAACACGATCCCGACGGCCGAAGGCGGCACGCATGAGCAGGGTCTGCGCATCGCCCTGCTGCGGGGCCTGCGCGACCATGCCGAGCGCATCGGCCAGTCCAAGCGCATGGCGCAGGTCACCTCCGACGACGTCATGGCGACCTGCGCCGCCATGCTCTCGGTCTTCATCCGCGAGCCGGAATTCCAGGGCCAGACCAAGGACAAGCTGGCGACGCTGGAAGCCTCCCGCATCGTCGAGAACGCGGTCCGCGACGCCTTCGACCACTGGCTCGCGGCTGCGCCCCAGCAGGCGCTGCGTCTGCTCGACTGGTCGGTGGACCGGGCCGACGAGCGCCTGCGCCGCCGCCTCGAAAAGGAGGTGTCGCGGAAAACCGCCACCAAGAAGCTGCGCCTGCCCGGCAAGCTCGCCGATTGCAGCAATGCGGGCGCGTCCGGCTCGGAGATCTTCATCGTCGAGGGCGATTCGGCCGGCGGCTCGGCCAAGCAGGCCCGCAACCGCGCGACGCAGGCCATTCTGCCCTTGCGCGGAAAGATCCTCAACGTCGCCAATGCGACGCGCGACAAGCTCAACGCCAACCAGCAGCTCGCCGACCTGATCCTGGCGCTGGGCTGCGGCATCGGCAGCCAGTTCCGCGAAGACGATCTGCGCTACGAGAAGGTCATCGTGATGACCGACGCCGATGTCGACGGCGCCCATATCGCCTCGCTGCTGGTGACCTTCTTCTGGCGGCAGATGCCGCGCCTGATCGAGAAGGGCCATCTCTATCTGGCAGTGCCGCCGCTCTACCGGCTGCAGGCCGGCGGCAAGTCGGTCTATGCCCGCAACGACGCGCACAAGGACGAGCTGATCGCCTCGGTGTTCAAGGGCAAGAAGCCGGAAATCTCGCGCTTCAAGGGCCTTGGCGAAATGATGCCGGCGCAGCTCAAGGAAACCACCATGGACCCGGCCAAGCGCATCCTGCTCAAGGTCATGGTCGAGCACGAGGCCCGCGACGAGACCTCGGACGTGGTCGAGCGGCTGATGGGCAACAAGCCCGAGGCGCGCTTCATCTTCATCCAGGAGCGGGCGGCGTTCGCGGGCGAGCTGGTGGATCTGTAGGGTCGAACGACGCCAGCGGGTCGCCGGTTCAGGATTTGGGCTTGGGCTGCCATTTCCGACGGCAGTACAGGTAAGGCCGGGCATCGACGTGGCTGGCGAAGCAAATCGCCGTTGCCGTCTGCGCCTCGCCTTTCGTGCCATCTATCCCGCGCCGCGCGATGTCGTCAGCCGAGACGATATCGCGCTCCGGTACGTGGAACGCTTTCTGGATCTCGCGCGCATACGCCGACGCGGCCGCCCAACTATCGGCTTGATACGTGATTCCGAAGCCGTCGATGACGTCTTTGTCCCCCAGGACCAAACTGATCTCGATCTCGTGAGAGGGGTGCGTGTAGGCACAGATTCGTTTTTCGCACTCCTCGAATACGAGCGGGGACGACAGTCCCGTTGTCAAAGACTGATGAGCGGCATCGTAGCTGACACCGAAATCTGCGCCGGCGGCCGCGCCCCCGGCCATGACTGCAACCAAAACCGCAATTGCACGCATTTCACCTTCCTCGATTGCGACAAGGATGATCCCGATATTGGGATTCGCCAAGGGCACGGCAGCCGTTCGGAAGGCGCCCGTCGGAGAAATGCTTCGCTAACCATCTTTTTACAGCTTTGCCGGCATGATCGATCCAGCGGCGCGCGACAGCGCCAGATGGATCGCGGAGCGCCCGATGCGGCTGATCGAACTGTTCTGGAAGAACGAGCGCGGCACGATGGTCGCCGATGTCGCCAAGGCCGGGGCGGCGATCGCCTTCCTCTCCGTCATCGCGGCGAATTTCGTCTCGCACCAGACCGCCCAGCTCGACAAGGAGCGCCTGACGCAGGTTGCGGACGCCGCCTCGAAGGGGCGTCCGGTCGATCCGATGGTGACGGGCTCGATCCTGAAGCGCGCCGGCGAGACGAGGCTCGACCCCTGCATCGTCCAGCGCTGAGCTTCAGCCCAGCCAGTCCAGCAGTTCGCTCGTCACGGCGTCCGGCGCTTCCAGCGTCGAGAGGTGGCCGCAGCCCGGAAGTATCACAAGCCGCGCATTCACGCCGATCCCGTCGGCGATCTCCTGCGCCTCTGCCGGCGGGGTCAGCGCATCCTCCTCGCCGACCAGCACCAGCGTCGGCACCGTGATCGCACCAAGCCCGGGCCGCGAATCCGGCCGGCTCATGATCGCCTTCTGCTGACGCACGAAGCCCGCGGGGCCGATCTCGTCGGCCATGGCGCGGACGGCCAGGCGCAAGGCTTCGTCGGTCAGGCGCGCGGGCGCGACCAGCTTCTGCCAGAGCAGCGTCGTGACATTGTCGAAGGCGCCCTTCCCGGCGAGCGCGATCATCTGCTCGCGGGCGGCGTTGGTCTCCGGCGTCGCGCCCTTGGCCGAGGTGTCGAGCAAAGCGAGCCGCGTCACCCGTTCCGGCGCCTGCCGCAGCACCTCGAAGGCGATGTAGCCGCCCATGGAGAGCCCGCAGAGCGCGAAACGCACCGGCGCGGCGGCCAACAGCCGCCTGGCGATGTCGGTCATCGTCTCGTCGCGCGCATGGTCGGCGACCAGAATCGGCCTCCCGGCGGCAAGTGCGGGCCATTGCGGGGCGTAAAGTGCGGCGCTGCAGTTTAGTCCCGGAACGAGGACAAGCGGTTCTGGCATGGCGTGTATCACTTCCTTGAAGGTCTAGTTTGTTGACTTATCCGGACTTTTTCTGCATTGCACGGGAGTCCGAAGGCGCGCTGGAAAGCGAAGTCGCGCCACCGTCGCGGTTGATAGGTCATCCCGCCACGCGTCACCGACCCTAGAAGAAGCGCCCTACGCATGTCCTTTGCCGAACTCGGCCTGAGCGAAAAGGTTCTGACGGCCGTCACGACCGCAGGCTATACCATTCCCACCCCCATCCAGGCCCAGGCCATTCCCCATGTCCTGGCCCGCCGTGACGTTCTCGGCATCGCCCAGACCGGCACCGGCAAGACCGCCGCCTTCGTCCTGCCGATGCTGACGATCCTCGAGAACGGCCGCGCCCGCGCCCGCATGCCCCGCACGCTGATCCTGGAGCCGACGCGCGAACTTGCCGCCCAGGTCGAGGAAAATTTCTCCCGCTACGGCGTCAACCAGAAGCTCTCGGTCGCGCTCCTGATCGGTGGCGTGTCATTCGGCGACCAGGACGCCAAGATCACGCGTGGCGTCGACGTGCTGATCGCCACGCCCGGCCGCCTGCTCGACCATGTCGAGCGCGGCAAGCTGCTGCTGACCGGCGTCGAACTGCTCGTCATCGACGAGGCCGACCGCATGCTCGACATGGGCTTCATCCCCGACATCGAGCGGGTTTGTAAACTTGTTCCCTTCACGCGGCAGACCCTGTTCTTTACCGCGACGATGCCGCCCGAGATCACGCGCATCAGTGAGCAGTTCCTGCACAACCCCGTCCGCATCGAGGCCTCGCGCCCGGCCACCGCCGCGACGACGATCACGCAGCGTCTGATCGCCTCGAACGGGCAGGATTTCGAGAAGCGCGACACGCTGCGCAAGCTGCTCAACGAAGCCAAGGACCTGCAGAACGCGATCGTCTTCTGCAACCGCAAGCGCGATGTCGCGACCCTGCATAAATCCCTGCAGAAATACGGTTTTCCGGCGGTCGCCCTGCATGGCGACATGGACCAGTACGCCCGCATGGCGGCGCTGGAATCCTTCCGCACCGGCGAGATGCCGATCCTGGTGGCGAGCGACGTCGCCGCGCGCGGGCTCGACATTCCCGCCGTCAGCCATGTCTTCAACTACGACGTGCCGACCCATGCCGAGGATTACGTCCACCGCATCGGCCGCACCGGCCGCGCCGGACGCGAGGGCGCGTCCTTCACCATCGTGACGCGGCATGACGAAAAGCTCGTCGCCGCCATCGAGAAGCTGACCGGCATCCCGATCGCGTTCGAGGGCGGCGGCGTCGATAGCCTGCCGCCGGGCGCACCGCGCGAGGAACGCTCAGGCGGTCGCGGCGGGCGCGGCGAGGAGCGCCGTCCCGGCCGCGGCGGTAGCGGGCGCGGCGGACGCCCCGAGCGCGGACGCCGTACCGAGAGCGAGACCGAGACCGCGCCGCGCCCGATCAGGGTCGAGCGCACGGCCGATGAGGAGGCAGCCCCGCGCCGTCGTTCGGCCGGCGACGGCCCCACCAAGACCAAGATCCGGGGCGAGGTTGCGCCGGCTGCCGCGGCTGCGCCCACGGTTGCCGCTGCACCGGCGCCCGCGCCCCGCGCGGCCCGGCCCGAGCGCAACCAGAGCCCCGTCCCGTCCCCGCGCGCCGAGCGCAGGCCCGAGCCGCGTCGTCGCGACGATGATGACGGCCCGAAGGTGAAAGGGCTGGGCGACCATGTCCCGGCCTTCCTGATGCGCCCCGTCAAGGCCGGCTGACCCGGACACGGGCGGCCTTGGCCCGTCCTGCCCATTGGGCATGTCAACCTCATCTTAACGCGCTTGCGTCTAGCGTCTGTCTCGCGGCTCGCCGGTCTTTGACCGGAGGGCGGCAGGACGGGCGCATGCCGCCGTTGATACGGACAGGATGTCCCGCTTCGATGTTCAATCGAAGCTGTCATGGTCGAAAGCCATGAACCGGCTTCATGCCCGGGCTGTCGATGGCAATGAGCGATAACGCGCAGGTCAACTCCCCGTCGCAGGCTCACTTGCCGTCGCAGGACATCGCCGACCGCGTCGTCGCCGCCATCCGCTTGCATGGCTCGCCGGGCTATCCCCGAGCCTTCGAGGTCTGGTACGCCCATCTCAGCGGCGAGATGCCCGCCGTGACGATGGCGATGAACGCGATCCTGACCGGCGGCGAGGGCAAGGTCGGCGCGGCCGATATCGATAATCTCTATGAGCGCTTCATCGGCACCGACCGCCTCGCCAAGCAGGCCGAGCGCACCAGCCTGCAGGTTCTGGGCGAGATCGACGGCCTGATGGCGCTGGTCGACAAGACGCTGGATTCCAGCGAGCGCTACCACGGCCGCCTCTGCGCCATGTCGGAGGACGTGCCGCCCCCGGCCGACCGCCAGAAGCTGCGCGAATGGGTCGAGGCGCTGGTGCTCTCCACCCGCGAGGAGGTCACCCGCAAGACCCAGCTCGAAACCCAGCTCAGGGATTCCTCCAACGAGATCAAGAACCTGCGCGAAGCGCTTGAGACGACCCGCGCCGAGGCGCTGACCGACCCGCTGACCGGGCTGGCCAACCGCCGCCATTTCGAGGAGATGCTGCAGAAGTCGATCGACCAGTCGACGCTGCGGCGCGAGCCCTTCGCGCTGGTGATGGCCGATATCGACTTCTTCAAGAAGTTCAACGATGCCCACGGCCACCTCACCGGCGATCAGGTGCTGCGCCTCGTCGCCCGGACCATGAAGGACAAGTTCAAGGACAAGGCCACGATCACGCGCTTCGGCGGCGAGGAGTTCGCGATCATCCTGCCGGAATCCGATATCGTCGCCGGCAAGTTCGGGGCCGAGACGGTGCGCCAGGCGCTGCTGACGCGCGAGCTGGTCAAGCGCTCGACCAATGAAAACCTTGGCCGCATCACCATCTCGCTCGGCGTCGCGGGCTATCGCCGCGGCGACACGGCAAGCTCCATCGTCGAGCGCGCCGACCAGGCGCTGATGCAGGCCAAGCGCGACGGCCGCAACCGCACCGTCACCGAGGACGTGCTGGACTCCGCTTCGATGCGCGTGGCCTGACAAGCCCGGTCGCAGGCTTCGACCCACGCCGCGCGGCTTCAACGGCCAGTCGCGTCCAGTCCTTCAGCGCATCGGGATCGTCGAGCGCCTCGTCCGGCAGCCGCCAATAGCTCATGGCGAAGGGCTTGCCCTGCTTGTGATAGGTGAAGGCCGCGCTGCCGGCCGCCTCGAAGCGCGCGATACTCTGCGCATCGGCCTTGAGCCAGATCTCGCCGCCGGCCTCCAGCGCGAACATCGTCTCGCCGTCATAGATGCCGTGGCCGCCGAACATGCGGCGGACCCTGACCGGCAGAATATCGGCGAACAGCTCGCGGATGCCCTCGGCATCCATCGGCGCAAGCCTCAGTGCGCCGCCGCGACCGGCTCGGGCCTCGGCTTGATCTCGACCGATTCGCCGCAGCCGCAGGCCGATACCTGGTTGGGGTTGTTGAAGACGAAGGTCGAGGAAAAGCGATCCGTTTTGAAATCGAGCTGCGTGCCGAGCAGGAACAGCACCGCCTTGGCGTCAACGATCACGGTGGCGTCCTTTTCGGTCACCACCTCGTCGCCTTTGGCCGTCTCGCGCGCGACCTCGAAGGTGTATTCCATGCCGGCGCAGCCGCCCTTCTTGACGCCGACGCGCAGGCCCAGCGCAGGCCCGGCTTCAGGCGCGCTCTGCGCCATGATTTCGCGGATGCGCGCGGCGGCGGCGTCCGTCAGCGAGACGACCTTGAGGCCCGGTATCGAGAACATGCTGTGTGTCCCTCCCCAACGAGGTTAAAGGCCTCGTGAAGCAAGATGGCTGACATCAACATAAGGATTGGTGAGCGAAACGTCGAGGTGGCCCGGTATGCAGGCCGTCCCTGCCCCCGCGGCATTGCGTGGCGCAGCACGCCATGCACTCTGGCCGCCCCGACACCAGCCGACGATGCGCCATGACCGCCTACCGCACACACACCGCTGACGCCCTGCGCGCCCTCGTCCGCGCCATGGTCACCGCCGCCGGCTGGAGCGAGGCGGAAGCGGCCGAGACCGCCGATCATCTGGTGCTGGCCAATCTCAGCGGCCATGACAGCCACGGCATCGGCATGCTGCCGCTGTATTTCCAGTCGCTCGCCGACGGCAACCTGCAACCGGGCTCGCAAGCCAGCGACAGGCTCGACGCCGCGCCCTTCCTGATCGTCGACGCCAACATCGCGCTCGGCCAGCCGGTGGCGCGCAACGCCGTCGAACGCGCGATTCCGATGGCGCAGGCCGGCGGCGTCGCGATCCTGAACCTGCTCGACGCCCATCATATCGGCCGCATCGGCCACTATGCCGAGATCGTGGCGGAGGCCGGGCTGATCTCGCTGTTCTGGGTCAATGTCGCCGGCCGGCCGCCGATCGTCGCGCCATTTGCCGCCAAGGAGGCGCGCTTCGGCACGAACCCGCATGCGATCGGCATCCCCGTGCCGGGCGGCGATCCGATCATCCTCGATTTCGCCACCAGCCGCATGGCCCATGGCAAGGCCCGCGTCGCCTTCAACAAGGGCGTGGCGGTTCCCGAGGGCTACATCATCGACGGCGACGGCAACCCGACGACCGAGCCGCGCCACGTCTTCCTGCATGGCGTCGGAGATAACGAGGCGCTGGGCGCGTTGCTGCCCTTCGGCGATCACAAGGGCGCCGGCCTGTCGCTGATCGCCGAACTGCTCTCGGCCGGGCTGATGGGTGCCGCCCGCATCGACCAGAAGCCGGCCAAAAGCTGGATCATCAATTCGCTGTTCGGCATCCTGATCGACCCGGCCCGGCTGGAGCCGGACGAGGCCCTGCGCAAGGAGCGCACCGAGAGCTATCTCGCCTTCGTGCGCGCGGCCAAGCCGCAGGACGAGGCCAACCCGGTGCTGACGCCGGGCGAGAAGGAACGCGCCACCCGGATCGAGCGTCAACGCGACGGAATTCCGCTCGACGACGAGACCTGGTCGCAGATCGTCGCGGCGGCGAAGCGGTTCGGGGTGGATGCGGAGAGGTTTTGATCGTGACGATGGCGCGCGAGGCATTGCGATGAACCGCTTTGCACTCTTGATCCTGTTGCCGGTGCTGCTCGTCCTTGGCTACTGGTCTGTGGATCGCCGCGAGTTCGCCTACCGCCTGACTCTGGAGGTCGACACGCCGTCTGGCTTGCGCCGAGGCGAGAGCGTCATCCGCACGTCGTTTTCGCCGAGCTTCGGCTGGCCTTCCCGCGAGATCGGCTGGCGCGGCGAAGCCACCTTCGTCGATCTTGGCGAAGGCAAGCATGTCATCGCGCTGCTCGCCGCAGGGCCCCGCGGCGATGGCGGCAATCTGCACATGCTGTTGTCGCAGGCCTTCTTCGGCCTAAGCCCGCATGGTTATCTGGCGCGCGCGGCGATCGAGGTTGCCGACCTGCCGGCGGGCACGCGGGTCGCACTGGCGGGAGATACGATCCCGACGTTGGTAACATTCAACGACGTGACTGCCGTCTCCAGTGCCAAGGTCGTCTCGCCAACAAGTTTCGCGGCGACGTTCGGCGTCGGCTATGCTTTTCGCGGAGCAAGCCTCGAAATCGTTCCAGCGGGCATCTGGCCGCTCAATCTGTTGCCAATTCCGTGGCCCGAAACGGTCTTCGGTATGCCTGTTACGCAGCAGATCGAAGATCGCTTGCCCCTTCTCGTTACGGATCGAGAGCAGCTACGGGCGCAGCGCGTCGCGGCGGCTGCGCCCTACACACCGCAAAGTAGACAGTTCCTGAGAGATTTTTAAGTGATGTGGCCGTCACATCAAAGTCTGCAGATCAGCGCTACAGCAGCGCCTCGCCCCTGAACACCGGCACGCACGCGCCGCCGACGCTGGCGCGCACGCCCTCCCCCGTCCGCCAGGCCTTGAGGTTGAGCAGGCTCGGCCGCCCCATCTCGACACCTTGCGTCAGCGTCCACGCCCCGCTCTCCTGCCCGCTCAGCGAGAGCAGCAGCGCGGCGACCGTGGCGCTGGCGCTGCCGGTCGCCGGGTCTTCCCAGGTGCCGCTGATCGGCGCGAACATGCGCGCCCGGATCGCCTCGCCGTCGCGGGCGTAAAGGAAGAGCGAGAACCGCCCTTCCAGCCCCGGCGTCGCATCGCGCACCGCTCGGAACTGGGCGAGATCAGGCTTCGCCTTGGAAAGCGCATCCAACCTGACCTCGACGACGACGAAGAACACGCCGACCGAGGCGTGCAGCGGCCGGTGGTTCGTCACGACGATGTCGGACGCCGCGAGGCCCGCGCAGGCGGCGATCGCCTCTGGCGGCAATTCGATGCCCGTCGAAAGCGGCTGCGGCGCGGAGATGCTCGCGCCCGTCACCTCCTCCCCGCCATTGGCGACGCGGACCTCGACGAGGCCCGCGATCTCCTCGAAGCGCAACAGCCCGTCGCTGTCCCGCCCATGCCGCGCCAACACGAAGGCCGTGCCGACATTGGGATGTCCCGCGAAGGGCATCTCATGCGTGCGCGTGAAGATGCGCACGCGGGCCGTGTTGGCGGGGTCGTCAGGCGGCAGCACGAAGGTCGTCTCGGAATAGTTCATCTCGGCGGCGAGGGACTGCATCTCGGCATCCGACAGACCCCGCGCATCGGTGAAGACGGCAAGCTGGTTGCCGCCGAAGCGGGTTTCCGTGAAGACGTCGACGGTCTCGAAGGCGAATTTGCGCATGGCGTGTCCCGGTGGCGCGAAAGGCGCGCTGACCGATTGATGCCACCCATCGCGGTCGCGGAATAATCAAGGTCGATGATGCGATTGATCACGCACGGCAATTCCGGCCATTGCGGCCTGATGATTTAAGGCTTTCAACACGGCCGTCATCCTGGGCTTCGCGAAGCGAAGTCCCGGGATCCATCATCGAGCGCTGTCAGTGCTTTATGATGGATCCCGGAGCTGCGCGGCTGCGCCGCTTGTCCAGGATGACGCGGTGTTTCCGAGGCAAATCACGGCTCTCAAAGCAGAAAGTGAAATCCGAAGCCGAAGATGACGAGCCCTGCCGCCACGATCTGCGCGACGAAGAGCGGCTTCATCCGCGCCAGCTGGCCGGCATGGAAATCGGCGCGTTCGGCGCGGGACATGCGGTCGCGCGCCTTGAACTGCTCTTCCAGAACGCGCGGCTCACTGCTGGCCCCGTCACGCTCCAGATCCATGCGGACTGCGATGAACCCGATAACGAGGCCGAGGATGCCGAGGCCGAAGAAGCCGACAAGGCGCAACGCGCCGTAGAACAGGCCGATCGCAAGGGCTGCGAGCAGGGGAAAGGCGACATAGTCCCACTTCGTGAAGCGCATGCGACGACTATGCGCGAGAACGAGACATGCGTCCATCGGGCGAAGGCTCGCCCGGAATGCGGAACGATCGCCGGCCGAGCCGGTTGCCATAAGGACGAGAGCAACCAAGGGAGACCGTCATGACGGAGCGAAACCGCGAGCCGATGGACCGTCCCGACTACGACGCACCCCGGCGACCCGGCCAGCCGGGCGAGCAGGCGCAGCAGCGTCCGGGGCCGAGCCCCGATTCAGGGCATCCGACCGGCCCTCACGCGCCCTTCGACGAGGATTCGGGCGCGAAAGCCGAGCGTATCAGGCAGGATGCCACGGGCCAGTACCGCGCCGGGACGGCCGATCCCAACCGCGACGGGCTGATGAGCGCCAATCCGGTTGTGCTGTCGGAGGATGGGGATGCGACCAGCGGCAACGGCCACGGTCGCGACAGGGACGGTTCACGCAAGGAGCAGGACTGATCCCGCTCACCACATGTCGAGCGCGACCCTCGCCTCATCCGACATCCGCGACTGGTCCCAGGGCGGATCGAAGGTCATGTTGACCGAAACGCCCGAGACGCCCGGCACGGCCGCGACCGCGTTCTCGACCCAGCCCGGCATCTCGCCCGCCACCGGGCAGCCCGGCGCGGTCAGGGTCATGTCGATCGCGACCATGCGGTCGTCGGCGATGTCGACGCGGTAGATCAGGCCGAGTTCGTAGATGTCGGAGGGAATCTCGGGATCGTAGACCGTCTTGAGCGCGGCGATGATGTCGTCGGTGAGGCGGTCGATCTCCTCGGGCGGCAGCGTCGTGCTCGCGCCCATGGTCGGGGCGTTGGGCTTGAGGTCTTCGGCTGTGTCGGTCATGGCAGGATTCCGGTTCGGTCAGGAGACGCGGTTCAGGAGAACAGCGTCTCGGCCTTCCTCAGCGCTTCGACCAGTCTATCGACTTCCTCGAGCGTATTATAGAGGCCGAAGGAGGCGCGGCAGGTCGACGTCACGCCATATCGGGCGAGCAGCGGCATGGCGCAATGGGTGCCGGCCCGGACCGCGACGCCGGAGCGGTCGATCACGGTCGCGACGTCATGGGCATGCGCGCCCTTCATCTCGAAGGCGACGATCGCGCCCTTGTCCCGCGCCTTGCCGAAGATGCGGATCGAGTTCATCTCGCCCAGCCGCTGCATGGCGTAGTCGCGCAAGGCCGCCTCATGGGCTGCGATGTTCTCAGCGCCGAGCGCCATCATGTAGTCGAGCGCGGCTCCAAGACCGACCGCCTCGACGATCGCCGGCGTGCCGGATTCGAAGCGGTGCGGCGCGTCGTTATAGGTGACGGCGTCCTCGCTGACGGTGACGATCATCTCGCCGCCGCCCTCATAGGGCGGCAATTTGTCGAGCCACGCCTTCTTGCCCCAGAGGATGCCAGAACCCGTCGGCCCGTATGTCTTGTGGCCGGTGAAGCAATAGAAATCGCAGCCCAGCGCCTGCACGTCGACCGGCAGATGCACCGCGCCCTGGCTGCCGTCGACGACGAGCGGGATGCCGTAATCCTTCAGGATCGCGGCGATCCGCGCGATCGGCAAAATGGTGCCGATCGCGTTCGACATATGCGTCAGCGCCACAACCTTGGTGCGCGGCGTGATCAGCGTCTCGAACTCCTCGACGAGGAAATTGCCGTCCTCGTCGACCGGGGCCCATTTGATCACCGCGCCATGGCGCTCGCGCCAGTAATGCCACGGCACGATGTTGGAATGGTGCTCCAGGATCGAGAGGATGATCTCATCGCCCTCCTGGATCTGCAGATGGCGGCCGAGCGAGGAGGCGATCGTGTTCAGCGCCCCGGTCGAGGAGCGCGTGAAGATGATCTCTTCCAGATGCTCCGCGTTGAGGAAGCGCCTTGCGCTCTCGCGGGCGCCCTCATAGGCCTCGGTCGAGGCGTTGGCGAGGTAATGCAGGCCGCGATGGACATTGGCGTAGTCCTCGCGCATCAGCCGGTTCATCGCCTCGATGACGGCTTCCGGCTTCTGCGCCGAGGCCGCATTGTCCAGATAGACCAACGGCTTGCCGTAGACCTCTCGCCCAAGGATGGTGAAATCCCGGCGGATCGCCTCGACATCGTAGGGCTTGCTCATCGCGTTCATGCGTCTCAAGCCTTTTCCGGCGAAAGCGGGGTGCGGTCGGCGACGAGTTGCCCGCCATGCCCCCAATCCTCGCGCTCGATCTCCTGGATCACGATATGGGTGTTCTGCGGGTTCTTGCCGAGCACGCGCACCAGAGTGGCCGTGAACTCACTGACGATCTCGGCCTTCTGGGCCCGCGTCGCGCCCCTGGTGATCTGGAGATTGATGTAGGGCATCAGACCGCGCTCACCAGCGACGAACCGTCGCGTTTGGCGAGCCAGGCCTCGATCTGGCCCATCACCAGCGCGCGCAAACCCTCGTCCTGCACGAACTCGACCGCCTCGCCGGCAAAAGCCTGCAGCACCAGCGCCTCGGCTTGCGCGCGCGGCAGGCCGCGCGCCATCAAATAAAACAGCTGCTCGCCATCCATCTGCGCCACGGTCGCGCCATGGCCGCAGACCACGTCGTCGGCGAAGATTTCCAGCTCCGGCTTGTTGAACATGGTCGCGCCGTCGTTCAGCAGCAGCGTGTTGCTGCGCATGCCGCCATCGGTCTTCTGCGCGTATTTGCGCACGATGACCTTGCCCTGGAAGACGCCGGTCGCCTCGCCGCCGATGATGTTCTTGAACATCTCGCGGCTGACGCCATGGGGCACGGCATGGTCCATCACCAGCGTCACGTCGGAATGCTCCGAGCCGCCAAGCAGGTTGACGCCGCGCAGGCCGATCTCGCTGTGCTCGCCGGCATATTCGACGAAATACTGCTGCCGAAGCGTCGCCGCCTCGCAGACCAGCGCGAAGCTCTCGAACTTTGCATGCGCGCCGACGGTTGCGAGCAGGCTCTGCACCTGCACGGTCTCCGGGACGGCGCGGGTGAGGATGCGCAGATGCTGGACGTCGCTCTCGTCGCCGGTCTGGAAGACGATCGCGCCATTGATCTGCGAAGCTTTTGAGCCGGCGCTTTCGCCGATCTCGACGATCGTCGCCCTGACGCCCTTGCCCGCGACCACGACCGAGCGATGGAAGATCGCGCTTTCCTGCTCGCCCGAGGCGAGCGAGACGATCGCGATCGGCTGGGCCAGTTCGGTCCCGTCCGCGATCTCGATGAAGACGCCGTCGCGCATCAGCGCGGTGTTCAGCATCAGCCCGGTGTCGCTCTGGGCGATGCCGGGGCCGGCCAGCACGCGGGTCAGGTCCTCGCGGCCGGAGACCAGCGCCTCGGCCAGCGGCTGGATGGCGACGCCGTCAGGAAGCGCCTCCAGCGTCGAGAGATCGGCCGAGAACGCGCCGTCGATCAGCACGAGCTGCACGCCTTCGAACGCGAGTTCGGCCAGACGCGCCGTAATCGCCGGCGTGACATTGGCGTTCGCCGCCAGCGGCTTGGCCTCGCGCAGCAGGCCGCGCAGATCGGTGTAGCGCCAGGATTCGAGCCGGCGATGCGGCAGGCCCTTGGCCTCGAAGCCCGCAAACGCGTCCTCGCGCAGCTTGCGCACCGGCAGCGCGCCGGGCAGTTCGGCCTTGGCGGCGGAGAATTGCGCGCTGAGCGCCTGCTCGGCGGCCGTCTTGAGCGGAGTGACGATCGACATCAGGCGGCGTCCGCGTAACCGGCATAGCCGTTCTTCTCGAGCTCCAGCGCGAGCTCCTTGCCGCCGCTCTTCACGATGCGGCCCTTCGACATGACGTGGACCGTGTCGGGCACGATATGGTCGAGCAAACGCTGGTAATGCGTGATGACGAGGAAGCCCCGGCTCTTGTCGCGCAGGGCGTTGACGCCGTCGGCGACGATCCGCAGCGCATCGATGTCGAGGCCGGAATCGGTCTCGTCGAGAATGCACATCGAGGGCGAGAGCAGCGCCATCTGCAGGATTTCCATGCGCTTCTTCTCGCCACCGGAAAAGCCGACATTGAGCGGCCGGCGCAGCATGGCCTTGTCGATGCTCAGGCCGTCGGCGGCAGCGTTCACACGCTTGATGAAGTCGGGCGTGAGCAGCTCGTCCTCGCCACGGGCCCGGCGCTGCGCGTTCATCGCCGCCTTCAGGAAGGTCATGGTGGCGACGCCGGGGATTTCCAGCGGATACTGGAAGGCGAGGAAGATGCCGGCGGCAGCGCGGGCATCGGCCTCCATCTCCAGCACGTTCTCGCCATTCAGCAGGATCTCGCCGTCGAGGACCTCATAATCCTCCTTGCCGGCGATGACATAGCTCAGCGTCGACTTGCCGGAGCCGTTCGGCCCCATGATGGCCGCGACCTCGCCGTCGTTCACGGTGAGGCTGAGGCCATTGAGGATCTGCTTGTCCTCATCGGCGATCTTGACGACGAGATTGCGAATTTCGAGCATGGTTTCGTTCCTGTGTCATCCCGTGCGCGGTGCAGCGCGAAGCGTTGCGCCGCAGACACGGGACCGTCTTGTCCAGTGAAAGTCCTGAGAACGGTCCCGCATCTGCGCAGCAGCACTTCGTGCCGCAGCGCGTGCGGGATGACCGCCCTTATCCAACCGAGCCTTCGAGCGAGATCGAGATCAGCTTCTGCGCCTCGACCGCGAACTCCATCGGGAGCTGCTGCAGCACCTCCTTGACGAAGCCGTTGACGATCAGCGCCACCGCCTCCTCCGCCGAGAGCCCGCGTTGCTGGCAGTAGAACAACTGGTCCTCGCCGATCTTGGAGGTGGTCGCCTCGTGCTCGAAGATCGCGGTCGCGGTCTTGGCTTCGATATAGGGGATGGTATGCGCGCCACACTGGTCGCCGATCAGGAGCGAGTCGCAATTGGTGAAGTTGCGCGCGCCCATCGCCTTGCGGTGGGCCGAGACCATACCGCGATAGGTCGAATCGGATTTGCCGGCGGCGATGCCCTTGGCGATGATCTTCGAGGTCGTGTTCTTCCCGAGATGGATCATCTTGGTGCCGGAATCGACCTGCTGCGCCCCGTTCGAGACCGCGATCGAGTAGAACTCGCCGCGCGAGCCGTCGCCGCGCAGGATGCAGGACGGGTATTTCCAGGTGATCGCCGAGCCGGTCTCGACCTGCGTCCAGCTAATCTTGGAGTTTTTGCCCCGGCAGTCGCCGCGCTTGGTGACGAAGTTGTAGATGCCGCCCTTGCCCTCGGCATCGCCCGGATACCAGTTCTGCACGGTCGAGTATTTGATCTCGGCATCGTCGAGCGCGATCAGCTCGACAACCGCCGCATGGAGCTGGTTCTCGTCGCGCTTGGGCGCCGTGCAGCCTTCGAGATAGCTCACATAGGAGCCTTCCTCGGCGATGATCAGCGTGCGCTCGAACTGGCCGGTGTTCTGCTCGTTGATGCGGAAGTAGGTGGACAGCTCCATCGGGCAGCGCACGCCCTTGGGAATGTAGACGAAGGAGCCGTCGGTGAAGACGGCGCAGTTCAGCGTCGCGAAGTAGTTGTCGGTCACCGGCACGACGGTGGCGAGGTACTTCTTCACCAGCTCGGGATGCTCCTGGATCGCATCCGAGATCGAGCAGAAGATCACGCCGGCCTGCGCCAGCTCCTTCTTGAAAGTCGTGACCACGGAAACCGAGTCGAACACCGCATCGACCGCGACGCGGCGCTCGGGCGCGACGCCGGCCAGAATCTCCTGCTCGCGCAGCGGGATGCCGAGCTTCTTGTAGGTCTCCAGGATCGCCGGATCGACCTCGTCGAGCGACTGCGGCGCGGCCCCCTTGGGCGCGGCGTAGTAGTAGATGTCCTGGTAGTCGATCGGCGGGTAGTTGACCCGGGCCCAGGCCGGCTCCTTCATCGTCTTCCAGCGCTTGAAGGCGTCGAGCCGCCATTCCAGCATCCAGGCCGGCTCGTTCTTGCGCGCCGAGATGTAGCGCACCGTATCTTCGGTCAAACCCTTGGCGGGCTTCTCCATCTCGATTTCGGTGACGAAGCCGTATTTATATTCCGTCACGTCGATCGACTTGACCTGGTCGATGGTCTCCTGGACCGCTGCCATCACTACTCTCCTGTCGCGGGTTCAAGGCCCGCCGGTCTGGTCTGGTATCGCCGAAAGGCTCAGGCGGCTGCCCGAACGTCCCGGCCTTTGGTCACAGCCAGAGCTTGCGCATAGGCTGCGAGACACTGATCGATCTCTGCTGCGGAAGTGGTCCAGCCGAGGCTTGCCCGCAAGGCCCCTGCGCTCATGGCAGGGTCGACGCCCATGGCGGCCAGCACATGCGAGGCCTTGACCTTGCCCGACGAGCAGGCCGAGCCGGAGGACAGGGCGATACCCGCGAGATCGAGTTTGATCAGCATGGTCTCGGTCGTGACGCCCGGCGTCGAGAACGCACTGGTGTTGGGCAGGCGCGGCGAGCGCCGTCCGAAGATCGCGGTGTCGGGCGCGAGCGCCAGCATGCCGGCCTCCAACGTGTCGCGCAAAGCCGCAAGCCGGATCGCCTCGCCGGCCAGCGCCTCTCCGGCCAGTTCGGCCGCGACGCCAAACCCGACAATGCCCGGCACGTTCTCGGTGCCGGCCCGCCAGCCGCGCTCCTGCCCGCCGCCGCGCAGCGGCTTGTCGGCGAGTTCGAGCGCGCCGGTGCGGAAGACGATCGCGCCAACACCCTTCGGCCCGCCGAGCTTGTGGGCGGACAGCGTCAGAACATCGACGGCCAAATCATTGATATCGATCGCGATCTTTCCTGCAGCCTGAACGGCGTCGCTGTGAATCAGCGCCCCGAAGCGCTTCGCCAGCGCCGCAAGCTCTGCAACCGGCTGGATCACGCCGGTCTCGTTGTTGGCGAGATGCAGCGAGACCAGCGCCCGCGCACCCGGCTGTTCGGCCGCGAGCCGCTCCAGCCGCGCCTCGAGCCAGCCGAGATCGGCGACGCCGTCGCCATCGACAGGGATGGCCTCGACCGCGCCCGCAGGAAACCGATGTCCGTCGATGACGCAAGAGTGCTCGGTTGCGCCACGCAGCAGCAGCATCGCCGGCGTCCGCACGCAATCGCGCCCGCCGCTGCAGTCCATCAGGCCGGGCGAGAGGACGGTCGCATTGGCCTCCGTGCCGCCGCTGGTGAAGACGACGTTCGCCGCCTTCGCGCCGACCAGCGCAGCAATCTGCTCCCGCGCCCGCTCGACAGCGGCACGGGCTGCCCTGCCCTCGCCATGCACCGAGGACGGATTGCCCGGCAGCATCAGCGCGCGCGCCATCGCCTGCGCCACCGCCGGCCTGACCGGCGTGGTCGCGTTATGGTCGAGATAGGCGCGCACAGACCCGTTCACGCTGACGTCAAACTCCGTTGCGAATGGCGGCATCCCGGCCCGGCACCACGAAAGGCTTGAATTCGCACCCCCGCGCCGTGCTATAGCCGCGCGTCCTGACCAGCCCGAGGCAGGAGCAACGGACCAGGGCGACCGGCGCCACTCCGGATGTTCCCGTCTTGTTCACGGGCGTTAGAACCATTCTAAGCGCTCTGATGTAGGGCGCGAGCGGCCGGCCCGTCAAGGGCGACGCCGCTTTTTGGCGGCCTTGCGTCGCCGAAAAGCGGCTCGTTTCCGGGCCCTGCCCAACAAAAGGCTTGAGACGACCATGCCAGAGGTGATTTTCAACGGCCCCGCAGGCCGGATCGAGGGCCGCTACCAGCCCGCCAAGAAGCGCGGCGCGCCGCTCGCGATCATCCTGCATCCGCACCCGCAATTCGGCGGGACGATGAACAACCAGATCGTCTACAACCTGTTCTACACCTTCGTGAACCGCGGCTTTTCGGCGCTGCGCTTCAATTTCCGCGGGGTCGGCCGCAGCCAGGGCCATTTCGACCATGGCGCGGGCGAATTGTCGGACGCAGCCGCAGCCCTCGACTGGATGCAGGCGCTCAATCCCGAGGCCAAGAGCTGCTGGATCACCGGCGTCTCCTTCGGCGCCTGGATCGGCATGCAGCTGCTGATGCGCCGGCCCGAGATCGAGGGCTTCATGTCGATCGCGGCGATGGCCAACCGCTACGACTTCTCCTTCCTCGCGCCCTGCCCCTCCTCGGGCCTGTTCGTGCATGGCTCGGAAGACCGGGTCGCGCCGGTCAAGGAGGTCATGGCCGTGATCGAGAAGGTCAAGACCCAGAAGGGCATCCTGATCGAGCATGCCGTGGTCGAAGGCGCCAACCACTTCTTCGACGGCAAGGTCGACCAGTTGATGGAGCAGGTCGGCGTCTATCTCGACCGCAATGTCGGGCCGGAGATCCCGAAGGCCGAGCGCGACGCCGAGGAGGAGTGACGTCTCCAGCGAAACCTCTTCGTCATGCTCGGCCTTGTGCCGAGCATCCACGTCTTGACCACGGTCGGCGCAAAGCGAAGACGTAGATGGTCGGGACAAGCCCGACCATGACGATCATGGCATAGTTGCCGAGCCCCCTGATCCCAACTCAATCCAGCCGACTGACCACGCCATGACCGCCTTCAAATCCGACTTCCTGCGCGTGCTCGACGAGCGCGGCTTCATCCATCAGGTCTCCGATCCGGAAGGCCTCGACGCCGCCTGCGCCAAGGGGCCGGTCACTGCCTATGTCGGCTATGACGCGACCGCGACCAGCCTGCATATCGGCAACCTGATCTCGGCGACGATGCTGCACTGGTTCCAGGAGACCGGGCACCGGCCGATCGCGCTGATGGGTGGCGGCACCTCGATGATCGGGGACCCCTCGTTTCGCGACGAGCAGCGCGGGCTGCTGACGCCCGACGCGATCGCGACCAATATCGAGGGCATCAAGCGCATCTTCGGGCGCATCCTGCGTTTCGGCGACAAGCCCGGCGATGCGGTGATGGTCAACAATGCCGACTGGCTGATGGATCTGAACTATGTCGGCTTCCTGCGCGATGTCGGCCGGCATTTCTCGGTCAACCGCATGCTCGCCTTCGACAGCGTCAAGCTCCGGCTCGACCGCGAGCAGTCGCTCTCCTTCCTCGAATTCAACTACATGATCCTGCAGGCCTACGACTTCGTCGAGCTCAACAAGCGGCTCGGCTGCACGCTGCAGATGGGCGGCTCCGACCAGTGGGGCAACATCGTCAGCGGCATCGATCTCGGCCATCGCATGGGTTCGCCGCAGCTCTACGCATTGACGACGCCGCTGCTGACCACCTCGTCGGGCGCAAAAATGGGCAAATCCGCCAATGGCGCGGTCTGGCTCAATGGCGACCTGTTCTCGCCCTATGAGTTCTGGCAGTACTGGCGCAACAGCGAGGACGCCGATGTCGGCCGCTTCCTGAAGATTTTCACGCGTTTGCCGCTCGACGAGATCGCAAGGCTGGCGGCGCTGGGCGGCTCGGAGGTCAACGAAGCCAAGAAGGTGCTGGCGACCGAGGCGACCGCTATCGTGCATGGCCGCGACGCCGCCGAGGCCGCAGCCGAGACGGCGCGGAAAACCTTCGAGGATGGCGGGCTGGCGACCGACCTGCCGAGCATCAGTCTGCCCCGCGCCGAACTCGCAGCGGGCCTCGGTGCGCTCACCGCCTTCGTCAGGGCCGGGCTCGTGCCCTCGACCGGCGAAGCCAGGCGGCAGGTCAAGGCTGGCGGCCTGCGGATCAACGATGTCGCGCTCTCTGACGAGCGTGCGACGCTGTCGGAAGCCGACCTGACCAATGAGGGCGTGATCAAACTCTCCTTCGGCCGCAAGAAGCACGTGCTGCTGCGGCCGGAGTAGGCTCAGCGCGTCGGCGCGGCATCGCCTGGCTGGATCGGCCGCTTGTCGGGCGCACCGCCGAGCGGATCGACGAAGCGGCGCAGGATGCCAGGCGCCAGCGCCGAGAGCGGGTTGATCGACATGGTCGGCGCGCTCGCCGCGCCCGAGATGCGGAAATTGACGGCGAACAGCCCGCCATACTGGCTGCCGCCGCCAAGGAGCGCGCCGACCACAGGAACCTGCGCGAAGGCATTGTTGAAGGCGTAGCCCGGCACGAAGGTGCCGCCAATATCGACCCTGTCGCGGCCGTAATCGACGTTGCCCTGAAGGGTAAAACCGACCTGCTGGCCCCAGATCACCATGTCGGAGACGTCGAGCCGGCTGGCCGAGCGCGTGAACTCGGCCCGCAATTTGGTGAAGGCGACCTCGCTCACATCGAGCCTCGGGACCGCCGCGGCGGCAGTCCCGGCCCGGTCGCCGGCGGGAGCCGCGCCCGCCTGTTCGCCCACGACGCGGCGCAGCGCCGGCTCGTCGCGCACCACGAAATTCCGGAACAGCAATTCGCCGCTCTGGCGCGCCTCGCCCGGCCCCAGATCGAGGTCCAGCTCGCCGCCATAGGCCCGTCGATAGATATCGGCGAAACGCAGCAGGGATCCGCCATTGCCCGTCCTGATGGTGATCGGGCTCTGCGTCTCGCCGACGCGACCCTGTCGCGCCGTCACCTCGGCGCGCCCGAGCGCGCCCTGGAACGAGAGCGAGCGCAGATCGCCGCCGCGCTTGGACAGTTTCAGCACGCCATTGGTGATCTGCTCGCTGTTGAAACCGGTCAGGATCGGCACGGCGAGGTCGATATCGAGATCGCCTGCCTTGGCCGCAGCCTTGTCGCCACGCGCTGCCGGCCCCGAGGCGGTCTGCAATGCGCGGATGAAGGGGCGCGCATCAGCGACGGCGCCCCGGATAACGAGTTTGGTGATATTGCCCTCGCGCTTCGCCTGAACCGTCAGGTTGTCGCCAGCCGACAGCCTGAACTGGGTCAGCGCCGCGCTCTCGAAGGCGTTCTGCTTGTTGAGTTCGATCTTGCCGCGGATCAGCGCCGGCGGCGCGTCGAGCACGAAATCGTCGAGATCGGGCCCGTCGGGATCGGCGACATAACTGAAGCTCGCCTTGCCCGGCTTGCCCGCAGCCTTGCTGAGCCCGGGTATAGCGCCGTCGATTGCGGCCTTGGACAGGTCGAGCTCGACGCGGGGCGGCGCGTCGGCGCTGCGGCCGAGCTGCTTGACCACCCTGACTTGCACCGGCCCGGTGATGCCGGCCTCCGGCCCAAGTCCGCGCTTCTGCCGGGCGGCGTTGTCGAGCGTCAGCGAGACCGTCGCCTCGCCCTGCCCCTTCGGATTCTGGCGCAGCTCGACCTGACCCCGATCGCCACCGATCCGCGCCTCGCCACGCGCCAGCAGGCCGGTGCGGTCGAACGACACGGTCAGGTTGCCGCCGTCGAGCTTCTCGGTTCCCAGCAGCGTGTCCGACGCGATGCCCGACAGCGTGCCATTGGTCTGGACGACGACCTCGCCGGGCCGGGGATCGTCCACCATAGGCAGCGTCACGATGCTGCGCAGATCGACGGTTCCGCGCAGGGACGACGGATCGACCGGGCCGGGAGAGAACTCCTTCAGCGCCGGAAAGGCGAACAGCGCGGCCAACGCCTCCATCTGCCCGGTCGTGCGGAAGGCGAGACGGGCCGGCGCGCGCTCCATCCAGGTCTCGACCATGCCGAAGCTGCCTTCGCTCAGGGCAAGCTGGCGGCCGCCGCCAAGATCGGCCGTCGCCTTGGCGATGGCGAGCTGAACCGTTCGACCGGTCGCCTTGCCGGACACGGATGCATCGACCAGCGGGGGCAATCCCGGGCCCGGCTCGAAACGAAGCTGGGTCGCATCGACCGTCACCGTCAGCGCACCATCGGGTATGCCCGCGCCGCGCACCATTCTGGCATGGTCCTCGGCCGACAGATCGAGATCGACCTGCACCGAGCCGATCCTGCCCGAAACAAGTTGGCGAGACAGGGCCGTGTGAAGCTCGGGCGAGGTCCAGCGCGGCCAGAGCGAAAGCACGGCGCGGGCGTCGGACTGCGTCGCCCTGATCGAGAGGCGTTGCGTCGGCGATTCGCCGATGCGCTGGAAATAGCCGGTCGCATCGACGTTCGCAGTCGGTCCACGCGCCGAAACCCGGTCGATATGGACCTCGCCCGAGCGCGGATCGATCAGCAGGTTCGATGTCAGGCTGTTGAGCGGCACCGGAGGCTCGCCAGCCTGACCCGGCAGCGCGCCAGCCATGTCGAGATGGAGCCGCCAGGCGCCGTTCTCCTCGCGCAGCACGCCCGTGCCGTCGAGCTGCGTCGCGCCGGCCTTTAGCGCGGCGCGGCGCAGATGCAGTTCGTTCAGGCTCGCGCCGCTCTCGATCTCGATCGAGCCGGCATCGACGCCGACCGGGTCGATCGGGCTGCCTGGAAATCGGATCGTACCGGGCAGGATCTCGAATTTGGCGGACAGGCTGCGCGTCCCGTCCGGCTTCTGGGTCAGCGAGGCCCGGCCCTTGATCGGCAGGCCGTCGATCTCGACCGCGCTCGCGCCCATGGCCAGCGCCATCACCTCGGCCGGCTCGAAGCGCAGCAATTCGAGGTCGGCGCGCTGCGTGCCGTCCGCATCGGTCGAGAGGTCGATCGCCAGTTCCTTCCAGCGCGTGCCGGTGCGCCCCTTCAGCGTCAGCCGCGTGCGGCCCGCATCCGTACGCGCCAGCCCGATATCGACATCCTCGAAACCGGCCTTCTGCCGCCCTTGCGGATCGACCAGCACGAGCCTTGCGCCATGGATGCCGACGGTCTCCAGAGCGCCGAGCAGACCGTCATTCTGGGCGAGCGTCGAGACCGCGCCCATGATCCCGGTGAAGGCGTCCCAATGGCCGGCATCGGGCAATGTCACGGGAGCCGGCGTCTCGGCCGCGCCGGCGTCGGCGCTCATCACCAGCGCGCCGTCCTGATTGACCCCGAGGCGGATGTTGACGCCGCGCAGATCGACCGAGACCAGACGAATGTCGCCGCGCAGCAGCGCCAGTGGCGCATAGCCGAGCACGGCCTCCGGCGCGCGGAAGGTGGCGCCGCTCTTGTGCCGGAACGAGACCTGCCGGACCCTGAGCTGCGAGCGCCCGTCGATGCGCCCGAGTTCGGCCGAGCCCGCCTCGACGTCCCAGTCGCTGCCGAGCCGCTCCTCGATCGCGTCCGCAATCCGGCCCTCCAGCCCCGACAACGGGATCAGCCCCGTCACCAGCAGCGTCGCGGCGGCGCCGGCCAGCGTGACCGCCGCGACGACGACGGCGACGACAACCGTCACCAGCCCGGCCTTGGCGCGCTGCTTCACGACCTCGGCGACGCAGGCCTCCTCGGCTTGCGCCTGGGCCGGGTTCTGGGGCGGTCTGACGTCCTGCAAAATGGCTTGGTCCCGAATGGACGCACGCGCCCGTGGCAGAATTGATGTCCAGCAGCGACGCCATCGTCGCCGCCTCAGGCCAGGCAGCGTCCCGAATCGACCAGACCCACCGATTCGGCAATCGAACCGAGCGGTCTCCTGATGTCGCAGGCCTCCGATGTCGCAGGCCTCCGATGTCGCAAACCTTGCGACAAGGCCGGAAGAGAGCGGCTTATCCGGCGAGCCTGACGCAAACCCGGTCTGGTCGCAACGCGCCAGCGCGCCATATTGTTGCAATCACGGCCGGCGGCTGCATGCCGCGTCAAAACGACGAAAGGAAGGCGCATCATGGCTTTGCAGGCAGGCGACACCGCCCCCGACTTCACACTCCCGCGAGATGGCGGGCAGACGCTGTCGCTGGCCGGGCTCAAGGGCCGCAAGGTCGTGCTCTACGCCTATCCCAAGGACGACACGCCGGGCTGCACGCAGGAGGCGATCGCCTTCAACGGCCTGCGCAAGGAGTTTGCAGCGGCGGACACCGAGATCGTCGGGATCTCGCCCGATCCGGTGAAGAGCCACGACAAGTTCAGCAAGAAGCACGGGCTGGATTTCGCGCTCGCCGCCGACGAGACGCAAGAGACGCTGAAGACCTATGGCATCTGGGTCGAAAAGAGCATGTACGGAAAGACCTATATGGGCGTCGAGCGCACCACCTTCCTGATCGACCGGGACGGGAGGGTCGCCCGCACCTGGCCGAAGGTGAAGGTCGCCGGCCATGCCGAGGAGGTTCTCGCCGCCGCCCGCGCCTTGTGACCAGGTTCTGCGACAGAACACGAAATGTCGCCCGGCATTTGCGAAGGGTTAACCCTAACAGTGTCTGATTGCGGGATCGGCAGCGTCACATCCGGTCCCGCGTATGACTCAGATTGCCTCGTCAGGCCCAGCCCTCCCCGTCACGGGCCTCGCCACCCATTCCTGCTACACCATACGCCGCTCGACCATGGTCGCGAGCCTTGCCTGGCTCACCTTGACCACGGCCTGCAGCGGCGCGGCCGGTTGGTACATCCTCAGCAAGGACGACCTCGCCGCAAGGCTGATCGCCCGCGAGACGGCCCGCCAATACGCCTATGAGGACCGGATCGCGGCGCTGCGCGCCGATGTCGACCGCCTCGCCAGCCGCGCATTGCTGGACCAGGACGGCGTCGAGGCCCGCGTCGACGAACTCGCCACCCGCCAGGCCGAACTCGAATCGCGACAGGCGCTGGTCACCGCGCTCACCGAGACGCTCCAGACCGGGGGCATCGCGCCGACGGCGAGGACGATGCTGCGCGCCCGGCCGATCAAGCCCGAAGAACCGGTCCGCGCCTCCGGCGTCACCAGCTTCGCGCCGATCATGCCGAGCAATACCCTGCCCGGCAAGCCGATGCCCGCGCCCGACACCCCGGCGCTCCGCGGCGCCGACGACAGCAAAACCGCGCCCTGGCAGTCCGGTCAGGCCACGCCCGAGCCGCCGGCCAAGCGTGTCAGCGCCGCGCTCTCGCGCCTCGATGGCGCGCTTGCCGACACGGCGGGCGCGCAGCTCGCCGCGCTGCGCCACATCGACGCCAGCCTCGCCGAATCGCAGAAGAAGCTGCGCGGCGCGCTCTCCGAGATCGGCCTCGACACCGACAGGATGAGCGCCGGCCCGACTGCGGCCGGCGGAACCGGCGGACCGCTGGTTCCCTTCAAGGTCGATCCCACAATCGGCCCGTTCGAGGCGACGCTGCATGCGCTGCAGCCGCGCATTGCGGCCGTGTTCCGCCTGCGCGGGCTGGTCGAGACCCTGCCGCTGCGCCGCCCGATGGATGGCGAGGCCGATTTCAGCTCGAACTACGGCTATCGCGTCGATCCGTTCACGCGTGGGCCTGCCATGCATACCGGCGTCGATTTCCGCGCCGAGCACGGCTCGCCGATCCGCGCCACCGCGCCCGGCAAGGTGATCACGGCCGAATATTCGGGCGGCTACGGCAACATGGTCGAGATCGAGCACAGCAACGGCATCACCACGCGCTACGCCCATATGTCGGCGATCCTGGCCTCGGTCGGCCAGAGCGTGACGGCGGGAACCGTGCTCGGCCGCGTCGGCTCGACGGGCCGCTCCACCGGCCCGCATCTCCACTACGAGACCCGCATCAACGAAGAGCCGATGGACCCGACGCGCTTCCTCAAGGCCGGCGCGAAGCTGGCGGGGAAGAGCTGAGACGCTTTCGACGTCGCTATTCGAGAGAAACGCCGCCGTCGTCCCGGGCGACGCGCCGCGGAGACCCGGGACCCATTCCGGAAGCTATCCGGCATCGTTCAGGAATGGATCCCGGATCTGCGCCGCTACGCGGCTTGTCCGGGATGACATGATAGTTCCGGATCGGACCGCAAGCGTCAGTCGATGTCCTCGACCTCGACCTCGGTGCCATAAACCCGCTGCGCCAGCGACGCCTCCATGAACGGATCGAGCGCGCCATCGAGCACCTCGCCGGGATCGGTGGATGCAACGCCGGTGCGCAAATCCTTCACGAGCTGGTAGGGCTGCAGCACATAGGAGCGGATCTGGTGGCCCCAGCCGATATCGGTCTTTGAAGCCTGCTCGGCGTTGGCCTTGTCCTCGCGCTTCTTCAGCTCGAGCTCGTAGAGCCGCGCGCGCAGCATGTCCCAGGCCTTGGCCTTGTTCTTGTGCTGCGAGCGCTCCTGCTGGCAGGAGACCGCGATCCCTGACGGAATATGGGTGATGCGCACGGCCGAATCGGTCGTGTTGATGTGCTGCCCGCCCGCGCCTTGCGCCCGGTAGGTGTCGATCCGGCAATCGGATTCGTTGATGTCGATGACGATGCGGTCGTCGACGACCGGATAGACCCAGACCGAGGCGAAGGAGGTCTGCCGGCGCGCATTCGAATCGAAGGGCGAGATGCGCACCAGCCGGTGAACGCCGCTTTCCGTCTTCAGCCAGCCATAGGCGTTATGGCCCTTGAACTGCAGGGTCGCGGACTTGATGCCCGCCGTGTCGCCGTCCTGATATTCGAGCGTCTCGACCTTGAGCTTCCGGCGCTCGCCCCAGCGGCGATACATCCGCAGCAGCATCTCGGCCCAGTCCTGGGATTCGGTGCCGCCCGCGCCGGGGTGGATTTCGAGATAGCTGTCGAGCATGTCGGCCTCGCCCGACAAAAGCGTCTCGACCTGCATGCGCGCAGCTTCGGTCTCGACCGCCTTGATCCCGGCCTCACCCTCGGCGATCGAGGCCTGGTCGCCCTCCATCTCGCCGAGCTCGATGAAGGTCAGCGCGTCGTCGAGTTCGCGTTCGAGCTTGCCGATGCCCTCGATCTGCGTCTCCAGCCCGGTGCGCTCGCGCATCAGCTTCTGCGCGGCTTCGGCGTCGTTCCAGAAATCGGGCCCCTCCGAGAGGGCGTTCAGTTCGGCGAGGCGACGCTGTGCGGCATCCCAGTCAAAGATGCCTCCTCAGCAGTCCGATCGACTGCTTGGCGTTGTCGAGCTGGGTCTGGATTTCTGGACGCATGATTCTGCCGCAGGCTTTCGGTGGACTTGGCGATGGGAGATAGGGGCGAACGTCGCGGCTGTAAACGCCGGGATGCTCTCTTCCTCTATGCACGGCCTTGTGCCGAGCATCCACGTCTTGAAACGTCGATGCAGGGCGGCGCCGGGGAAAGACGTGGATGGTCGGGACAAGCCCGACCATGACGAACAGGCAGTCAGTAAAGCCCGCCCGTCCCCGAGCCCACGCCACGTCCGCCGCCGGGCGAGACGTTGATCGGAGCGCCGCCGCCGTCGCCGGCCGCGCCGATGATCGAGTAGCTGTCGGGCGGGGCGGTGCCGGGCTTGAAGGCCTCGAGGATACCGCCCTCGCCGCCCGAGCGCATGCCGGTGCGCGGATCGACGCGGATCAGCTTGATGCCGGCGGGCACGCGGAACGGGGTCGCCGGCTTGTCCTTGAGCGCAGCCGCCATGAAGTCGCGGAAGATCGGCGCGGCGTACTGGCCGGCGGTGGCCGAGGTGCCGAGCGATTTCGGCTTGTCGAAGCCCATATAGACGCCGACGGCGAGATCGGGCGAGAAGCCGACGAACCAGACATCCTTGGCGTCGTTGGTCGTGCCGGTCTTGCCGGCGAGCGGCTTGCCGACGCTCTTGACCACGGTCGCGGTGCCGGCGTTGACCACGCCCTCCATGATCGAGACCATCTGGTAGGCGGTCAGCGGGTCGATCACCTGGTCGCGGTTGTCGACAAGGCGCGGTTCGCGCTGGTTGTTCCACTTCTCGGCGTCGCAGCCCTCGCAGACGCGCTGGTCGTGCCGGAAGATCGTCGCGCCCCAGCGGTCCTGGATGCGGTCGATCAGCGTCGGGCGGATGCGCTTGCCGCCATTGACCAGCATGGCGTAGCCGGCGGTCATGCGCATCACGGTGGTCTCGCCTGCGCCCAGCGACATGGAGAGCACCGGCAGCATGTCGTCATAGACGCCGAAGCGGCGCGAATACTCCGCGATCAGCGGCATGCCGACATCCTTGGCGAGGCGGACCGTCATCAGATTCTTGGAGAACTGGATGCCGTAGCGCAGCGTGCGCGGGCCGGTGAACTTGCCGTCGTAATTGCTCGGCGCCCAGACGCCGAGACCGCCGCCCTGATCGACCTCGATGGGCGCGTCGAGCACGATGGAGGACGGCGTGTAGCCGTTGTCGAGCGCGGTCGCGTAGACGAAGGGCTTGAAGGAGGAGCCCGGCTGGCGCAGCGCCTGCGTCGCGCGGTTGAACTCCGACTGGTCGTGGGAGAAGCCGCCGACCATAGCGAGCACGCGGCCCGAGAACGGGTCCATCACGGTGATTGCGCCATTGACCTCCGGAAGCTGGCGCAGGCGGACCTGGCCGGGCTTGCCGTCGATCGGCTCGACATAGACGACGTCGCCGGCCGAGACGGCCTGCGCGACGCGGGCGCGGCGCGTCCATTTCATGCCCTCGGGACCGAGCGTCACGGTGGCGCGCTCGGTGCGCAGCGCGCCGGATGTCTCGTTCAGGGGATGCAGGCCGATCCGGGCGGCTTCGCCCGTGACGTCGAGCACAACGCCGAGCCGCCAGGGCGCGACATCGCCGAGCACCTTGAGTTCGCCGATCGCCAGCCCCCAGTCGCGGGCCGAGAGTTCGAGCTTCTGGATCGCACCGCGCCAGCCGCGCGCCTCGTCGAAGCGCACGAGGCCATCGACCAGCGCCTTGCGTGCCATCAACTGCATCTTCGGATCGACCGTGGCGCGCACCGAAAGGCCGCCATCGAGCAGCTTCTTCTCGCCATAGCGGTCCTGCAGCTCGCGCCGGATCTCCTCGGCGAAATAGCCGGCCGCGAAATTGTTGGGCGAGACGGTGCGCGGATTGACGCCGAGCGGCTGGTTCTTGGCGGCATCGCCGGCCGCGCGGGCGACATAACCGTTCTCGACCATGCGGTCGATGACGTAGTTGCGCCGCTCGATCGCGCGCTCGCGGTTGCGTAACGGATGCAGGTCGGTCGGAGCCTTGGGCAAAGCGGCGAGATAGGCCGCCTCCTGCAGGTTCAGCTCATGCACCGACTTGCCAAAATAGTTCAGCGCGGCGGCGGCCATGCCATAGCTGCCCTGCCCCGGCGCCGGCGCGCCGAGATAAATCTCGTTGAGATAGAGCTCGAGGATCTTGTCCTTGGAATAGGTCGCCTCGATTCGCAGCGCCACCAGCGCCTCGCGGATCTTGCGTTCGATGTTCTGGTCGGAGCCGACGAGGAAGTTCTTGGCGACCTGCTGGGTGATCGTCGAGGCGCCCTGCGGACGCCGGCCGGCGGCGCGGTTGCGGAAGTTGGTGATCGCGGCGCGCACCAACCCTTCCGGATCGACGCCGACATGCCTGTAGAAGTTCTTGTCCTCGGCCGAGAGCACCGCCTCGATGATCAGCTTGGGCACGGCTTGGATCGGCAGATAGAGCCGGCGCTCGCGGGCGAATTCGGCGATCAGCCCGCCATCGCCGGCGTGGACGCGCGTCATCACCGGCGGCTCGTAGTTCCGCAACTGCGCGGAATCGGGCAGGTCCTTGGAGAAATGCCAGAGGAAGCCGGCCGCGACGACGGCGCCGACGACGAAGACGATCGCGCCGGCGGCGAACAACCATCCGAAGATTCGCAGGATAAACCGCATCGCAGGCCCTGGCCCTAAATTGTCTCTTGCAGCGCGCCCGATCGCGGCATGCGCCGAACCAAGTCTCTCAACCCAAGCAAGTCTCTCGACCCAACCGCGTCTATAACACGGCGGAGATGGCGGAACCGTGGCCTTGAGACCACAATCGCTTCCGACACGTGCGCTTCCGACACGCGCTCACTCCCTCGGGCGGATGGCGGCAGCCGCGGCCTTGCCGGCCGGCGCGCGCTCCCGCTCGAAATAGCCGTCTATGGCCGCCTCGACGGCCTGGACCGCCTGCAGCCGCCAGCTCTCCGAATTGAGCAGTTCGGCATCCCTGGGGCTCGACATATAGCCGAGTTCGATGAGCACGGAGGGCACGTCGGGCGCGCTCAGCACGCGGAAACCGGCCGAGCGCAGCGGCACCTTGTGCATCTTCACCGAGCCACCGAGCCGCTCGACCAGATTGCGCGCAAACACCGAGGAGAAGGTCCGGGTCTCGCGCTTGGCGAGGTCCATCAGGATGCCGGCGATGTCTTGCACGCCCTCTTCGGTTTCCAGCCCGGCGACCGCGTCGGCCTGGTTTTCCTTGGCGGCGAGTCGCGCCGATTCGGCGTCGGTCGCGCGCTCTGAGCCGGTGTAGACGGTCGCCCCGCGGACCTCCTGCGCCTGCGTCAGCGAATCGGCATGGATCGAGATGAACAGGTCCGCGCCTGCGGATCGGGCAATCCGAACGCGCTCCTGCAACGGCACGAAGCGATCGTCGTCGCGCGTCATCCGCACGACATAGCGTCCGCTCGCCTCCAGCTTGCGCTTCAACGCCGTACCGAAAGCGAGCACGACCGACTTCTCGGAGATCGACGCCACGACCGCGCCGGGGTCGATGCCGCCATGGCCGGGGTCGATCACCACGACCTGCCGCGTTTCGCCGGGCGGCTTGCCGGCCTCAGGGACCGCCGGAGCGGCGGCCTCGCGCAGTTTCGCGGCCGATTCGGCCGCGGATGCCAGAAATTCGGCGCGGCTCGTACGCTTCAGTTCGACGACCAGTTCGCCGAAGCCGCCACGCATCTCGCGGATTTCGGCCTTCGTCACAATGGCGGGCTGTGCCAGATCGAGGATGATTCGGGCCTTGTCGGCGGTGAACAACCCGAAGCGAAAGGCGCTGACGAAGCCGGCGCCGCGCCGCGCATTGGCGGGCGGGACCTGAAAATTCACCGATGGCAGGTCGATGACGGCACGGTCCGGCCCCGCGATCACGGTGGCGGTCACCGCGACCGGCCGCGACAGCGCCATGGTCAGGCGAACGGTTTCGCCGAAATGCTCGATCTTCGCGTCGGTTGCGACCGGGAATTCGCTAGGCGGCCTGGGGTTGGCCAAAGCCGCCGGCAGCAGGGCAAATCCGGCCGCAAGCAGCACCGCGAGACCCAACGCCGCAAAGCGCAAGCGTGTCGCTCGGCTTTGGTCGCAAGGCCGGGAGACGGTGGCGCAGCTCAGGCTGGAGCGGTCGATCAGCGGCGTTGTCCCATTGGCGGTGGGGAATGCTTAACCATAGCGGCGCGAAACCCTAACAAGGGGTTACCACGCGCTCCCCACCCCGAAAACCGCCGGCGCGCATCGTCCTTGCATTGCCTGCGCGATGTGACTTGCAAAACACGCCCGGCTGTCTGTAATGGAACGTGGTTGCATTGCGAGGCGGCCCCTGGTGCGCATCCGGATCCGAGGATCCGTCGGCGTCCGGGGCCAGCCCCAAGGCGATCGGCCCATTCCGGGTTCGGCCGCCGCAAGTCAACCGCAAACGGATCGTCCGCAGACGGCCGAAGCCGGACGCGCCTGTTTATCAGGCGTACGGCCGCGTCTTGCGAGCGTGCAATCGCGGCGTGCCCTGCAGTTTGCCAGGACGCGCCGCAGGTCGGGACATAATGTCGGGGCATACGACGCCGCTTCATACAACGGTTGATCGTCTAGACCTGCGGGACTGCGCCGGGCTCTTTGCCCGCGTGGATTTCCCGAGCCGCCATCCTGTTCCGTCCCCTTCGTCCCTCCTGCAACATGCCGGCGCAAGCCGGCCTTCGCGCGGCGCCCCTGCCCGCGGCAGCGGATCGTTGTCCGCAGCCCGGCGGGTCTTGTCGGCGTGCGCGCCCATGGAAGACTCTGATGGCCAACAAGATGCTCATCGACGCCACCCACCCGGAAGAGACCCGGGTCGTGGTGGTCCGCGGCTCCCGCGTCGAGGAATTTGATTTCGAATCCGCCAGCAGGAAGCCCCTGCGCGGCAATATCTATCTGGCGAAGGTGACGCGCGTGGAGCCCTCGCTCCAGGCCGCTTTCGTCGAATATGGCGGCAACCGCCACGGCTTCCTGGCCTTCTCCGAAATCCACCCGGACTACTACCAGATTCCGATGGCCGACCGGCAGGCACTGCTGGCCGAGGAGGTCCGCGCCGACCGCGAGGACGAGCACGCCGAGGAGAAGCGCGAGAAGCGCGGCGGCGGACGCCGCGACCGCGGCCGCCGCGGCGACCGCGACGGCCGCGCCAAGAAGGCGGCCGGCGACGAGACGGTGAGCGCCGAGGTCGAGGCCGGAGAGGCTGCGACCGACGGCCAGATCGAGACGGAGGGTCACGTCGAGACCGACGGCAAGGAAGCCGCCATGGTCAGCGAAGGCGCGCCCGCCAATGGCGACGAATTTGCGCCTTCGGTCGCGGAGTCGAGTGACGAGCAGGTCTCCGAAAACGCAGCGCCCCTGACCTTCGAGACAGAGGCCGGCGAGAGCACCGAGTCGTCCGAGGAGCCCGAGGCCCGTAAGCCCTCCGAGGAGGACGAGGACGGCGACGACCATTCCGACGATGCCGAGCACGAGGAGCCCGAGCAGCTCGGCGGCGGCGATGCGCTCGACGACATCCAGGAGCGCCCGCAGCGCCATTCGCGCCGCCAATACAAGATCCAGGAGGTGATCAAGCGCCGCCAGATCATCCTGGTGCAGGTCGTCAAGGAAGAGCGCGGCAACAAGGGCGCGGCGCTGACGACCTATCTCTCGCTGGCCGGCCGCTATTCGGTGCTGATGCCCAACACCGGCAAGGGCGGCGGCATCTCGCGCAAGATCACCAACACGGACGACCGCAAGCGTCTCAAGGAGATCGCCCAGGAACTGGAAGTGCCGGACGGCATGGGCCTGATCCTGCGCACGGCCGGTGCGGCGCGCACCAAGGTCGAGATCAAGCGCGACTACGAATACCTGATGCGGATGTGGGAGAGCGTGCGCGAGCTGACGCTGGCCTCGATCTCGCCGGCGCTGGTCTATGAGGAGGGCAACCTCGTCAAGCGCTCGATCCGCGACCTCTACAACAAGGACATCGACGAGGTTCACGTCGCCGGCGACGAAGCCTATCGCGAGGCCAAAGAGTTCATGCGCATGCTCATGCCGAGCCAGGCCAAGAGCGTGAAGGTCTATCGCGACCAGACGCCGCTGTTTGCCTCCTTCGGCGTCGAGAGCCAGCTCGATGCGATGTTCTCCAGCACGGTGACGCTGAAGTCCGGCGGCTACATCGTCATCAACCAGACCGAGGCGCTGGTCGCCATCGACATCAACTCCGGGCGTTCGACCCGCGAGCACAATATCGAGGATACCGCCCTCAAGACCAATCTCGAAGCGGCGGAGGAGATCTCCCGCCAGCTCCGCCTGCGCGACCTTGCCGGCCTCATCGTGATCGATTTCATCGACATGGAGGAGAACCGCAACAACCGCGCCGTCGAGAAGAAGCTGAAGGACTGCCTCAAGGACGACCGCGCCCGCATCCAGATCGGCCGCATCTCGGCCTTCGGCCTGCTGGAGATGTCGCGCCAGCGCATCCGCACCGGCGTGCTCGAAAGCTCGTCCGTGCCCTGCCCGCATTGCGCCGGCGCCGGCATGATGCGCTCGGCCGCGTCGGTCTCGCTGCAGATCCTGCGCGCGCTCGAAGAGAACCTGATCAAGGGCGCCTCGCACAACCTCACCGTCCGGACCCGGCCGGAGGTCGCGCTTTATGTGCTCAACCAGAAGCGCGCGCATCTGACCGATCTGGAGACGCGTTTCGGCATCGCGATCAGCATTGCGGTCGATGCGACCCTGCTCGGCACGCGCTATTTCGAGGTCGAGCGCGGCGAGTTCGTCGGCAATGAGGGCCGGATCATTCCCGCCAGCACCTTCAAGGCCGAGGCCATTCCCGCCGATCTCGACGACGAGGCGCTCGACGCCGCCGCCGAAGCCGAGGCGCTCGACGCCGAAGACGAGGACGAGGTGATTGCCGAGCCCGTCGCCGGCGAGGCCAGGCCCGAGCGTTCGACCGAGCGCGCGGCTGACGGCGAGGCGCGCGGCGAAGGTGGCCGCAAGCGCCGGCGTCGCCGCCGGCGGCGGCGTGGCGGCGAGCGCGACGCCGATGGCGTGCGCCTCGACGGCGGCAGCGATGCCGACGGCGACGAGGATGGCGAGGGCGACGAGGATGGCGACGACAACGTAGAGACGACCGAAACCGCGGCAACCGCTCCGGCTGTCGGCGAGCCGGCCGTGACCGAGGCTGTCGAAGCCGACGGCAAATCCGAGGCCAAGCCGCGTCGCGGTCGTCGCGGCGGCCGTGGCCGGTCGAAGGCGGACGCAGCCGAGGCCGACGCTCCGGCGGACGCGGCGATGGTTGCGGAGGCCGTCGAGGCGGCAGCCGAACCGGTCGCCGAGGACGCGCCCGCAGCCGAGCCCGAAAAGCCCAAGCGCCGCTCGCGCGCCAAGAAGGCGGCGATCGCCGAGGACGGCGCGGCCGAGGCTATCGCCGAGCCGGCAGCGTCTGCGCCCGAGACCAAGGCCGCACCGAAGACCAGGTCCACCCCGGCGACGAAGGCCGCCCCGGCGGCGAAGTCGATGCCGGAGCCGGCTCCCGAGCCTGAGCCTGCCCCCGCCGCCCCCGCGCCACGCGCGGTCGAGGAGCCGGTCGCGGTCGTGCTGACCCCGCCCGACCCCGACCGCCCCAAGCGCGGCGGCTGGTGGAACAAGCTGGCCGGACGAGGCTGACAATCAGGCCGCTGCGGGAGATCGCAGCGGCCTTTTTCTTGATCCGAGGTGTCTGCGATGCCGCCGCCCCGCAGTCGAGAACGGCAAATCCTGATCGCGCTCGCAGTCGCTGGGCTCATCGGCCTTGCCTGGCTCGGCTGGCAGGCGCTCGGCGGTCTCGGCGTGGCGCTTCTCGGGCTTCTGGTGCTGTTCGTCGCGCTCAGGGTCGAACTGCAACGCGACAGCCCTGTCAGCGCGCAGTCGAGACCCGAATCCTACGGCAGCCATTTTCGCACCGAAGCCGAACAGACGCACACCGACCGCGCCGCCCGCCGCGCCGAGGTCGCGTCATCAGTCTCGACAGCGCGGCTCTTCGTGATCGCTGGGGCGCTGCTCACGACGGCCGGGTTTGGACTGATTGCTCTCGGCTATTGGAACATCGGCGGCTCGAAGCTGCCGGCCATTTTCGGAGCGATCTCGATCTTCTCGTTCTTTCAGGGAAAGCCTTGGTAAGGCGATGGGCGGCGACGAGCATCATGACGCTCGCGCGGATGTCACTTCAGTATCTAATTCGACATTGAAATTAGCACTGAATCTTGTATCATAGAGATTACTCAACAGATGAGCGATATCATGAGAGCCGCTGTCCAGCGCGTCGAAGCAGATTACGCTGTTAGCGTCTCCGAACTCAAAAAGAGCCCAAGCGCGGTCCTGAACGACGCCAAAGGCGGGGCCGTCGCCGTTCTGAACCATAACCGCGTCATGGCCTATATGGTGCCGGCCGACACCTATGAGGCGATGCTCGAACGCCTCGACGACATGGCGCTGATCGAGATCATCAAGGCGCGGGCTGGCGAGGTCGGCGTGCCGGTCACGCTCGATGAGCTATAGCCTCACCTATCTGCCGTCTGCGCGGAGGGAATGGGACAAGCTCGGCGAGACACTCCGCACGCAGTTCAAGAAGAAGCTGGCGGAGCGGCTGTCTCATCCACGCGTGGCAGGGGATGCGCTGCGCGGCATGCCCGACCATTTCAAGATCAAGCTTAGGCAAGCAGGCTACCGCCTGGTCTATCGCGTCGAGGATGAGGTCATGACCGTGCTCGTAGTCGCCGTCGGCAAGCGTGAGCATTCCAACGTCTACGAAGCGGCCAAACGGCGCTAAAGCCCGTCACCCCGCCGCCGGCGCCAGCGGGATCGGCGGCGGCACGGCCGAGATCGCGGCGGCCGCGTCCTTCTGCCCGCCCTCGCCGCCGCGCACCGTCACCGCATTCGAGGCGAAGGGCACGCCGGCCTCGTTCAGGCCGCGATAGACCCGTTTCAGCGCCTCGCGCTGCAGCATCGAGGCCTGGTTCGGCTTGGCGGTGAATTTCAGCCGGATCACGATCGCCGAATCCGTGATGTCGGCGACGCCCTGCATCTTGAGCTGCGCGATGAAATGGGCCCCGAATTCGGGCTCCTCCAGCAGCGCCAGGCCCACCTTCTTGATGGTCTTGCGCGCCTTCTCGATATCGGCCGAATGGTCGAGCCTGACATTGAACTTGACCGTCGCCCAGTCGCGGCTGGCATTGGTCAGAGAGGGAATCTGGCCGAAGGGCACAGTGTGGATCTGGCCGCTCTGGTGGCGCAGTTGCATCGAGCGCAGCGAGATCTTCTCGACCGTGCCCTTGAGCCGGCCGGTATCGACATACTCGCCGACGCGGAAGGCGTCCTCCAGCATGAAGAAGAAGCCGGAGACGATGTCGCGCACCAGCGCCTGCGAGCCGAAGGAGATGGCCAGCCCCAGAATGCCGAAGCCCGCCAGCAGCGGCCCGATGTCGACGCCGAGCTTCGACAGCACCACGAGCCCGGTCAGGCCCATGACCGCGCCGAGCACGACGCCCCGCATCACTGGCAGAACGGTGGCGAGACGGGACGGCACGCTTTCCTCGACGACCGCGTCCTCGTCGGCCGGGCCGCTGGCGGCGGGCTTTGGCGCGTAGGCGTCGAAGAATGCGCGCAGGAAGACGAGCGCGACCCAGCCGGCAAAGGCCAGCATCGCGACGCCGCCGACCTGCCGCATGAAGGCCGCGAACTCGACCGAACTGACGCCGAAGACGAAGCCGGCCCAGAGCCGCGCCATCAGATAGAAACCGCCGGCCCAGACGATGCCGCCGGCCGCCGCCCGCAGCGCATGGCCGAGCGCCAGCGCAAGCGGCGGGGGTGGGGCGATCGCCGCCTGCCGCGCCTGCGCGCAGGCGATCAGCGCCGTGATGCCGACCGCGATGATGGGCGCGAGCACGACGATGATCTGCGTCAGCCCGGCGGCCTGCGCCCAACGCCCGCCATCGGCCATCATCGCCGCCGCGCGTCCGATCATCCAGATCGCGACCGCGACGCCGATATGGATCCACGGCGTCAGCGTGGCGAGCAGACGCAGGGCTGGCCCCGGCGGCTCGCCATGGCGCAGCACCAGCGCGGTCAGGTCGTGTCGCGCATCGAGGAACCACCAGACCTTGTAAAGCGTGATCGCAAGCCCGCTCAGCGCAAACAGCCCGGCGACCGGGCCCGGCCCACTGGCGACGCGTTGCGCCAGCAGCACGCTGATGATGATGATGGGCGTAGCGATGGCGTAGATCGTCAGCAGGCCGAAATGCCGCTCGGCGCGCGGCAGCGGCATCAGCCGCCGTTCCGGCGCGCCGGGCGCGAGCAGGAAGCGCCCGGTCGCGATGTAGGCCGCGCCGATGGCGGCCCCGTTGGCGGCGGTGCGGAAGGCGACCATGGCGAGGTCGTCCTCGGGCAGCCAGAACTGCCGGGCGATCCGGGCGACGGCAAGCGCGAGCCCGATCGTCGCCAGATCCTGCAGCAGGCCGAAGCCCGACGCGATGAGGCGGGCGGTGAAGGCTTCAGATTGCGGCCGTAGCCGCCGCGCGAACCAGCCGGCCGTGGCGCGGCGGAAGGCATAGGCCGCGGCCAGCGCGAGCAGGACCGCGCCGAGGATGCGCAGGCCCGCGCCCGGCCCGCTCGCGCCGTTGCGGTTCTGCGCCCAGGCGCTCGTCCAGTCGCCGGGCAGGCGCGCGACCTGCGGGATCGCGGCATTGCCGGCGTCGAAGCCGGCGACAAACGCGTCCCAGATCGCATCGACCCGGGAAACCTCCACCGGCTCGGGCGGAGCCATGGCGATGGGAGCCGTGGCGATGGGAGCCGTGGTCGTAGGCGCGGCGGCGACAGGCGAAGCCGCCGCCTCTCCCGCGACCCTGACCTCGACCCTGCGCCCGCCGGCCGAAAGCGCCTCGACCAGTCTGCGCACCGTCTCGGGCGATTCATCGCCTTTCAGGGAGAGCGTCACCGGTTGCTCGGCCTGCGCCAGAGCGGTGGTCGTGGCCAGCGGCGTGAGCCATGCCAGCGCCAGCAGGGCCAGCACCAGCCGAAAGCCATTCAATACGGGCGAAAAATTTGCGGTCGAATGATCGGCAAGGCGCATTGCGCGTCTCCGCAGGCGGTCTCGGCGGGAGGATGTGGGGTGCGCGGCGCGCTGGCAAGCGCCCAAGGCTCCCTGCGAACCATTCAGCGCCGCTTCATCCAGCCGCGCAGCCGCGTCACCGCCTCCTCGCATTCGGCCAGCGAGCCGGCGAAGGAGAGCCTGACCGTGCGCGCGCCCCTGGCCTCGTCGAAATCCAGCCCCGGCGTGATCGCGACGCCGGCCCCGTTCAGAACGCTTTTGCAGAAAGCCATGGAATCATTGGAATAACGGCCGATGTCGCAATAGATGTAGAAGGCTCCGTCAACGGGCAGGAAGTCGCCAAGCCCGATCTCCGGCAGCGCCTTGAGAAGGAAGGCGCGGTTCTGCGCATAGCCGGCCTTGATCGCCTCGCATTCGGCGGTGGCGTCGAACGCGGCCTCCCCGGCGACCTGGCTGAGATAGGGCACCGAGATCGAGAAGTTCTGCTGCAGCCGCTCGATCGTCCGCACCATCCGCTCTGGCACGACGAGCCAGCCGACGCGCCAGCCGGTCATGCAGTAGTATTTCGAGAACGAGTTGACGATGATCGCGTCGGGGTCGGCGGCAAGCGCCGTCGTCGCCGGGGTCTCATAGGTCAGGCCGTGATAGATCTCGTCGGAGATGTACCAGAGCCCGAGCCGCCGGCATTCGGCCGCCACCGCCGCGATCGCCTCGGGCGTCATCACCACGCCCGTCGGGTTGGCCGGGCTCATCGTCAGCACGCCGGCCAGCGGCTTTTCCGCATGCGCTTTCGCAATCAGCTCCGGCGTCAGCGCGAAGCGCGTCTCGGGGCCGACCTCGATCGCGACCGGCTCCAGGCCCAGCGCGATCAGGATGTTGCGATAGGCCGGATAGCCGGGCGCGGTGATCGCGACCCGCGCGCCGGGCTGGAAACAGGCCAGGAACGCCAGGATGAAGCCGCCCGACGAGCCGGTCGTCACCACGACCCGGCTTGCCGGCACATCGACGCCGTAGGCTTCGCCATAATGTCTCGCAATGCGCGCCCGCAGCGAATCCGTGCCCAGCGCCTGCGTGTAGCCGATCCGGCCATGCTCCAGCGCGCGGCTCGCCGCGGCCCGAATCGAAGCCGGCGTCGGGGCCGATGGCTGGCCGACCTCCATATGGATGACCGAGCCGCCGGCGCGCTCGATCGCGGCGGCCTCATTCATCACGTCCATGACGATGAAGGGCGAGACGGCCTGCGCTCGGGCGGCGAGGAGCGGCTTGGGGGCCGGGCTGAGGACTGGCTTTGTCATGGCGTCGGCACTAGCGGAGCAGGAATGAGCCCGCAACCATGTGAATTGACGTGACCGGCGCAACGGTCGAGAAGCGAACCCGACACGGCTTCTCGCCCGGCACGGGCGACCCCGAAAGGACAACGACATGACGCTCGCGATCCTGCCGCGCCTGGCGCGCGGCCTCAGCCTCGCCGCCGGCATGGCGCTGATGCTCTCGGGCGCGCCCGCGCAGGCGCAGTCGCTGACGCCGGACCAGAAGAAGGCCGTCACCGATCTGATCCGCGAGACGCTCCTGAAGAACCCGGAGATCATCCAGGAGGCGATGGTCGAACTGGAGCGCCGCAACACCGTCGCCCAGGCGCAGGCGCAGCGCTCGGCCGTCACCGCCGAGAAGGCGCGGCTGATCGACCCCGCCACCTCGGTGATCGTCGGCAACCCGCAGGGCGACGTCACCATCGTCGAGTTCATGGATTACAATTGCGGCTTCTGCAAAAGGGCGATGGAAGACGTGCGGGCGCTGGCCAAGGACGACCCGAAGCTGAAGATCGTGATCAAGGACTTCCCGATCCTCGGCCCCGATTCGGTCGAGGCGAGCCGCGTCGCGCTGGCCGTGAGGAGCCAGTTGCAGGGCCAGAAGTACTTCGATTTCCACGCGAAGCTGATGGCCACCAAGGGCCGCATCAACGCCGCCAAGGCGCTCGAGGTCGCCAAGGAGTCCGGCGTCGATGTCGAGCGCGCCAGGAAGGAGATGGAAGGCCCGGCGGTCAGGGCCGCGATCGAGGACACGGTCGCGCTCGGCGACCGGCTCGGCCTGACCGGCACGCCGGCCTTCATCCTCGGCGACGAGGTCGTCTTCGGGGCGGTCGGCCCCGGCCCGCTCAAGGTCAAGATCGAGGCGCTGCGCAAATGCGGCAAGACCGAGTGCAGCGGCTGACGACGTAGCCGCTTGCGGCCGGCGGCGCGAGAGGCTTCCCCTCGCCCGCCGCAGCGGCTATGAGGACGGCCTCTGCCGCCCGCGTGCGGCGCTGGAATCAACGCGCGCCATGGTCGCCGTCCACGTTCTCAACGGGCCCAATCTCAACCTGCTCGGCACCCGCGAACCCGCCACCTATGGCGCGGTGACGCTGGCCGGCGTCGAGGAGCGGCTCAGGGCCAAGGCCACGTCGGCCAATGTCGAGCTGACCTTCCGCCAGACCAATTTCGAGGGCGAACTCGTCGGCTTCATCCAGCAGGCCGGGCTCGCGGGCGCAGGCGTGATCATCAATGCCGGCGCCTACACCCACACCTCCGTTGCTCTCCGCGATGCGATCAAGGGAACCGACGCGCTCGCCATCGAGGTGCATGTCTCGAATGTCCATGCCCGCGAGGAGTTCCGGCATCATTCCTACATGGCGCCGGTCTGCGTCGGCGTGATCTGCGGCTTCGGCGTCGCCAGCTACGACCTCGCTTTCGACGCGATCGTGCCGCTTCTGGAGAAGCGCGCCGCGAAACCAATCGGCTGAACGGCCGGTAATCCGCCACACAAGGACCGCGCCGCCACGCCGGCGCTCCCCAAGACCACGAAGACGGTGACACCGCCATGGCGACCAAGAGCCCGATCGATCCCGAACTGGTGCGCGAACTGGCGCAGTTGCTCAACGAGACCGACCTGACCGAAATCGAGGTCGAGAAGGGCGATCTGCGCGTGCGCGTCGCCCGCACCATCACCGCAACGGTGCAGGTCCCGGTCGCCCAGGCCGCGCCGGTCATGATGGCCGCGCCCGCTACGGTCGCAGCCCCTGTCGAGGGCAAGCCGGCCGCGGCCCATCCCGGCGCCGTGACCTCGCCCATGGTCGGCACCGCCTATCGCCGCCCCTCGCCTGACTCGAAGCCCTTCGTCGAGATCGGCTCCGTCGTGAAGGTCGGCGAGCGCGTCCTCCTGGTCGAGGCGATGAAGACCTTTAACGACATCGTCGCCCCGCGCGCCGGCACCGTCACCGCCATCCTCGTCGAAGACGGCCAGCCCGTCGAATATGGCGAGCCGATGCTGGTGATCGAGTGAGCGCGCGCGAAAGCTTCAAGATGTTCGACAAGATCCTGATCGCCAACCGGGGAGAGATCGCGCTGAGGGTGCTGCGCGCAGCCAAGGAGCTCGGCATCGCCACCGTCGCGGTCCATTCCACCGCCGACGCCAACGCCATGCATGTGCGCCTCGCCGACGAGAGCGTCTGCATCGGCCCGCCCCCGGCCCGCGAGAGCTATCTCAACATCCCCGCCCTGATCGCCGCCTGCGAGATCACCGGCGCCGATGCCGTTCATCCCGGCTACGGCTTCCTCTCCGAGAACGCGCGCTTCGCCGAAATCCTCGAGCGGCACAACATCGCCTTCATCGGCCCCAAGGCCGAGCATATCCGCAGCATGGGCGACAAGATCGAGGCCAAGCGCACGGCCAAGGCGCTCGGGATCCCCTGCGTGCCCGGCTCCGAGGGCGGCGTCACCGACGATGCCGAGGCGCTTCGCATCTGCGCGGAGATCGGCCTGCCGGTCATCATCAAGGCGGCGTCCGGCGGCGGCGGCAAGGGCATGAAGGTCGTCCGCAGCGAGGACGAGTTGTCGGTCGCGCTCTCGACGGCGCGCACCGAGGCCAAGGCCAATTTCGGCGACGATGCGGTCTATATCGAGAAGTATCTGGAAAAGCCGCGCCATATCGAGATCCAGATCCTCGGCGACGGCAAGGGCCACGCCATTCATCTGGGCGAGCGCGACTGCTCGCTGCAGCGCCGCCACCAGAAGGTCTGGGAGGAAGGCCCCTCGCCCGCGCTAAACGCCGGCGAGCGTGACAGGATCGGCACGGTCTGCGCGCAGGCCATGGCCAAGCTGGGCTATCTCGGCGCCGGCACGATCGAGTTCCTCTATGAGGACGGCGAGTTCTATTTCATCGAGATGAACACCCGCATCCAGGTCGAGCATCCGGTCACCGAGATGATCACGGGCATCGACCTCGTCAACGAGCAGATCAGGATCGCGGCCGGAGCATCGCTCTCGATCGAGCAGAAGGACGTGGTCATCGAGGGCCACGCCATCGAGTGCCGCGTCAATGCCGAGCACCACGCGACCTTCCGGCCCTCGCCCGGAAAGATCGCCTCGTTCCACACGCCCGGCGGCCTCGGCGTGCGGGTTGATTCGGCCGCCTATCAGGGCTACGTGATCCCGCCGCATTACGATTCGCTGGTCGGCAAGCTGATCGTGCATGGCCGCAACCGGGCCGAATGCCTGATGCGCCTGCGCCGCTCGCTCGACGAGTTCGTCGTCGACGGCGTCGACACGACGCTGCCGCTGTTCCGCACGCTGGTGCGCAACCAGGACATCCTGAACGGCGACTACAACATCCACTGGCTGGAGAAGTTTCTGGCCGCTGGCGGCATGGGCGAGGGCTGAGGCCCGGCTTTCTCCTTCTCCCCTTGCGGGAGAAGGTGGCGCGGAGCGCCGGATGAGGGGTCGCGCCAACCTCCGGAATTGTCTTCAGCGATATCGATTGGATAACGCAGCCCGACCCCTCACCCCACCCTCTCCCGCAAGGGGAGAGGGAGCAGGTCGGCGCTCCGTTTGACTCCTCCCGCCCGCCGCGCTCCCTTGCCCGCATGAAGGCCCGCTCCGTTCCCGTCCGCTCGCCGATGATCACGCCGCAGGTGATGCTGCGCGCCTATGCGGCGGGCATCTTCCCGATGGCCGAGAGCGCCGACGATCCGGGCCTGTTCTGGGTCGAGCCGGAGCTGCGCGGGGTCATCCCGCTGGAGCGGTTCCATCTGCCCTCGCGGCTGGCCCGCACGGTGCGCGCGGACCGGTTCGAGATCAGGGTCGACAGCGAGTTCGAGCATGTGATCGCGGCTTGCGCCGAAGCCAAGGCCGACCGGCCGGAGACCTGGATCAACGCCCGCATCCGCGAAATCTTCGGCGAATTGTTCCGGCTCGGCCATGTCCACACCGTCGAGTGCTGGCGCGACCACCGCCTTGTCGGCGGGCTCTATGGGCTTTCGCTCGGAGGAGCCTTCTTCGGCGAATCCATGTTCCACCGCGAGACCGACGCCTCGAAGGTGGCGCTGGTCCATCTCGTGGCGCGGCTCAGGCGCGGCGGCTTCTGCCTGCTCGATGCGCAGTTCCAGACCGGACATCTCGCGCAGTTCGGCACGATGGAGGTCCCGCGCCTCGCCTACCAGACGCTGCTCGAAGCAGCCGTGGCGCGCCCAGGCGAGTGGTGGAGTTGGCCGCGCGGAACGATCGCGACAGGCGCGCAGGCGCTCGCCGAACTCGCCTAGGACCAGGCGCGGCTCAGTTGCCGCCGGTCGGGTCGCGCCCGCCGACGGGATTGGTCGGGAAGAAGCGCTGGCTTGGCGCCTGACGCGGCGCGACCGGCACGCCCTGCTGCGGCAGCACATCGATGCGGCCGCCCGGCGCGAGCGGGCCCGGCGGCGGCTGGTTGACGTCGCGGGCCGGCGTCGTGCGCGGACGGCGCGGCTCTTCTGCGACCGGAGCTTCGGGCTCTTTGGGGTCGACCACGAGCTCGGTGCCGCCTTTGCAGTCGGTCAGCCAGACATCGTAGATCGCGTGCTCGACGCCATGCAGGCCGGGGCTGGCGGCATACATCCAGCCCGTGAAGATGCGGCGGTATTCGTTGGAGAACGTGACCTCGTCGACCTCGGTGAAGCTCGTCGTCTGCGGCGCCTCGGTCGGCGGACGCGTCCAGCAGACGCGCGGCGTCAACTGCAGCGCGCCGAACTGCACCGTCTCGTCGACCGCGACCTCGAAGGAAATGATCCGGCCGGTGATCTTGTCGAGACCGGCGAAGACGGCGGTGGGATTGCGGATGCGGTCGGCCTGGGCGGGGCCGGCGAGCGCCAGAAGGGCGAGGCCCGCAAAAGCGGCGGACGATATGCGATGCGAGGGCATGTGGAGCCAGCGATTCGTTTCAGCGGCGAGGCCGCGACGCCGGCGGATTAACACGTCAATCGCAGCGGAAAAAGGGCGTGTCGGGAAGACGGGCGATCGGCAGGTTCGTCAGGGGCGTCGAGCGCGCCAGGCATCGCTGCGGGCTATGATGAAATCGATGGCATCGGAGACGCCCTTCTCCCTGCGGATGACCTGGCCGAGCGCGGCGGCGCGACATCGCATGCCCTCCTCCGCCACCGCCGCAAAGGCACCGGCGAGCGTCTCGACCGAGAGCGCCTTGCGATCGAGCGGCGGGGGGCCGACGCCCAGCGCCGCGACGCGACGCCCCCAGAACGGCTGGTCACCAAAGAACGGGCAGATGATGGTCGGGAGGCCAGCGCGCAGCGAGGCCGCGGTCGTACCCGCGCCGCCGTGATGCATGGCCGCAGCGACATGCGGAAACAGCCTGTCATGCGGGGCATGGCCGATGATGTGGACATGGGACGGGGCATGGCCGGCCGCGAGCGCACCGCCTCCCGTCGCCAGGAGCCCCCGGCGGCCCGCCCTTGCCAAAGCGTCGATCACCATCGCTGAAAGACGGTCCGGATCGAGCCCCGGCATGCTGCCGAAACCGACATAGATCGGCGGGTCGCCGCCGGCGAGGAACCGCGCCAGCGCCGGCTGCGGCAGCCAGTCGCCGCTGTCCAGAAACCAGTTGCCGCTGACCTTGACATCGTCGCCCCAGTCGGGCGGGACGGGTAAGATGCTTGGGCTGTAGGCATAGAGCGTGCCCGCGGCATGTGCGCGGCTGGTGGCCCGTGCGGGCAGCCCCAGCATCTCCCCACGCCAGGCGCGGATCGATTTGCGAAACAGCAACGCGCCGCCATGGATCGCCAATCGGTGGCTGATGCGGTTCAATGGCCCAAGCGAGCCGAAAGGCAGGAGCGGCGTCGGGAAGGCCGCCGTCGGCGTGAAGCCGGGCAGCGGCGACGCCAGCATCACGGGAACGCCCAGCTTCTCAGCGATGTGAGGGCTGGCGAGCGATTTGGGATGATGCAGGATGATGTCGGGCGCAAAAGCGCGCGCAACCTCCCATTCCCGGTCGAGCAGGCGCCGCATCAGCGGGCGAACCTGCTTCAGCAGCCTGACCCCCGCGCTGAAGCCGCGCCCGCCTGCGATGGCGGCCTTGCCCTCGGGCGAATCGATCAGCGCGAGAAACTCGCCCGGCAGCGGCGCGAACGGCACGCCATAAGCGCCTGCTTCCTCCGAGAACTGCTCCGGCGCGGCCAGTTGCGCGTGATGGCCTCGCGCGATGAGCCCGAGCGCCAGCGCCAGATAGGGTTGAACGTCGCCACGCGAGCCGAGCGTCTGAATGGCGACGCGCATGGCGCGAACCGGCGCAGGCCGGGCTACCGCCCCGGCGTCCAGGCCTCGTAGTCGCCTGTCGCGGCGGGGCGCTCGCCTTCGACAAGCGTCGAGCCCTGCGGGCGGTAGGCCAGGGCCGTTCCGGTCCAGTTCTGCTGGTGCGGCTGCTGCCACTCGCGCGGCTGGTAGCGCTCTTCCGAGGGGGCGATATCGACCGTGTGGTGCAGCCAGCCATTCCAGCCGGGCGGCACTTTCGAGGCTTCCGCCTCGCCATTGTAGACGACCCAGCGGCGCTGGATGCCGAGCGCCTTGTCCTTCTCCCCGCCGCGCGTGTGGTAGTAGACGTTGCCGAACTCGTCCTCGCCGACGCGCTCACCCTTGCGCCAGGTGTGGAAGCGCGTGCCGATGGTCTGGCCGTTCCACCAGGTGAAGATCTGCAGCAGGGTCTGCTTCATGGCTCTGGTCCGCGCCGATCAGGATTGCGCGCGACTTATGGCGGCAGCGTGCGACGCTGTCCAGCCTTGGCGGTTTCGGCCCGGACGCCACCGTCCCTCTCAGGCATCCTGTCGCACCGCACCAGGGTCAGCAGGTCAAGGACATCCCGATCGATGGCCTCGATCCGGCGCGTTCTCTTGTCGCGGACGATGACGTTCGTCGGCGTAATTCGCGCAGAGGAAGCGATAAGCGTCGCCGCAACCTCATAGTCCAGATGCTCTGCCCTCGCTTTGGAGCTGGCGGATTGCTGCAGTCCAGCCGCCAGCCGGGTGGCGGCGCTCAGCTCGATCTTGAGGTGAGCGGTCGCGCCCGAGACCGTAGCGCTGCTGAATGTCACGATGTTGATCGAGGAGCCGCTGGCGGACATGCCGGTCTTGTTGAGATTGATGCGCGGGCCGGAGGGTTTGCATCCCACCCTCGCCGTGACCCAATCGCCTGCGAAGGCAGGCGCGAGCGGCTCCTGCTCCGTACAGCCTGCGACGAACAGAGCGGCGATGGCGAGGCACAGGCGCGGTCTCATCGGAACTCCTGCACACACGGCCGCGGCGCGACCGGCGATCCTTCGCCGCGGCCCGTCAGACCGCTATCACGCCCGCCTTAACCTGCGGTTGTGCGGCCCTGCGCATTTGCGCCGTCGGCATAAACGGTTTCGCCACGATTCGGCCGCGATTCGGAAACGCTCCGAAATCGCCCCCGCAAGGGCCAACACCGCACGCTTTCAGCCACTTGCTTGCCCCGGCGCAGACTCCGCTTGCACGACCTGCCGCTAGGTCGCCCGCCTTGACCGAACGGAAACCATGACAGGGGACATTTTTGCCACTTCCCCTGCCCCGGCCTCGTGTCACTCTCGTCGGGGACGGGGATTCCTCACGCGATTCCCAAGGCTTAGCCGAGGCCTTGAAACTTATCCCCACTACTCACACATCCCTACCAGATGTCGTGTCCACAGGCTTTGCCGCGCACTAATCCTTGACGTCGCGGCCCATTCGGGACTAGTTTTTGTCAATCGCGTGACGGCTGGCGGAGACGCCCAATCGACACCCGCATGAGAGTTTCCGTAGGGGTCGAGGCCATCACAGCAGCACGCCGGCAACGGCGGCGGCGTGCGATCGTCTGCGGACCTTTGCGGCCGCAACCGGACGAAGCGAGGCGGGTGACAACGCCGAGACGTCCACAGGGCGCCAAACCGAGTTGGGCTGACATCAGGAGCCGGTGAGCAACCGGCCGCGCGAGGCATATCATGCCCGCGGCACAGGATTGAGGGCAGACGATCATGCGCATCGAGCGCCGCTACACCACCGCCGGCCAGTCGCCTTATGCTGCGATTCCGTTCCGCTCCGCCGTCAGCGAGATCCGCAATCCCGACGGCTCGATCGTGTTCCGGCTCGAGGGCATCGAGGTGCCCGAGGCCTGGTCGCAGGTCGCCAGCGACGTGCTCGCGCAGAAATATTTCCGCAAGGCCGGCGTGCCGGCTGCCTTGAAGAAGGTCGAGGAGAACGACGTTCCGTCCTTCCTGTGGCGCTGCGTGCCCGACGAGGCGGCGCTGGCCTCCCTCCCCGAGAAGGAGCGCTACGGCTCCGAGATCTCCTCCAAGCAGGTCTTCGACCGGCTCGCCGGCTGCTGGACCTATTGGGGCTGGAAGGGCGGCTACTTCTCCTCGGAGGAAGACGCGCAGGCCTTCCATGACGAATTGCGCTACATGCTCGCCCGCCAGATGGTCGCGCCGAACTCGCCGCAATGGTTCAACACCGGTCTGCACTGGGCCTATGGCATCGACGGGCCGAGCCAGGGCCATTTCTACGTCGACTTCAAGACCGGCAAGCTGGTCAAGTCGAAGTCGAGCTACGAGCACCCGCAGCCCCATGCCTGCTTCATCCAGGGCGTGCAGGACGACCTCGTCAACGAGGGCGGCATCATGGACCTCTGGGTCCGCGAGGCGCGGCTGTTCAAATACGGCTCCGGCACCGGCTCGAACTTCTCGATGCTGCGCGGCGAGGGCGAGAAGCTCGCCGGCGGCGGCCGCTCGTCGGGCCTGATGTCCTTCCTCAAGATCGGCGACCGGGCAGCCGGCGCGATCAAGTCGGGCGGCACCACGCGCCGCGCCGCCAAGATGGTCGTGGTCGACGTCGATCACCCCGACATCGAGACCTATATCGACTGGAAGGTCCGCGAGGAGCAGAAGGTCGCGGCGCTGGTGACCGGCTCCAAGGTCGTCCAGAAGCACATGAAGGCCGTGATGAAGGCCTGCGTGAACTGCGAGGCCGAAGGCGACGCCTGCTTCGACCCCGAGAAGAATCCCGCCCTCAAGCGCGAGGTCAAGCTCGCCCGCAAGGCGATGGTGCCCGACAACTACATCAAGCGCGTGATGCAGTTCGCCAAGCAGGGCTACACCGAGATCAAGTTCGACACCTACGACACCGACTGGGATTCGGAGGCCTATCTCACGGTCTCCGGCCAGAACTCGAACAATTCGGTCTCGCTGACCGACGATTTTCTGCGCGCCGTCGAGACCGATGGCGACTGGAACCTGACCGGCCGCACCACCGGCAAGGTGATGAAGACGCTGAAGGCCCGCGACCTCTGGGAGAAGATCGGCTACGCCGCCTGGGCGTCGGCCGATCCCGGCCTGCACTTCAACACCACGATGAACGACTGGCACACCTGCAAGGCGTCGGGGCGCATCCGCGCGTCGAACCCCTGCTCGGAGTACATGTTCCTCGACGACACCGCCTGCAACCTGGCCTCGGCCAATCTGCTGCAGTTCTACGACCGCGACGCCAAGGCCTTCGACGTTTCGGCCTATGAGCATCTCTGCCGGCTCTGGACCGTCGTGCTCGAGATCTCCGTGACGATGGCGCAGTTCCCCTCGAAGGAAATCGCCGAGCTCTCCTACGAATACCGCACGCTCGGCCTCGGCTACGCCAATATCGGCGGCCTGCTGATGACCATGGGCCTCGGCTATGATTCAGACGAGGGCCGCGCGCTCGCCGGCGCGCTGACCGCCGTGATGACCGGCGTCTCCTATGCGACCTCGGCCGAGATGGCCGGCGAACTCGGCCCCTTCCCGGGCTACAAGAAGAACGTCGCGCACATGCTGCGCGTCATCCGCAACCACCGCGTCGCGGCCCACGGCATGGCCTCTGGCTATGAGGGGCTGGAAGTCACCCCCGTCCCGCTCGACCATGCGACGCTCGCCCGTCTCGGCGGCTCGTCTGCCCTGCTCTCGCAGCGCGCAAAAGCGACCTGGGACCAGGCGCTGGCGCTCGGCGAGACGCATGGCTACCGCAACGCCCAGTCGACCGTGATCGCGCCGACCGGCACGATCGGCCTCGTCATGGATTGCGACACCACCGGCATCGAGCCCGATTTCGCGCTGGTGAAGTTCAAGAAGCTCGCCGGCGGCGGCTACTTCAAGATCATCAATGCGGCGGCGCCCGATGCGCTGCGCGCGCTCGGCTATCGCGAGGCCGACATCGCCGAGATCGAGGCCTATGCGGTCGGCCACGGCTCGATGGCTCAGGCCCCGGGCGTCAACCATGGCTCGCTCAGGGCGCGCGGTTTCCCGCAGGACAAGATCGACGCGGTCGAGAAGGACCTCAAGGCCGCCTTCGACATCAAGTTCGTCTTCAACAAATGGACGCTGGGCGAGGACTTCCTCGTCAACACGCTCAAGGTCCCGGCCGAGAAGCTGGCGGAGCCGAGCTTCGAGCTTTTACCCTTCCTCGGCTTCAGCAAGGCCGAGATCGAGGCCGCCAACGTCCATGTCTGCGGAGCGATGACGCTGGAAGGCGCGCCGCACCTTCGCCCCGAGCATTACAGCGTCTTCGACTGCGCCAATCCCTGCGGGCGCATCGGCAAGCGCTATCTCTCGGTCGAGAGCCATATCCGCATGATGGCGGCCGCCCAGCCCTTCATCTCGGGTGCGATCTCGAAAACCATCAACATGCCCAACGACGCCACGGTCGAGGACTGCAAGAGCGCCTACATGCTCTCCTGGAAGCTGGCGCTGAAGGCCAACGCGCTCTATCGCGACGGCTCCAAGCTCTCGCAGCCGCTGAACTCCGCCCTCATCAGCGACGATGACGACGAGGACGAGGCGGTCGAGGCGCTGCACCAGATGCCGATGGCGGCGCGCACCACGCAGCTCACCGAGAAGATCGTCGAGCGCATCGTCGAGAAGGTCGTCCGCGAGCGCGAGAAGATGCCGAGCCGCCGCACCGGCTACATCCAGAAAGCGGTCGTCGGCGGCCACAAGGTCTATGTCCACACCGGCGAATATGCCGACGGACGCCTCGGCGAGATCTTCATCGACATGCACAAGGAGGGCGCGGCCTTCCGGGCGATGATGAACAATTTTGCCATCGCGGTGTCGCTCGGCCTGCAATATGGCGTGCCGCTGGAGGAGTATGTCGAGGCCTTCACCTTCACGCGCTTCGAGCCGTCTGGCTTCGTGCAGGGCAACCAGTCGATCAAGAACGCGACCTCGATCCTCGACTACGTCTTCCGCGAGCTGGCGATCAGCTATCTCGGCCGGCACGACCTCGCCCATATCGACCCCAGCGAGATCGGCCATGACGTGATCGGCGGCGGCGTCGACCAGGACAAGGCCCCTGAGATGGCGGCCCCGATCACCACCTCGCCGCTCGCCTCGACGGGCTTCCGCCGCGGCAAGCCGATGAACTTCCACGCCATCCAGGGCGGAGCGGGGTTCGCCACCGGCACGGAAACCGTGGCGCGCGGCGGCAGCAACGTCACCGCCTTCGCCACCGCCGGCGCAACCGCGCTGAAGCAGGAGCCCGAGGCCTATGGCGAGGCCCAGATGGCCAAGCTCGGCTTCGCAGCGCCCGCGGCCCAGCCGTCAGCCTCGGAGCGCCGGGCCGAGGCGATCATGAAGGGCTATGTCGGGGATAGCTGCGGCGAGTGCGGGAATTTCACGCTCGTGAGGAATGGCACGTGTTTGAAGTGCAATACGTGCGGCAGCACGACTGGGTGTAGCTGAATTTTCTGTTAAAAAAGGTGCGTGCGGCCTTGTCCGCTCGCACCTTAAAGTACAACTTCCGACTAATAAAGGCTCATGGCTTGTTTGATTGATGCCTTGTCCAAATCAATGAATTATGACGACGAGATGTTATCACATAATAGCCCTTTGAGGTAAAATACAGAGAATTCAATATGCGCCATGAACTAACATTTGTTAAATCTCATAATTCAATTATATTTCTACCTTCCGTAGTGTTGCCGGATTTTACACTTGTCACAGGTAAAAACGGCTCTGGCAAAAGTCACTTGCTTCAGGCAATAAATACGGCGGCAATCAAAACTGATTGCGCTATAAATCAAACCCAAAACAATCAATCGGAAATTAGACTTTTTGACTGGACAAATTTGATACCTAACGATACAGGACTGTTTTCGTCGGACACTATCAAGAATGAACGCCAAAATATTTGGCAGCAAATTAATAATATTCGCCATAATTCACAATTTATCGAGCCAATAAGGGCTAGGCTCCAGACTCATAACCAGTAGCTGACGGTCGCTGCGATGCATACGGCGGCGAGGAAATTGACGGCGTTGCGGTCGTATCGGGTTGCGATGCGGCGGAAGTCCTTGAGGCGGCAGAACATACG
>Ga0209902_100294_pt1 | contig 68897 bp, 70 predicted proteins | sample FECB27metaG_FD_188304 | JGI IMG/M metagenome (GOLD analysis project Ga0209902, IMG submission 188304) | Cyanobacterial communities from the Joint Genome Institute, California, USA - FECB-27 (SPAdes) (version 2) | ecosystem: Environmental > Aquatic > Thermal springs > Hot (42-90C) > Microbial mats...
ACCGAGAGCTGTAGGACAAACCCGTTGCCGGAGATGCCCTTCTCGATTGGGAACAGGCTGGGGGACTTAGCCTGGGGTTTTTTTCAGGAACCCACTCTGATGATGCGACTTTCACGTCGCACCATGAGATGCCCATTCCTCGACAAAAGTGAAATCTGTGGGATCAGAATGATTTTGTAGTAATTCATATTTTATACAACCTTGATCCTGCCGAGATGGTTCAATAATCCCCAGCAGCACAGCTTTGACAGCTTCCACTTTTTCAAGTAAAGCAACAATCCGGGCAACAACGCGAACAGTTTGGTTAGTCATTGGTGATGTAAGTTAGTTGTTAATTGCTGGTTATTAATTATTAGTGGTTATTTGTCAACAATTACGATTAACCATTAACCACTAACGACTTCCAACTTGCTAAATACCCACTCCTCTTGCTGCAACCATATAGCGGAAAATGTATTCTACTAACTCAATGTAATGGCTGGCAGTTTTGGGAGAAGGTGCCCAAACTGTAACACCGTGATCGCGGATGAGTAAAGCTGGTAATTGTGAGGGATTTGTTGTAAAGCGCTCTTTAATCTCATCTGCAATACGGGAAACCTGTAAATGATTGGCGAATACGGGCATAGCACAATCGGGGTTTTCTTCCCACACTCCCAGCCCTTTGAGCATCTCCAACGGTGGTAGGGGCAAGGTATCACCTTTGACAAACCGAGAAACCAAATTTGCTTCAACTGAGTGGACGTGGTAGCAGCTCATAGCGTCGGGAAACAGGGCATAGAGAACCTGGTGAATCGCTGTTTCAGCTGAAGGTTTCACATCGGGTGAGGGTTGTTCCACACTGCCGTTTGGATGAATACGCACAAAATCACCAAGTTCTAATTCTCCTTTAGATCGACCACTGGCTGTAATCCAGAAGCTACCATCGGGCAAACGAGCTGAGAGATTTCCCGCAGTTCCTACCATCCATCTTTGTTGGTAGAAGTGACGGGCAGCTGAGATAAGTTCAAGACGGGGATCGTCTTGCATTGAGCTTTTCATTTGATTAGATTAGTTCCACAATCTTGGTAGGTAGTCACCCACTTTTAAAAAGTCGAAGTCACAAAAAACTATCCGCCTCACTTCATCACCGAATGTATTTCAGGCTACAGCCTGACGAGTGCGAATTTCTGTACCCGTGTACTCAGGAGTCCAACCTTCTGTTCCAGTAAAATACCGCACTGCTTTAATCCGCCTTGCTGGAGTGAGATAAAACCAGTGTTCAGTTCCCGCTGGTACGTTGATGTACTCTTCTGGCTGTACTGTCAATTCTACTTGAGTTCCATCAGGTCGGACAAAACCAAAAATCCCTTCTCCGTCTACGATATAGCGGACTTCGTCCTCTGAATGGGTATGGATTTTGTCAAATTTCGTCAGCAGTGCATCAAGGTTAGGGATACCTGGATGCAGGACGATGAGATCGCGGGTTTGATAGCCTGCTGTTTGTTGCAGTTGCTCAAAATAGCCATCTAGAGATTTTAAGACTTGTTCTTTCTCATCCTCGTTGAGGCTATCTTGTGCTAAAAGTTGATGCAACTGTTGACTTTCTCCCACAGCCCAGCGATTAAGTTGGATGTTTAGGGGTGCAAGTTCCGAGGAAATGTCTTGCAAATCAGTGTATCGTGTTCCATCTTGCAATTCTAGAATCGCCATAGTTCACCTCGCGCAAAGATATATATTGTACGGTATTTATAATTTGTTGAAAAAAATTGAGAAGCCAAGCGACTCGCTTCGTGTAGTTTAGTTCGTTCAGCCTTTTACCTAAAATACTCTGCTTTGTTTATTATAATTTACGGTAAATTGATAAGATTAGTGTATTTTAAATGTTGACCATTTTTGACGGAGAGCCAGATTTAGAGAAAATGGGGTGAGAATGACTAGTTTCAGTGCCCATCCTTACCCCTCCACATTAATGTTGTGTTTACAGTGTTGAAAGCGGCGCGCCCTCAGAGGGCGCTATCTATACCTGCAAACCATTGGTTAACAAGATTTCCCAATTTCTAGGAGCGCCGGATAAAGCGCCCAATAGCAGCTGCACTGCGAAGAGCGATTTTTTTCCTCAGGTATTGCGATCGCCCTTGGCGGGGCTTTGCCCATCGCGAATAGAGTTGAATCGGTGTTTGAGTGTGTTGCCAATAAGCTTTATCTGTCAAAGTTGGAGCTTCATCATTCAAAGCCCGAAGAATCAGTTGTTTTCGCCACGGTTTTATTTCGCCTCCTGACGCATGCGACATAATGTTTACACTTCCGCCGAAATCCATTCCCATTCGACTTACAGTGCTAAGTGGTTCACAAGTCAACGTTAGCCCTAAGTTCAGAACACATTGATCGCTCTGAAAATAGGGATAACGATTCAGAGCGAGACAAAAATCACTCAGAGAAATATATCCTGCTTCCTCAAATGTTTCTAGTAATTTCTGCCACAGCGAAAGTACAGACTTTTGGTTCTGCTTCACTCCAATGAAGCCAGAATTGTAGTATCTGTCTAGTTCGCGCTGTGTCAGAAAACCGTAGCGTTCAGCAAGTTCCTTCCACATTAAGCGATAAGGATGATTTGCAGGCATATAATCGTAGGCATCCTCACATAAACTTATGCCATGATTGACCCACTCGACATAGAAATCCCAGGGACGTTTGTTGACAATATCAGGATCGAAATAAAATAATGCTTCAACTTCTGGACAATAATTTTCCCAAAGTTGCAGCATAAAATCGGGTTTGTAATTAGAGAAGAACTTTGAGGTATTTAGCTTGATGAATCGAATGACACAATCGGACGCTACAGAAAACTCTTGATAACCTTGAGCATCTTTCAAAGATTTAGCCCAAGGTGGCAAAGCTCCTCGATACCCTACCCAAACTACACCACGAAAGCCGTGATTATAAAGAGAGTTGAATAAAACCCCCACACCGTAGTGGTAGTTCCCTTCAAATAAAGTACAAATAGCTGTGAGCATAGGTAGTATGCATTAGTATGTATCTAATGATTTACAGACATGATTTACAGACAACTTTGACTGCAGCCAAGTAAGTGTTTTTGCATCTTCGCGAGTGTTTGTAGCTCGAATCAAACCATTACGTAACCACCACCAGAGTTCACAAGTTCCTTGCAACTCCTACGCATAGCAACATTGGCGAGTTTTTGCAGATACCTTAAAAACTCAGGTAATAACGTCTACTACAAAATTAGAGTTTTAGAAGACTTCTAAATTTTGTTAGCTAAGAAACAAAAACACGAACTCGATCTAGCTTCTCTCGTACAAGGCTGGACACTATGCAAGCCATACCTCTGATATGTGCTACGAGAGCCATTCAAATCGATCAAATTATGGGGGAGTCAAACCACCAGGAATTCGTACAGCAGCGACTCTCCTAAGTACGAGCTTATATTCTACAAAAAGTTTGCCTTTTAGTAGTGGTTGCTGGATGTGAGTCTGGAGGGTTGATCGAATAAAACCTAGCGTGAACATACGAATAACATCTAAGGTTTCCATTCAGAGTTGCGCTACTTTCTGCACAAACTCACCGTTTTGCAACTGCTTGACTTTGAGTATTGGTTTTCCAGTGTAGTGCAGAATAACCCAACTAGCACAAAATTCAGACTTATTTAACAGAAATTTTATGTAAAATATGCAAAATTTTTATAAATTTTTCTCTATCTTTAGAAATTTGATTTTAAATAAAATGTCTTAAAAGACACAATGCAAATCAGCGTATCCAAAGAGCATTCATATAGTTTGGTAGCCTCAACAGTTCGGTATATTTGTGATTTTCTGGGATGTTTCCGATTTCTATTTGAAAGTGCATAAATTGGTTTTGTTTATACCTAGTCAGTATAAGCAAAGCTTTCCCAGCTTAACTTCCGTTCCACAAATTAAGTAGGACTTATGCATGGAATATATATTTTGTCAATAAATAAGTCCTCATAATCTCTGAAAATAAGGAGTTTATTTAAGTTATGCCCTTAATAGAAGATGTCAAAAGAGTTTGCGACTGCCCAAAGGGCAGTGGGCACATGGACAATCGCCTGGCTCCTTTTGGATGGCGCGACTTACTGCTGGCACATGGACTTGATATCACTGCAACCAACCTCAAGCAGGAATTCACTTTCTTTTGTCACTCTCAAAGAGGCAATACCTAAAATTGGACTCATGTGAGTGCCAGAAGACACTACAATTGCATGATGCTATCAAGACCCCGTTTCAATCCGAAGAAGGAACTCACTTGGCGAATAGCTAACAAAGTTCCTTTCACATAGGGTTCGGCACTACTTCCCGCTTCATGCCGAATTATCAGCTTTTCGTCCGCAAGACCAAATATAGCTTCCACTGACAGAGTGTAACCAGGCAAACGTAACGAGTGGACTTGTGTCCCGTTGAGTGTTACACCTCTACTTTCTTTTGAACCCTGAGTTTCCTCTATGGAATTGTATAAAATTGGCTTTTTAACTTGTCCGAGTCGGAAAGCAAGTTCCCTGGCTGTTCCACTCGGAGCATCCACCTTCTTTTGGGAAGCATAATCCACAATTTCCCAGGCGGACGTGTACCTGGCTGCTATCTCCGCAAAGCGTTGCAGAAGCACTGCTGTGATCGCAAAGTTGCCAGCTGCTAAAACTCCTACCTGATACTTAATTGCTTGTTCATGTATTTGCGCGAAGTCTTCTTCTGTTAGTCCCGAAGTACCGATGACAACATGAGTTTTGTTCTGGATGGCTTCTAAAACGTTAGTTTTCACCACATTCGGTTTAGTGTAATCAACCAAAACATCGGTGTTATTTCTTAAAGCTTCTTTAACGGAACCGCTAATGGTTAAATCTGGTGAAGTTTGCGTCAGCACCTCACTCAATTTCTTGCCTGCATGAGTTCTGGAAACTGCGCCTACGAGATTTAGGTCTTTTTCAGCGCAGATAGCTGGAACTAAGCTTCGTCCTACCCATCCCGTCGCACCGGCTATACAGACATTAATCGCCATCAGGAGCGCTCCTTGCTATACTTTAACTTTTTTAACACTTCAACGCCTACAAGGCTTAAATAAAGCACTGCCTTTTTGCTTTCTATCAGGAAAGTGCATAAGTTGATTTCAATTCCATCTAAGAAATTTAGAAGGATCGCTTACTTACTCTAGAACGTCCCACATTCACCATGCCCTTGCTCAAAAAAAAGATAAATGACACTCATGGAGAAAAATTCTTCTGTTAACCGTAAACCTTGCCGCTTTCACAAGAGTAGCGCTACATTATCGTTTGGTTTCGCAGTTACGTTCTTTGCTTGCTACCTCAAATTGGGGAAAAAGTACCCTCAAGGGTAATGCTAAGCTAGATTCGCTCAAGTTATCCATAAGAAAAAAATTGAATGTTGCACCTAAGTTTTAGAGCTTTGAACTTCAAAGGGCTGGGATACTAATCTACTCTTGGATGAAAGCTAAAAAAAGATAGCCACCATGATGGGTGACGAAAAAAATAGACACCGTGATCCGCAAGGCAAATAACGATGATACAAAAATTATGGTTATATCCTCCTATGGCGATCGCTCGCCTGGGAGCCTCTGATACACCTTGTGACAATTTCCACTGGGGTGCAAACGATATGCGACCACGTGGGACGGGGCAGACTACAATTCAGCCCGCTGAAACTCTACATGTCGCAGCAGATGGAGCTGTGAGATCGAGTATTCCATCCGAGATTACTTTCAAGGACGCTCAAGGGTTTAAACCCGTGTGTCCTTTCTTCGAGTTGCATGGAGAGTGGAGTACAGAAACAGGGGTTGAGACTGGACCAATCACGCCACAGGTGCTGGCAAAATTCGGGCTGACAATAAAAGACCTGCAATGGAAAGTTGAGGTAGCAAATCTCAAACCGCATCACTACACATTGTCCAAGGGCGATCGCATCGTTGCAACTGTTGAATTAACAGGAGATGTGACAGAACGGCACTTGCTCTTAGGTATTTCTCCCCAAGATGCTCAGCAACCTCTAGCTTCTCTCGATAAACCCCTACCATTGGGAAGCATCCAGCTAACACGCCCCACAGATGAATTTCCAGAAATTCGCCTGCGTTTCACCCCAGGAAAGGGGGTGGTCTATGGACCAACCAACCTTAAAGAGCGCCTGGAAAGTCACAACCAACGCGTAGGCAACAATTCCACCTGGAAGAACTTCGAGCTTCCCCCAGAACACCTAATTCTTAACCCAGAGGCAACTTGGTGTAAGTTTGTTGCCACCAACGAAGACTCGCGCACAAATCCCGGTGGACTGTACGCAGCAGAAGACGATACTGCAATTAGTTTGGGACTAGTCGATGATGTTGGTGACGGAGTGATTAGCTGTTCCTTGGCGGGGGTTGCGCAAGCCAAAGCGCGGATTGTGGTGGGACCGCCAGATTACGCACCTGACCGCCGTCCACTGACCTCCTTGGCTGATGGGTTGAGCGATCGCGTTGAGCGTGATGAGGTTCTCGATCCTGCCTACGTCGATGACCTGAATCTGACTGCTGCGGAAGTGCGGGACTTGCTAGAGCGCGTTTTGGAGACGATGGAAGCAATGAACCTGGATTTCCAGAACAATCGCGCTCGTCGTGAGAATAGCAACATCGCCGTTTTTGATGAGAGCCAACCCCCAGAAGCAGCAGCAGATAAGGCTTTTCCAGAAATGGAACCTGTCTTAGGACGACCTTTGCCATTAACCGAATTTGGTCGCCAGCGACATCGGCGCTTTATTTCCTTAGAGGTGTTTGAGGATATGCTGCGGGAGCGTCCCGAACTCATCGACAAATGGATTCGCGAGCCAATGACTGATGAGAGGTACTATGACCGGAAGATGCCAGCGCTCATGCGCGGATCTGACCGTTATCCGATGCATATCACTCGGCGACAGTATCAACTGCTGGTAGCATGGGCGAACCGCCTGCGTCGAGATGCGGAGGTAGGAACATGAACCAAGTCACTGCTGATGAGCTTGCAACAGAATTGCACCTGTTCCAAAGTGCAGAAGGTTCTCATTTGTTTGTTGTCGATGGCAGCCGCATCTACGATTTGCCAACAGAAGTTGCTGCTGATCTCAATCAATCCTTATCTAAAATCGCAAAGGGAAACTTGGATCAAGACCCTCTGTGGACTGCTCTCGGCTTATTCTCCGAAAACTCGCTGCCCCGATATATCGGTAGTCAACCTCTGGAACCACCCGCTCTCGCCTCGATTTCCTTGAATGTTGCCCAGGCATGTAATATGTCCTGTGGTTACTGCTACGCCGATACTGGCAAATTTGGCGGACGCTCTCGCATGATGAGCATTGAGGTAGCAAAGGCGAGTGTTGACCGACTGATTGCAGAATCTGACCCCAACATGGGAGTAGTCGTTGGGTACATGGGGGGTGAACCTTTGCTCAACCGTGCTGTTGTTCACGAAACCACCAGGTATGCAGCTAAAGCAGCCGAAAAGGCAGGTCGTTCGATTCGCTTTTCGCTCACCACCAATGCCACAATGCTGCAACCTGTGGATGCACAGTTGTTTACTGAGTTCCCGTTTACCGTAGCCGTTAGTATCGACGGTAACCAACAGCAGCATGATGCCATCCGCCAAATGAACGATGGCACAAGCAGCTATGAGCGTTTGCAGGCAGGGTTGGCTGTGCTCAATCGTTACGGACGACCCCAACATCTTGCCGCTCGCGTGACTGTCACCCCAAAAACAGGCGAATTGCTGCCCATTCTTGACCATATCTTAAGCTTGGGGTTTGATGAAGTCGGTTTTGCAGCCGTCCTTGTTTCTCCTAACCCTAGCCTGACATTTTCAACTGCAGACTTTGGGGCGTTTCTTTCACAGATGATTGCTTGCGGAGAAAAGGCGTTGCAGGAAATTGCTGCAGGTAGATCCTATCCTTTTGGCAATTTAGAAACGGCACTTCAGGAAATCCATCGCGGTAGCCATCGACCTTATCCCTGTGGTGCAGGTGCTGCCTATCTCAGTGCTAATGCTGAAGGAAAACTATTTGCTTGTCATCGGCTGATTGACGATCCACAGTTTGCAATGGGTAGTGTGCAAAGTGGTTCTGACCTCAAAGCACGTTCCGCCCATTTAGCTCGTAGTCATGTGGATCTGATGGAGCCTTGTCACAAATGTTGGGCAAGGTATCTTTGTGGTGGCGGATGTTACCACGAGGTATCCCACCGAGGACGAATCGGGTGTGATTATATCCGTGGCTGGCTAGACTTTTGCCTGCGTTCCTACGTAGAACTGTCTACAAGACAACCCGAATACTTTGTTACCTTGCCAACCGTAGAAAGTATGAGTAGCCCTACAACATTATCCAGTTAAAGAATTATATGACTAACCGTGATTCAGATCATCCCACTCAGCGGAAGATTTTCCCACGCAATTTAACAGCAAAAGCTGACTACATCGTTCGTGGGAACCCAACGAACACGCGACTGGAGAGTGGCGTTGACAATTGTTACCCAGGTTTAGAGTTCGATCAGCGGAATCTTGATCAGGCTTTCTTTCCTGGTCTGATTTTTGAGTACCATCGGGATGATGGGGCAATTCTGCGTGAAATTTTGCCCGACAGTGCACCAGCACAAGCAGGGCTCACAGCAGCAAATAACCAGTCGCCCCTGTATCTGGGAATATTAGTTGGTAGAACTACTGCTAGTCAGAGCGAACAACAACCGCCTGTTTTCTTCTTCAATAAACTCAATGGACTGGAAGTCTGGCGTCGTGTGCATGACTTATTGCCAGGAAAAATTGCGATCGCACTGAGTCCATCCCCAAATATCGATACTGAGTTAGTGCAGGAGTTACTCCAGGAGTTGCAAGTTTGGGATGCGGACGAGAGTTTGGTGGGGAACTTGAGGCGACTTGCGGCTTCTGGTAAAAGTGGGATTAAGCGCACAGACGACAAATTGGTGGCAGTGTTCACTGGTGAGCGTGAGCGATACTTGGATGAAGATGGCGTGATTAATGTTGATGTCTACGAACCGGGTGACATCACTCGCAGTCTCTGTGCGCCTTGGCAGTATGATTTCCGCGATTGTGGATGTTTCTACTGGGCTGCTAGTAAGCCAGACATTGTCACCAGCGCTGATGGACAGCAACGCTACCTGAATTTTCAGCGCAAAGACCGAACCAAGGTACCCCAGCCATCAGAAGTTCCAGGACAGTGGGAGGAGCGTGACCAGGAACTTGATTATGCTGACCTCATTAGCGGTGCTTGGAATGAGTTACCAGTTGTCCTCAACGGTCGGGAAAGTGAAAAATTCATACCACCGCAAGCACCTCCTGTCAAGCAGTTGATGACGCGACAGCAGGTGATTGAGGAGTTGCGTTATCTGGCTACGGTAGAGCACGCGCTTTGCATTGAGTATCTCTACGCCCACTATTCTCTCAACGCACCGCTGCGTTTACCCGAGAGTGGTGCTTCAGAGCAAACCAAGCGCATTTTTGCTGCGGCTAACGAGGTCTTTATGATAGCAGTGGATGAGATGCGTCACCTGCGTTGGGTGAATGAAGCTCTCGACCGCTAGGACAACCACCCTCTTTGGGACGAGCGCAATTCATTGGACGAGCTTTCAATCGACCCTTCCAACTGGAACCTCTCACACCAAAACAGTTGCAGTGGTTTATCGATGTGGAAAAACCGAGTCAGTCAGTTGGCTCTGGTTTGGACGGTATGTATGTCCAACTGCTGACTAGCATTGACCGACAACCAGAAAAGTTTCCTGAACGCGAGAGACTTCTTCATCTGATTAAGCTGATTATTGATGAGGGAGAAGACCACTACGAGCGCTTCACCTCAGTGCAGCAGCATTTGTCAGGGCTAGACCCTAATTCATATCTCCGTCGGGTGGAAAATCCTCAACCAAAGTCACAATTAGCTTCTTTACAAAAATTGAGCGATCACAACTACGCCGTGCTTTTGGGATTACTACAGGTCAGCTTCTCTTTAGGCGATCGCTCTGGAGGACTTGTGCTAGAGCAATCTCGCCGTGCAATGTTCAGTTTGCACGAGACAAATCATTACTTAGCCACTAAAGGAGTGCGTGCGCCATTTAAGCTACCACCTGCGCCAGCAGCATTGTCCTTCACCGCCCCAGTTGCTCAAGCTCTTGTGGAAACGCTCTCACTAGAAATGCACGATGTTGTCTCTCGTGTGAGGGACGTGGGCGATGAGAAGGAACGGACTTTAGCTGAAAATCAACAGCGAGTCAACGAAGAGTTGTTCCAGCAGATAAACCAGTTGATTAACGAAAATTCAGGTGAGTAATGCAAACAGCATTAGTCATTGGCGGTGGTGTTGCAGGTTTATCCTGCGCCCAAGCGCTAGCAAAACGCGGATGGGAAGTAGAAATTTGGAGAACGGGATCACGCAGTTCTCCCACTCTGCTTCTCAATGACATCACTTGCTATCTCTTGCAAGATATCTGGCAGCTAGAAGAGACGTTCTGGGAGAACTTTCATGTTCTTGATGAACGCCGGGTTTGCTGGGGAATGGAAGCAACTGTACTAAGCATCCCACAACCGAGTGTGGTGATGAGTGGCAATTGCTTGGTAGAACATCTAGAAAAACGTTTGCAACAACACAATCAGCAAGTTCATTTCGATGACTCACTACCGTCCCCAGACGAACTTGCTTCTTTTGATTTCTGGCATCATGTGGGACAAAAATTTACCTGGGTGATTGATGCTGGTGGTCGAAAATCTGCAATAGTGAAGAATTTAGTAGGAGGTCAGCGCTATAAATTTGGGCAGCGATGTATTCTCTCTCAAGAGGTGATGCTAACCAAGGCAAGTGAACAAAATGTCTGTTGGATGGAAACAGTACCAGATGGTTGGATGTTTTTAGCTCCCCTTGGTGGAAATCGGGCGATGCTGCAATGTATGGTTCCTGTTGTCATCGAGGAACCACAGGAGATGTTGACGTATTTACTGGGGCAAACGCGGTTCCTAAATACCTTCGTGGATAGCCTTTTAGGCTCGACTTCCGTATTTGAGGCGTTTCCGCAAATTCTAGCTCCCCTATATGGCACCAAATCGATTGCAGTTGGTGATGCAGCATTTTCCGTAGATCCCATTAGTGGTGACGGCACCGGATACGCCATTCGCGGGGCAATACTTGCCGCTAGTGTCATCAATGGCATTGCCTCTGGCTTAGAAAGGAGCCAATGTCTTCGTCACTACACCTTAAGACTGCATAAGACCTTTTTTTCTCACCTCCAGCAATGTCTTAATCATTACTCAATTGGTTTTTCGTCATCTGTCTGGAAAGCGGAAATAGAACTTATGCAGGAAGTTTGGCAGAACAATTTTGACATACCCAATGCAGAGAATTTTGCATACAGGCTTGAGGAATTGAATCTTGTCCCGCTTCCCTCCTGATGAGGGTTAATTAACAGTAGGCGAAAAACTAACAATTACTCCCAATTAATCACATTTGCTTAATATCCGTCCCATGTACTCATCTTTTCTGTAACCATGTTGGCATTTAATTGTAAAATACCATCATGCTACTAGGATTCAAGACACAACTTAAGGTAAGCAAGCAACAACGTCTACTACTGGCACAACACGCAGGAGTAGCAAGACACGCTTGGAATCAAGGTTTAGCATTATGTCAGCAGGTACTGATACATAACAAACTGAACCCTGATGACAAAATCAAATTTCCCACAGCCATAGACTTACATAAATGGTTAGTAGCATCAATTAAAACTATCCATCCTTGGTACTATGAAGTATCTAAATGCGCTCCCCAATACGCATTAAAATACTTAGCAGATGCCTTGAAATCTTTTTTCAAGAAAGCTAAAGGATTTCCGAAATTTCAAAAAAAAGGCAGACATGATTCCTTTACTCTAGATGGTGCAATTCACATTGACCACAGAAAAGTCAAAGTACCTGTAATTGGATGGATAAAGACTTATGAACATTTAACAACAGGATATAAACCCAAATCAGTCACAATCAGCAAACAAGCTGATAGGTGGTTTATATCTTGGAAAATAGAAGTAGAAATAAGTCAACTCCCTAAAAAGCAAGAGTTTGTAGGAATAGACTTAGGAATAAACCATTTAGCCACACTATCGACAGGAGAAGTATTTGATGGATTAAAAAGTTATAAGAAATATGAATCTAAACTAGCAAGAATGCAATACTTGAATCGTCAGAAAAAAATCGGCTCAAGTAATTACAGAAAATCTCAAATCAAAATAGCAAGACTACACCAAAAAATAGCCAGCATCAGGAAAGATACATTACACAAAATCACCACCTATATCAGCAAAAACCACGCGGTGATAGGGATAGAGGATTTAAATGTATCCGGGATGTTAGCTAATGGTAAGTTAGCTAAAGCAATAGCTGATATGGGATTTTATGAGTTCCGTCGTCAGTTAGAATATAAAACCCAGCTATATGGTAGCAAGTTGGTAGTAGTGGATAGATTTTATCCCAGTAGTAAAACTTGCTCTGGCTGTGGTGAGAAAAAATTATCTTTGTCACTGTCTCAAAGAGTGTTTAAATGTGATAGCTGTGGGTTTGAGTGTGACAGAGATTTGAATGCTGCTGTTAATTTAAGTAAAGAAGCGACTAGATTAGTCGTGTTAGCCTGTGGACTGGATAGTGCCGACACTTCCAGTATGAAGCAGGAAGAAAAAGCAGGCAATTGTTAGCAATTGTTAGCATTTTTGTATCGGAAGCTGTGATTTTTTTCATTGTTAGCAGGAAGCGGATTTTAGACGATGTCGGCGTACCAAGAAACCTGCTCCAATCATGCCTATACCAATTAGCGTTGTGGTAGTTTTCGGTTCTGGAACTGTTTTTAAGGTATTGATGGAGCCATATACTAAAGCTCGACCTTTTAAGGTGGTGGTAATTTCTCCCGGAATAATGATGTCCTCTTCTGTAAAGAGGAGCCTGCCCGTAGCATTTTTGAATATGCCTTCACCACCAGTGATATCCACACTACCAGAACCCGATGATGTCAGGTTTACCAAGTCAATTGTAGTGGTAGCGTCACTCGTCCCAAATACCTTGTTAGTGCCGCTTCCAAAGGTGATATAGCCTAGTGGTAAATCCTGTAAGCCAAATGTCGTTGGGTCTATGTTAAAGGTGAGTTCGCCTGTGGTAGGGTTGGTTTTGGAGTAGGTTAGTCCGTCGTATTGGTTTAGACCATAAGGTGCGTCAGCACTGATACCTGATTCAATGACTTGTGAAACGTCCGAAGTTATCGGCGTAACGTAGATTGTGGTGTCATAGTAGGAACTAATTGGATAGGAAGTTTGTGCGGTTGCCCTCCCACCACCCAGTCCGAAACCAAGTAACATGAGAGTGACTGGAACAAGCCTTGCAGTGTATGAGCGGAGTATTACTTGCATTAGAAGTATCGACTTTTACAATAACGCAACATCTAATACCAGAAGCTTACAAACACTCAAGAGCAGGTTGCAATGAATAATCTTTTGATAGTTTTGTCAATTTTTCCTGTTTGTTGCGATCGCCTTCTCAGTAGCCCAGACGCTCCGCGTGCCTTCACCCAGTGGGAGCTTACGCTCTTGCGCAGCCTGTCCGCAGGACTTACGGCACTGCGCGGAGCGCAATCGCCTAACCCCGGTCAGTGGTTGACGCCAAAATACCCCTCTCCGCATCCGGAGAGGGGTTAGGGGTGGGATCATGTGCGTTCTAGATCTTAACCAAAACGTCCGCTGATATATTCCGCAGCCTCCCTTGTCGCAGGAGTATTAAACATTTGCTCGGTAGGACTGAATTCAACTAATCTTCCCCTACGTTTGCCATGCTCGTCTATTTCGGTGTTGAAGAAGGCAGTCAAATCTGCTACTCGTGAAGCTTGCTGCATATTATGAGTCACCATGATGATGGTGTATTGTTCCTTGAGTTCAAGGCAAAGTTCTTCAACTTGACGAGTGGAAATCGGATCGAGAGCAGAACAGGGTTCATCCATCAATAGGACATCTGGCTTCATGGCGATCGCCCGTGCAATACAAAGCCGTTGCTGTTGTCCTCCAGATAACGCTGTACCCTTGTCTTTGAGTTTGTCTTTCACCTCATCCCAAAGAGCAGCTTGGCGTAATGATTGCTCCACCAGTTCATCCATATTACCTTTGTAACCATTTGTACGTGGTGCAAAGGAGATGTTTTCGTAGATTGACTTCGGAAAAGGGTTTGGTCTTTGGAAAACCATTCCAACTTGACGACGCAACTTTACCGAATTAATCTTGGGATCGTAAATATTTTTATTTCGGTAATGCAGCCTACCCTCAACGTGAGCGCCGGGGATCAAATCATTCATTCGGTTAAAGCAACGCAGCAGGGTACTTTTCCCACATCCTGAAGGTCCAATAAAGGCGACAATTTGTCTTTCAGGGATTTCTATATGGACTTCTTGAAGCGCCATAAATCCGCTGTAGAAAACCTTCACACCCTCAGCATGAAAAACTGCATCATCTCCTCTGCTTTGGGTGGCGCTACTTTGTTTGCTTCTGGCGTTGTTGTAGGTCATATTTTGTGTTTCCTAATGTGTGTTAAGCAAGTTTGCAAGAAGTCCCTCGTCCTTTATCATTTTTCATTTGTATTTACAAATGAAAAAGGACAATTGACAAAATATAGGCAAAGTTCATCGATCTATTGAGAAACGTTGCCGGATATAAATAGCTGCTCCATTTAGCACCAAAATGACAAGCATCAACACAATAATTGTCGCTGCTGCTGCGTTGGAAAAGCCTGGTTCAGGACGACTGATGTAGGAATAAATTTGGATCGGCAATGCCATAAATCGTTGGAACAAACCAGGGTTAAATGTCAGGAAACTGACAGCACCCACGACAATCAAAGATGCGGCATCACCAATTGCACGAGAGACTGAAATAATCACTCCAGTTAGGATACCTGGAACAGCATAAGGTAAGACATGATTGCTAATAGTTTGCCATTTAGTTATACCTAACCCGTAGGAAGCATTTCTTAGAGAATCTGGAACGGCTCGAATTGCTTCTCTGGATGTGACAATAATGACTGGTAAAGACAGCAAGGACAAAGTGAGCGCCCCAGAAATCAAAGCCGGACCAAAGCCCAAAAGATAATTGAAAACGCCTAAACCTAGCAATCCATAAACAATTGAAGGGACTCCAGCCAAATTGCTAATGTTAATCTCGATAATACTATTCCACCAGGTTTGCGGTGCGTATTCTTCGAGATATAAAGCTGCTCCTACGCCAATTGGGACTGAAACCAAAATGACTACGACTCCCAAAAGAACGCTGCTGACAAGAGCAGGAAGAATACCGCCTCTATCGGCGAAACGGGAAGGATTTTCAGTCAAAAAACCAGGACTCAAAAATCTAGCTAATCCATCTCTGCAAATATCAAAAATGAGGAGAGCAAGAACGAATAAACCAATGAGCAAACCAAGCAAAAATAAATATTCAAAGATTTTGCCGATGGTTTCTCTTCGTTCTATATTCTGAGTAAAATCTTCTGATTCTTGATTAAAATCATTCGGAGAAATCGAAGTTGCCATGCCTATTACTCGTACTTTTCCTTATAACGTTTAGCAATCCAATTACTGAAAATGTTTAAAGCCAAAGTAATCAAAAACAGAACAGCTCCTACAGCATATAAAGTCTTGTAGTTAAGACTGCCACGAGGACTATCTCCGCCTGAAATCTGAGCCATGTAAGCTGTCATTGTTTCTACTGACTCCAGAAAATTCAGAGTCATTTTGGGCTGCTGTCCTGCGGCGATAACAACAGTCATTGTTTCACCCACAGCTCGAGAAACTCCCAAAATAATTGAGGCAATAATTCCAGAAAGAGCCGCAGGAAGGACAATTCTGAATATAGATTCGAGTTTAGTGATTCCCAACGAGTAAGCTCCTTCCCGCAAAGAGCGAGGAACAGCTCTTATCGCATCTAAGCTGATAGAACCAACAGTGGGCATAATCATAACTCCCATCATCAACCCAGCACTCAAAGCGTTGAAGAGTTCCAATGGGACAAAACTCCGCAGAAAAGGTGTTACAAACAACAGAGCGAAGTAACCGTAAACAACCGTAGGTACCCCCGCCAGCAGTTCCACGGCTGGGCGTAAAATCGCTGCTACCTTGGGTTGGGCGTACTCACTTAAATAGATAGCTGAGGATAAACCTAGAGGAATGGCAACAGCCATGGCAATAACTGTAGTCAGTAAAGTGCCATTAATCAAGGGCCAAATTCCAAAATGTCGCTCTGCAAACAGAGGTGTCCATTCGGTATCCAGAAAGAACTTCGCAAACGAAACCTCTTGGAAAAACTCAAACGCTACCTGAAAGATAATTGCAACAATCCCAAAGGTTGTAAGGACGGAAACCAAAGCGCAACAAAATAAAATCGCTGCGACAATTTTTTCCTGAATATCTTCAGATGCGTTCTTTTCCAGTGAACGTTCGTAACCTTGATGAGACTCGTCTCGATAATTTGCGCCCTGCATAATCAGTCATCAATAAATAGTGAACAGTCATGAGTAAACAGTGAACAGCCATCAGGAATAAAGAGTAGAAAAATGATAACTGATAGCTGATTACTGTTAAAGATATTTTGTAATTGCCTGACCAGGTTTTGCATCTTTGAACTTGTCACCCGAATTCTTACGAAGCAATGTTTTGTCTTGACATAACCCTTATCTGTTAGTTCAACATAACCAGTACCCCTGACACACCTTTTAGAATTGGCTAAAGAATTGGCTAAGTACAAACCAACAAATTCTCTCACTGCTAGCTTGTTATCTAAAGTAGACTTGCTGACATACTTGCTGACATAGATAAGTAGAAAAGACGAGACAAAGCAGTTTAAAACTTTTGAGTTACTTTTGACGGTGGTGTTTCAGAATTTCCTTTTATATTTTGTATGGCAAATCAGCGCAGCTTATTTTTATTCGCTATGTAGTCACAAATTCCAACATAACGAAGTGCAGTTTCATCATTGCCTGCAAAAAAATATACTACATTTCTATAGATATACCGTATTTAAGTAGTTATAATAGTATCATATGGTAAGTAGTGAAAAATCTAACTTTTGTAATGTTTTGGTAACATTAAGTTAGACTAAATAAAATTGACTCCTCTACCCTTTTGGATATAGTTACAAATCCATAGCTATTTCTCTCTTAAGATTTCTTGCAAGAGCAAGGGAGTGACCGAAAAAGAAAAGGATACAAGCCCCGAAATTTATTTCTGGAGAATAAAAAATGCGGAGCAACTTTATTCAAGCCCCTGGATTCATCCGTGGGGTCTTCACTTTTGACTTTTGACTTTTGACTTTTGACTTCCCCGAAGGGGTGACTGGTGGTTTCAAATATTAAGTCATTTAATTTACTAAAATTTTTAATCATAAATAGATACATATAATTTCTTGAATTACATCTGTATTTATCTATGATGAGAAATATTTAGAAAAGCAGATTTTTGCCTCGAAAATACATATTAACGCTTTGATGTCAAGCTTTTGTTGAAATTTAGAGCAACACAAGACTACCCGACTACTAACTGGGGCTAGCAGCGCTATTTAGGTGTCAATTAGGACTGTTGAGTTCAATCTGAGTGATCTATACGCTACTGTATTCTGAACTATTGACTGAAGCTAAATGACAATTTAACTTAACTTCATCTTAATCTTACAGAAGATAGAAGGGATTACCGTAGTTATTTAAAGAACTTTACATTTAAATTGCGGTGTCAATGACAACTCATACCAAGCGTGGGTATGAGCTAGCTCTAGGCAATTTTGGTTTAGGACATTGTAGCCCAATACAACTCTAACTTAATACAGCCTAAAGCAAGTTGATGGCGCTTGTGCAAAGAGCGGTACAGTTATTGCATCGTCGCTCGTCTCATCTTGACTTCCCAATCTCAGACTGAAGAAGGTTGTGTAAAGAGCTGTTTAATTAGAGGTTAATAAGAAGTTAAGACAAACATCTCAGATTGTAGCTAGGGAAGAATGACAGACAAGGATGAATTTCTCTATCCTCGTAGCCGTTATTACGGTCACAATAAGCCGGAAAACCTGATCTTTAACGCAAATTTACAGAAATTTGCCCAACAAATTGGTTACATCGTTAGCCTTCACACCGGTGGGAAACTCTCTTCAGAAGAAGCGTATCAACAAATTGAAGCACTTTGGCAACAGCTAGAACTTTTAAACAAGCAGCTCAGAATTGGCGAAAATCCTTTGCCGACGGATGAAGGACAAAAAGACGACTAAATTTAATCAAGTCTCGACGTTGAGCCTAGAATCTCTTGGCTTTTTGTCCACATGAGCGATCGCCCAGCCTGTACCTTTGGCACTCACCGTAAAATTTGAACGAGCCTTGCGAGTGTTAACTCACAACAAATCTTCCTGACGACTCTGAGTTTTTACCCAAGGAATATTCTGCAAAAATTTGAAATTTTGTATTCTAAACCAACGTTTAGAAGGTTGTTTTTCACTACTGCTGTTGAGTTCCCAGCAGTCGCGCCTTTCGCCGCCCCACTGCATCCGGTTCATTGAATATTCTGCCCAAGGTTCACCATCTGAGATTTCTCGTTCTATGGGCTCAAACCACATTTCATTCTCCTATTCAGAAAATTGAGCGCCCGAAAGCGCTACACAACCTAAGAGCCTCACTCTCGCAACCCAAGTACTTTGTGAGGATTATTTTTCCGCAAACGAATGCAAATATTAAAGCCTGACAAAATCACCAAAAGCAAAGCTGTAACTCTCTGCAAATCAGGATTCTTAGTAGATGTACTTCTTATATCCTCTTTGCGTTCTTCACGTCTATATTGTTCATAAAAATTTTAAGAAAAAAAGTTAAGGAAAAAAGTAGCAGATGAACTTTCACCTGCTACAAGCAAGTGGTTGGAGAACAGCTATGGATTAATTTGTGTGAGCCAATTCTTTGACACCAGGTTGCACATTCTTCACAGATTGTGCAAACTCTTTGAGAGCTTCTGTCAATCTTTGGTCAATTTCTTGATCAAGTTGCAGAGTGCCATCTTGTATTTGCAGTTGTTTGTCTACTGCATAAACACCGCCCAAGATGTACCGTGCTTTTAACTCAGACAACACGGGTTTAAGGGCATATTCAATTGCCAACAAATGAGCGAGTGTTCCACCGGTAGCAATGGGTAGCACAACTTTTCCTGACAAAGCCCTTTGAGGTAGCAAGTCTAAAAACGCTTTGAGAACTCCCGTATACGCTGCTTTGTAAACTGGAGTGGCAATGATAATACCATCTGCTCTTTCTATAAGTCCTTTCGGTTGTTCTAGGGCTGGGCTATCGTACTGTCCATACGCCAAAACTTCAGGCGGTACATCCCGAACAGAGATAATATCTGTTTGGAAACCTTCTTGCTGCAAAATTTTGGTGGAGTGTTCCAGAATACCGTAGGTTCTGGAAGGATGGGATGGACTACCGGCAATTGCTAAGATATTAGCCATATTTTTTTCAGCCTTTTTGCGTTCAAAAGTTCTGAGTCTGAGTATATGCTACGAAGAAAATTCCAGGAATTGAGCAACTTTTTTTTCTTTGAGTACTAAGTAATTTTTTCCTACTTTCTACAATTCGACTCAGCACTGTTTTCTAATCCACATTTCTAATCCACAGTGGTAGCTGTCTTTTGTTTGTGCTGCTGTGTGGGAAAATCCTGATTGGCAACAATCTCTCCGAAAGGACTCAAAACCTGCTGCTGTTCAACAACTGGCAGATTCTCTAACGGTAAACGTGGGAAAAGCAGTTCCGCGACTCGATAAGCTTCTTCTAAATGGGGATAACCAGAGAGGATGAAGGTATCGATACCTATCTCGCTATACTCCAACATTCTTGCAGCAACGGTATCGCGATCGCCTACTAGGGCAGTTCCCGCGCCACCTCGCACTAAACCAATCCCCGCCCAGAGGTTGGGGCTAATTTCTAAGGCTTCTCGGCTACCGTTGTGCAATTCTCCCATGCGTCGTTGCCCTTCGGAGTCCATACGAGCATAGGCGTTTTGTGCTCTGGCGATCGCCTCCTCGTCCACATACCGTATGAGTCGATTGGCTGCTTCCCAAGCTTCGCTCTCAGTTTCGCGCACAATCACGTGTAGGCGAATACCAAACCGCAATTTCCTTCCCTCTTCTTCTGCCAGTCTGCGAACAGAGGCAATCTTCTGGGCAACTTGAGCTGGTGGTTCACCCCAAGTCAGGTACACATCGACGTGTTTGGCTGCAATGCGCTGGGCTATGGCAGAGGAACCGCCAAACCACAATGGTGGATAAGGCTTCTGGACAGGCTGAAAGAGTATTTTGCCTTCTTGGATGTCGAGATAGTCACCCTTGAAGTTAGCGACTTCACCAGCCGCTATCTGCCGCCAGACTGTCAAAAACTCATCCGTCAATTTGTAGCGGTCATCATGACTCAAGTGCAAGCCATCTCCCGCTAATTCCACCGGATCGCCACCAGTGACTACATTAATCAACAAACGTCCATTGGACATGCGGTCAAACGTTGCTGCCATTCTTGCTGCCACCCCTGGTGACATCAACCCCGGACGGATCGCCACCAGAAACCGCATCTGACTGGTATGAGTGACCAAAGTTGACGCCAAAACCCAAGCATCTTCACAAGAACGACCCGTAGGCAGCAATGCCCCCGTGAAGCCCAAGTGATCTACTGCTTGTGCAATTTGGCGCAGGTAAGAAAAGCTAACTGACCGTCCGCCTACGGAAGTGCCCAGATAGCGCCCATCACCGTGAGTTGGGATAAACCAAAGAAGATGCATGATCCCTATTTAAAGTAGCTGCAAAATGCTGATTCTATACTACAGTAAATTGACCCATTTACCGTAATTAATTGGAGTATTAACATAAAACTATTGCACAGCTTTTCAAGTCAGGCAAGACTTTTTGAAAAAAATTACGGTTAATATATCTGTTTAAAGTAGTTTGTTTCAATGGTTATCTAATATGATGTCCGCTCAATGACCCACAAATCTTGGAAAACCCCACCCGAATGAAGAATGTTCGCTTCGCGATGCTCCCGTTCGGCGCAGCCGTGCTATAGGCATAGGGAGCCGCGCCTTGCGCTTCGGGCGCAGAGCGCAGCCCCGAAGGGGCATCGCATGATTGCGCTACGATGCAATCGTGCAAAGTACCACTAATTCAGTATAATTACCGTATTTTTGTTAACCAATGTAGTATTTTGAAGTTGTCAATGGGAATGTAACCAGGAAAAATATGCGAGTAGGCTGTAGGCTGTAGGGCAAATTCCATTGCAGTCCTTCGCTCAAAGACAAGCAAAGATATTTCATTTCATGAAATGTGTTTTAGGAAAATATGAAGAACAACCAACTTGGAGAAAGCGACCTCAAGGTTTCGGAAATTTGTCTGGGTACCATGACTTTTGGGCAGCAAAATACTATTGAAGATGCCCATCAGCAGCTAGATTATGCTGTCGCCCAAGGAATAAACTTTATCGATACAGCAGAAATGTATCCGGTACCACCCCGTGGCGAAACTCAAGGGAGAACTGAAGCTTATATTGGGGAATGGCTGAAGAAGCAGCAGCGAGATCAATTAATTATCGCTACTAAAATTGCAGGACCTGGTCGTGCTATTAAATGGGTGAGAAGAGGAGCCACAAATATTCAACGCGATAATATTAAGCAAGCAGTAGATGATAGCCTCAAGCGTTTACAAACGGACTACATCGACCTCTACCAAATCCATTGGCCCGACCGTTTTGTTCCCCTCTTTGGACAGACAGAATACAATCCAAAATTTGAGCGTGAAACTGTTCCCATCGCTGAACAGCTAACAGTTTTTGGTGATTTAATTAAGGCAGGAAAAATTCGCTATTTGGGTTTGAGTAATGAAACTCCTTGGGGAGTGTCTGAGTTTAGTCACGCGGCTAAACAGCTAGGATTACCTAAAGTTGTTTCCATTCAAAATGCTTACAATCTGCTCAACCGTGAATTTGATAGACATTTAGCAGAAGCTTGCTATCGTGAAAATATTGGTTTGCTAGCTTATAGTCCTTTGGGGTTTGGTTTGTTATCAGGCAAGTATATTGATGGTAAAAAACCAGAGAATACACGACTCACACTGTTTCAGAACTTTGGACAGCGATATTTCAAGCCAAATGTGAATGAAGCAGTAGCAGCTTATGCAGAAATTGCCCGTAAACATAACATCAAACTGGCACAACTAGCGATCGCATTTGTTCGGAGTCGTTGGTTCGTCACGAGTACAATTGTCGGTGCTTCAACAATCGAACAACTTAAAGAAAATATCGAGAGTGTGAATGTCGTTCTTGACAAAGATATTCTGGTAGAGTTGGATGCTGTTCATACTCGTTATCCCAACCCAGCACCGTAAACAATTCATAAGGTACGGCATTCAAAATTCAAGCATATAAGTAGACAGTAGAGTCGGGTGTATTAGAGGTGATTTCTCCGTCCTAAATTCGAGACTGGCTGCTAACTAAAGGATGAACGATGAAATATAAAGGCTAAATACTTTATACTTTATAGTTCTTCTACCAACTTTCGATGTACCTAGGCAAAACCATGCCAACTAACCTGATCATTTTCATTGCTGCACTCATTGTCGCCTGGTTAGTCTTCCGAGCTTTGCTGAGTCTGCTGCAAACAGCCATTAGTACGGCGATCGCCATTTTTGTTATTGTCGTTATCTTAATGGCTTTTGGTTTCAGTCCCCAAGATCTGATGCGAGAAATCGCCAACCTACCTCAAATTCTTAGGCAATTTGTCACGGAGGTGAGGAAAATACTAGGGTTATGAAAAGGAGTCAGAATTCAGAATTCAGAATACCCCACGGATGAATCCGGGGGTTACAGAATTTCTCAAAAATCCCCCAGAACCAGCAGGGGGAGAGGAGCAGCCTAACACCTGACAACAGCCGAACCACCAAACACAACCGGGAACGAGCTCAAACGACAGCTATCAACTTTTTACTTTGATTGCGCAATTGAGAACAAGAACGATGTAATCATAAATAAAATACCGCGCTTACGAGGTAGCACATGGAGCCACTGACTGCTGGTGCGATCGCCACTCTTGCTTTCAAAACAGCTTTTGGAGAGACGATTAAGAATCTGACGCAAGCAACCCTTGCTAAGATAAACGAGCTACGGAAGAAGATTTGGGATAAATTTCGGGGAAATCTTCAGGCAGAAACAGCACTGGTAGAAGCAGAGAAAGGTTCTGAGGCTTCTTTAGGGACGGTGACTGAGTACTTGCAAGCGGTGATGGCTAAACAACCAGAGTTTGCTGCTGATATAGAAAAATTAGCTCATGAAATTCAGCAAGAGATAAATATTGGGAAAATTCAAGGGCAGAATGTTCAGAATGTGTATGGTGGAGAAGCACAACAGAACAATGCTAACAACACCAATGCCCCAGTGATTCAAGGTGGCAGTGGTCATAATATCACATTCAACTGACTGCAGTCGTCCGAAGGGGAACGGGCAAAGTCAAATCCCCCAAATAATATTCTGTTTCAACGCTCCGCCAACTTTGTTGGCAGACAGCATGAACTTTCCCTACTGCGAGAAAAGTTGCAGCAACCAGGTGCAGTCGCAATTTCTGCAGTTTCCGGTATGGGTGGTGTTGGCAAAACCGAACTCGCAATGCAATATGCACGAATACATGAAGATGATTACCCTGGTGGTATTTGCTGGTTAAATGCCAGAAAATCAGATTTAGCAGCAGAAATAGTGCAGTTTGCCCAGTTGTACATGAAACTGGAAGTACCGCAGCAGGATTTCCGAGGAAGACAGCTAAGTCTCACCGAACAGGTACACTGGTGCTGGCAGCACTGGCAACCAGCAGAAGGACTAGCGTTGGTGGTCTTGGATTATATCACAGATTTAGGGAATTGTCAAAAATTCATACCAACGGCTCATCGCTTCCGTGTGTTAATGACAACACGGTTGCGAAATCTAGATTCTAATATTCAGGAGATATCCTTGGATGTGCTGTCACCAGAAGAAGCTTTGGAATTGTTGACAAAGCTAGTGGGTGAAAGACGGGTGCAAAAGGAAGAGGAAACAGCGAAACAGTTGTGTGAATGGCTGGGATATCTACCTTTGGGTTTGGAATTGGTGGGGCGGTATTTGGCTAAAAAACCTCCCCATTGGAGTTTAGCTAAGATGCTGGAGCGACTGAAACAGCAGCGACTCCAAGATGAAGCCATAAACCAGCAATTGCAACAAACCCTGAGTACAGCACAGCTTGGGGTTCTGGCTGCATTTGAATTAAGTTGGCTGGAACTCCATCCTACGACACAGCGTGTCGGTGAGTTATTAAGCTTATTTGCACCGGATATTTTTGCTTGGGAATGGGTAGAGTCTGCAACACAGATGCTCAATTGGGCTTCAACTGAAGTTGAAACAGCGCTTGATCAACTTTACGAACGCCATTTGATTCAATCGGTGGAAGATAAAACTGGATATAGAGATGATTCCTACAAAATTCATCCCTTAATTCGGGAGTTTTTGAAAGTCAAGCAAGCAGCATCAGAACAAGCCGATGAGTTGAAAGGTGCTTTTGCAGAAACTTTTATCGCAATTGCTAAAACAATTCCCGACTCGCCAACCCGTCGTGATATTGAATCAGTCAAAGATGCTATTCCACATTTAGCAGAGGTGGCACAAAATCTGACTGATGCAGTCAGTGATGAAAATTTACCTTGGGCTTTTGTTGGCTTAAGTAGATTTTATTCTGGACAGGGTTTGTATGCGCTGGCTCAACCGTGGTTAGAGCAATGTGTATCAGTGGTACAATCCCGTTTGGGAGAAGAGCATCCGGATGTCGCCTTAAGTTTCAACAACTTGGCTGAACTCTACTATTCCCAAGGACGGTACACTGATGCAGAACCACTTTTAATCAAAGCTTTGGAACTAAGGCAACGCCTGCTCTTAGAAGAGCACCCTGATGTCGCCACCAGTTACAACGACTTGGCATTGCTCTACTCTTCCCAAGGACGCTACACTGAAGCAGAACCACTCCACATCAAAGCATTGGAACTAAGGCAACGCCTGCTCTTAGATGAGCATCCGGATGTCGCCTCCAGTTACGGCAGCTTGGCTCTTCTCTACCGTTCCCAAGGACGGTACACTGATGCAGAACCACTCTATATCAAAGCTTTGGAACTATACCAACGCCTGCTAGGAGAAGAGCATCCGGATGTCGCCAGCAGTTTCAACAACTTGGCATTACTCTACTCTGACCAAGGACGGTACACTGAAGCAGAACCACTTTTAATCAAAGCTTTGGAACTAAGGCAACGCCTGCTCTTAGATGAGCATCCCTCTGTCGCCACCAGTTACAACAACTTGGCTGCACTCTACCGTTCCCAAGGACGGTACACTGATGCAGAACCACTCCTCATCAAAGCTTTGGAACTAAGGCAACGCCTGCTCTTAGATGAGCATCCCTCTGTCGCCTCCAGTTACAACAATTTGGCTGCACTCTACTCTGACCAAGGACGGTACGCTGAAGCAGAACCACTCTACATCAAAGCATTGGAACTATACCAACGCCTGCTAGGAGAAGAGCATCCGGATGTCGCCTCCAGTTACAACAACTTGGCTGAACTCTACCGTTCCCAAGGACGGTACACTGATGCTGAACCACTCTACATCAAAGCTTTGGAACTAAGGCAACGCCTGCTCTTAGATGAGCATCCCTCTGTCGCCACCAGTTACAACAACTTGGCTGCACTCTACTATTCCCTTGGACGGTACACTGATGCTGAACCACTCCTCATCAAAGCTTTGGAACTATACCAACGCCTGCTAGGAGAAGAGCATCCGGATGTCGCCAGCAGTTTCAACAACTTGGCATTACTCTACTCTGACCAAGGACGGTACACTGATGCAGAACCACTCTACATCAAAGCTTTGGAAATTGCTGAACGCAGCTTAGGAGTCAATCATCCCAACACAATCACTATCCGTGAAAATTTGCAATTCTTACGTGATAATCGCCAGTCTTATAACAGTGAACAGTGAACAGTAAACAGTGAACAAAAAACTGATAACTGATAACTGATAACTGATAACTGTTAATTAGGCTCAAAGTGCAATACCATAATCTGATTTGGACGCAAACCAATTGATTCATAGGTGCGTCCGTTGCGATGCTCCTTCATGAGCCGCCCCAAGGGGGCGATCGCTAAACTCAACCTCACTCATCTGTACCACCCGCCAACATCTCAACCACTGTACCAACTTGTCCACGCCACAAATTGTATTCGGGAAGGTCTACCGTCAAGGCTACCACATCAAGCAATTTGATTGAATTGGTTGTCATCTCATCTCACCTCCAGGTATTACAGAGGATAGCAGGTTGTTAATCTCGGAATATCAGAATCATGTTCGATTGGCTTTGCCACTGCCCCGAATCGCGATTGGCTTTGCCACTGCCCCTTGGGCAATCGCGCCGGGCGCGGGCACTCCGTGCCATCGCACAGATGGCGAGTCATTTGAACCGGAGCAACGCTTACGCTCACAGCATTTGAGTTATTTTTTAAATAAATATTAGTTGGCATTTTGGCAACTGCGCCAATTTTATGAGCAGTATCGTAGGTGTTAATACGTTCTTGCACAAAAAATCACACGGCACAAGGCTAAAACCTCCTCTTACCGGTGAGCTACCGGGTCTTGTAATGCACGACTCAATATGAGTGCCAGCCCTATGCAGTCGTGGTTTTATACCCCCTAAGTGATAGCTTAGGGGTTTTTCTTTTTAAAATTTTTACTTAGTTATATTACTTATATTTATTGTTATATTTAACACTAAACTAAGAAAGATTAATGATCATAAGTGGATCAAGAATTTCGTGAAGTACCCTAAGTTCCGCTACGCTTCACTTATGACATGGAAAATAACCCAGCGATGCTGAGTTAAAGATAGTAAAGAAGGAATCAATGTTATGGCACACTTATTTGAACCGCTTCTAAAAATCTACGCATATCTGGGTAATGATACTCAAATCTATGTAGAGGGAACTAGGCGGTGTATGTTCCAAGAAATCATCTTTAATGCCGAGGCTTGCTTTGAACAGATTGCTCTGTCCATCGCTTGGTCAAAGACTCCCAGTTAGAGATAGCATAGAAGTTGTGACGCTTAATGCTAGATTTCTTAATCAGATTATTCAATTGGTTCCACAGCGACCATACGTGCTTTCCATCCTTCACGGAGAGATAGGCGGTTATGGTCGCTGGTATATTTTCTGTTAATCTCATGCCACGTCGGGCTATAGCCATCGCAGCAGCTTCATCACTGGCTAGTCCATACTGACGTGCATACTTTACCAGTCCAATAACGCTGGTATACGCTGGATTCACCTTCATAAGATAAATCCCTCGGTTACTCAAAATACTTTCTAATAACTCATAAAAACGGCTGTATGCCCAACCAGAAAGCATCCGAGCATATTTTTTACCACATTCAGATAACTGTTCTTTCTTAGTAGAAAAGTCTAATTCTTCACAAACAACAGGACAAGCAAACGTGTCTGCCAACGTTGCTAGTTGCAAGCAAGCATCGACTATCTGAGCATCCTGCTTACCACACGGCAATCCCATTTGTAGCGGGATCTTACCTCGGTGTTTCAAGTTTCCATTGCAGTCAACATATGCCCAGCCGATTGAGCCAGGATTCATGTCAATCCCAATGCAGCCATAAGCAGAATGCCTAGAGATGCACTTTACTGGCGCTGGAGTGAATTGTACGGCAGCGTTCCACTTACCATCTTTACGATAAAAATGCCAGGTCTTAGAGCCGTCTTTGGGTAATCTATTAATTCTGCGGTCAAAGTTACCTAACTTAGTTTGTACGTATTTGCCAAATTTTGATTCCAGGCAGGCTGGAACACGAAACTTGAGGATATTTCCATCCCACTGAGAAACTTGATTACCAAAAGATTCATCCTTGGAACCTACTACAAATACTTGGTCTTTAGGGATAACTGCCTGAATTAGAGCAGTTTTTAAATGCTCAATTTGTTTAGTTAATTGGTAAGCACGACGCTTCTTGTTGTGAATTTGGAAGCGAAGGTTTTTCCAATTCGTATCACCAAATTGAAGAGAGCAGGACAGAGTAAACCTGCAACCTGTCTTAGACTTCTGCCAATTCTTCTTGCTGTAGAACTTTTGGGAATCGGCTAATCTCTTTTCTGATTTACTAATCCATGAATTAATAGACTTTAGCTTACCTTCTAATGTCTTAATGTGGCGTTTTCTATGTTCTTTAGATGCGTCTACCGCTCCTTGAGCATAGCTAATTACACCGTTAGCGTGTCGTTTAGAGATACCGTAAGTCGTTTGTAAGTAAGTATTCCAGCTAGACTTATTGAAGTTGTTTCCAGCTAGAAGATAGTTGGCTGTTTCACACGCTGCTTTGTGGAATACCGGACTCAGGGCAGCCAGAAACATCTCAAACTCTGTGAAACCTAAACTATTCAATTCTTCTGCTGGAGTCGGTAAACCTTTAACATACGTGAGAGTTGCCATTTATTTCACCGAGTCAATCACATTCGATATACCATCAATTAGTTTCTTGTTCTTACGGCTTCTTGCACCATAAAGACGCGCTGAGAATACTGTCACAAGCTCAATCATATCTTGAACTAATTCTTGCTCAAAACTCAATTCCTCAGTAGATTTATTAATGATTACTACTTCAGTCTCCATCTCTTCACACATAGCAAATACTAATTCAGCACCGAATCGTAGTAATCTATCTTTATGAGTTAATACGAGTCTGCCTACATCACCTTTGAGTATTCGAGTCAAAAGCTTTCGGAGTCCTTTTTTGTTATAGTTCAAGCCACTTCCTAAGTCTTGGATGGTCTCAAACTGCCAACCATTTGAGCCACTGAAAGCTTCTAAAACTTGGATTTGTCTAGTTAAATCATTCTTTTGGTCGTGGCTTGAAACTCTCGCATAATTAATCGTTATGCGGTCATCTAACTGCTTCAAGTCACGAGGCGTAATTCGTTTGATATCTGCTAAATAGAAGCGTCTATGTCCACTTGGAGCGCGTTCATATCTAATCTTTCCTGCGTCAGCCCACCTCCTAATTGTGTCTACTGAAACTCCTAATTCTTTAGCAGCATCACCGATGCTGATAGTCACAGATTGAATGTCCTCCATATCGTTGTCTCTGATCTAGAACACATTCAATTATATTGGCATTACGGAAGACTTGCCAAGATATGCCTAGATATTTTTATTCAGCTACCAGCCCCTTACAATTCGCGCAGTCACTTTTCGCAACCGGATTGCCGTTGCACCAATGTGTCAATATTCCAGTACTGATGGGTATGCCAATGATTGGCATTTAGTTCATTTGGCAAGCCGTGCGGTTGGCGGTGCGGGTTTAGTGATCACAGAAGCGGCTGCGGTGGAACCGCGAGGACGTATCAGTCCTCAAGATTTGGGGATTTGGTCAGATGCACATATTGAGCCACTTGCAAAAATTGTAGAACTTATTCACAATTTGGGTTCTATTGCAGGGATTCAACTTGCTCATGCAGGAAGAAAAGCCAGTACAGCACCACCTTGGGAAGGCGGAAAAGTCGTGGATGAATCTGCTGGCGGTTGGCGTCCTGTGGTTTCTAGCAGTGCGATCGCTTTTACTGAAAATCACCCTGTTCCAGAAGCATTAAATAGCGAAGGAATTGCACAAATTATTCATGCTTTTGTGCAAGCTGCAAAACGCTCTGTGGAAGCTGGATTTAAAGTGATTGAAATTCACGCGGCTCATGGCTATTTATTGCATCAATTTCTCTCGCCTTTGAGCAATCATCGAGAGGATGAATATGGAGGGAGTTTTGAAAATCGTACTCGTTTCTTAAGAGAAGTTGTCAGCGGGGTACGAGAAGTTTTGCCCGAAGGTTATCCATTATGGGTGCGAATTTCAGCAACAGATTGGGCAGAAAATGGCTGGGACATAGAGCAAAGTATAGCGCTTGCAGATAAACTCAAAAATCTGGGTGTCGATTTAATTGACACCTCAAGTGGTGGTACTTTACCAAAGGTTAATATTCCTTATGGTCCTGGTTATCAGACTCAGTTTGCTTCCAGAATTCGTAATGAGGCAAATATTTTGACTGGGGCTGTAGGTTTGATTACATCACCAGAACAAGCTGACCATATTATTCGCACTGGTCAAGCAGATGTTGTATTACTTGCGCGAGAATTGCTACGCAATCCTTACTGGCCATCATATGCCGCGAAAACGTTAGGAAAAGATCAAGTTTCGCCCGTTCAGTATGAGCGAGCATGGCTTTGAATTTCCAAAACTCTTTTCAACAACAAATTCTACTTTTCCAGAGTACCATCTGACAGGCTTTGAGATATTCTGCGGCATAGCCCTACCTACTATTTGTGGTTTAATCATTTGAAAAGGGCTGTAAGGTAAAGATGATGACAGAAATAACGCGCCGCAAATTTATCGCAACTGCTACCTTGGCAACGGGTTTTGCCCTCGCAGTGCAACCGATTTATGCCCAAGTCATCACCACCGATGCCAAGGGGTTGGTAGCTGGTGCGGTGAAAATTCCCGTCAAAGATGGGGAAATTCCTGCCTACAGAGCAATGCCTGCTACTGGTAAAAATTTCCCGATAGTCCTGGTGATTCAGGAAATCTTTGGTGTACATGAGCACATTCAGGATGTCTGCCGTCGTTTTGCTAAGTTGGGGTACGTGGCGATCGCTCCGGAATTGTTCGTCCGTCAGGGCGATGTCTCGAAGTTAAGCAGCGTAGACGAAATTCGCCAGGTGGTCGCTAAAGTGCCAGATGCCCAGGTGTTGTCGGATCTTGATGCCACGACGGAGTGGGCTGTGAAGTCAGCTCAGGGTAATGCCGGTAAGTTGGGGATTACGGGCTTTTGCTGGGGTGGTCGCATTACGTGGTTGTACTCCGCACACAATCCCAAGGTTAAGGCAGGCGTAGCCTGGTACGGGCGACTGGTGGGCGATGCTACCGAACTAACGCCCAAGCATCCCGTCGATATTGCGTCTACGCTGAAAGTCCCCATTCTCGGACTCTACGGCGGCAAAGATACGGGCATTCCCCTGGATACCGTGGAGCAAATGCGATCGCGCCTTGCGTCCAGCAGCAGCAAATCCGAAATCATTGTCTACCCCGATGCACCTCATGCCTTTTTTGCCGATTATCGCCCCTCTTACCGCGAGAAAGAAGCCAAAGATGGGTGGCAACGACTCCAGGCGTGGTTTAAGCGGCATGGCGTCTAAGTCTGCGGATGGGCTGCTTCAGTTGATTTTTCTTTATAGGAAAAGCGCTTCAGCGGAGAAAACGAGCAGCACTAAGCTGACTCACAAAGACAGATTGCTCAGGTTTGGTGCTGAGTTGGTGTTTGCCATGTGTGAAGAGTTTGAAACAGAAGTGGTCATTATTAATAAATCATCGGAGGAAGTCACATTTGAGCAAGAACTGGTGCAGGACATGATTGAACTCATCACAGTGTTTTCAGCGCGTCTTTATGGCTCACGCTCTAAGAAAAACAAGAAATTAATTGACGGTATGACTCAGGTTGTCAAGGAGGTGTCGTAGTGCTGTTAGGTTTCAAGACAGAGTTGAAATTACAGAGCTACAAGCGTACAGCATTAATGAAACATTGTGGTATAGCTCGTCATGCTTGGAATTGGGGACTTAGTTTGACCAAACAAATACTTGACCATAACAAAGCGAATCCAAATGACAAAATCAAATTTCCTACTGCCATTGATCTCCACAAATGGTTGGTAGCAAAGCGTGAAATCTGAAAATGAATGGTATTACGAATGCTCTAAATCCACACCACAGCAAGCTTTAATGGCATTGCGCGAAGCTTGGAAGCGCTGTTTTAACAAGACTGCTGGCGTTCCAAAGTTCAAGAAAAAAGGTAAACGTGACTCTTTCACATTAGAAGGCACTGTCAAAATCTTAGGTAATAACAAGATTCAAGTACCCGTGATTGGTGTTCTCAAAACCTACGAACGACTACCAGAGGTTTTAACTAAATCTTGCACAATATCTCGACAAGCTGATAGGTGGTTTATTAGCTTCCGATTTGACGTAGAACAACAGGAATCAAACAATACAGACGTTGTAGGCGTTGACCTCGGTGTCAAAAATCTGGCTACATTCTCAACAGGTGAAGTCATTTCGGGAGCTAAATCCTACAAAAAATATGAAGCCAAGTTAAGCAGAATGCAGTGGTTGAACCGCAATAAAATTATTGGTTCAAACAACTGGAAAAAAGCGCAGATGGCTGTAGCTCGTCTGCACAGGAAGATAGCCAATATCCGCAAAGACACATTACACAAATTAACCACAATGCTTGCCAAGAACCACGGCACGATTGTGATTGAGAATTTAAATGTGTCAGGCATGATGGCTAATCATAAACTGGCTAAAGCTATTGCTGACATGGGATTTTACGAGTTCCGTAGACAGTTAACCTACAAGTGTGAACTGTATGGCTCCAAGCTGGTTGTAGTTGACCGATGGTTCCCATCCAGCAAGACTTGCTCTAACTGCGGAACCAAAAAAGAAACACTTTCTCTAGATGAGAGAGTGTTTATCTGTGAGCATTGCCGTTTTACGATTGACCGCGACTTGAACGCAGCAATTAATTTGAAGAACGCGGTCAGTTAGATCGTGTGAGCCTGTGGACTGGTTAACGCCGACGTTACCAGAATGAAGCAGGAAGTAACCGAAACCTAAAGTAATCTGATTGGTACAAATTATCTAGCAAGCGAAAAGTCCAGTTATGGGTAGCTTTGGGTAGGTGTTATGTAACGGCTAGCACGGCGATCGCAAGACCGACAATCCAGCGCGTTGCTAAGTTTAGGCGTTGCCCCCAAAGGATAACAACCAGTATCAGCGCAGCGGCGAGAGCAAGCCAGCGGATGATCATGATAGGCAAGAAGATGATGACGGCTTCATTAGCAGTGATTCCAGGGTGTGTAAATGGGGAGAGGGGCACGCATCTGGAATCATGCGAATGTCCTCGTACTCAGTCTGCGTGCCACAACAGAAGCGATCGCCAAAGAGATATTGGATGCCTGGTTTGCCACGCCTTACTCCAACGATGACTGGAACCTCCAGCAAATCGAGCGTATCAGACAGTTAGAGAAAATAGAGAAAAGCACAAGCGAACAAAAAATATCCTAAAATGCTGGCAGCACAGCCCCCTGATACTTTTCGTTAATGAACTGTTTGACTTGTGGGGAAGTCAAAAGCTTTGCCAGTGTTTGAATCCTAGGATCTTTCTCCCGTGTACGCAACACTGGTAAGACATTAGCATAGGGATTGCCTTGAGCCGATCCCAGCGCCAGTGCGTTTTTATTCGGCTTTAAACCAATTTGCACATAGTTACCGTTAATTACCACCAGAGCAACATCATCGAGCGATCGCGGCAATTGTTGAATTGAATGCGTGAATTTTGAATTTTGAATTCCAAGGGCTGTCGGCTCCTACATTCTTAATTGGAACCCTCTAGATGCTAAAACATTCATAAACTAATCATAATTACCTCTGTTTATAGAATGCCGAAAAAAATTTCTCTTGGGTTCCTGCTGCTATTTTTAGGCACCCAGGTAGGTATTACCACCCTAAAACCAGTCCAAGCACAAACACCAACTGTACCAACAGAAACCACCACAAAATCAATTTGTCCCGCCCAACTGGAAACATCTGTAGATGCTGTGATCAATCGTCCTTTATTCACTCGGGCGCGTTGGGGGATTTTAGTACAACCTTTGTCCTCTACCCAAATTCTTTACAGTCGGGATGCGCAAAAATACTTCACCCCAGCTTCCACAACTAAACTGCTGACAACAGCTGCTGCACTACAGCAACTTGGTACAAATTTTCGCATTCGCACCTCTGTGTATCGTGGTGGTGACGGTGTTTTGCGTGTTGTAGGTAGGGGAGATCCGAGTTTGACTGATGCACAATTGGCTGCTTTGGCAAAGCAGTTGAAACAGAGAGGCATTCAGAGAGTAAATCAGTTGATTGCTGATGATACTTATATTAAAGGAGATATTGTTCACCCCTCTTGGCAATGGGAAGATATACAGTCAGACTATGGCGCACCTATCAACAGCCTAATTTTAAATCAAAATGTTTCTACTATAAGACTTCTACCGCAAACTGTAGGACAACCTCTCAAAGTTATCTGGAATGATATCACTGAGGATAGACAGTGGCAAGTTATTAATCAGTCAGTAACAACAGCAGAAAACCAACCAACATTCACTAATGTTACCCGTGATTTGAAAGGACAAACTTTACGAATTCAAGGGCAATTGGCAGTCAATTCTGAACCTGCGTTAGTCAGTTTACCTGTTCTTGCTCCTGCTGAATATTTCTTACGTCGTTTTCGTAGTACTTTGATAGCAGAAAAAATCCCCGTTATACAGACGTTTGTGTCACCTACTAATGGCAAGAATGAAGAAGAATTAGCTAATGTGGAATCTCCGCCACTATCCGAACTTCTCGCACTGACAAACATCAACAGTAATAATCTCTTTGCTGAGTCATTGTTGAGGGCATTAGCTATTAAAAAACCACCCCTTGAAAATCAAACTTCTGCTGATGCAGGTTTGGAAGTGATGAAGGCGACGTTAACCCAGATGGGAGTCGATCCTGTCGGTTACTCTGTGGTAGATGGTTCAGGGTTATCTCGTAAAAACTTAATCAGTCCAGAAGCTTTGGTACAAACTTTGCAAGCAATGGCTAAATCACCAGCAGCGTTGGTGTATCGTGCATCTTTACCTGTAGCAGGTAGAAGCGGAACTCTGAAAAATCGCTTTCAAAACACACCTGCCGAAGGTATTGTACAAGCAAAAACAGGCACCATGAGCGGTGTTGTTTCCTTGGCTGGATATGTGAATGCTCCTAGATATGGTCCAGTCGTTTTTAGTATTATGGTAAATCAAAGCGAACAGCCTGCAAGGGTTGTCCGCCAGGGAATGGATGAAATTGTGGTGTTATTAGCTCAACTGCAAAATTGTTAAATCACTAATGTTAAATCACTAAGGCAAATCGCCAAAGCGAGCCTCGCTAAGCGAGGAGCTTCGCTAACGCGATACTTTTGTAATATATCTTCTAGATTTTGCGATTGCCCAAAGGGCAGTGCGCTCCGCGCAATCGCTGGCGTTCTGCTTCTAATTCTTGTTGTGCTTGTTCAGCACGTTGCTTTTCTTGTTCAGCGCACCAAATCTGCTAATTAGGAAGACATAATTATCGCAGTTTTCAATTGATTGCAATACACCGCGCTTGTAGGGGCACAGCACTGCTGTGCCCCTACTATGTGGTGGATGCTATCTCTTCAATAATTCCTTAAAAGAGTGCAAACTATAATTTAAAACTTTCCCCGTATTAAATAGTTGATATCCAGCAAATAATAAAGCAGAAGATACAAGAATCGCAAAAAGATTAACTGACGCGAAGACATTGCCGGTAAACAGCATGAATGCGATTCCCAGCCCTATCAAAACCCATCCTATATTACGGTTTAAATGCCGTTGGGTTAAGACAATAACCCCTGTAACACATAACAGCACACCAGGAATACGTACAAACAAACCAATGTGAGTATTCGCAGATATTATCACAATCCCTGCAATCATCAGCACTAAACCAACAAGCTTGCTGGGACGATCCACTTGGGGTTGTTTGTTGTTCTCAACAACCTGAGGCTGGACAATCTCAGGCTGCATAATTTTAGCCTGAATGACTGTAGCTGGATGAATCGGTGTGGAATGAGAAGTAGAAACAAAATTTTGTTTATGTTGAAATATAAAAGTTACCTTTTCTTCCTGACCTAGGTCGATTTTATCTCCTATGTTGAGGGGATAGCGCTGTTTTGGTTCTAGCTTGATATTGTTGAGAAAGGTTCCGTTGGCGCTTTCCACATCAATAATATAGTACGTGCTTTCTTCTACCTGAATCTCTGCATGCAGCCGAGAAACAATATCGGCATTTGGCAAAGCTAAAACATTGATGTCCGGGGCGATTTGGTCATTTGGCTTACCGATGCGAATGACAGCGAGATTCGGTGGTAACTCAAAAGAGGTGTTAGTTTGAACATGAAAAAGCTCTAAACTTAGCCCTGTTGTCTGTAATGTGCTGAGGTTTTGCATGGCTTGCTTTTAGGGAGCAATTTTTCAATTTATCTAAATTGTCTTGTCTTGTGGCAAAAATGCTTCAGTGAGCAACCGATTTTTTATTGTCTCAAATTTGACTTTTAAGTTATTGTTTCTAAAATTGTTCCAAACAGAATTTGAGATTCGATAGTTCTGTACTCTTGTCCTCATTACTCTCAATATTAACAAGTTCATAAATATCTACAAAGGAAAGTTGAAAATCTATTGAGGAAAATGGCAACACTGCATCAAAAGATTCATACTCAGTTAGTGTCCAATTTCCTTGTACATTTTTGGTAAATTGCTCTATATAATAAGTATCCTGATCAATGACAATATATTCTTTAAATTCTAGAATTGACCGATAAAAGCGAAATTTCTCTGCTTCTTTATGGTTATGATTTAATTTTGAGGAAACATGAATAATAACTGAGGGATTCATGACTGTGGTAGTATCAGTTCCCTCATAGATTGGTTCTCCCTGAATAACCATCACATCTGGATAAGTGTATAGCTTATATCGCGGTATCCACAAGCGTATATCGTTGATAAAGACTCGATAGTTCTGTCCTCTCAGAGCAAATTTCAAGAAAGCATAAATATTACCTGCAATTTGATTATGATTAGTTGTACTCTCCTTCATTGGCAATATTTCTCCATAGCGATATTCACTTTTGTAGTCACGTTTTTCCGTGTGTGATGGCATCTCATCCTGATTTCAGCGAAAGATCCTGAATTTAGAATACAATCAGTGAGGGCGTATGCCACCAAAACTCATTCGCTAGTCGTACAAAGTTCATTTTGTAAGCGCAAGCGCACACTACGTGTTGGCGCAGCCTGTCCTTTTGGACTTACGCGTAGCGTGTCCTCCGGACATATTCTGACTCGTGAGTTCCTAGCTGCGGAGTACTTTCTTGGTCACTTAAGCTATACTGCCACGCTTTCTGGCTTCCTTGTAAGAAGTTCCTACATTTTTGATGCCAGCTTTAATCATTTGTCGTTCAAGGAGGGCAAAGAACCGCGCCTTATCCCCACCACGTACAACCGCTTGATTGTGCGCTTCGGCGATCGCCACTGGATAGCCATATCCTTTCTGCACTTGTCCTAGCATGAGTCCCAGTGCAGAGTCTAACATAGCTGTGTTCTCCACTACCCATGATGGTACTTCTATCCGGGCGATTTCGGTTCCCACATGCACGTAACAAAAGTAAATTTGTTGGTCTTCGTACAGTTCAAGAATGCGAACGTTACTACGCCATAAGCAACCACGTTGTCCTGGTTTGAGTTGGGTGGACAAAAGAGTTGTATCTCGTAACGGTTCAAAAACCTTGCAAGGGACTTTTTCTAGTTGATTCGGGCAAAAGCTGGCACAATCTGGTACTGTGTGGGGACAAGCTAAAAGACGCAAAAAGTTCATCCCTTCAACGTTACGCGAAGCACTCACATAGCCCATCAAAGGAATTTGAGCTTCCCGCAACTTCTGCCAAGCTTCTAGGATAGGCGGTAAAATGTGAGCGCGTGCATCTAAGGGTAATTGCTCTAAAAACCAGTAAATTAAAGAACCATCTACCATTGCTAGCGTAGGAACTTCTTTTGTCTCCTTGTCTTCTTGTCCTTCTTGTCCCTCTTGTCCCTCTTTTACGCCACAAGCCAATTCTGCTAGCACAGTTGCTTCGCTGACTGTACGGCGGAAACTCATCCATTCTTCGGTACGAATACCCCACTGACGAGAAAGATATAAATCTTCTGGGCGATAAAATATCTCTGGCAAACTATCTAGAAGCGGGTAACGGTTTTGTCCGTAGTGTAAGACAACTCTACCCATGTTGAGAAGATAGCAGTAAGCAATTTCATGGTGACTGGGGGATATTTGGGAACCATCGGTAGCAATGACGGTATGAATTTTCGGGGGAACTGGGATCTCAATGCAGGTGTTGAGTGGTTCTATGGGGGTTGCATTGGCAAACAAGATGCGATCGCGCCATTTTTCCTGTCGCTGTACTAACTCTTCCTGACACTCTAAAGCGTTTTGAAAATGTTTTTGAGCCAATTCTAAACGCTGGCGACTAGCAACCGCCTCTTGCGTCAGATGTTGACTCAAACCCTGCATTTGTCCGGTGATTTTAGTAAGGTCAAGCATAATCGTAAGTCCTGAGTTTTGAGCCTGAGTCTTGAGAAGTCATTTATAAAGTAAAAATAAAATTATTGTAGGGTGTGTTAGGCGCACCATGCTCGATATGATTTGTAACGAAGAACATGACATGAGCGCCTAACGCACCGCCATATAGCTGAGTTTTGAGTCCTGAGTCTTGAGTGTTCAAATAAAGGTACTCAGCACTCATGACTCAGAACTATCTTAAAGCCACTCAGAGAAATCTTGAGCAAACTGAGTGAGTGATAACAACTCAAGTTGTGGGTCATTTTGAGCAGTCACTTTGTCAGTTGGGGTATTGTAACCCCAGTCTGCAAGGAAAAGTTTCACTCCCTCAAGATCTGGTTGCTGTTGGACAAGCTGTAATGTTTTCAGCCGATCTTCTACAAACCATAAACTGTCTGGTGAAGTATTTGTCCCCTGAATTAATTCTCGCAGAATTTCGTGTTTCGGACGCTTCACCTCTTTGCCAAAAATGGCTTCTCGTGGTATATCTAACCCTCCTTGTTGTAACAGCTGCTGTGCGAAACGCCCTTCTTTTGTGGTAATGATATATAGATGAACTGTGCTGGTAGCGGTTGCTTTGAGTTTCTCCACCACACCCGCATAAAACTTATGCAAACTCAGCCAACCGTTTAGATCTGTAGCAATCCATTCATCCCGTATCTTGTCTAGTTTACTGCCAATTTCTGCCCCTTTGAGATTGTCTGTTAACAAAATTTGTTGGGCAATTTTTGCCCATTCTTGAAGAATTTTTTCTTCAGGAATTCCTTCTACCAATGCTTTGACTAAAACGGGCATTTCCCAACCAGTTTCAATCACAGGTCTAAGCTGATAGAACTTAGAGGCTAAATCATTTGCTGGTGTATCTTGCTGTGGCAACCAAACTTTACAATAAGTACGCCAGGCTACTTCAAAATATTCAATCAATCCGTCGCAAATCACACCATCAAAGTCCAAAGCCAGAATTGTGGGAGTCATTGCCGTCATTGTTTGGAGGTGAACCAACTTTCAATAAAGCTGCTGTTGACAGCTTACCTGACAAATCGAACTTATGCAGTAGTTATGCCAACGGTTCCCGAATGTGCCAGATGACCTACTGTACCTATCACCCACGAAAGTTTACTGAGACTGCTAGAATAGTGGCTATTAAGCAGATATACTACCAAGTTCAATTTTTCAAGCAAAGTTTACCAAAAATTTACGTAGATTTATCAAGCCTTTAACTATACGTGTAGGGTTAAGAATGAATTGGCATTGTAGATACCAATATAGTTATCTAGTTTTAAGCAAGTCATACTCATGAGAAGAAGATTTTTAAGCGTCTTAACAGCTGCTAGCGCATTGGCAGGGATTGTGGGAATTACTGAAGCTGCTCATGCGGCTACAGTCACATACACCACAGCATACAACGCGCCTACAGACCCAACAGTACCTTATGCAGGTTTTGGTTATACAGACATCATTAACGCACCTCTGAGTATCCAAAAGTTTGACTCATCTCTTGGCACACTCGATAGTGTGACGATAGATTTTATCGGCGATATTAAAGGAGATGCAGGGTTTGAAAACAGAAGCCCACAAGCATCTACAGTCACAGTGGATCTTTCTGGCGATCTGAAATTGGAACTGGCTGATGGGACATCTGTTGCCGAGTTTAGTCCGCAGCAGGATTACAGTTATGATGTCGCCAAATATGACGGCACTACTGATTTTGGTGGCACCTCTGGTAAAACCGTTGTTGGACTCACAGCCAGTCAGTCTGATACAAAAACTTACACCGACAACACCTTATTGCAGTCTTTTACTGGCTCTGATAACCTAAACTTATTGTTTTCTGCAACAGCGAAATCAACCGTTTCTGGATCAGGTAACATCGCATCTTATGTGACAACATATGCTAAAAGCAATGTCGAAGTTACATATGACTACCAACCGAGGAAGGTACCGGAACCCTCTGTCATACTTGGGATAGGTGTCATGACTGGCGTTGGTCTGTTGGTACAGAAAAACAGAAGTTTGAGCAAAGCCTAGCAGGTTTCATGCGGTTCGCTTCGTAAACAAGAGAAAATGAGACCACAAAAACAAGATCCCCGACTTCTTAAAGAAGTCGGGGATCTGAAGAACTCAATAGCCTAGGACACACCACAGATCATTCATCTGTGTGCATCTGTGTCCATCTGTGGTTATAAATATCCATTAATTTGCTATAATTACGTCGGCTTACGACTTGGTATAAGAACACCATGTCTAGGACTAAATAGCATAGCTAACAAAAATAATCCTGATACAACTAAAACAATCGCTGGTCCTGAGGGAAAATTGTAAAAATAGCTGAGATACATCCCACAAATACTAGAAAACACCCCAATGAACGCCCCTAAAATCATCACCTCATGGAGGCGTTTCACTAATAAATAGGCGGTTGCTCCTGGTGTAATCAAAAGTGATAATACCAGAATGACACCTACAGCTTTCATGCTAGCGACGATAGTAAGAGCAATCAGCAGCATGAGTCCAAAATTAAGGCGATTGACTGGTAATCCTGCTGCTTTAGCACCTAAAGGGTCAAAAGTGTAAAATAGCAGTTCTTTGTATAATAAAAAGACAGTTAACAAAACGATCGCTGCAATAATCGCTGTATCTCTCACTTCTTGAAAGGTAACACCGAGAATATTTCCGAAAAGGAAGTGATTGAGGTCGATTTTATTGTCTTTTTGAATAACAGTAATGAGGGTGACACCAAGAGCAAAAAATGCCGAAAACACTATCCCCATTGCGGCGTCTTCTTTAATGGGAGAACGCGTTCTAATCCAGGCGATCGCCATTGTACTGATCACACCAGCAATAAATGCCCCAAAATAAATATTCGCTCCCAACAAAAAAGCGATCGCCAGTCCTGGTAAAACCGAGTGACTGATAGCATCACCCAGCAAAGCAAGCCGCTGCACCATTAAGTAGCTACCAACAACCGCACATAATAAGCCTACTAAAATGGCAATGACAAGCGACCTCTGCATAAAGCCGTATTGTAAAGGCTCAATTAAAGCTTGCAACATAGTCATTAGTCATTAGTCCTTTGTCATTAGTAAAATACTTTCAACTTTTGACTTTTGACTTTATCATGCCGCTTCTGTCCAAAACATCACCTTTCCACCGTAAGCGCGGGACAGATTTTCTTCAGTGAGAACCTGCTTTCGGGAACCTGTAGCGATTAACTCTCGATTTAATAAAATCAAGTCGTCAAAGTGGGTGATTGATGCCCCTAAGTCATGGTTGACGACTAAGACAATTTTGCCGGCGGCGGTGAGTTCATGGAAAACTTCAAAAATTACCGCCTGGGTTTTTTGGTCGATACCAACAAACGGTTCGTCAAAGCAAAAAATTTCTGCTTCTTGCGCCAAAGCACGGGCTAAAAAGACTCGTTGCTGCTGTCCTCCTGAAAGTTCACCAATAGGACGGTTCTGGTATTGACTCATCCCAACTCGTTCTATTGCACTTTTTGCGACTTGGCGACTCACCACTGAAAACTGACGTAACCATCCGGTTTTCTTTACCCTTCCCATCATCACCACATCCCAGACGGTAGCAGGGTAAGTCCAGTCTATTTGGCTTCGCTGTGGAACATAGGCAATTTTCTCTAGTTGCTGCGTCAAGGGTTTGCCTTGGTAGTTTACTATACCACTGCTCGGAACTAAGCCTAACATTGCCTTAATAAGCGTGCTTTTACCTGCACCGTTGGGACCAAAAATACCAGTCAGTCGTCCTGGTTTGACAGTGCAATTGACATCCCTCAAGGCTTCCTGAACACGGTAATGCACCCCTAAATGAGCGATTTGAATCGCTTGTGTAGCATTGGTATCAATACTATTTTGTACAGACGCGCCGCCTCTGGTCTCTACAACGGGCATTTCGCCAGGTGTATTCCTGAAAAACGATAATTTTGGATGCAAAGAGATGATTTTCATAACACTGCTTGAATACTCCTTTGCTTGAGCTTACTATAAAAATGAAAGAAATATGAGAACATCTATAATTGGAAGTAATAACCAACATAAATGAAACTAATACTTCAGACGGAAGGCAGCATTCTCTCCCAAAAAGCACAAGTCAAAAGCATAAGGAAAAAATTTTTTGTTTTTACCCACTTTCCTCAGCTTTGTCTGGCAATGCTGTTGTCTTTCGCCTTGCTTAGTTGTACTCAACAAAACTCTAGCTCTTCTTCCTCCAGCAATGATAAGCCGAAAGTGGTAGCTACTAGTACCATCATTGCAGACTTAACACAAGAGGTCGGGGGAGATGAAATTCAACTCTCAGGAATACTCAAACCGGGTACTGACCCTCATGTGTACGAACCAGTACCAAAAGATACACAGGTTATGGAAGAAGCCAATTTGATATTGTATAACGGCTACAATCTAGAACCGGGACTGATTAAGTTAATGAAATCTGCGGGGGGAAAGGCGCGTCAGCTAGCGGTGGGGGAAGCTGTCAAGCCTTTGCAGTTAGATAAAGGCAAAGGCGAAGTCGTTCCAGATCCGCACGTTTGGGGTGATGTGAAGAATGCGATCGCCATGGTAAATGCCATTCGCGATGCTTTAATACAGCTATCGCCGCAAGACAAAGAAGAATTTACGAAAAAGGCACAGCAACTGACTGATGAATTAAAGCAATTAGATAGTTGGATAAGCGCGCAAATTCAAACCATCCCAGCAGATAAGCGCAAACTCGTGACAACTCACGATGCATTTCAATATTATGGACGTGCTTATCAAATACCTATTGCAGGCACTTTAATTGGTATCAGCACCGAAGAACAACCCAGCGCACAAACAGTGCAAAAACTGGTAGAAGAAATTAAAAAGACTGGCGTTCCTGCAATCTTTGCTGAAACAACAATTAACCCAGCTTTGATTAAAACTGTAGCCGAAGAAGCAAAAATCAAATTAGCACCACGCGAACTGTATTCTGATTCAATTGGCGCGCGTGGAAGTGAGGGAGAGACTTACATCAAAATGATCGAGGCAAACACGCGGACTATTGTTGAAGCATTGGGGGGAACATATACGCCGTTTCAACGTTCAACGAATCAATAAGCTTTCAAGAGCAATTATAAATTTAGCTGGCATAAAACTCTGCTTTTTCTGATAAAAACGCCAATTATTCGTTATATAGTCATAAATCTTGAGCCGCAAATATTTGCCTCTACGGAAAAATTGACTCCATGGTTATCATTTGAAATTTTTATATAATTCTCAAGATAGATGTGGTATTCTGAAATTTCAGAATAGAGTACGGAATAGCTGCACTATGGCTAGTCAGCAGAAATTCGGAGGTGGCGCGCAAAGGGTGCAAAGTGAACGGAAAAATACGTTGTTCGCAGGGAGTTTGGTTAATTCCAACTTCTTATAAAAGGAGGTATTCATACCTGGAGCAAAAGTATCTCAACCCTTGTTTAACGACCACTTTAAACCAGCTGAACCAAGAAAATCTATGAAAATTGCTCAAATTGCCCCCTTGTGGGAACGAGTTCCTCCTTCAACTTACGGAGGAATAGAACTCGTCGTGAGTCATCTGACTGATGAACTGGTGCGTCGCGGCCACGATGTCACTTTGTTTGCCTCTGGTGATTCGCAAACATTAGCTAGACTCCAAGCAACTCATCCTCGTGCATTGCGTTTAGACCCAAACATTAAAGAGGGTATGATGTACGAGATGCTACAGGCTAGCGAGGTTTACCAACAAGCGGAGGAATTCGACATCATTCATTCCCATGTGGGGATGTGGTCATTGGCATTAGCAAATATGGTGTCAACACCCACAGTGCATACCTTGCATGGCGCATTTACCAATGACAGCAGCAAAGTATTTACCCTTCATAGAACGCAACCATACATCAGCATCAGTGATGCCCAGCGTAAAGCAGACCTGAATTACGTCAGCACTGTTTACAATGGCATCAAGATACAAGATTACCCTTTTGTAGCGGAACCGAAAGAACCCCCTTATCTGGCATTTTTAGGGCGCTTCTCGCCAGAAAAAGGACCGCAACATGCGATCGCCATAGCAAAACAAGCGGGTTGGCGCTTGAAGATGGCAGGGAAGGTTGATGTTGTAGACGTAGAGTTTTTTGAAAAAGAGATTGCCCCGCTTATCGATGGTAAGCAAATTGAATACCTGGGCGAAGTAGATCATGCTGCCAAAGTTCAACTTTTGGCTAACGCATCCATAACTCTGTTCCCTATTACCTGGCGAGAACCCTTTGGCTTAGTCATGATTGAATCAATGGCAACTGGTACACCAGTGATTGGTATAAATATGGGTTCCGTACCAGAAGTCATTGCCCACGGTAAAACAGGTTTTGTTTGCCAAACCTATGAAGAGATGGCGGATATGATTCCCGCTGCTTTGGAGTTAAATCGTCAAACCTGTCGAGAATATGTGGAAAACAGGTTTACGGTTACCCAAATGGTGGATGGGTATGAAGCTGTCTATGAAAAAATCCTCAAAGACCGCACTCAGAAGAATGGACTGATTCATGCCCTGAGAAACTCATTGGAATCAATAGCTTCTGTGAAGCTGTAATCAACAGCAGCTTTCTGCGTCAAGGAGAAAAATATGAAGATGACAACGAATAGTTGTCCTTGTTGCGGTAGTTCTTTGCTGCGTCATGTACGTCACAGAGGTGTCTACTGGTTTTGTCAATCCTGCAGGCAAGAAGTTCCTCTGTTAGGTATCAGTCGTCCAGACTCCTGCACTCACAGACGTATTCCACAACGTCCAATCTCATCCCAACTCATTCTGACGTAATGACAGCTAAAGTGCAGCAATAACAGCTTGTTATTTACGTTCCTACCTCCAAAACACCTCCAATCAAGTCGAATAGGTCAAAGACCATCCACTAAATAGTGCAGCGTTCATTCTGTTTCTTTGATTAATGTAGCCAAGCTGGTTCCCGTCCTTGAGTGTTGTTTGCATCTTTTGTTCATGACACTCAATCACCGTGGTACCAGCTTTTGTCTACTCAGACGTTTTGCAAAGTAGATTGTTCCCAATTATTACTAATACCAATTCGACCTGAAGATGCTCTTAAAAAATGAGGCCTCGCCTCCCTAACTCGTTCCCAGCCTCAGCCTGGGAACAAGAAGTTGGATGCTCTGCATCGTTAACAAAAACGGCGTAAGTCCCCATCCTTCTATAAGGTGGGGATATAAGCCGGACGGCGACGATTACATCTTTGACCAATAATAGCGGCAGGCTATTGAGGAAAAAGGTGTATGAGGAGTCGTCAAAGAAAAACCGCAAAATCACAGACATTTTGGTGTATAATAATATTGGTCGATGACCCGCCCAACTGTCTCGGAACAGATAGGTCAAGTAGCGGTAGTACGCTTACCACAGAAAGAGCAGAGCTTGGGGAAAGAACATGACCACTGGTTAGCAAGGTTATGTCCTGCTGTAAAAAAATAAACCAAGCCATGTTGTACGTAAAGTTATATCCTTGCGGAAGGCGAGGATCTGCCTGTGGAGGGGGAGTAAGACCGAGACATGTTTGCATGAGGAGGCATCGCCCAATGAAGCGGGAAGCCCAAGAGACGAATAAGACCGTCGTTGCGGAACTGAAATTGGAAGCCCCTTTTTCAGCAAAGCACTCATGGGGTACTTCACAAGGGACTTCCTTGCTTAAAAAGTATCCAACTTTTTTTGTGGGATGGAATTGGTGCCATTGGTGTCAACTTAAGCCACAACCCTTTGACAATCTCGTTAAAATCTGGTTTCCAGGTGTTGAACGACAAATGATTTGACTACAGCGACAGATTAAATGTCACAATTTACGGTCGTAACAACCTTTTAGTTAGAAATATTACAAGCGTTGAGTCAATAGAAAAAAGTGCTATGAGTCAATATAACAACTACTTCAAGCCAAGTCTGCGAGGGTTGAGTGACTCGTGACAAACAATTTGCTGCTATGGTCAAATAACTTGTCGCTCAACAAATGTGTTTCTTGAAAGAGTAAGACAACCCGTACTAGAGGAGAGCTCTGATGCGCGTGCTGCTATCGACGATCGGGTCGCGGGGTGATGTCCAGCCGCTAGTGGCGCTGGCGTTGGAATTGAGAGCCCTCGGCCAGGAGGTCCGCCTGTGCGTGCCGCCCGATTTCCGCGACTGGATCGAAAGCCTGGGGATGCCCGTCACGCCCATCGGACCCGAGCTGCGCTCGACCGGGAAAGCCAACCCGTCAGCAGCCCCACCCTCGCCCGAGCGCCTGCGTCAGCTGGCGTCAGCCACGGTCGCCACCCAATTCGAGACGATCGCGGCAGCAGCCCAAGGCTGCGACGTGATCGTGGGAGCAACAGCCCTACAGATCGCCGCTCGCTCGGCGGCAGAGAGGATGGGAATCCGTTACGTCTTTGCCGCCTACTGCCCGACAGTCCTGCCATCGCCACACCACGCGCCACCCCCATTGGGTCTACGGGGAGACACGCCGACGCCCGCACCGACCGACTACCCCGAGCTCTGGGCGCGGGATGCAGAACGCTTCAACGCCACGTTCGGCGTCGCGCTCAACTCCTCTCGGGCATCACTCGGGCTGGCCCCCGTCAGTGACGTGCGCAGCCACATTTTCACCGACCGGCCCTGGCTGGCCGCCGACCCGACGTTGGGGCCCTGGCCCGATCCCGAAGACCAGGCCGTGTTCCAGACCGGTGCCTGGATCCTGCCGGATGAGCGTCCACTCTCCCCCGAACTGGAGACGTTCCTCGACGCCGGCGAACCACCCGTCTACTTCGGCTTCGGCAGCATCCGCGCGTCGGAAGACCTCAGCCAGGTGATGATTAAATCGGCCCGTGCGCTCGGACGCCGTGCGATCGTGTCCCGCGGGTGGGCCGAGCTGTCACTCGTGGACGACGAACCCGACTGCCTAGCTATCGGCGAGGTCAACCAGCAGGCACTGTTCAAACGCGTCGCGGCCGTCGTCCACCACGGCGGCGCAGGCACCACGACCGCAGCCGCGCGAGCCGGCGCGCCCCAAGTCGTCATCCCCCAGCTGTACGACCAGCACTACTGGGCCCGACGAATCCACCACCTCGGCATCGGAACCGCGCACGCCCCCGGCACACCGACCACCGACTCGCTGACGAGCGCTCTCACGCACGCACTCCAACCCGACGTGGCTGCCGGTGCCCAATCCATCGCCACCGCAGTGCGCAGCGACGGCGCACAGGTCGCCGCCCGGCACTTGATAACCGACCCCCAGAACTCATTTTGAAGCGGGTTCTAAAGCCGGCGAGTGTCAGTGGGAACGCAGGAAGACTCGACACGTCGGTGATGCGCGTTGGCACCTAACGCCTGAGTTCAGCTGGGCAGCGGGCTGCATAAGGCCGTGAATGCCGAGGAGCCTTGGGTCGCTGCGTCAGCTGCAACCATTTGTTAGCGGACCGACGGCGCGGGTGTGCTCTGCGGAGTTCCAGGGCCAGGTAGCGGCGCGCACAATCCCAAGAGCGTGCCGTCCGGCGCACGGACGTACGCGACCTCCTGCCCCCAGGGCAGTACGTACGGCTCGGCGAGAACCTTCGCCCCTGCCGCGACGGCGCGCGTGAACGCACCGCGCACGTTGTCCGTCGTGAAGGCTACCTCGGCGTTCGCTACGCGCGTCCCCAAGCTCGGCCGTTCATACCCCGCCGGCATCAAGCGCTCCCCCGTCACGTGTGCCGCCACTGCCAGCGTGACAGTCCCGCGCCCCGCAAGCTCCCCGAACTGGTAGTCGGGGTCGTAGAAGCGGCGCGTCAGGCCAAGCGCACGCTCGTAAAACTCAAGGGCGGCCGGCACCGCTCCATCATCCACGTATACCACCACGGTCGCCAACTCCATCCGACCTCCTTGTGAGCAGCGGGTTACCCCTCGTGTACAGCCAGCTAACTTGGCATTAGGCAGAACTAGTTCGGCCTATCCACCCCATAGAGGTAATTAGGCTGAATTAATTGCGTCTAATCACCCAAATCGGACATTAGCCCGACGAATTTTCCGTATAATACCCCTGATTCCAGCCATTAGACCGAATCCTTCAGCGTTTCTTCGGTCTGTTTTTGCCTCCCATTCTGTTGAGCGACAAGTTATTTGACCATAGCAGCAAATTGTTTGTCACGAGTCACTTAACCCTCGCAGACTTGGCTTGAAGTAGTTGTTATATTGACTCATATAGCAATCCTACATCATTCATGAGAAATTTAGAACCGATTGGGCGAATAGAATTCGCTACTACACAAACAAAGTCCAGATGGTGCGTGGACTTCATAGAATAACCCGCGTAGGCGGTGAGACAGCGCTGCAGGAGGGTCTCCCGACCTAGGCGACTGCGTTCGGCTTTGCCGTGCCGCAGGCATACCCGAAGGGGTTTCGTCTGTGTAGCCGCGATTTATAATCGCCAATGCTGAATAAAATTTTACCGAAGAAGAACGAAGGTGTCAGTCGTCATCCGTCAGAATGACTCCTGTACGACTGGCGATACGGTGAGGGTTTAAAGCCCCTGCTTTCAAGTATGGAGGAATAGAAATGCGGGGCGCATCGTATCTGAAACCCCCGGTACAGAGCGTGGGGTATTCTGACCAATGTATTCTGAATTCTGACTCCTTCTCATTTTTAAATTTGATGTTAAATCTACGTATTTTCTCACAAGTCATATAGGATTGCTATAGCACTTTTTTCTATTGACTCAACGCTTGTAATATTTCTAACTAAAAGGTTGTTACGACCGTAAATTGTGACATTTAATCTGTCGCTGTAGTCAAATAATTTGTCGTTCAACAGAAATCCTTAAATGATTACTTAGTCACGAGCGCTACTAGCAGCGCTTATGATTAACTCTTCAACATTGCGTCGCATTGTGTTGCAAATCACATCCAAGGGTAGGTCATTTGGATCATGCCCGAAAGGCTCCTCGATTTCCGACCCAATTTCTTCAATACTCAATAAGGTGAAACTTACAAAAGCCGTTATTACACCAGTCCACCAAGTTAAATGAGTAACTATCTCAAGAGGCAATATCAGACAGAAAATCAACAACAATTGCCTGAGTTTAATGCTATATATTAAGGGCAGTGGAGTTTTCAAAATGCGTTCACAGCCACCCAAAATATTTACCAAATCATCCACCAAGTTATGTAAGGCAGTCAGCTGATAGATATTTATACAATTACGCTCATGCTGATGCTGCAAATAATCTCTAATCCAGAAGGCAATTTGTAGTGGGGGATGTTGAGTATCTTTGAGCTTGAAATACTGAATATCGGACATCAATGGCGCTAACTGCTCGTCAACCGGCTCTCCCCTGAGATGTAACTTCATCGCGATCGCAAAAGCAACTAACAGCCGCACAGTTGCCTCTTTTTTTCCTCTATCCTTCGGTGACTGCTCTTTAACGACTATGAAAATTCCCTGAGCCAAGTTACGAACCGTATTGACTAAACTTCCCCACAATCGACGACCTTCCCAAAATCGCTCATTGGCTGTATTCGTCCGGAAAACTAATAACAAAGTAAAGCCAATATTGAAAGTCAAGATAGCATTGGTAAGGACACCGCTTTTATGTGCGAATACTACGGAAAACCCAAGATAGTTTAATAATGATACTAAAAAACCATAGACACCACAAAATATTACCCAGGGAAGAATGACTGGAATAACTGACGTTTCAAGTCGTAAACAGACTTGAAACCAATTCAGTTTTTCGCCAGTGTAGAGGTAATACTTTCCTGTAAACGAATTTTTTTTCCTGCTTAGAAACTTTTTGCACCGTTCCAGTAGATTAGTGGAATTTGAGCGGCTCATCTATTATAGCTCCAAATTAATTAACACAGAACGTTCAACCTGGCTTATGAATCTTTAGAAATCAGTCTGCGTTTTGGGTTGGAGATTTCATGATTGCATTAAATATTAAATTATATAAAGTTATACGAAAAGTATATTACCTTGCTTATGCAATATACTACTGTTGCTGATAAATATTTTTCAGCCTTTCCACAGACACTGCTATAGCTTAATTTCTCCATTCCAAAATCTAAAATATAAAATTGGTATAGTGACTCTAAACTACGTACACAGCCAAACATCAAAATCTTCCTCCCCAGCTTCCCCCAATCAAAAACAGCTATTTTTAAATCAGCCTTGAGTCAATCTAACCCAGTGCCAAAGAACCTGCAAGAAACTCACTTAAATCGCGCTCGTGCTAGCCTAAGCCTTGCGTTGTCTTGGTATGGAAACCTTCGCAAACCCGGACAGTCGTCATCAAACTCACAATTAGCAGGTTTGGTAAAACCAGAATTGGAACTTTTGACCACGACACTCAACAAACTTGACTATAACGTGATCCGCATCGCGGCTTTTGGTTTGGTCAGTCGTGGAAAGTCAGCGGTGTTGAATGCTTTACTAGGACAAAAGATTTTACAAACTGGTCCCCTGAACGGTGTGACTCAGTACCCTCGTTCCGTGCGTTGGAATCCTGGCGGTAAGGTGCAAGTGGAGTTAATTGATACACCAGGATTAGATGAAATTGAAGGAGAAGCACGGGCGCAGATGGCGCGGGAAGTTGTGCGTCAGTCTGATTTGATTCTCTTTGTGGTATCTGGTGATATTACTAGGACTGAGTATCGAGCGCTGTGTGAATTGCGGCAAGCACAAAAACCCTTAATTTTGGTCTTCAATAAGACAGACCTTTACCCGGATACAGACAAAACAGCTATTTACAACAATTTGCAACAGTTGGGCGCAGGAAATCCCCAAGGAAAACCCTTAAAACCTGATGAAATTGTGATGGTGGCGGCGGAACCTGCACCAATGGAAGTGCGCGTTGAGTGGTCTGATGGTCGTGTGACACATGAATGGGAAACACCACCGCCACAAATAGACGAACTCAAACAAACAATTCTGAAAATTCTCAATCGCGAAGGGCGATCGCTGTTGGCTTTAAACGCACTGATCCAAGCACGGGATGCACAAGAGGCGATCGCCCAAAAAACCATCGACTTACGCCAACAACAAGCAGAAGACTTGATTTGGCAATATACCAAATACAAAGCTTTAGCAGTGGCGCTCAATCCCATCGCCTTCTTAGATATTCTCGGCGGAACAATTGCCGATTTAGCCTTAATTCGCTCACTAGCACGGCTGTATGGTTTGCCAATAACCAGCTACGAAGCCGGGAAGATTTTAAAAACGATTTTATTCAGTTCTGGTGGCTTACTGCTGGGAGAACTAGGCAGCAGTTTGCTGTTAGGTTTGGGTAAAAGTACCGCCGCCATTGCTTCTGGAGAAAACCCGCTCAATGTCACTGCTTATGCTGGAACTGCAATCACGCAAGGTGGTATCGCAGGTTACGGAGCATACGCTGTGGGGAAAGCGGCGCAAGTCTATCTCGAAAAAGGCTGTTCTTGGGGACAATTGGGAGCGAGTACAGTTATTAAAGAAATACTAGCTGAGGTGGAACCCAATACAATTTTGTATCGTTTGCGGCAAGAGTTGGGACAGCATCTTGGCTAAAAATATCTCGCGCAAAAACTTACTCGTTAGGTGGTAATTCTAAAGGAATCGGACCGAGTGAACCTTTACGAAAATCTGTGAGTAGTGTACGTGCAGTTTTTTCGACATCGCCTTTGTAACGATACTCTGCCAAAGCATGCAAGTATGCTTCTCCAGTCAGAGGCGTGGGGTCGAGTGTGTAACGCGATCGCAAAGGATGTTCTGGTAAAAAATCAGGATCATTGGTCTGACCATCTTTGATGATATCTACTAATGCCGCTGCTACTGTTTGATTGTCGTAAGATGCTTCACCTATATCGTCACAAATCGCTAACTTCAATGCTGCTTCTTGATTTTCCAACCTAGCAGGGATGACACCTGGAGCATCCAACAATTCCAGTTCCTCGGAAATTCGCACCCAACGCAATTGGCGAGTTACCCCAGGACGCGCTGCACTTTCCACCACTCGCCGTCCCAACAAACGGTTGATTAAAGCTGATTTGCCAACATTCGGAAAGCCAATCACCACAGCACGGACTGGACGGGGTAACATCCCGCGACTTTTCCGCCGTTCATTAATAGCCACCCCAGCAGCTTGTGCCGCTTTTGACACCGCAGCCACACCTTGACCTTGCTGAGCATTGGTAAAATAAGGTACTTCGCCCTGGCTCTTGAACCACTGTGTCCACGCTTGTCGTACTTGCGGCAAAATGATATCAACTCGGTTTAGCACCAACACCCGTGTTTTGCTTCCCACCCACTCGCTCATTTTCGGATGATGTGTTGCCAAAGGAATCCGGGCGTCGCGTACTTCCAATACGACATCGACAACTTTGAGATGTTCTTTGAGGTTTTTTTCAGCTTTAGCAATGTGCCCTGGATACCATTGGATGATATTTAGTTTATAGTTTTGAGTTATTGACATTTGTACGAGTGTCCTTTGTCTTTTGTCCTTTGTCAAATGACTCAGGATGATTGATACTGTGTAGCGAACTGATAAAATAATATCTGTGGGCAGTGCTTGCAAATTGTAAGCCACCATTGACAATGAATAGGCTAGAGTGCTTCTTTTGTCATAAGATTTCTTGCAAAAGTCATATACCAATATTTAAAACCACAGATGCACACAGATTAACACAGATAAATCATCTGTGTGCATCTGTCTCCATCTGTGGTTTCATTTTCATTATTCTTGACTTGGTAAGAGCCTTATTGTACAACTTTAGCCATATAGTAGCGCAAACAAGCACCCTACTTTGATTGATGTAGAATTATCCGATTACCATCTGGGTCATAAGCATATATTTCCCTACCGTGGGAAGCAGTGATAATTGCTCCTGGTGGCGAATAGCCCAATGCAGTTAGATGAGCGATCGCACTTTCTAAATCACTAACCTCTAAACACAAACTCATCTTACTTTTAGCCGAGTTTTCAAATTCAGAAAAGTCTGTCTGTCTTGGTTGAAAAATACCTAATTTCAAACTAGCAAATTGAAACTCAGCATAAACGTTTGGGATATAAGTCGTTGGCTCTATACTTAGGAACTGGGTATAGAAACCAACTAAACTTTCAAGATGAAAAGTTGCCAGGGTAACGATACCTTCAGTAAATTGAAAAGTCATCTCAAGGATGCAAATTATAGCCACAAAATCGTTAAAGACATTAAACAAGAGTGCAAAAGTCAATTTTTGGAAGATCAAACCACAGATAAACACAGATAAATGCTCTATGTTTGTCTGCGTGAATCTGCGGTTTAAAAAAACCAAAAACTCGATTTTTGTAACAAATCAATTAATGTCTGACAAACTCAAACCATAACCATCAAAATCAAGTTATTCATGTTTTTCTGACAGCTGCCAGAGTTGGATTTCGTAACACAGATGCTGGTCAAAAATTAGACGTGCTTCTAACCCCTCAACAATCAGCTTTTTAAGCCAACGATTAAACATCCAGCGCCCGATAGCATGCAATGGTGGGACAGCGATCGCCACAAGATCGGCAATATACTTGATAGTACTCAGCCCAAAAGTGCGGAAGGTTCCTATACCCAAGTCAATCGTTGGCGCAATTTGGGCTGAAATATCCTCAGCTTTAACTAAATTGAACCCAGCTTGCACCAATGCATCATGAAGAACACTGCCGACATGACAATTGGAAAAGATGCCCTCATGGTATTTGGCATCAACGCGGAGCATATCGGCAAGCAGCAGGTAGCCACCACGGTTAAGCAGACGAGCGGCACCTTGAGCAATGTCATCAGCAGCCATATACTGGCTACTTTCGCTGAAGAGGATGAGGTCGTAACAGTGGGTTCCCTGGAAATCTTCAAATCTCGTTAAGTGGAACGGTGCTTGACCGTTGGTCCGCTTCACAAACATCTCTTGCTGAAACGGATCGGGTGCCAGTCCCTCAACAGTGAAGCCACGCTTTTGCAGGTAAGCAGCATTGCCACCAATGCCACAGCCGACATCAAGCACGGTGTTTATTCCCTCTGGGATGAAACTTACAAGTTTGGCTGCATAAGCTTCCTGAGCGGTGCGTAGCTGCGCAATAGTCAGCTCCTCGCCAGAAGCAGGTACTGGCTCCCAATAGCCATAATGGAGATAAGGTGAATTTGAAAGTTCCAGATAGTAATTGAGCGCAGCATTTTGGTAGCGCGTCGGTTTAGGAATATCAATTAACTTTGGTTCAGGCATGAGTGACTAGGGTGTGTTCAGCGGCGGACTCAAAACAGTGAACAGTTATCACTGATAACTGATAACTGGTTGAGCCAAGGTACGGGTATTAGCGTAGCATTTTGTTAGAAACGTCCACTAAATCTGCATTCCAATCGGACTGGAGCATACATCATGTTGATAGCACTGTCATTGTACCTACCAGCAGCTGGCGGGTGCAAACGGGAACTGCGGACGCAGAGCCGTAGTGACACGGTACTAGTTTGTTGTGCTAACTGCTGTTGCCGGTTGATGTTGAATATCTCTGTCTGGATCACCCAACTCGCGCACATTTGCTGCAAACTCTAGCATAATGCCATCAGGGTCATAGAAATAAACAGAGGAAATAAATGTACCTTCGTCAAGTTCGCGAACAATACCAGCGGGAAGATCTGTGTGGTGTAAAACAGGTGTTGCTACTTGAACGCCTTTAGCAACAAGTTTTTCTCGGTACTCCTGAAGTTTTTCAAATGAAACTTTAAATGCCAGATGGTTTAATGAGCCGTGTGCTGTAGTTAGATTGGCAGTTTGCCAAGCATCAGGTCTAGCAGATGCTATACCAGGAGCGGCTTCTGGTGCTTGTGGAAACCAGAAAAAAGCGATCGCCTCTCCATTGCCAATATCAAAGAAAAAGTGCTGTCCACCATCCGGTAGGGCGATCGTTTTGATTAACTTCAGACCCAGCGTGTTAGTGTAAAAGTCCACAGTGCGTCCCATGTCCTTACACACCAAGGCAATATGATTTATTCCTTGCAGTTGAAACTCATTCATTGCTATCACCTGTTTTCAAAAAAGCTTATTCTTTCTAAACCAGTGTAGACATTGAACCGTTCCCCTCGCAAAAATCCAATTAAGGTAATCCCAAATTCCTTTGCTACAGACACTGCCAAACTGCTAGGCGCAGAAACAGAACAGACAATCGGAACACCCGCCGTTGTACACTTTTGCAAAATTTCAAAGCTTGAGCGCCCGCTCACCATGACTATATAATTACTTAAGGGTAACTGCTCACTCAGCAAAGCTGAACCTATCAATTTATCTAAAGCATTGTGACGCCCTACATCCTCGTGTAAGTTCACTAGCTGTCCTTGGCTGTCAAACAACGCCGCTGCATGCAAACCCCCTGTAGCATGAAACACACCTTGATCCGCCCGAAGCTTATCTGGTAAGGTATAAATCATCTCAGCAGTCACGAGCAGTTCTGAAACAATAGCCGGACAACCCTGAAAGCGCAAAGCTTCAAGACTCGCCTTACCACAAACTCCACAGGCACTACTGGTATAAAAGTGTCTTTCCAAGGGCTGTAAATCTGGATTCAATCCCTCTCGAAGGGTAACATTTACAATGTTGTAGCGTTGCTCACCATCCGCCGACTTATCCACGCAGTAACTCATGCGTTGGATATCTTCTCGACAGCTAATAACTCCCTCACTATAGAGAAAACCAGCAGCCAGTTCAAAATCTGCCCCTGGTGTGCGCATAGTAACGGCTATTGTCTTTTGGGGAGAGGCAAGGCGAATTTCCAACGGTTCCTCGGTCGTCAATTGGTCTTGCCGAGAACGGATTTTACCATTTTCCACCACCCAGGTCGTGGTTTTGGTTTTACTGCCAGTTCGCCTATTCATAGCTAATTGTCCTTTAACGGTGTCGCGGAAGTCCCCACCCTCAACGCCCTCGTCCTGCGGACAAGCTGCAAGGGACGTAGGGTGGGGATGGACAGCGGAGGATGACGTATGCCTAACGGCAGCGAAGGCATATGCGTCTTTGACTGATACTTGCCTGTGGCAAGTCAGGAAAAAGACGTATGTTAGCGAAGCGGCGCGTTAGCGCGGAATCCTCAAACTTGTCCGCAATTAATTTATCAATAATTTGATATTATGATAAAATACAAAAACCAAGGAGGTGATATTGAGTGTTACACAAAGCCGTACAAGTCCGTTTATATCCATCAAAAGAGCAACAAATACTGCTAGCTCAGACGTTTGGTTCTGCGCGTTGGTGGTGGAATTATGCCTTGAATAAATCAATTGAAACTTACAAAGAAACGGGTAAAGGACTTGGACGCTCAGCACTCAATGCATTTTTACCTGCACTTAAAAAAGCCGAAGAAACAGCCTGGCTGGCTGATTGTTACAGTCAAGTTTTGCAAACTACAACACTCAACCTAACCACAGCCTACAAAAACTTTTTTGATAAACGTGCAGGCTTTCCTAAGTTCAAATCTAAGCATGGAAAGCAGTCAATTCAGTATCCTCAAAACGTCAAAGTTGTAGATGGTAATGTCAAACTTCCGGGCAATATTGGAGCGATAAAAGCCAAAATCCATAGACAGATTGAGGGAAAAATCAAGACTGTTACCGTGAGTCTTGCTCCGTCAGGGAAATATTTTGCATCTATACTGACTGAGATTGAGGGTGAAAATCCCTCTACGACAGAAGGTAAGATTTACGGCATTGACTTAGGGTTAAAACACTTTGCCGTTGTCACAGACGGCGAGAAAGTTTCTAAATACGACAATCCTAAACATCTTGCCAAACACGAAAAGAATCTAAAACGCAAACAGAAGAAGTTAGCGCGTAAACAAAAGGGGAGTAATTCACGATATAAGTATAGAAAAGTTGTTGCCAAAGTGTACGAAAAAGTTAGCAATTCGCGGCAAGATTTTCTACATAAACTTAGTTACAAGTTGGTCAGCGATAGCCAAGCTGTCATAGTAGAGAATCTTCATGTCAAGGGCATGCTTCGTAATCACCCTTACGGGTTCGCCACTTGCTACAACGGGGGGAACCCCCGCAACGCAGTGGCTCACAACTTGCGCGAATCTTTATCTGATGTTGGCTGGGGAACATTCACTAACTTCTTAGCTTATAAGCTAGAACGCAAAGGTGCAAAGTTGGTTGAGATTGATAGATGGTTTCCTAGTTCCAAGCTTTGCTGTAATTGTTTCTATCAGATGGATGAGATTACATTAGATGTGAGGGAATGGACTTGCCCTCACTGCGGTACTCACCATGATCGAGATGGGAACGCTGCAATAAATATTAGAGCAGAGGGAATCAGATGGCTATTGGCGGAAGGTTCAGCCGTCTCTGCTGTAGGAGGGGAGGTAAGACCAAAGCTTGGACGAAAGTCTAATCTGAGGCACTCGCCTATGAGTACAGAAGCCCAGCCTATGTCTTCGACACGGCAAAACCGAACAGGCGTGCCGTAGGCATAGCCAAGGCTGGGTAGTTCACCTTGCATATCTGAATTTGAGAAACTCCTTGTGGGATCGGCTGTCCTGCCCAGGGCAAACGCATCTAAATATAGTACACGCATACTAAAGAGTCAGGAAAGGTAGAGATCGCTGATGGGATGGAGGTTGAGCAATGAGGCTTTGATGATAAAGTCATTCTAGAAGTAGAAGAAAGACCCTAAAAAAGCGTGAAGCTCAAGCCCAAAATTACGATTGCTGACCACTTTGCCCTGATGGAAGACCCAAGAATAGACCGCACGAAGCGACACAATTTAATTGACATTCTCACAATTGCTTTATGTGCAGTGATATGTGGAGCAGACAGTTGGGTGGCAATTGAACTGTATGGCTGCACAAAATATGAGTGGTTGAAAACGTTTTTAGAGCTACCAAATGGCATTCCGTCGCATGATACATTTGCACGAGTATTTGCACTGGTTGATTCGCAGCAATTTCAGTCATGTTTCTTAAATTGGATAAAGTCAATCGAGATCAAGACGGATGGTGAAGTAGTAGCAATTGACGGCAAAACTTTATGTGGCTCCCATGATAGAAGCAGTAACCAAAGTGCAATACAAATGGTAAGTGCGTGGGCAACTACAAATAAGTTAGTGTTAGGGCAGGTAAAGGTGGATGAGAAATCAAATGAAATTACAGCAATGCCCGAATTAATAAAAGTATTAGAACTATCTGGTTGTATAGTGACAATTGATGCAATCGGTTGCCAGAAGGAGATTGTGAAGTTAATTAGCCAACAAAACGCAGATTACGTAATTACTCTCAAAAAGAATCAAGGTAATCTGTACGATGAAGTAGAGCAACTATTTAAAGCAGAGATAAGCAAGGGTTTTCAAGATTTTCAACATAGCACATACAAAACAGAAGAACATGGGCATGGTCGTCATGAAATTCGCCACTACGCGATGTTATCAGGAATTCAATCTCGGCTTGACCCTGATTTAGTTTGGTCAAACTTTAATAGTATTGGGATGGTAGAATCCGTCCGGCAAGTAGATGGTAAAACAACAGTGGAGACTCGTTATTTTATTAGTAGTCTTGCAGATAATGCTAAAGAATTTGCTAATTCTGTTCGGAGCCACTGGGGAATAGAAAATTCATTACATTGGGTATTGGATGTAGCTTTAAAAGAAGATGACTGTCGGATTAGAAAAGATAATGCTCCACAAAATTTTGCAGTAATGCGGCAAATAGCAGTAAATCTTTTAGGTAAAGAGAAGCGTGTGAAACGGGGAGTTAAAAATAAACAGTTTCTGGCAGCAATGGACAATAAATATTTAGAAAGAGTTTTATCTTTAGCTTAAACTAGCTTGTCAATAATTTAGTTAAGATTGTTGCTTGTTTTCAGGAAGAAGCTTACTTATTCATGGCTGAATAGTTGGCTAATTTATCCTTAGACAAGAGTTCTTTCATTAGAGATAAGCTAATTTACGTGTTAGCAGAAGAAACAATTTGTTCTGTTTATCTTTTGTCAAGTTTTGCATTTATATAAATAGTTTTGAAATCCTTATTTGTTTTTATTAGGAAATAAGGTGCGTTTCCCCTGGTATTTGTGGCTGTTCTCATACTCTAGCTCGTTCAAAGTCCATCTATCTTTGGTTAACAGCCACTCTATTACAGACGAACGTTGCTCTGAGCTTAATAGCCCAACACTTCCTTGATGAGCGAGTTTTAAACCTTCTACTCCACTTTGAAAAAATGCTTTTTTCCACTTACTTATAAAACCCGATGAAACTCCCAGTATCGGCATTATCTCTTCATGCTTGTATCCACACAGCAGCATCTTGACTGCGAGCGCTCGTTGAAGTTCACGTTTATCTTGGCTCTTTTCAATAAACTCTTCTAGCGAGCGCATCCACATTACTGCACCCTCACCTTAGTCATCCAAGCTACTTATGCCCTCCTACGTATTTTCTCACGACTGATTCAGGATTGCTATATGTTCCTATTGAATAGCTTCCTCCGTTCAACAATCAGGTTTGTAATAATTAGTTTAATGACGATCGCAATAGTGCTTGGCTCGAATGCGATCGCCCACAGTCAAATACCTTCTTTATCCACCGCAGCCTCTGAAGATCCGCACCAGCCACCTAAGAGTGTCACCCGTCTCGGTTTATAAGTATCCTTCATCTACAGTGCTATACGATCCAAATAAAGCACTGCGAGTTTGGGGGCCGACTATACCATCGACACGCAAACCATTGTTGGCTTGAAACTGCCGGACTAGCCCAATAGTCGTATTTCCGTAATAACCTGTAGGATTAATCCCTAAACGCCTTTGTACTTGTGATACAGCAGAACCTCTAGAACCATAACTGAGTGTGATGCGTCCACCTACTCCACCAGACGTTGGGTTGTTTGAACGAGAGTTATACGTATCACCTACCCATCTTGCAGCTACATATCTATTTCTGGATAGGCGAACAAAACCATTGGCTCTACCAGTGCTGGTAATTCTAGTACCGTTGGGAATACAGTCTACAACTGAAGAACTAGTGTAGGGGCTTACACGCACGTTAAGACAACTGCCGTTAGTTCTGACATAAGCGCCTAATGCTGCTGATACTTGGGTAATAGCTGTAAAAAATACCATAAAACCAGCTAACGATAACCAAACAGAAGATTTCAGAGATTTCTTCCAATCTAAGTCAAACTTGGGAAATTCATAGTCGATAGATTTTGCCTGACCGTTTGCCTCTTCGTAGGCCACGAACATAGATGAATAAGCAATATATTCCATTGATTAACACCTTAATCTTTCAAAAACTAAAAACTCACAAACTTTTCACACCACAAATTAAGCGATTCTTGAACGGCAATAGACTCACTCAAAGCCATCGTCCAGTGTCTATGGTGTAGACTGCAATTTTATTCGCCACCATCGCTGAAAATAATGTTGTCGCTACGAATCCAACCAATCGCTCCCGATCTTGGGAATTTCACTCGACACCAGTTAAGCTGACTACCACGTCTATCTTTGTCTTGAACGCATTGTAAATTTTGGACGCGATCGCCACCTAAACCGTAGCCCTTAGTATCCGAGTTGATAGTTGGTCTTGTACGTAGGTTAATTCTTTTTGACCGTCCTCCAGCTAGCGTCACCCAATTAGATCTAGCGATGAGATAAGGCTGGTTTAACTGATTTACAACAGAAGAATTTGAGGTTACAGAAATATCATTAATTCCTTGCACTCCTTTCTGAGAAATATTTGCTTTCACTGGAAAAGTCGCAACAAATGATGCTAAAGATACAACAGTGGTAATAAGTAATGTTTTAAGGATCATGATTTTTGTTCACCTAAATATTGACAAATTAAACTTTACCTAGCCTTTGTTGCTTGTTTTCGTATTTGCTCGTTAAACTTACCCATCCTGTAACAAATATAGAGAACAGAAGCCCTAAAATTTTTAGACAGATTTAAATTTCCCATGTTTTCTTCTTGACTTCAAGTGCAGATAAATCAGTTAATCTATTTACAGGCAAATTAGCCCAAAGCACCATCATGATTAAACCAATTCACAATTCGCAATGACGCTCTCTACGAAACGCTAAAAGCCTAGCTTGCAACTCTTACATAGTACGCGGACTCGCTACCGCTACGTTCGCGCAGCGTCTCGTAGAGAAGCGTTAGCGAGTCTGCGTTCGCGCAGCGTCTCGTAGAGAGCGTCCGGAGATTTAGCTTAGGCTTCAATTCGCGCTGCCCTTCAAAGGCTAGGACTTAAACCCCCAAAGTTCGTTAAACTTGTCAGAAAGTTATATTTTTACTCTTGTTTTACAAGGTTTTATTATTAATTTTTTGATATTTAATTTGGAGATCAACCTAAAACTTTTATTAATATAGCTTTAATATACGTTGTATATTTTATTTTTTCTATCAAAAAATATCCATGAATTTAGTTACAGTTACAGAAATATCACTTAAATCAGTTAAGAGATAAATTACTTTATTCAAAACATCATATACATCAGTTAAAGTGAGAAACTTACTTACGAACATCTGACTTTTTTCAGATAGTTCCAACAGACTGTAAGCCATTGAGTAAGTCAATCGACAAACAAAGGACTTGAAGGATATTTTTCGATTTCATATATACACAAAAATTTTGTATTTATTTATTTTTGGAATCAAAATTTTATGAGAGAATAGCTATTAGATTTTCATAATTTTGTGAAAACATCAAAATCAAATCTAACTGAAAATGAAGCAATTAACCAAGTTGAAGAAGAATTCAGAAGTCAGAATTCAGGAGTCAGAATCAAGACGCGACGCTCGAATACTCGCTAACGCTCCGCTATCGATGACTCGCTAACGCTTCGCTATCAGTCGGGGATTCAGACCCGCGACTTTCTTGTTGACCACCAAATTTTCAATTTGGTGGGGGTGCAAAAACGCCGGTTATTCATCCGCTTTTTCGGTCAAAAAACATTGCTGAATTCTGACTCCTGACTCCTGAATTCTGTTCGATAAACATGAAAAACAATCAGAAATTTTCTGCCTTTCCTCGGTTAACCAGCAGTATCTTTTTAATTTTGGGGATTTCCGCCATACCCTACACTACCGCTTGCAGTAATCAATCCAATAGCAGCAAAGCCGAACAAGTTTCTCATACTAAGTTTCCTCTAGGTTTTTCGGTAAGTAAAATAGACACCACGGTAGACCCCAAGCAGGATTTCCAGAAATTTGCAGCAGGTAAATGGCTCGATGGTGTTCAACTTACCCCAGACCTTCTGCGAGCGTCCGATAGTGACTTTTTAAACAAGCAGGTTTCCCAGCAGGTGCAAAAAATAGTGTCACAAGCAGCTGCTCAAAGCACTAAGGCATCTAAAGGAAGCCCGTTGCAACAGGTTGATAACTTTTATAGCTCAGGCATGGATGAGAAGCGGCTGAAAGCTTTGGGGGTTTCTCCTCTGAAGCCAATGTTTGACCGTGTTGAGGCTATCAACTCTCCTCAGACTTTGACGGAAACCCTTGCCGATTTGTCAGTCATATTCAGTGGAGATGATATCCTGATGTTTGGGGTTGAGATTGAAGCAGATACCCAGAATAGAACCATCAACAGTGTCTATGTGGGCGATCGCAAACTGTCCCTCCTAAATCAAGCAGAATATTTGAATCAAGACACGGCTGCTACCCGCAGTGCCTATTTAAAGTTCATCACAGACAACTTAAAAATCGCTGGCGATTCTCCTGAAAAAGCAGCAGCCGCAGCTAAGAAAATTCTGGAAATAGAGACTCGCCTTGCCAGTAAAAAACTCAGCCCTGTAGAAAAAAGAGACCCCAACCGCAGATACAAAAGGATGTCGTTTGCAGAGCTTGAGTCTTTGCTATCCAACTTCGATGTCAAGACCTATTTTCAAAAGTTGGGATTACCGACCAAGGGAAATGTCATTGTTGTCGAGTCTCAGGCATTGGCAGAGCTAAACCAGATACTCAAGCAATACCCGATAGAAGACATCAAGACCTATCTCCGTTGGGTGGTATTGCTGCAAAGCAAACCCTATCTGACTCCCGCATTTAACGAGCCTGCGCTTGCCTATGCTCAGAGTCGCTATGGAAAATATCAGCTTCCACCCCGTGCTGAAATTATATCCAGTGAGATTCCTCAATTATTGGGTCATCCTCTATCTCAACTCTATGTCAAAGAATATTTTTCTCCCCAATCTAAGCAAAGGGTAGAAGATATGATTGGACAGATCAAATCTGTGTTCAGGACGCGGTTGGCAGCGAATCGCTGGCTGAGTCAGTCTACCCGTAAATCCGCCCTGGAAAAACTTGACCGTATGGTAATCAAAGTAGGGTATCCAGAGAAATGGATTGATTACTCCAGTATTGATATTCGACCGGATGACTATTTTGGCAACGTGATGCGGATCAAAGAATTTCTCTCCCGTCGCAATTTGGCCTTGTTGGGCAAATCAGTAATCCGTGATGAGTTCAACGACCCAGAAGCCACATTGCCTATCAGCGTAGATGCAGCCTACGATCCAGGTAAAAATGGAATTGAGATCCCTGCGGCTTTTTTACAACCACCATACTTCGATAGTAAGGGCGATGCAGCCGTGAATTTTTGTTCTATGGGAGCTGTAATTGGTCATGAAATGACTCACGGTTTTGACAGTCAAGGGCGACTTTACAATGCTCAAGGTAATCTCCAGAATTGGTGGACTGATGAAGATGCTGCTAAGTTTGTAGCCCAGACCGATAAATTGGTGAAACAGGCTAATGCTTTTGAAGTGCTTCCGGGGTTGAAATTGAACGGAAAACTTACCGTAGGAGAAAATTTGGCTGATGCTGGTGGGGTCAGTCTAGCTTATGAAGCGCTACAAAAATATTTAAAAGAAAATCCCCAAGCTAATCAAAAGATCGATGGCTACACACCCCAACAGCGTTGCTTTATTGCCTGGTCTCAGTTATGGGCTATGAAAACCAATGAAGGTATTCTTCGCCAAGTGACAGCAACCGATCCCCATCCTCCAGGCTCTTATCGTGGCTTTGCTCCTTTTCAGCATGAGGATGGGTTTTACAAGGCCTTTGGCATCAAACCGGGCGATGCTATGTGGTTGGATGAAAAAGACCGCGTGAAGATATGGTAAGTAGTAATTCAACACACTAATATTGACCTGTGTAGATTGGGAAAAGGGCAAAGGGTAAGGGTTTAAAGCCTTTACCTTTTTCCCCTTACCCTTTCAAGCGCCTGTCAAAAAGATTTTGGCAGACTACTAGTACAGGTCGGCGGAAATAAACCTACCATTTAAAACAGCCATAAATTACCTTGAAAGAGTTCTATACCCGGCTGTTCCTCACTTAGAAAACGGGAGCATTTACAGACCAAGGTTGAGTTCTGCAAAGTCATTGTTTTCTCTACTTAAAACTCAAAAAAGTTTTCTACACGACTAAGACAAGTAGGTTAACTGATTTATCTGCACTTGAGGTAAATAACAAAATATGGGATACTTCAAGCTATCTAAAAACTTTCGGTTTTCCATTCCTTGCTTCTGTTCCAACATCGCTAAACTGACTATAATACGCAGTAGGGGCACAGCATTGCTGTGCCCCTACGACAGATGTGGTTCAAATACATGAAAACTGCTGTAACTAATATCGGATATTTTTTTCACTGCAAGTTTCTTACACAAAGGCTAATTTTGAAAAGGAGACTTTGCCAAATCTGTGTTGTAAGTAATCCATTGTGGTCTGCCAATCTGGATATTGTTTGCTTCAAAGGCTAGGCGCACTCGTAAACGGAACTCTCGCCCAACATTCCATTGTTCCATCGGTGCCGTTTTAATCCAGACGCGGACTAACATACCTGTGTGGGAGAGGTCATCAATGCCTAGCACTTCAGGCAATTCTGGTAAGCGATCGCGCCATTCCACTTCGCTATACAATTGCTGGGATACTTGCCTGAGAATCTCTAAAACCTGCTTCGGGTCGTTTTCATAGGCCACCACAATAGAAAAGTCTACCCGCGACCAAAGCCGGGTTAAGTTGTTGACATCAGTGATATTGCTATTAGGAATGGTAATTAACTTACCTTCGCCATTGCGTAGTTGAGTCACGCGTAGGTTGAGATTTTCCACCAGTCCGCTTTTATTCCCGATCTCAATTACATCTCCCACAGCAAATTGATCCTCCATCAAAATTAAGCAGCCATTGACCAAATCTTTCATCAAACTTTGGGAACCAAGGGAAATTGCAATACCGATGACAGCCCCCCCTGCCAAAATTGAACTAGTGGGTACATTAAAAATGTCTAGAGTCCGCAAGATACCGAAGGTAATGAAAACAAAGGTGATTAATCCTTTTAGTGCCCCAGAAACTGTTGCAGATCGCAGGGTAATCCGTTGAGTTTCACTCAAAGGGAGAGAGGGATGGGTTGTCCAGACATCGGTGATGTAGTCAATTAAGCTTTTGCCGATACGAATGACAATACTAGTGAAAAACCAAATAATCAGCAGCGCCAGGGGACGGGCTAAAGCGTCATTCCACCATTTCATCAGGTAGGGGACGCGAGATATGATGACCACAATCCCGATGTACCATCCGAGAATAAACGCCCAAAACAGTAGCAAGGTGAGAAAAGAATAGATCCCCAGTTGGCGCTTGAGAGTGAACTGTCGCTGGATGATTTCTAGAAATTGCGATCGCTGATAGGCGATGGTGTGTGCCTCGGATTCGCTGGTGTCGATTGCCTGAATATTGGCCGATGTTTCTGCCTGAGAGTGTTTGACCGCAGCCTCTTTTGCCTCAGCTATATACTCTTGATAACGAGCTTCCAATACCGTCTGTTTGCGAATTAGAGTTCGCCGCAGGAACCATAACACAACACTGCCCAACACCAAGCCGATGCTGATTTGTAGTGCCTGCCCAACCCGTTGAGACAATACCTTAGGTGAGAAGAGTCGCTCGATGCGTTCCACTTCTGCTTGTAATATTTTTTGCCACTCCTGGGCCAATTCCTCAAGCGTTTTCCCATAGTAGTCAGCATCTGGCTCTGTCACTGTCACCAGCCTTAAAGAACGGGACGTTTGATCGTCATTGAGCTGGAGGATTAGGCGGTTATTCAGGGTGGCAACAGAAATTATGGGAGTTTCCTTGGCTTTGTTGGCTCTATCGAGTGCTCGCATCAGCCGTTGCGTAATTTCTTCAGCACGTACTTCCACAGGAAGACTTCCCTCTGGCGGTTGGTCGCGATTAAAAACAGTGGGAGAGACAACCTTAAATAAAAGGTTTTTGTCTAGTGGTGAATTCACGTTGGCAATTTCATATTCACCGAGACGGGTGACGCCTTTAGGCGGTTTGTACGGATCGTTAGAAGCGGCGGTGGGTGATGAGGGCAGTTGACTGTGGGCGATCGCACTCCAACCAAGTACCATTGCGATCGTCATCACACTGACTAGCACAAACCTAATTATTGAATGGAGGAAGCGATTAAACAAGAACATAATCTCTGCTAAAGTGATTGACCAACTCGATCTTGAAGCCATGCTCTACTGTATCAGGCAGTCTCAATCACCTCGGCATTTCGGCTGGAATCTACTCTAATCGACCTAACTGTGCGGCACCGCGCACCCTCGCAATCTCCGCACGCGCGGCTTTGGCTGCCGGACTATCGAGACTGTCCGTAGATGCAATTGCCGCTGCAAGATCGATTGCCGCATCGAGTATAAACCCAGCGCGTTTTGCCGCGTCAGTCCCGGATGAGGACTTGATCTCTCTCAAGTAAGCTCGCCGATCTTTCGGTCGGTTGGAAATCGCAGCCAGTTCGGCTTCTGTCACGATTCCGTTTGCAACATCGTCAGCCAGCAGGACGCGGACAAACTTGCGTTGACGCTGCTCGGAGAACCGCCACGCAAGCAAAATCGCAACCGTTCCAATGACGATGCCGATGAGCCCGAAGCCGTGCCACCCAACAATGGCATCCCAACAGCTATGAGCCAGACAAGCCAACAGAAAGAAACCTACCAAAACCGCGAGCCGATGGCCGAACGAGCGATTTTTCGCTTCGAGGAAGTAGCCAAACCCCGTACCCGCAACCGCCGTGAAGAGCGAGTGACTCCAGAAACCGACAGATGTACGCCCTACCAACACCGACAACGTATCAGCAACCTGCTGCGATCCAAAGCTTGCGTTGGGTGCGGCCACAAGGTAAGACACGTCTTCAAAGACCTGAAAGCCAAGACCCACAAACGCACCAAGCAGAAATCCGTCGTAGGCGTTGCGGACATGGTTGCGTGCTAGTAAAGCGAGCATGACCAGCCCGACGAATTTGGAGCTTTCTTCCACGATGGGTGCCGTGAGAGCCGGACTCCAATGGCTATAAAAGTCGAGGCTGGTCAGCTTCGCAAATAGCGATAGGATTGCATTATTGCCAGGGAGCGCCATAACCCAGGGCGCTACTAGTCCGCCCCAGAGAAAGCCGAGCAGCGCGAGCTTGGCTGGCTCACGTTCATAGCGATCTTTGTGGGTGAGAAACCAGATCCAAGGCAGGCAATAGAGTGCCTCAGAGGAGAGGGCAATAAACAGAGCAGTGGGATAGATGGCGCTGGCGAACAAAAGTTGGCAGAAGACGTAGGTGCCTTTGAGTACGAGCAACCAATACAGGTAGCACGCCGGGTTGTGCGGCTGAAAAAATCGGACGGGATAGCTCCAGCCTGAACGATCGATGGCAGCCTTGCGGATTGTGCCCTCACTTTTTGAAGTGCCAGTCATGAATCGCCTTCCTTTAGTTTAAATGTGATGCTCTGAATCATGTCAGCGATCGGTTGCTGTAGTTGTGTGGAGGTAGCGGCCGGGCCCTTCACAATCACTTCGACTGCCTGACCCTTGCCATCGACGTATGCGAGCAGTAGACCAGTATAGTCGGGGCCATTAATTCTCTTAGCGACTCCGGCAACCTTTTGCAGTGTTGTAACGGGAACTAATTTACCCTCGACAACAAATTCATTCTGGTCTTTCACGATCTGGTTGAGGAGTTCCTCGGCAGTTCCCTTCCAGACGCCGCTCTTGACGCTAAACGTGACGCCATCTTTGAAGACCACTGCGTTTGATGAACTCCCGACAGGGGATGGGGTCTGAGTTATCACCCAGCCTTGGGTTGGCGTAAAACTTACAGGGCCGACATTATAAGCTGTCCCTGCTAAAACCTCCTTGTTGTGAACAGCCTCGTTGATGGCTGGCATGACTCCCGACCATAAAAACACCACAAGATAAACGCTCACCGTCGGCCAAATGAGCCGACGATCGAGTCCAAACAGTCGATATTCAACCGGTACAGGGGCTTCGTGTCTTAGGGGGGACATACAATTTTCCTTTTTGCGGTGCTAAACAGGGGTGAAGCAGATTCCGGGACGACTTCTCGAAAAACTCCAACACCGCCGCATCTTCAAAAGATGGTAAGTTTGTTACCGAGAATCGAAGGGTGAAAGCCCCTGCATTTATGCATGGGGATGAAACCCGTTCGCGCAGCGTGCCCGTCAGGGCTTAGGGGAATTTATTCCCCGTCAAGATATCTGTGCTATAATTACGCTATAGAGTTGAGCG
>Ga0209902_100296_pt1 | contig 68190 bp, 55 predicted proteins | sample FECB27metaG_FD_188304 | JGI IMG/M metagenome (GOLD analysis project Ga0209902, IMG submission 188304) | Cyanobacterial communities from the Joint Genome Institute, California, USA - FECB-27 (SPAdes) (version 2) | ecosystem: Environmental > Aquatic > Thermal springs > Hot (42-90C) > Microbial mats...
CCGCCGGTGACGGTGAAGGTGAGGTCGATCCGGCGCCGGGGTGTCGTCGCTTGGCCGTTGCCGTTGCCGTTGGCAGGGGAGGCGTCGGCGGCCGCCGGCGCGTCGCCGGCTGGGGCGGTGGCGGGCGGCGGGGTCGTCTGGGCGGTGGCGGTGGGGGCGGCGAAAGCGGCGAAGAGGGCGGCCGTGGAGACGGCGGTGGCGAGCGCGAGCGTCCACATCACCGGAGCAGCACTCCGGAGCGGGACCGCGGCCGGATGCCGCTCACCTGTTGCTCCGCCGTCCGTTCCCGGATGGCCACTCGGCTGTACGCTCAACACACCTCCGCCGTGGCTCGACCCCCGGGGGCCCGCCGCGCAACCGAAGGATGCGGCGCGCCTACCGCGGTCCTTCGGGTCGGAAACTAGCCGATAGAGCATCGGGTTGCCGAGTCTCGAATGGAACCGGGGCGTATGCCTAACCAAAGGTGACCGGACCGCTGCAGCGCCGCAACACCGACCGGGCGCGGCGATCCTGCCGATTCCCGCCGACCGCCGCGCCGGAGAGGCGGCTTGACACCCGCGTGCCGACGGTGCGAACCCTGCCCCGCGCCGCTGCCGGCGAGGTTTTTCGGCGGCTGCGCTGGACGGAGGCTCGATGGCGACGCAGACCGATCGTGTGTTCAGCCCGCTGGTGCGGATCGGCCACTGGGGGGGCGCGCTCGCCTTCCTGGTCGCCTACCTCACCGCCGGGCGGCCGCTGTCGCTGCACACCCGCGTCGGCTACGCGCTCGCGGCCTATGTCGTGTGGCGACTGGTCTGGGGCGCGATCGGCCCCGCGCGCTCGCGCTTCAGCGAGCTCCTGTCGTCGCCGCGCGCCTATTTCGACGATCTCGCCGGGCTCCTCAGCGCCCGGCCGATCCGTCACGCCGGCCTCGGGCCGATCGGCTCGCTGCTCGCCGTCTCGATGCTCGTCTCGATCGTGCTCGCCTCCGTCGCCGGCGTCGTCACGCTGGCGCAGCGCCACGGCGACGGGCCGCTCGCCGCCTTCATGAGCTCCGTGCCCGAGCCGGTGCCGAAGGCGATGACCGAGTACGGCGACGACGGCGGCATGACGATCATCCCGCGCACCGACCGCGCCTCCATCGACCAGGGTGCCGAGCATCCCGACGTCAAGCCGGGTCGCTGGATCAAGCGGGTGCACGGCACGCTGTCGCAACTGGCGCTGTGGCTGGTGGTCCTGCACGTCGTGCACATTCTTTATACGAGCGTGCTGCGCGGCGAGAACCTGCTCTACGACATGATCACGGGCAACCGCGCCCCGCGCTCGGAGCCGGTCGCCGCTGCGCCGCGGGCCGCTTCCGCCGTGGGTGCCGGCGCCGGCGAACCCCAGCCGCGGCCGGGCGAGGAACTGCCGCCCTCCGGCGCGCTGGTGCCGGTCGAGGCCGCCTGGCCGGAGGCCGAGGCCGACGACGAGGACAAGGCGCAGAAGAAGCTTCAGAAGCGGGCGGCCCGCAAGGAGCGCAGGCGCGACGGGCGCGACTGAGAGCCGAAGGCGCGCGCCGATCGTCCGGGTGAGGTGCACCGGAAGCGCGGGGGCGGGACGGACGGGCGGCCATGCGTGGCCGCCGGACACGGGAAGCCAAAGCCGATGGAGCCGCGCCGATGGAGCGCCTGATCTTCCGCATCCTGCCGCGGCTCGCCATGTGGGTGCGCCGGCCGCCGTCGCCGCGCCAGATGCTGATCTACGCCGTCGTCATCGCGGCGGCGCTCGCGATCGTCGGCATCGAGAAATATGTCGGCTGGCCGGATGCGCTCACCGTCGAGCGGCTGCCGCGCAGCCTCGTTCCGCGCTAGGCCGCCACGAAAATGGGCCGCCTCGCGGCGGCCCATGCTTGCGTGCCCGCGGTGGTCGGCCGTGTCAGTTCGACAGCGGCTCCGACACCATGACGAGGATGCGGTCGCCGTCGCGGACGATGTCGACGGCGCGCGGCGCCGTGCCTTCCGCACCCGGCACCGACAGGCCGATGCGCTGGGCGGGGGCGAGGGTGGCCGCGACCCGCACCGGGGCGGTGTCGGACGAGGCGCCGAGGGTGGCGACGACCTTCAGGCCGTCCGGTGCCATCGTGTAGTAGGCGACGCCGGACACGTCACCGAGGTCGATGCGGTGGGCGGCGGGAACCTCGTCGGCCGCGAAGGCCGGGGTGATGGCGGTGATGGTGATGAGGGCGAGCGCGCCGATGAGCGTGCGCATGGGTCTTCTCTCCGAGGTGCTGTCCGACCGCCAAACGCGGCCGGCAAGCCGGGTCGTCCCGGGAGACCACAAGCTAGGGTCCGGCTTGCTGCATTGCAACAGAATGTCTTGTGCAATGCGGAATGCCTGCCATGCGTCCGGCGCGGATCGACGGTCGCCGATGTGCGCGGCGATCACGACAACGCGTTCGCCGCGGCCGCGACGGGCGTGGTGACGAGGCCGTGGCGGGACTAGGCTTTCCCGGCCTCTGCGACGGGAAGGACCTCGAATATGATCAACGGCTCTCTCAGCGGCGGGGCGGCGGCCCTGCGCCGCGGCGTCTCCGCCGGCGCCCTCGCGTTGGCGCTTTGCGCCGCCGGGGCGTCCCCCGCCTTCGCCGACTTCTGCATCCAGCTCACCGGCGGCTCGTTCAGCGGCGACATCGGCTTCTTCCGCTTCAAGGGCAGCATGCCGACCGACGACGGCGCCATCGAGACGCTGAAGGGGCGCGCCGCCGGCTTGAGCCCGGCCTTCGGCACCGCGGTGGTGGCGAAGGACGGCAGCTATGTCGAACTCGCGGCGACCTTCTTCATCGACGCCGTGCAGGGCCAGTTCGACATCGCCTTCTCGCCACCGGATTCGAAGAAGGGCGCCGGCGGCGCGAGCTTCGGCGAGTACGGGCTCGGCGACGCCGTCAAGGCGAAGGTGGTGTCGTGTTCGAACGAGCCCTGAGGGCAAACCGTCGCTGATGCGGAACGGTCGCCGCTATCGCGCGGCCCCCGCTGTCGCAGGCCACCGCTGACGCAAGAGGCCGCCGAGATTGTCCCCGGCGGCCCTGTGTCTCGACGGATCTGCGACCGGCGTCCGCCGGTCGCGGGCGCTCAGCGCGACAGCTTGTCGGCCAGCCACTTGAACGAGGCCGGCGCCCATTCCTTGTAATATTTGAAGGCGCAGTGCCCGCCGTCCGGATAGATGCGCGCCTCGCGACCGGTCACGGGCCCATGCTCCAGCATGTAATAGATGTTGCCGATCGGGGCGAGGATGTCTTCCTTGCCGTTGATCAGGAGCGTCGGCATGGTGATGCGGTCGACGAGGCCGAGCGACTTCAGCGACCACTTGTGGAAGATCTCGTTCTCCTTCTCCGCCGACCACTTCGGGAAGGCGGGCTCGCTGCCGGGCGGGCCGTAGACGAACAGCGAGCGGCGGCTGCGGCCTTCCACCACCCAGTCCATCTCGGCCGGCGTCAGCTCGTAGCCGAACGGGTGGCCGGCAGAGGCGACGACCGCCTTCATCATCTCCGGATAGGCGCCGGCGAGCTGCAGCACCGAATAGCCGCCGCGGCTGATGCCGAAGGCGCCGATGCGGTTGCCGTCGACCTCCGGCCGCGCCGCCATCCAGTCGACCGCCGCCATCCACGCCTTCACCGAGGCCGGGTCCCACGGGAACGGGTTCTCGCCGGTGCCGGGGGCGTCCATGACGAGGGCGGCGAGGCCTTCGGCGATGCACATGTCGGAGGCCCAGCCGCGGTCCTCCTTGAAGACGTCCGAGCCGCACATGATCAGCACCGCGCCGACCGGCTTCGTCGCCTTCGGTGCGCGGAAGTGGGCGCGGATGGTCTTGCCCTCGCAGGGGATGTCGACCACCTGCACCGGCGGGTCGAGGTGGGCGTTCGCCTTGCGGAAGGCGCGGGCGCAGTCGGCGCTGATGTCGCGCTTCAGCGGCGACAGCTCCCAGGGAAAGCGGCCGATGGCGTAGTAGGTCTTGGCGATCAGGTGCTCGCGGCGGGCGGCGTCGTAGTCCTTCTGGGCTTCCAGCGCGTCGCCGATGTCCTCGTGGCGGCGGCCGGCGGCGCGCCAGACCGGCACCCACTTGTCCTCGGTGGAGGCCTCGAGGCTGTCGACGAGGGTCTGTAGCTCGGCCGGGTCGTCGAGCATCGAGGCCCAGCGGCGGTAAAAGCCCTTCGGCGTGACGAAGAACGGGTTCTCGTCGGACTGGATGGCGCGGCCTTCGGCGGCGGTGGTCATGGCGTTTCCCTCTTGCGGCCGGCGTGCGGCGCCGGCCGTCGTTGATCGGCGGCCGGAGCCGCAAACGATTGCAGGAAGCGTAGCGGCACCGCCGGGCCGGAGCAATACGAGAAGCGGTGAAGTGTGTACGAAAGAGCGTGATTGTCGACCTCAGTGGAGGTCTGGCCGCGGTGGCCGGGCAGCCGCGGGAATAGACCTGAAGGCCGGCGGCCATTCCAGGAGAAGAATCCGCGCGTCGCTCGAAAGCGGAGCTTGGTCAGACCCTGAAGTGGTCACCAACACCTGCCCAGGTGCGAAACCTGGCCCACGTGCGAAGCGCTTGCACAACCGCGATGCAAGCCGCAAGTTGTGACATCGGGCAGATGCGACCGTTCGCTTTGGACGGACGCGGCGTTGGTGGCGCTTGCCTGCAAAGGAGGAGGGGGCAGGGTTCACTGTGAGTCGGTACGATGGCAGTCTATGTAACCTCGCATTTTTACGGTGGTATATACTCGAACGGGCAGTACACTCCCTACGTTTCCTCCACCACGCAGTTCATCTTCGAGGCCGATGGTGACACATTCGTACCCGGTGAGATCATCAGCATCGATGGTCAGCCGGTAGCGCGTTACATCGGCTTCGGTGGCGACGGTATCGTCGTCCAGGATGCTTCTGATGGCGGCAGCGGCAGCTACTACTATTATTCCGTCACACCGCTGGAGAGCGCAGACCCGATACCGATCAATACGACCGACCCGCTGGTCTACTGCTTTCTGGCGGGGACGCGGATCGGCACGCCGACGGGTCCCGTCGCCGTGGAGGAACTCGTCGTCGGCAGCCTCGTCCTGACCGCCGACGGTCGCACTGTGCCGGTCAGATGGCTCGGTCGGCAAACGGTCCTCTCGGCGTTCGGGCCCGATGCCGCGCGGCGGCCGGTGCGGCTCGTCGCCGGCGCGCTCGGACCGGATCGGCCGGCGGGCGACCTTTGCGTCACCTCGGACCACGCGTTGCTGCTCGATGGCGTCCTCGTCCAGGCCGGTGCGCTGGTGAACGGCACCACCGTCCGCCGGATGGCGGTTGCGGACCTGGGGGACCGCTACACGGTCTTCCACGTCGAGACCGAGAACCACGACCTGATCCTCGCGGAAGGCGTGGCGGCGGAGACGTTCGTCGACACCGTCTCCCGCCGTCGCTTCGACAACTACGCGGAATTCGTGGCGCTCTACGGCGATGGCGGGCCGGTGGTTGCAGAGATGAACCGGCCGCGGATCAAGTCTGCGAGGCAGTTGCCGCAGTCGATCCGCCGACTGATCGACGATCGCGCCGCCACACTCGGTTGGGCGGTCGCCGCGGCGGGGTAGCGGTTCACCACCGCCACGAGAGGAGCCGCAGCGCGCGCCCTGCGCTCGCCTCAGGGAAAGCCGACGCCGCGGTCTCCCGCGACGCCGTTCCGCGGAGGCCTTGCGGCCGCTCGGACGTCAGGCCTGGAAGCCGCCGGAGATGTCGATGACGCCGCCGGCGATGTAGCCGGCATCCGGGCCGGCGAGGAAGGTGACGGTCGCCGCTACCTCCTCGAGGGTGGCGATGCGGCGGATGGCGTGAAGGTCCATGATGGCGTCGGGAAGCTTGTCGCTGACGGCGGCCGCCATGTCGGTCGGCATGATGCCCGGCTGCACGACGGACACGGTGATGTTCCGCCGGCCGAGGTCGCGCTGGACGCCCTGCGCGTAGCCGGCGATGGCCCACTTGGTGGCGGCATAGTCCGCCACGCCCGGGAACGGCACGCGGCTGCCGAGGCCGGAGCCGATGAAGATGATCCGGCCGCCGTCCGTCAGCACCGGTGCCGCCGCGCGCGTCGTCGCCACCGTGCCCATGACGTTGATCTGCCACTGGCGATCGAGATTGACCGTGTCGAGGTCGGGGTCGTCGACCGTCCGTCCCTGCACGGCGATCGCGGCGTTGGCGACGAGGATGTCGAGCTTGCCGAAGTGCGCCATCACCTGTTCGACCAGCGGCTTGGCCGCGGCTGTGTCGGCCTGGTCGCTCTTTATCGCCAGCGCCCGGACCCCGGCCGACTTCAGTTTCTCGACCACGGCTTCGGCTTTCTCGGCCGACGTGACGTAGCTGATCGCGACGCCCGCGCCCTGGGCGGCGAGGGCCGCGGCGATCGCGGCGCCGAGGCCGCGCGAGCCGCCGGTGACGAGGGCGACCTTGCCCTTCAATGCGTTCGACATGGAGTGCCTTTCGATGGACCGATGAGCGTGGCCTCCCGAGCAGCGGGCAGGTGACGCACCCATTACGTAACGAACGTTACGATAACGGTCGGTACGAAACTGGACCTGCGCTGTCAACCGGTTTAATAACGGTCGTTATGAAAAATCAGGGGATCGGCTGATGGGCCGCCGCCGGGAGTTCGACGAGGCGAAGGTGCTCGACGCGGCGCTCTGCGTGTTCTGGCGCAAGGGCTACGAGGGCACGTCCTACGCCGACCTGACGGAGGCGGCGGGCGTCGAGAGGCCCGCCCTCTATTCCGCCTACGGCAACAAGGAGCAGCTTTTCCGCCGGGCCCTCGCCCGCTACGGCGAGCGCTATCTCGACCATTTCCCCGAGGCCTTGCAGCGGCCGACGGCGCGCGACGTCGCCGCCCACCTGCTCTACAGCACGGCCGACCTCAACACGCGTTTTCCGGACCGCCCGGGCTGCTTCATGATCAACGGCGTCCTCGCCGGGTCCGACGATGCCGAGCCCGTGCGGCGGGCCCTGATCGACGCCCGCGCGATGGCCGAGGGAGAGTTGAAGGAGCGGTTCGTCCGGGCGAAGGCCGAGGGTGACCTGCCGGCGACGGCCGACCCGGAGGCGCTCGCCGCCTTCGTCATGGCGGTGGCGCACGGGATGGCGGTGCAGGCGAAGGCCGGCTTCAGCCGCGAGAAGCTGGAGGCCGTCGCCGCGCAGGCGCTGGCGACCTGGCCGGCCGGCGCCGGCCCGTCGCCGGAGAGGTTACACGATGAGTCGGCAGGGACAGTCGCTGTGCCAAAGCGGAAGGGACCGGGGCGGCGCCTGCGGGCCTAACGGGCGGCGACTTGGTGGCGATGGATACCGCGCGTGGTTGAAGGAAGGGATGGCACCGAGCAGCGTCGGAGGAGTACGAAAAGAGAAGCGGTGTCCACGCAAGTGCGCAATGGCTGTCTCCAGCGGGGATGCCAGCTTGCAAGGCTATTGTAGATTCGCGGGCCGGTGTTGGACCGAGGCGAGGTATTGACTTATTGCACGAATGGTGCGGCTTGCGCGGTGATGCGCATCCGCTCGAACACCCAACCCCATGTATTCAGCTTCGATTTCTTCCAGGTACTGCACGCATTCTTCCTCCTCTGCGCCATCCTGGAGGAGGTCGGCGGCGTGCAGAAGATAGCTGTCGTACTCGTCTGCGTTGGTACTTTGCCTCCACGCTCCCTCGATTGCAGTCAGGCCGATCGGATCCCAAAGGGACCAGCCGAAGTCGCGCAAGCAGGAGATTTGAGCCTTACGGCCGGTGGCCATGCCTGAACCCAGTTGGAGACGCCCGCGGAGGTTCTACCGTCCAGTTCGCGGCGCTCACAATCAAGCTCCGCTCGGGTGCGTGTCACGGGGTGTCGGCGACGCCTCTCAGAACACCACCGTCCGGTGACCGTTGAGGAACACCCGGCGCTCGATGAGCTTGCGGAGCGCGCGCGCGAGCACCTGGGATTCGACGTCGCGGCCCTGTTCCACCATCGCCTCGGCGTCGAAGGTGTGGTCGACCGGCGCGACGGCCTGGGCGATGATCGGGCCCTCGTCGAGGTCCGGCGTGACAAAGTGGGCGGTGGCGCCGACGAGCTTGACGCCGCGCTCGAAGGCCTGGTGGTAGGGCTTGGCGCCCTTGAAGCTCGGCAGGAACGAGTGGTGGATGTTGACGACGCGGGCGGGCAGCCGCCGGCAGGCGTCGTTCGACAACACCTGCATGTAGCGGGCGAGTACGACGAATTCCGAGCGCGTGTCCTCGATGATCTCGAACAGGCGCGCCTCGGCGTTGGCCTTCGTCTCGGCCGCCACGGGCAGGTGCACGAAGGGGATGCGCGCCTGCTCGGCGAGCGGGGCGAGCGTGCCGTGGTTGGAGACGATCGCCGGCACTTCCATCATCAGGCTGCCGGTGCGCTTGCGGTAGAGCAGGTCCTGCAGGCAGTGGTCGAACTTCGAAACGAGGATCAGCACCCGCGGCGGGATGCGGGCGTCGTGCAGCGACCAGTCCATCGAGAATTTTGCCGCGATCGGTGCGAACGTCTCGGCGAAGGCTGAGCGGGTGAAGCCCGGCGAGCGCGGCTCGAGCACGGTGCGCATGAAGAAGACGTTCGTTTCTGGATCGCCGAAGTGGTTCGATTCGGTGATGAAGCAGTTCGCCTCCGTCAGCATGGTCGAGACGGCGGCGACGACGCCGACCACGTCGGGGCACGAGATCGTCAGGTAGAAGCGCGGCGCGTCGGCCATTGGCGGTGGCTCCGGTCGGGTGGTCGCGAGGACAGGCGTCTGAAATCGGCGCGGCGGGATCAGGCGGCGGGCACCAGGCGGGCGAGGCCACCCTCCTGCGCCAGCACGGCGAGCACGCTGTGGGCGACGTGGTCGGCGAGCGCCGCGTCGCCGACGAGGTGGTAGACCACCGCGTCGCCGTCGTCGACGCGCGCCACCGTCGCGGAGACGCGGGCGATCTGCGTCTGGGCGATCGACCCGTCGGTGAAGCGGGCCGTGCGGAGATCGACGGCGGCGAGGCGCGAGAACGCCGATTCGAGGGCGGCCGCTGGCCCGGAGACCGTCAGCCAGTAGAGGCCGGGTCCGCGTGGAACGGGATAGACGCCGGCAGCGAGCGGACGCCCGAGCGGGCCGGTGTCGGGCAGGCGGGCCGAACCGTTCGGGTCGAGCAGCACCGCCTCGTTGGAGGCGAGCACCAAGACGATCGCGCCGTCGGCGAGGCGGGTGGCGCGGTTCGGCGTGGGATCGAAGGCGAAGCCGTGCGCCGTCAGCCAGTCGAGACAGGCGCGGCCCTTCACGCCGGCCTTGGGCTTCAGCGACAGGTCGGCGACGGTGAAGACACCGCCTGGCGTGGTGGAAACGGCCGCGACGGCGTCGGTGGCGGGGGAGCGGCGGTTGGCGCTCTGGGCGTTGGGAGCGCTCATGCCTGCGGCTCCTGCGGCTTCGGCTCGGGCGGCTGGGGAACGGCTGGACTCGCCTGAGGAGCGGCGGGCTCGGGTGGCTCCGGTTCCAGCCTCGCGCCGTCAGGGTCGTAGGCGGGCATGGCGATGGTTTCGGCGGCGGCCAGCGTTCCGTTCGGCAGGCGGATCGAGAAGGCGCGCCCGGCCTTCGGCCAGTCGGCCGGCAGCGTCGCCAGCCCGACCACGCCGCCGCAGGCGACCGACGTCGCGGCAGAGGTGACGCGGCCGACGTCGCGGCCGTCCTCGACGACGAGGCAGCTCTCCGGCGGCGGCTCGGCGGCGGGATCCTTCAGGCGGAAGCCGAACAGCGTGTGGCGCAGGCCTTCCGTCCTGCGGAAGTCGACCGCCGCCTTGCCCCAGTAGAACGGCTTCTTCTTCGCCACCGCCCACGACAGCCCGGCCTCGTCGGGATGGGTCAGCCCGTCGGTGTCCTGGCCGACGATGACGTGGCCCTTCTCGAGACGGAGGATGCGCTGCGCCTCGACGCCGGCGGGGCGGATGCCGTCCGTCCTGCCGGCCGCGATCAGCGCGTCCCACAGCGCCGTGCCCTGGTCGGCCGGAACGTGGATTTCCCAGCCGAGTTCGCCGACGAAGCCGACGCGCAAGAGCCGCGCCGGGATGCCGGCGACGTGGCCTTCGCGGACGCCCAGATGCGGGAAGGCTTCCGGCGAAAGATCGAGGTCGATCCCTGCCGCCCTCAGCACGCGCCGCGCCTTCGGGCCGGCGAGGCTGACGGCGGCATAGGCGCCGGTCACCGCCGTGATGTCGACGTCGAGGCCCCAGTTGGCGTTCAGCCAGACGAGCAGGCGGTAGGTGGCGTCCGCCTGGCCGGTGGTGCCGGTGACGTAGAAGTGGTCGTCCGCCAGTCGGGCCACCACGCCGTCGTCGCCGACATTGCCGCCGACATCGAGCAGCAGCGCATAGCGGCAGCGGCCGATCGGCTGGGCGGTGTGAGCACCCGCATAGGCGCGGTCGAGGAAGCGGGCGGCGTCGGGGCCGCGCACCTCGAGCTTGCCGAGGGTGGAGACGTCGATCAGGCCGCACGCACCGCGCACGGCGGCGACCTCCGCGGCAATCGCCTTCTCGCGATCCGGCCCGTACCAGGCGGGGCGGTGCCAGAGGCCGGCGACCATCTGCTGGGCGCCGAGTTCCACGTGGCGGTGGTGCATCGGCGAGGTTCGATGGGCGTGGAAGCCTTCACCCGCAAGCGCCTGGAAACGCTCGCCGGTGAAGGGCGGACGGACCGTCGTCGGACCGAGGTCGGCCGGCGCGATGCCGCGCTTGGCGGCGAGAATGCGCAGGCCCATCAGCGTCGTCTGGCGGCCCTGGCCGGGACCCATGCCGAGCGTCGACCAGCGCTTCAGGAGCTCGGGGTGGGAGAAGCCGTCCTCCACCGCGTTCTCGACGTCCTCGATGACGAGGTCCTCGTCGGTGTCGACGAAGGCCTTGCCGGCGGGGTGGCGGACGACGGGGAAGGGGTGGGCGGTGCGGGCGGTTACGGGGGGACGGTCAGCGGCGGCCACCGGGGCACCGTTACCGGCGGTCCCGGTCCGCGGCGCCGTGTCCAGCGCGAATTTCGCAGCGATTGCACCGACATGGGCGCCGTCGGCGGTGGCCGTTTGCGGTGCCGTGCGGCCGGCGACGGAACCTGCAAGAAAAATTTGTGATCCGAGATCACTGATCACGAATCCGCGGTCGGGATCGGGGGTCAGCCGGGCGCCGGCGTGGGCGGCGAGCTGGGCCATCGGCGCGCTGCCGCCGGAGACGACGAGGAGGTCGCAGGCGATCGGCTCGGTGACGGTGCCGACGGTGGCATTGGCGTCGAAGCCGCAGAGGCGCACGGCCGAGAGCGGCGCGCCGTAGAGGCCGCCGCCCTGCGACAGCGCCTCGTAGGGCGCGGTCGAGAAGCGGAAGGGCGCGCCGGACAAGGCGGCGCGGGCCGTGGCCGTGGCTTCGCCGGCGCTGGCGCGCAGGTCGGCGACCATCTCGACCGCGACGCCGGCAGCCCGCAGGTCGGCGGCGGCGTCCCAGCCGCTGTCGTCGGCGGTGCAGACGACGGCGCGGGTGCCGGGGCGGATGCCGTGGACGTGGAGGAGGCGGCGGACCGTGCCGGCCGTCATCACGCCGGGCAGGTCGTTGTTGCGGAAGACGATCGGCTGCTCGGCGACGCCGGTGGCGAGCACCACCGTGGATGAGCGGATCTTGAAAAGGTCGGTGCGCGATTCCGCCGTCAGGAAGCCGTCGGAAAACAGTCCCTGCGCGACCGCGCCGCTGAGGACGCGGATGTTGGCGGCGTCAAGATCGGCGATGTCGGTGGCGAGGTTCGGGAAGGCATCGGCGGGCATCGCGCGGGCGAAGCCGCCGAGCACCGGCTCGGCCTCGACGAGGATGACGTCGGCGCCGTTCTTCGCTGCGGCGAGGGCAGCCGCGATCCCGGTCGGACCACCGCCGACGATCGCGACATCGCAGAACAGGTGCCGCGTGCGAACCTTGGGCGGCGGAACCGAAGTGGGGTCGATGCGCCCCAATCCGGCCCGAGCGCGGATGATCTTCTCGAAGCGCGCCCAGGCGCCGAGGGGGCGGAAGAAGGTGCGGTAGTAGAAGCCGACCGGCAGGAAGCGCGAGAACAGCCCCATCACCGCGCCGCGATCCCGCGCGACAGGCCCGTCGGTGTTCTGCGGGCTGATCGGCGGCAGGCCCTCGACGAGGGGGAGGCGGTCCGCCGGCACGTTCGGCTCTGGGCCGACCTGCACCAGCGTGTTGGCATCGAAGCCGCCGAGCGAGAACAGGCCGCGCGGCCGGCGGTACTTGAACGAGCGCGAGATCACGCGGACGCCGTTCGCCGCCAGCGCCGTGGCGACGCTGTCGCCGGGGTGGCCGGTGTAGGTCTTGCCCTCGAAGGAGAAGGCGATCGTCCGCGAGCGGTCGATACCGCGGCCGAACGGGGCGGGGAGGCGGGTCTCGCTCGATCCTGGAGGTGTCACGGCCGGCCTCCGGCGGCGCGGAAGTCGGCCGGTCCCAGCGTGCGGATCATCGTGTCGGTGACGGTGTCGCGCTCTGCGACGAACATCGTGCCCGACGGCACGTGCAGCCACCATTCGAGGATCGGACCGGCGGGATTGTCCTCGGCGTAGGCGAAGTCCGCCCACGCTTCCGGCGCCGCATCATCCGCCGGCATCGGCTTCGCCGGCCCGAGACAGGCGAATTCGCCGACGGGTCGGGGTCCGTTGAGGGGGCAGGGAATGAGCTTCATGGGGTGGCCACGTGGGACGGTGCAGGGTGGCGGATGTCTCCCGTGGCCGCCGGAGTGAGGGATGGCATGCGTCGGATTCGCGGCGGCCCCCCCTCCCAGCCCTCCCCCGCGAGGGGGGAGGGTTCGCGCTGAGTTTTGGTTGAAGGCTTTGCCACAAGCACGACGGAAACCCTCCCCCCTTGAGGGGGAGGGTAGGGAGGGGGGGCCGCGCGGCAGGAGGGTCGTGAGTGGCACCCTCTCGCAGTCAGGCTTTCCGGCGCCCTGCGTGCGCCGGCCCTCATCCGCCCTTCGGGCACCTTCTCCCGCTGGCGCGGGAGAAGGGAAGGCTGGTGCTTGCCTCTCATCCCCTCCACCATCGCCTAGTGTCCCACCGAGGCCGCGCCGCGTTCGCCGAGTTGGGCGAAGCGGGAGAAGCGGTCGAGGCGGAAGCCTTCGATCAAGGGGTGCGGCGCGCCGGTGGCGATCGTATGCGCCATCGTCAGGCCGCAGACCGGCGTCGCCTTGAAGCCCCAGGTGCCCCAGCCGGAATCGATGAAATAGTTCTCGACGGGTGTCAGCCCCATCACCGGCGAGAAGTCCGGCGTCATGTCGGCCATGCCCGCCCACTGGCGCAGCACGCGGGCGTGGCCGAGGAAGGGGAAGAGCTCCAGCATGTCGGCCATCAGCACCTCCTTGAACTCGAAGGTCGAGCGGGAGGAGTAGAGGGCGTAGGGATCGGTGGCGCCGCCCATGACGAACTCGCCGCGCGCCGACTGGCTGATGTAGACGTGCAGCGAGCCCGACACGATGATCGGGTCGAGCACCGGCTTCACCGGCTCGGACACGCAGGCCTGCAGCGGGACAGTGCGGATCGGCAGCTTGAGGCCGGCCATGCGGGCGACCTCCGACGAGCGGCCGGCGACGGCCTGGACGACGCGCCCGCAGGCGATGCGGCCGCGGTTCGTCACCACGCCGGTGATGCGGCCGCCCTCGATCTCGAGGCCCTGCACCTCGGTGCCCTGGTGGATCTCGACGCCGCGCTGGGAGGCGCCCATGGCGTAGCCCCAGGCGACGGCGTCGTGGCGGGCGATCGAGCCGGGGGCGTGATAGAGCGCGCCGAGGATCGGGTAGCGCTTGTCGCGCGACAGGTCGAGCTCGGGGCAGAGCCGCGCGATCTCGTCCGGACCAACGACTTCCGAATCGACTTTCAGGGATTTGTTGACCTCGGCGCGCCAGCGCATGGTGCGCATGGCGGCGTCGGTGTGGGCGAGCGTCAGGTGGCCGCGCTCGGACACCATGGTGTTGATGCCGAGGTCGTTCGACAGGCGGCGGTAGAGCCGGACGCTCTCGTCGTAGAAGGCGACGCCCTCGGGGGTCAGGTAGTTCGAGCGGATGATCGCGGTGTTGCGCGCCGTGTTGCCGCCGGCGAGCCAGCCGCGCTCCAGCACCGCGACATTGGTGATGCCGTGGTCCTTGGCGAGGTAGTAGGCGGTCGCCAGCCCATGCCCGCCGCCGCCGATGACGACGACGTCGTACGACGGCTTCAGCGTCGCCGGCGTCGGCGGCAGCACGCGGAAGGGCGTGTGCCGCTTGCCGAGACCGTAGCGGAGGAGGGCGAAGACCATGCGGTTTTCTGGCGTCGCGCGGCTGCCGTTGGATCAGCAGTCGAGCGTCGTCTCGCGCTCCCATTGCGTGAGGTGGCGGGTGTAGGAATTCCAGTCGGCGTGGCGGAGCTTCAGATAGGCCGACACGAAGGGCTCGCCAAGCTGGGCCCGCAGCGACTTCGAGGCTTCCAGGGCGCGCAGCGCATCCAGCAGGTTGAGCGGCAGGGTGCGGACACGGCGGGCGGGGCGCTGGGTGTACATGTCGATCATCAGCGGCGGGCCGGGGTCGCGCTTGGCCTCCATGCCGTCGAGGCCGGCGGCGAGCAGCGTGGCCGGCAGCAGATAGGGATTCACGGCGCCGTCGGCGAGGCGGAACTCGAAGCGGCCACCATCGGGGATGCGGATCATGTGGGTGCGGTTGTTGCCCGTCCACGAGATGGTGTTCGGCGACCAGGTGGCGCCCGACGTCGTCCGCGGTGCGTTGAGGCGCTTGTAGGAGTTCACCGTCGGCGCCGCGATGGCGCAGATCGCCTCGGCCGAGTGCAGCACGCCGCCGACGAAATTGCGCGCCATGTCGGAGATGCCGAGCTCGCCCTTCGGATCGGCGAAGACGTTCTTCTTGCCCTTCCACAGCGAGACGTGGGCGTGGCAGCCGTTGCCGGTGAGGTCGACGAAGGGCTTCGGCATGAAGGTGGCGCGGAAGCCGTGCTTCTCGGCGATCGACTTCGCCATGTACTTGAAGAAGACGTGGCGGTCGGCGGTGACGAGGGCGTCGGCGTAGCCCCAGTTCATCTCGAACTGGCCGTTGGCGTCCTCGTGGTCGTTCTGGTAGGCGCCCCAGCCGAGCGACAGCATGGCGTCGCAGATCTCGGCGATGACGGCGTAGCGGCGCATCAGCGCCGACTGGTCGTAGCAGGGCTTCGGCTGCGCGTCGGCTGGATCAGAGATGCCGGTGCCGGCGGCGTCGATCAGGAAGAACTCGCACTCGACGCCGTGCTTCATCTGCAGGCCGAGCTTGGCGGCGGCCTCGATCTGGCGCTTCAGCACCCAGCGCGGCGCCTGCTCGACGGGCTTGCCGTCCATGTAGAGGTCACCGGCGAGCCAACCGACGTCCGGCTTCCACGGCAGCTGGATGAGGCTGTCGGGGTCCGGCACGGCGAAGAGGTCGGGGTCGGCCGGGCTCATGTCGAGCCAGGTGGCGAAACCGGCGAAGCCTGCGCCATCCTTCGCCATCGCGCCGATCGCCTGGGCGGGGACGAGCTTGGCGCGCAGCCCGCCGAACAGGTCGACATAGGAGATCAGGAAATATTTGATGCCGCGTTCGGCCGCGGCGGCCTCGAGATCGATGCTCATGCTGCCCCTCTGCCGCGGTTCGCGGTCGTTTCGTCTGGTAGGTCGATATCCTAGCGGCCGGGCACCCAGTTGGTGCCGGCGAGCGGAACGCCGGCCATGGCGGCGGCCTCGACGGTGAGCGCCACCAGGTCCTCCGGCTCGAGATTGTGGACGTGGCTCTTGCCGCACGCCCGCGCGATCGTCTGGGTCTCGAGCGTCAGCACGGCGAGATAGTTGGCGAGGCGGCGGCCGGCCTTGATCGGGTCGAGGCGGGCGGCGAGCGCCGGGTCCTGGGTGGTGATGCCGGCGGGATCGCGGCCCTCGTGCCAGTCGTCATAGGCGCCGGCGACGGTGCCGAGCGCCTCGTACTCGGCCTCGAGCTCCGGGGAGTTGTCGCCGAGGGCGATCAGGGCGGCGGTGCCGATCGCCACCGCATCGGCACCGAGCGCGAGCGCCTTGGCCACATCGGCGCCGTTGCGAATGCCGCCGGAGACGATGAGCTGCACCTTGCGATGCATGCCGAGGTCCTGCAGCGCCTGCACCGCCGGCCGGATGGCGGCGAGGATCGGGATGCCGACGTGTTCGATGAAGACTTCCTGGGTGGCCGCGGTGCCGCCCTGCATGCCGTCGAGGACGACGACGTCGGCGCCCGACTTCACGGCGAGCGCGGTGTCGTAGTAGGGCCGGCTCGCGCCGACCTTGACGTAGATCGGCTTCTGCCAGTCGGTGATCTCGCGGATCTCCTCGATCTTGATCTCGAGGTCGTCCGGGCCGGTCCAGTCGGGGTGGCGGCAGGCGGAGCGCTGGTCGATGCCTTCCGGCAGGTTGCGCATGGCGGCGACTCGCGGCGAGATCTTCTGGCCGAGCAGCATGCCGCCGCCGCCGGGCTTCGCCCCCTGGCCGACGACGATCTCGATCGCGTCAGCTTTGCGCAGGTCGTCCGGGTTCATGCCGTAGCGCGACGGCAGCACCTGGTAGACGAGGATGTCGGAGTGGCCGCGCTCCTCCGGCGTCATGCCGCCGTCGCCGGTGGTGGTGGAGGTTCCCATCGCCGAGGCGCCGCGGCCGAGGGCCTCCTTCGCCTGGGCGGAGAGGGCGCCGAAGCTCATGCCGGCGATCGTCACCGGCGTCTTCAGCACGACCGGCTTCTTGGCGAAGCGGGCGCCGAGCACGACCTCGGTGCCGCAGCGCTCGCGGTAGCCTTCCAGCGGATAGCGCGAGATCGAGGCGCCGAGGAAGAGCAGGTCGTCGAAGTGCGGCAGCTTCCGCTTCGCGCCGAAGCCGCGGATGTCGTAGATGCCCGTCGCGGCGGCGCGGCGGATCTCGGCGATCGAGTGCGGGTCGAAGGTGGCGGAGAAGCGGGGGAGCGTGCCGGGCGGCTTCGGGGTCTTCGCGTCCATCGGAGCCTCTAGTACGCGTCGGCGTTGTCGACGTGGAAATGATAGAGGCGGCGGGCCGAGCCGTAGAGCTTGAACTCGGACGGGTCGGCGACGATGCCGGCGCGCGACAAGACGTCGAGGAGGATCGCCCGGTCAGCGTCGGTCGGCGTCTTCTCCTCGCAGTCGGCGCCGAGGCTCTTCACCGTGCCGCGGACGAACAGGCGGGCCTCGTAGATCGAATCGCCGAGCGCCTCGCCGGCGTCGCCGAGGACGACGAGTGTGCCGGCCTGCGCCATGAAGGCGCTCATCGGGCCGACCGAGCCGCCGACGACGATGTCGATGCCCTTCATGGAGATGCCGCAGCGCCCCGAGGCGTTGCCGCCGATGACGAGGAGGCCGCCGCGGCCGGTGGCGCCGGCGGCCTGGCTGGCGTCGCCGTCGACGCGGACCGTGCCCGACATCATGTTCTCGGCGACGCCGACGCCGGCATTGCCGTGGACGTGGACGGTCGCGTGCTTGTTCATGCCGGCGCAGTAGTAGCCGACGTTGCCGCCGATCTCGACGGTGACCGGGGCATCGAGGCCGACGGCGATCGAGTGCCGGCCGGCGGGGTTGTCGACCCGCCAGTGGGTGATGTTGGTGCCGGGCTCGAGCGCGTGCAGCGCCGTGTTGAGCTCGCGCAGCGGCGTCTCAGACAGATCGACGACCGGCATCGTCACGTCCGCTCCCAGGCGTAGACGGTGGCGGGCTCCGGCTCGAAGACGCGGGCGTTCTCGATGCCGGGCAGGCCGGTGAGCGCGCGATATTCCGAGCCGAAGGCGACCCACTGGTCGGTCTCGGCCATCACGGCGGGCTTGCAGGCGATCGGGTCGCGCAGGACGGCGAAGCCGGTGCGGGTGCCGACGACGAAGGTGTAGAAGCCGTCGAGGTCGCTGAGCGCCTGCTCGAGCGCCTGCGACAGGCTGGCGCCCTCGCGCATCCGCCAGGTGAGGTAGCCGGCGGCGACCTCCGAATCATTTTCCGTCTCGAAGGCGAGGCCCTCGCGCTTCAGCGTGCGGCGGACGGCATTGTGGTTCGACAGCGAGCCGTTGTGGACGAGGCACTGGTCGTCGCCGGTGGAGAAGGGGTGGGCGCCGTCGATGGTGACGGCCGATTCGGTCGCCATGCGGGTGTGGCCGATGGCGTGGCTGCCGTGCATCGTCGAGAGGTCGTAGGCGTCGGCGACCACTTCCGGCCGGCCGATGTCCTTGAAGATCTCCATGCGCTCGCCGGAGGAGACGACGTGGGCCTCCGGGTGGCGGGCGGCGAGGAAGGCGCGCAGCCCGTCGCGGGCGTCGTCCGGGTAGGACAGCACGGCGTGGGTGCCGCGGATGCGGGCCTCGATCGCCTGGCCGGTGGCGGCGCTGGCGCCGTCGGCGATGGCGCGGGCGGCGTGCTGGCCACCGCCGTCGGGCAGGCGGATGGTGAGCTTGGCGTGGCCGGCGGCGGGGGCGCCGTAGACGGCGAAGCCGCTCGAATCCGGCCCGCGATCACCGAGCTCGATCATCATGCCGCCGAGCAGGCGGCCGAGCGACGGCTCGAGGGAGGTGTCTTTCAGGAACAGGCCGGCGATGCCGCACATGGGAAGAGCCCGCGCGTCGAGGAGAGGCGAGAAATGCTTCGCACGCGGCCCCCGGCTCGTCAACCGGGAGGCAATTTGATTTCCCATGAGGAAAGTCGGTGCGACCACGTGGCCGGTGTGACAGGGCGGTGCCGGCGGGCGCCGAGGGGCCGGAAACGACAACGGCGGCCCGGGAGGGGCCGCCGCGCGTCGTGCTGGAAGGGGTCGTCGCGAGGCCGCCGGAGCGGCCCCGCGCGGGCTTGTCAGAGGTTCGAGCAGGAGTTGCTGCCGTGCAGCTTGCGGGCCTGCTTGCAGGCGTCGTTGAACAGCGACTTGAAGTTGTTGTCGTTGTTCGGGCCCGACAGCGACGAGGCGCCCTGGATCATGATCGACGAGTCGCTGTAGCCCCAGGAGGTGACGCCGAAGACGGTGTTGCGGTCGGGGAACTGGCCGGAACTGCCGCCGGTCTTCTTCAGCGAGCCGAGGTTGGCGATCTGCGGGCCGCCGCTCGAGCCGTTGCGGAAGCCGGAGCCGAAGGCGAAGTCCTTGCCGTCGGACTCGCCGAGATGCTGGCCCGCCACCATCTTGTCGCCGTTGGAGTAGTTGTCCGCCCAGCCGAGCTGCGACAGGAACCAGTAGTTCTTCAGGCAGTCCTTGTAGCAGAAGCCGAGGTAGCCGGTGTAGTAGCCCATCTCACGATCCTTGTTCTTGCGATCGGAGAGGACGATGAGGCCGACGTCGTAGCCGTTGCCGACCTTGCCTTTGTTGAACCACTTGTCGGTGGTGTAGAGGTACTTGGCGGTGGCGTAGCCATAGGGCTCGCTGTTGCCGCGATAGGACGGGTAGAAGTAGCCCTCCTTGATCCAGCCCTTGCTGCCATTGCCGCCGTCGTGGACGCAGTGCCCGGCGGTGACGACGATCGAGTTGGAGATCAGCGCGCCCGAACAGCTGTACCAGTTGTTGTCCGAGCCCTTGAAGTAGAAGTAGCCGGCGGCGCTGTAGGGATAGTCGGTGTCGATCGACGAGCCGACGGTGGCGTCGGTGAAGTGATAGATGGTGTTGCCGTTGCCCTGGCCGTAGTTCATCGGCTCGATGGCGTCCTTGGAGGACGACTGGGCGACCGGCTTGCCGCCGGCGGAGACGCCGTCGCTGGACGTGGTGCTGTCGCCGGACGTGCCCTTGTCGGGCTTGTTCTCGCCGGAGGCGCCGGAGCGCAGCTGCGGCACGGTGCCGTCGTCGCCGGCGCCCGACGCCTTCGCCCGGTTGATCGCTGGCGGCGACCACGAGTTCAGCTGCGGCAGGCGCGGGGTAGCCTTCGCGCGCGACTGCGCGATGGTGGCCGGGGACGACCCGGAGCCGTCGAGGCGCTTGGAGGCCTGCGACCAGGCGGCGGTCGGCGCGACGGCGAGCACGGTGGCCCCCAGCAGCAGCGACGACAGAGTGAGACGACGTAACATCTTGGCTCCAGCTCCTCGAATGTGCGGCGCGATCTCAAGTCCCGCCGGCGCGGCGCCGTCGAAACGGCGCCTTCGTCCTGATCTTCTACGCGGCGAATGCGCCGATCCGTCGGCGCCTCGCCGTCGATGCCCGTGCCCTGCGAGGACGCAAGCGGCTTCCCACCCGGCTGTCAACGCCGGACCCTGCACCACCCATGGCAGAGCGAAGCTGAGCGGAAGATGAACGGGGCGGGTCGGGATGCCCTCGCCGGCGGCGGAATCGAAAAGGGGGCGGCCAAGGCCACCCCCTTCGATCGTCCCTTGTCGCGAGTGTCGCGTCAGGCGCCGATGACGCCGCCGCCCTGCTTGGTGATGACGACCACCGACGGGCGCGGCGGCATGCCGTCCTGGAAGTCGGGCCAGCGGGTGACGGGGTCGGCGAAGGTGGAGAGCCTGCCGAACTCCGGCCACTCGTCGCCGCCTTCGCCCGGGTGCTGGACGGCGACGAAGAGGGCGTCGTCGGCCTTGGTGAAGTAGGGGCCGCACATCTCGGCGCCGACCGGCACGCGGAAGAACAGCTTCGAGGTGGCGCGGGCGTCGCCCTCGGTCTCGACAGCCCAGACGCCGTCGGCGCGGCCGGTGGACTTGAAGTTGTTGCCGTCGGTGGTCACCCACAGGCGGCCTTGGTTGTCGACGGCGCAGTTGTCGGGCATGCCGAACCAGCCGTTCTTCGTCGTCGCGGCGTGGAAGGTCGAGCCGACCTCGGCCACCGACGGATCGCCGGCCTTCAGGAGCACGTCCCAGGCGAAGGCGGTCGCCGCCTGGTCGCCGCCTTCGGGCGTGATCTCGATGATGTGGCCGAAGGCGTTCTTCTCGCGCGGGTTGGCAGTGTCGACCTGCTCGGCCGTGCGCTTGGTGTTGTTGGTCAGCATGACGTAGACCTTGCCGGTCGTGCCGCTGACCTCGACGTCCTCCGGACGGTCCATCTTGGTGGCGCCGAGCGCGTCGGCGGCGAGGCGGGCGGCGATCATCACGTCCGCCTGGGTGGCGAAGCCGTTCTCGGCCGTCAGCGGGCCCTCGCCCTGGACGAGCGGCAGCCAGGTGCCGGTGCCGTCGGCGTCGAAGCGGGCGACATAGAGCGTGCCCTTGTCGAGGAGGTCCATGTTGGCGGCGCGGTCGGTCGGGTTGAACGTGCCGTCGGAGACGAACTTGTAGACATAGTCGAAGCGCTCGTCGTCGCCCGAGTAGAGGACGACGCGGCCGTCGGCGTTGACGACCACCGAGGCGCCCTCGTGCTTGAAGCGGCCGAGGGCGGTGCGCTTCTTCGGCGTCGCGGTCGGGTCGAGCGGATCGATCTCGACGATCCAGCCGAAGCGGTTCGCCTCGTTCGGCTCCTTCGTGACGTCGAAGCGCTCGTGATACATGCCCCAGTTGTACCAGTTTGACGGCACGCCGAGGCGCTTGTAGTTCGCCGCCTCCGGGCTGTCCTCGGGCAGCTTGCCCCAGAAGTAGCCGTTGAAGTTTTCCTCCGCCGACAGCCACGTGCCCCACGGCGTGATGCCGCCGGCGCAGTTGTTGAGCATGCCGAGCACCTTGGTGCCCGAGGGATCGGCGTTGGTCTTCAGCCGGTCGGTGCCGGCGGCCGGGCCGGTCAGCGTCGCCTCGGTCATGCCGGTGATGCGGCGGTTGTACTGCGAGCCGGGGACGACGCGCCACTTGCCGTCGACCTTCTCGATCTCGAGCACCGAGCCGCCGTGCGCCATCATCTCGATGTCGACCAAGGCCTGCGTCATGTCCTTGAAGTCGACGCCCTTCTCCTCCTGCACGGTGGTCACGCCGGGGAACATCAGCTCCTCGGTGGTGTACTCGTGGTTGACGACGAGGAGGGCGCGCTCGGCGGGATCGACGCCGGGGATCTCGACGATGCCGAGGAAGTCGTTGTTGTAGCCGAACTGCTTGGCCTGGGCGGCGGCGGTCTGGTTCATCGGGTCGAAGGCGGGCGCGTCGGCCTCCACCGGGTCGCCCCAGCGGATCAGCACGTCGGCGTCGTAGCCGGGCGCGACGTGGTGCTTCTGGTCGACGCCGGCCTCGATCTCCTCGAAGACGAAGCTCGGGGTGGCCGCGCGGGCCTCGCTCGCGGCCATCAGCGCCAGCGGGCTCACCGTCGCGGTGATGGCGGAGACGGCGAGCGAGCCCTTCAGGAAGCCGCGGCGCGAGAAGCGCAGCGTGATGATGTCGCCCATGGTCGGGTTGGCGGAGGCGTTGCGGCCGGCGTCCTCGGACGCCTCGATCACCTGCGCGCGCGACAGGGGACGGTGCTCGGTCATGGGACTCTCCTGGTCGAAAAGGGGCGGGGGCCGGGCGGCTGCGCCGACGGCCCTCTGATCTCGACTTAGAAGAGTTCGATGTAACTCCGGTGACAGTCGCGGCGGCAAGAGGGGCGTGGCTCGGACGGTTCCGCGCCGCTTGCGCGGCGCGGCCCTCATCCGCCCTTCGGGCACCCCGGATCAAGTCCGGGGCAGGCTCTTCTCCCGCGTCGCGGGAGAAGAGGGTGGGGCGGCGTGGTGCCCTGATTGCAGTGGGGGAGAGCAGCGCGCATTCTTCAGAGGTGGCCAGGAGCTCCACCTGCGAAGTGGGCCCCCCTGCAATGCGGGCTCCCCCTTCTCCCAGCCTGCTGGGAGAAGGTGCCCGAAGGGCGGATGAGGGCGGCGCGCCATGGCGCGCCGAAGCGGCAGGCGAGGCGTCGATGGCGGCGTCGGAGAACCAGGAAGCGCGGGCGCGACGAGAGACACGCGAGCGGGCGCGAGCGCTTCGCCGGCAACTCACCCCGGCGGAGGCACAGCTCTGGACCCGACTGCGCGGCCGCCGCTTCCTGGATTGGAAGTTCGTGCGACAGGCGCCCATCGGCCCCTACATCGCGGACTTCCTCTGCCGCAGCGCCCTCGTGGTCGTGGAGGTCGACGGAGCGACGCATTCGACCGAAGCCGAGCTGGCACACGACGTGCGGCGGACGGCGTACCTTGTCGGCCGAGGCTATCGCGTCGTGCGTGTCGGCAACATCGACGTGCGCGACAATCTGGAGGGCGTGGAGGAGACCATCCTCGCCGCTCTCGCAGATCGGTCGTAGGGTTCCGCGCCGCTTGCGCGGCGCGGCCCTCATCCGCCCTTCGGGCACCTTCTCCCGCGACGCGGGAGAAGGGGGCGTTGAGGAGTCATGGCCCCCAAAACGAAAACGGGGCGCCGTTCACGTCGGCCTCAATGATCTATTTCATAAGCTGTTCGTAGGCCGCCATCTGCTTTGTGAGGCAATAGACGATCATGCGAAAGTCGGGGCGGTTGTCCGGTCCCCACCAATCCTTTACGCAGCCGTCATAGGCCGTTGCAAAGGCAGCCTCGTAGGGCGACGGGGCAGCCATCTTATCGACGCGCTCAACGATTGTCGCTGCATCGACCCACTCCCAATAGGCCGCGGACTGCCTCTTCTGGCAGTAGGCCTGCATCCGAAAGTCGGTCGGCCACTCATCGGCGCAGAAGGTTTGGATGGCACGACGTGGCTCGTCGGCAATTTCTGCTTCATTGACCATCGCACCGGACAAAACATACAGAGCGGCCACGGCAACGTGCACTGTCGACCACGGCATGACACCCCCCTTTGTCTCAAGTCCCGCCTTCTACCTACCTACCAACTTGCCCTCACTGTTTCGGCGGCGGCAAGCGGAAGATTGTTGAGCCGGTATCCTGAAACTGACGGTAGGCGCAAGCGGTCGTCGCTGACACGTCCCCCCAAACGAAAACGGGGCGCCTGAGCGCCCCGTCGTCGTCCGTCCGAGAGGACCGGGCGGGAGAGACCGCCCGAAGCCTTGTCGTCAGCCCGAGTAGTACATGTCGTACTCGACCGGGTGCGGCGTCATCTCGTAGCGCATGTTCTCTTCCATCTTCAGATCGATGTAGGCGTCGATCTGGTCGTCGTCGAACACGCCGCCGGCCTTCAGGAAGTCGCGGTCGGCGTCGAGGCAGCCGAGGGCCTCGCGGAGCGAGCCGCACACCGTCGGGATCTGCTTCAGCTCTTCCGGCGGCAGGTCGTAGAGGTTCTTGTCCATCGCCTCGCCGGGATGGAGCTTGTTCTTGATGCCGTCGAGGCCGGCCATCAGCATCGCGGTGAAGGCGAGGTAGGGGTTGGCCAGCGGGTCGGGGAAGCGGACCTCGACGCGCTTGGCCTTCGGCGACGTCGTGTAGGGGATGCGGCAGGAGGCGGAGCGGTTGCGCGCCGAGTAGGCGAGCAGCACCGGCGCCTCGTAGCCCGGCACGAGCCGCTTGTAGGAGTTGGTCGACGGGTTGGTGAAGGCGTTGATCGCCTTGGCGTGCTTCAGGATGCCGCCGATGTAGTAGAGGCAGCTCTCCGACAGGTCGGCGTACTGGTTGCCGGCGAACTGCGGCTTGCCGTCCTTCCAGATCGACTGGTGCACGTGCATGCCTGAGCCGTTGTCGCCGAACACCGGCTTCGGCATGAAGGTCGCCGTCTTGCCGTAGGCGTTGGCGACCTGGTGGACGACGTACTTGTAGATCTGGATCTTGTCGGCGTTGCGGACGAGCGTGTCGAACTTCAGGCCGAGCTCGTGCTGGGCGGCGGCCACCTCGTGGTGGTGCTTCTCCACCGTGACGCCCATCTCCTTCATCACCGAGAGCATCTCGGAGCGGCAGTCCTGCAGCGAATCCATCGGCGGCACGGGGAAGTAGCCGCCCTTGATGCGCATCCGGTGGCCGAGGTTGCCGGTCTCGTACTCGGTGAAGGAGTTGGTCGGCAGCTCCATCGAATCGACGATGAAGCTCGTGTTGTAGGGCGTCGCCGAGAAGCGGACGTCGTCGAACACGAAGAACTCGGCCTCGGGACCGAAATAGACGGTATCGCCGATGTTGAGCGAGCGCATGTACGCCTCGCCCTTCTTGGCGATCGAGCGCGGGTCGCGGTTGTAGCTCTCGCCCGACAGCGGGTCGAGGATGTCGCAGAAGATCGAGATCGTCGACTGCGCGAAGAACGGGTCGACGTGGGTCGTCTCCGGGTCCGGCATCAGCGTCATGTCGGACTCGTTGATCGCCTTCCAGCCGGCGATCGAGGAGCCGTCGAAGGCGACGCCGTCGGCGAACATGTCCTCGTCGACGAGATCGACGTCCATCGTCACGTGCTGCAGCTTGCCGCGCGGGTCGGTGAAGCGCAGGTCGACGTACTTAACGTCCTTGTCCTTGATCATCTTGAGGACGTCAGAGGCTGTCGTCATCGCAGGTTTCCTCGGATTGGATGCTGGCTGTTGGGACCGCGGCCTTCGGGCCGCGTATCCATGTGGGAGGCGGGCCCTTGTGGCCGCGGGCCCGGTGTGAGAACCGGGCCACCGCGGCCGCGGGTCCGTGCGGCAGGCGAGCCGAAGCTCAGATGGCGTCGTTGCCCGTCTCGCCGGTGCGGATGCGGATGGCTTCCTCGACGTTGGAGACGAAGATCTTGCCGTCGCCGATGCGGCCGGTCGCCGCGGCGTTGCGGATCGCCTCCACCGCCTTGTCGACCATCTCGTCGGTGAGCACGACCTCCACCTTCACCTTCGGCAGGAAGTCGACGACGTACTCCGCACCGCGATAGAGTTCGGTATGGCCCTTCTGTCGACCGAAGCCCTTCGCCTCGGTGACGGTGATGCCCTGGAGGCCAACCTCCTGCAGCGCCTCCTTCACCTCGTCGAGCTTGAAGGGCTTTATGATGGCTTCGATCTTCTTCATCGCCTCCCTCGCACCGGAGTCCTCGGCCCGGGCCACGCTCCGATCGCCGACCCGCCCCGAAGTTTGCATGGTCCGTGCCACCACACCAGCCCGAAGCGAGCGACGAGGAAACGGGCAATTGCGCGCGGGATCGCCGGGGTGGCACCGACCGACAATCGAGCGTTGCCCTGGATTTAGTCAACCTGCTTCTTCGCTGAGCAACATGAGGGTGGAATGACGGCGCTGCTGACGACGGCCGAGATGGGTCGTGCCGACCGGCTGACCATCGAGGCGGGCACGTCGGGCATCGAGCTGATGGACCGCGCTGGCTTCGCCGTCGCCGACGCGGTGGCCGGCCGGCAGCGGCTCGGCTCCCGCGTGCTGGTGGTGGCCGGACCCGGCAACAACGGCGGCGACGGCTTCATCGCCGCCCAGGTGCTGCGCGAGCGCGGCTACCCGGTGCGGCTGATGCTGCTCGGCGACCGTGACCGGCTCTCGGGCGACGCCGCCGAGGCGGCGCGGCGCTATCGCGGGCCCATTGAGCCCGCCGACCCGGCGGCGGTCGCCGACTGCGAGGTGATCGTCGACGCGCTGTTCGGAGCTGGTTTGGCACGGCCGCTCGACGGCACGGCGGCGGCGCTGGTGGAGGCGATCAACGGCTGCGGCGCGCGGGTGCTGGCGGTCGACCTGCCGAGCGGCGTCTCGGGCGACAGCGGCGAGGTGCTCGGGACGGCGGTGCAGGCGGGCGAGACGGTGACGTTCTTCCGCCGCAAGCCGGGGCACCTGCTCGAGCCGGGCCGGACGCTCTGCGGCCGCGTGCGCGTCGTCGACATCGGCATCGCCGACGGCGTGCTGGACGAGATCGCGCCGAAGACGTTCGCCAACGCGCCGGCGTTGTGGCGTGGCGTGTGGCGGCCGCCGGGGTCGGTCGGCAACAAGTTCTCCCGCGGCCACGCCGTCGCGGTGTCCGGTCCGGCGCACGCCACGGGTGCTGCGCGGATGGCGGCCGGCGCGGCGCTCAGGGCCGGGGCGGGCCTCGTCACCGTCGCCTCGCCGCCCGACGCCGTGACGGCGAACGCGGCGCACCTGACGGCCGTGATGCTGCGGCCGTTCGAGGGGGCGGCGGGGCTTTCGGAACTGCTCGCGGACCGGCGCATGACCGCGGTGGTCGCCGGACCGGGTCTCGGCGTGGGGGAGGAGACGCGGGCGCTGGTGGCGGCGGTGCTCGAGGGGACGCGGGCGGTCGTGCTCGACGCCGATGCGCTGACGAGCTTCCGCGACGATCCGGGCGTGCTCGCCACCATGATCGCCGCGCACGACCGGCCGGTGGTGATGACGCCGCACGAGGGGGAGTTCGCCCGGCTCTTTCCCGACCTCGGCCCGGCGACCGCGGCGAAGACCGAGCGGGCGCGGGCGGCGGCGCGGCGGATGCGGGCGGTCGTCGTGCTGAAGGGCGCCGACACGGTGATCGCAGCGCCGGACGGGCGGGCGGCGATCAACGAGAACGCGCCGCCGTGGCTCGCGACCGCCGGCTCGGGGGACGTGCTGGCCGGCACCATCGCCGGCCTCGCCGCCGGCGGCATGGCGGGCTTCGAGGCGGCGGCGATGGGGGTGTGGATGCACGGCGAGGCCGGCACCGTCGCCGGCCCGGGGCTGATCGCCGAGGACCTCGCGCCGGCGCTGAGGACGGTGGTGGCGAAGCTGCTGTCCGACTAGCCGCCGACACCGCCCGGCACGGTCCGCAATTCCCTCCTTTCGGGGCGAAAGAGCCGATGCTATAGAGCCTGCGCCTCGGCGGCGACCGGCGACGGCGCGCGTCCGCGGGCGTGGTGGAACTGGTAGACACGCTGGATTTAGGTTCCAGTGGCGCAAGCCGTGGGGGTTCAAATCCCTCCGCCCGCACCATGCTCCGACCGCTCGCCAAGGCCGGAGCGGGGCGACGCGGCGAGGGCGCTCGCGACGTCGGCGGGACGCCGACGAAGCGGCGTCGGTGCGGCGAACCGGGCCGTCCTTCCGTCGGGCTTCTCGCGCCTCCGGTGGCAGGGAGCGAGACGGCCCATGCCGTCGTTGCGCACGATCCGGGCGCGGACATTCAAGCGACCGGCGGCCGGACGGCCGTCGCAAGACGAAAGAAGCTGACGATGCAAGTGACCGAGACGCTCTCCGACGGCCTGAAGCGCGAGCTCGCCGTCGTCGTTCCCGCCGCCGATCTCGACGCGAAGCTGTCGACCTATCTCGCCGAGATGTCGGGCAAGGCGCGCATCAACGGCTTCCGGCCGGGCAAGGTGCCGGCCGCGCACCTGAAGAAGCTCTACGGCCGCCAGGCGATGGTCGAGATCGTCAACGAGGTGGTGGGCGAGACGATCCGGCAGGCCGTCGCCGACCGTTCCGAAAAGCCGGCGATGCAGCCGGACATCGAGGTCGGCGAGCCCGGCATGGAGAAGGTGCTCGAGGGCCAGACGGACCTCGCCTTCACGATGCGCTACGAGGTGCTGCCGGAGATCGTCGTCGGCGACGTCGCCTCGATCGCGGTCGAGGAGCCCTTCGTCGAGGTGAGCGACGAGGAAGTCGATGCCGAGGTGAAGCGCCTCGCCGATTCGATGCGCCCCTTCGAGGCGAAGGAGGGCGCGGCGGCGGACGGCGACAAGGTGACGATCGACTTCGTCGGCAAGCTCGACGGCGAGCCCTTCGAGAACGGCTCGGCCGAAGGCGCCGACCTGGTGCTCGGCTCGAACCAGTTCATCCCGGGCTTCGAGGAACAGCTGGTCGGCACCTCGGTGGGCGATGAGAAGGTCGTCTCGCTGAGCTTCCCCGAGGAATATCCGGCCAAGCATCTGGCCGGCAAGGCGGCGACCTTCGACGTCAAGGTGACGGCGGTGCAGGCGCCGGGCGACGTGCCGATCGACGACGCCCTCGCTACGCGCGTGGGGCTTTCCACGCTCGACGAGCTGAAGGAGGCGATCCGCCAGCAGGTCGGCCAGCGCTACAAGGCGGCCTCGCGGCAGAAGGTGAAGCGGGCCCTGCTCGACGCTCTCGACGCGATGCACCCGATCGAGACCCCGGAGAAGCTCGTCGAGAGCGAGTTCGAGGCGATCTGGCGCCAGCTGATGGCCGACATGGAGCGGCAGGGTCGCAGCTTCACCGACGAGGAGACGACCGAGGAGAAGGCGCGCGAGGAGTACAAGGGCATCGCCGCCCGCCGCGTCCGCCTCGGCCTCGTGCTGTCGAAGGTCGGCGAGGACGCCAATGTCGAGGTGTCCGACGAGGAGGTGCAGGGCGCGCTGCGCGACCGGCTGCGCCAGTTCCCCGGCCGCGAGCAGGAGGTGATCGACTTCTATCGCAAGAACCCGACCGCCATCGCCTCGCTGAAGGGCCCGCTCTACGAGGAGAAGGTGGTCGACCACCTGCTCGGCAAGGCGCAGGTGACCCGCAAGCCGGTGACCAAGGAAGAGCTGTTCGCCGACGCCGAGGACGACGAGGCGGCGGTCGGCTGACGCCTCACCGCGACCCGAGGCCTTCCTGCGAGGGGAGGCATCCCCTATATGACGCTTCGGCGGCGGCGTGAATCGGCTTCCCCGGCCGACCGCCGCCGTTCCGTTTCGACCGCGAGGACACTCCGTGAAGGACCCTGTCGACACCTACATGAGCACGCTCGTCCCGATGGTCGTCGAGCAAACGAACCGCGGCGAGCGCGCCTATGACATCTTCTCGCGGCTCCTGAAGGAGCGAATCATCTTCATCGCCGGTCCGATCGAGGACACGGTGGCGACCCTGGTCTGCGCGCAGCTGCTGTTCCTCGAGGCGGAGAATCCGTCCAAGGAGATCGCCATCTACATCAATTCCCCGGGAGGTCTGGTGACCTCGGGAATGGCGATCTACGACACCATGCAGTTCATCCGCCCGGCGGTGTCGACCCTGTGCATCGGCCAGGCCGCGTCGATGGGCTCGCTGCTGCTGGCGGCCGGTGCCAAGGGCATGCGCTACTCGCTGCCGAACGCCCGCATCATGGTGCACCAGCCGTCCGGCGGCTTCCGCGGCACGGCGGCCGACATCATGCTGCACGCGCAGGAGATCCTGGCGCTGAAGCGGCGTCTGAACGACATCTATCACAAGCACACCGGCCAGGACCTCGCCGCCATCGAAAAGGCGCTCGAGCGCGACAACTTCATGACGGCCGAGATGGCCAAGACGTTCGGCCTGGTCGACAACGTCATCTCCGACCGCACCTCGCTCGAGGGCGTCGCGGCCTGACGGACGACCGGACGGCGGAGCGCGTGCCGGGCCGCGAGGCTTGCGCGAGGCTGCCGCGGACGGAACGTGTCTTGCATCGGGCTGAGGGCGGCACCGGTGCGGACTTGATCTCGCCGCCCCCAGGTGATTGCATCCGCAAGGGGGCGGCAACGCGCGATCGGCGCGCCTCGCCAAACGCTTCGGCGAGAACCCCGCCGGGAAGGCCCGGCCGAGCCGCTCCGCTGGCCATCGGGCCGGTGGACGGCCGCACGAGGACGATGGAATGAGCAAGGTCACCGGCAGCGATTCGAAGAACACCCTGTACTGCTCCTTCTGCGGAAAGAGCCAGCACGAGGTGCGCAAGCTGATCGCTGGGCCGACCGTCTTCATCTGCGACGAGTGCGTCGAACTGTGCATGGACATCATCCGCGAGGAGAACAAGTCCTCGCTGGTGAAGTCGCGTGACGGCATCCCCACGCCTTACGAGATTCGCAAGGTGCTGGACGACTACGTCATCGGCCAGGACCAGGCGAAGAAGGTTTTGTCGGTCGCGGTCCACAACCACTACAAGCGGCTGAACCACGCGGCGAAGAACAACGACGTCGAGCTGGCGAAGTCGAACATCCTGCTGATCGGCCCGACCGGCTGCGGCAAGACGCTTCTGGCGCAGACGCTCGCCCGCATCCTCGACGTGCCGTTCACGATGGCCGACGCGACGACGCTGACGGAAGCCGGCTATGTCGGCGAGGACGTCGAGAACATCATCCTGAAGCTCCTGCAGTCGGCCGACTACAACGTCGAGCGGGCGCAGCGCGGCATCGTCTACATCGACGAGGTCGACAAGATCTCCCGCAAGTCCGACAACCCCTCGATCACCCGCGACGTTTCGGGCGAGGGCGTGCAGCAGGCGCTCCTGAAGATCATGGAGGGCACGGTCGCGAGCGTTCCGCCGCAGGGCGGCCGCAAGCACCCGCAGCAGGAGTTCCTGCAGGTCGACACCACGAACATCCTGTTCATCTGCGGCGGCGCGTTCTCGGGTCTCGAGAAGATCATCGCCGACCGCGGCCGGCAGACCTCGATCGGCTTCAAGGCGCAGGTGCTCGCCCCCGAGGACCGGCGCACGGGCGAGCTGTTCCGCCGCGTCGAGCCCGAGGATCTCCTGAAGTTCGGGCTGATCCCGGAGTTCGTCGGCCGCCTGCCGGTGATCGCCACCCTCGAGGACCTCGACGAGGCCTCGCTCGTGAAGATCCTGAGCGAGCCGAAGAACGCCCTCGTCAAGCAGTACCAGCGGCTGTTCGAGATGGAGGGCGTCGACCTCGCCTTCCACGAGGACGCGCTGTCGGGGATCGCCCGCAAGGCCATCGAGCGCAAGACCGGCGCCCGCGGCCTGCGCTCGATCATGGAGGCGATCCTGCTCGACACGATGTACGAGCTGCCCGGCCTCGAGGGCGTCAAGGAGGTGGTGATCTCCGGCGACGTCGTCGGTGGATCCGCCCGGCCGCTCTACATCTACGCCGACCGCCAGGCCGCCGCGCCGGCCGCGTCCGCCTGAACGAATCAGCCGCTTCATGCGAAAGGGCGGGCTTCGGCCCGCCCTTTTCGTTTGAGCGTTTCGCACGGCGACCCAGCTTTGCGACATTGCGACATGGTCTGGGGTGCAATCGCTGGTAAGCTCCGCCTGCAGGGGGTGTCCGCGCCAGAAGCGTTCACCGCCCGGTGGTCTGAGACCCATAGTCTGGGGGCGATCATGCGTGCCGTGACACCGAAGTCATACAGCCCGCCAACGACGCAACCGCCGCCCCGCCGCAGGCAAGCGGCCACCCTGTCTTCGCTCGCCGCCGTTGCCGTCGCTGCGGGCATCCTGAGCGGCGGCCACGCCACCGCCGAGCCTGCGCCGCGGGTCGATCTCGCCGGAATCGCGCCACCGGCCGGCTTCTCGATCATCGCTCGGACGCCGGGGTTCTTCCCCGCATTCGGACACGGGTCCGGTGACGTCAACGGCGACGGCGTCAACGACATCCTGATGAGCGAACCCGCAGCCGCGTCGCCGGATGGCGTCGAGAACGCCGGCGCGGTCTACGTCATCTTCGGCAGACAGTCGGCACCGTTCCCAGCCGAGATCAAGTTGTCCAAGCTGGACGGGGGCCACGGCTTCCTTTTGTCCGGCGTGCGGCGAAAGCAGTACCTCGGCGGGTTGGTCTCCTTTGTGGGTGATGTCAATGGTGACGGCTTCGATGACATCGCCGTGCAAACCAATGCCGGGTGTTGGTCCGACGGGTGTTCGGAGAAGCCGGTCATTTTCTTTGGCAGACCGGATTTTGAGAGACGCTACAACATCGATCTCGAGAAGAAAGGACCGAACAACTACGTCGTCCTGTCCGCCTCGCCAGACAGGGCGACTCGACTGTCTGCCGCCGGCGACATGAACGGCGACGGGTTCGACGACATCGCCTTTTCGCTGACGGGCGGACCGAGAAACAGGACGAACCGCTGCTTCGTGCTCTACGGCCGCGCCCGCATCGGCTCCGGCACCGAAATTGGTGCGCCAGTCGATGGCCGCTCCTTCGAAATCCGCGACGACGGCCGCATGTGCGGGGACGTCGCGAGCGCAGGTGATTTCGACGGCGACGGCTTCGGCGATCTCGTGACGGTCGGGCGGACGATGCCCGGGGCGGTCGTCTTCGGCCGGGCCACGCCGCTGCCGCCGAAGATCACGTTGCCCAATCCGCCGCCCGGCGTTCGCCTGCTGCGGCTGACGGGAGAGGACGGGCCGCGAGCGAACGAGGCGGCGATCGCGCTCGGAACCGGTGCCTTCCAGGCCGGGGCAAGCGCCGGGATATTCCTCTATCCGGTCCGACCGCTGACCACGGACGCGACGTCGCCGGGCGTGTTCGTCTCCAGCCTGGTCGCCGACCGCGAGACCTTCGCCGTCGGGAGCGTCGATGGCTCGACGGGCGTCCGGTTCCTGTTCGACGGTTATGCCAATTCCGCCGAGCGGAGCGTCACGTCTGGCGGGGACGTCACCGGTGACGGTTGGTCGGACGCGCTGGTGTGCGTGTCCAAGTTCGATTTCTACGACAGCGATGGACTGTGCCTGCTGTTGTTCGGCCGCCCGGGCGCCTTTGCGCCTGTCGTCCGGCTGAGCAGGGTGCAGCGCGGAGAAGGCATCTACTTCACCCGGACGAATCCGGTGTGGCTGACGGGCAGGGCGGCGGCTTCCCCGGGAGACATCAACGGCGATGGTCTCTCCGACATCATGATGCTTGGCGTCGGCAGGACCGCGGCGACCGTGGTGTTCGGGACCGAACGGTTCCAGTGAGCGCAGACTCCCGTCGAGCGACACCCCCAAGCTTGCCCGGAGCCTGTGGACGGCCACCCGGCGCCCTAGCCGCATCTTGACACCCCCCGGGGGCAACTCCACCTATCGGCTAACTTCCTCCGGCGCGGCCGGTCCGATCTGGGATCGGTCCGGCGCCGGTGTTGCGGCGAACCCTCCTTCCACCCCGCCTCACCACCAGTGAAATCCGTTGCCGAAGGCCCCCGTGGCCCGGATCGTGCTACTGAGCAGGCGATCCGGGTCCGCTGAGAGAGGACGACTCGATGACTTCGTCGAACGACACCAGCAAGGCCGGCGCACCGAAGGGCGAAGAACTCGTCCCGGTCCTGCCGCTGCGCGACATCGTCGTTTTCCCGCATATGATCGTGCCGCTGTTCGTGGGGCGCGAGAAGTCGATCCGCGCCCTCGAGGAGGTGATGCGGTCGGACAAGCTGATTCTGCTCGCCACGCAGAAGAACGCCGGTGACGACGATCCCGATCCGGCCGACATCTTCGACATCGGCACGCTCGCGACCGTGCTGCAGCTCTTGAAGCTGCCCGACGGCACCGTGAAGGTGCTGGTCGAGGGGACGTCGCGCGCCAGCGTGCGCCAGTTCACCGACCGCGCGGAGTTCTACGAGGCCTATGCCGACCGGCTCGAGGACGAGCTCGGCGACAAGGTCGAGGTCGAGGCGCTCGCCCGCTCGGTGGTCACCGAGTTCGAGAACTATGTGAAGCTCAACAAGAAGGTCTCGCCCGAGGTGATCGGCGCGGTCGCTCAGATCGAGGACTACGCCAAGCTGTCGGATACGGTGGCCTCCAACCTCGCCGTGAAGATCCAGGACAAGCAGGCGGTTCTCGCCCTGACCTCCGTGGCGGAGCGTCTAGAGCGCGTGCTCGGCCTGATGGAGAGCGAGATCTCCGTCCTGCAGGTGGAGAAGCGCATCCGCTCGCGCGTCAAGCGCCAGATGGAGAAGACGCAGCGCGAGTACTACCTGAACGAGCAGATGAAGGCGATCCAGAAGGAACTCGGCGACGGCGAAGAAGCCCGCGACGAGGTGGCCGAGCTGGAGGAGCGCATCCGCAAGACCAAGCTCACCAAGGAGGCGCGCGAAAAGGCGACCGCCGAGGTGAAGAAGCTCCGGCAGATGTCGCCGATGTCGGCCGAGGCGACGGTCGTGCGCAACTACCTCGACTGGCTGCTCGGCATCCCGTGGGGCCGCAAGTCGCGCGTCAAGTACGACCTCAGCCTCGCCGAGACCGTGCTCGACACCGACCACTTCGGCCTGGAGAAGGTCAAGGAGCGCATCGTCGAGTACCTCGCCGTGCAGAGCCGCGCGAACAAGCTGAAGGGGCCGATCCTGTGCCTCGTCGGCCCGCCCGGCGTCGGCAAGACCTCGCTCGGCAAGTCGATCGCCAAGGCGACCGGCCGCGAGTTCGTGCGCATGTCGCTCGGCGGCGTGCGTGACGAGGCGGAGATCCGGGGCCACCGGCGCACCTACATCGGCTCGATGCCCGGCAAGGTCATCCAGTCGATGCGCAAGGCGAAGAAGAACAACCCGTTGTTCCTCCTCGACGAGATCGACAAGATGGGCATGGACTTCCGCGGCGATCCGTCGTCGGCGCTGCTCGAGGTGCTCGATCCCGAGCAGAACGGCTCGTTCATGGATCACTACCTGGAGGTCGAGTACGACCTTTCGGACGTGATGTTCGTGACGACGGCGAACACGCTGAACATCCCGCCGCCCCTGATGGACCGGATGGAGATCATCCGCATCGCCGGCTACACGGAGAACGAGAAGGTCGAGATCGCCCGTCGCCACCTGATCCCGAAGGTCGAGCGCGACCACGGCCTCGCGGCCAAGGAGTTCTCGGTCGACGAGGGGGCGCTGCGCACCGTCATCCGCCGCTACACGCGGGAGGCGGGCGTCCGCAACCTCGAGCGCGAGCTCGCCACGCTCGCCCGCAAGGCGGTGCGCGAGATCGTACAGGCGAAGGGCAAGAAGAAGTCGGTGAAGGTGACCGAGAAGACGCTCGAGACGTTCCTCGGCGTGCCCCGCTATCGCTACGGCGAGGCGGAGCTCGAGGACCAGGTCGGCGTCGTCACCGGTCTCGCCTGGACCGAGGTCGGCGGCGAGCTGCTGACGATCGAGGGCCTGATGATGCCCGGCAAGGGGCGGATGACGGTGACGGGCAACCTGCGCGACGTGATGAAGGAGTCGATCTCCGCGGCGGCATCCTATGTGCGCTCGCGAGCCGTCGACTTCGGCATCCAGCCGCCGCTGTTCGACCGGCGCGACATCCACGTGCACGTTCCGGAGGGGGCGACCCCGAAGGACGGCCCGTCGGCGGGCATCGCGATGGCGACGGCCGTCGTCTCGGTGATGACCGGCATCCCCGTCCGGCGCGACCTCGCCATGACCGGCGAGATCACGCTCAGGGGCCGGGTGCTGCCGATCGGTGGCCTGAAGGAGAAGCTGTTGGCGGCTCTGCGCGGCGGTATCACCACCGTGCTGATCCCCGAGGAGAACGCGAAGGACCTCGCGGACATCCCGGACAACGTCAAGAGCGGCATGGAGATCGTGCCGGTGGCGCGGATGGACGACGTCCTGAAGCGGGCACTGGTGCGCATGCCGGTGGCGATCGAGTGGACCGAGGCCGACGCCGAGGCCGCTCGCGCCAAGCGGGTGGAAGAGGACGTGGCGGCGATCACCGCCCACTGAGGCGGCAAGAAGGCCCCTCAAACCCGAAAAAACCTAGGAAACGCCCCGATTCCGGGGCGTTTCCGGCTTGCCTTTACCGACGATTCCGCTCACCAAGAGGGCGATGGCGACGGGACCTGCGTGTCCCGGGCCCCGATCGGAAGAAGGGACAAGCAGATGGAAAAGAAGGCGGCAAAGGCTGCGAAGCCGGCGAAAGCCACCAAGGCGGCCGTCGAGCGCGTCGGCAAGGGCGAGCTCGTGACGCTCGTGTCCGAGAAGACCGGCCTGACCAAGGCGGATACCGCGAAGGCCGTCGACTCCACCTTCGACGCGATCACCGCGCTGATGGCCCAGGGCAAGGAAGTCCGGATCGTCGGCTTCGGCTCGTTCGTCGTGAATTCGCGTGCCGCCTCCGAGGGTCGCGACCCCCGCACCGGCGACACCATCAAGATCCCGGCTGCCAAGGTGCCGAAGTTCCGCTCCGGCAAGCCGCTGAAGGACTCGGTCAACATCTGACCGGCGTCGGCCGCCCGCTCGCGGGCGACAGCAACGATCTGCGAGGGCTCCGCTTCGAGACATCGAGCGGAGCCTTTGCTTTTTGGGACGTTTGATTTCGACGGTTGCCCTCAGCCGACGCCGGCCGCCGCGATCAGCTCCTGCGCATAGGCCGTCTGCGGCGCCTCGAAGATCGCCTCGGTCGGGCCGGCCTCGACGACGCGGCCGCGCTGCATGACCAGGATCCAGTCGGCGAGCGCGCGCACCACGGCGAGATCGTGGCTGATGAACAGGTAGGAAAGGTCGTGCGCCTGCTGCAGGCGGCGCAGCAGCTCGACGATCTGCTTCTGCACCGAGCGGTCGAGGGCGGACGTCGGCTCGTCGAGGACGACGATGCTCGGCCGGAGAATCATCGCCCGGGCGATGGCGATGCGCTGGCGCTGGCCGCCGGAGAACTCGTGCGGGTAGCGCGCCCGCGTCGCCGGATCGATCTGCACGTCCTCGAGGGCGGCGACGGTGAGGCGGTCGCGCTCGGCGGCCGACAGCTCCGGCGCGTGCACGCGCAGGCCCTCGCCGACGATGTCGGCCACCGTCATGCGCGGCGACAGCGAGCCGAACGGGTCCTGGAAGACGAGCTGCACGCGCCGCCGGAGCGCCCTCAGCGCCGCCGCATCGAGCGTCGACGGCCGCTGGCCGAGGACGGTGACCTCGCCCTCCGACGGCACGAGGCGGAGCAGGGCGCGGCCGAGGGTCGACTTGCCCGAGCCCGATTCGCCGACGATGCCGATGGTCTGGCCGCGGCGGAGCGTCAGGCTGACGTCGTCGACGGCGCGGATGACCAGCGGCGCGCCGCGCAACAAACCGCCGCCGAGGCGGAAGGCCACCTCAACGTTCTTTGCCCTGAGCACCTCGGGCGCGCCGGCCGGTGGCGCCGCCTTGCGGCCGCTCGGTTCGGCATCGACCAGGACGCGCGTGTAGGGGTGCTGCGGATGCGCGAACACCTCGGCGGTCGGGCCGGTCTCCACCACCTCGCCATGGCGCATGACGACGACGCGGCCGGCGATGCGGCTGACGAGGCCGAGATCGTGGGAGATGAAGACGATCGCCATGCCGAAGCGGGCCTGCAGGTCTTGCAGGAGGGCGACGATCTGCGCCTGCACGGTGACGTCGAGGGCCGTCGTCGGCTCGTCGGCGATGAGCACGTCGGGCTCGTTGGCGATCGCCATGGCGATCATCACGCGCTGGCGCTGGCCGCCCGACAGCTCGTGCGGATAGGCGGCGACGCGACGCTCGGGCTCGGGGATGCCGACGAGATGGAGGAGCTCGACGGCCTGCGCCTTCGCCTCCGACCAGCTGATCTTGCGATGGCGGACGAGCGGCTCGGCGATCTGGCTGCCGACCCGGTAGAGCGGGTCGAGGGAGGTCATCGGCTCCTGGAAGATCATGCCGATGCGGGCGCCGCGGATGTCGTTCAGCGCGCGGGCGGGAAGGCCGAGGATGTCACGGCCGCGGTAGCGCACATGGCCGGTGGCCTGGCCGTTGCGGGCGAGCAGGCCCATCGCCGCCATCATCGCCTGGCTCTTGCCGGAGCCCGATTCGCCGACGACGGCCACCGTCTCGCCAGCCGCGACCGACATCGACAGGCCGCGCACCGCCTCGACGACGCCCTGCGGCGTGGCGAAGCTGACGCGGAGATCGTCGATCTCCAGCACGGGGGCGGCGGCGGGCAGGGGGGGCGCGTCCGCCATCCTCAGCGATCCCGCGGATCGAGGGCGTCGCGCAGGCCGTCGCCGAGGAAGTTCAGCGCGAACAGCGTCGAGGTGAGGAAGATCGACGGGAAGATCAGCAGCCAGTTCGCCGATGGAATGTTCTTCGCGCCTTGCGCGATCAGCACGCCCCAGCTCGACAAGGGCTCCTGCACGCCGAGGCCAAGATAGGACAGGAAGCTTTCGAGGATGATCACCTGCGGCACGAGCAGCGTCATGTAGACGGCGACGGGGCCGAGCGTGTTCGGGATGACGTGGCGCCAGAGGATGCCGAACGGCGTGACGCCGAGCGCCTGGGCGGCCTGGACATATTCCTGGCGGCGGATGGCGAGCGCCTGGCCGCGGACGATGCGGGCCATGTCGAGCCAGAGGACGGCGCCGACGGCGAGGAACATCAGCATGAAGTTCCTTCCCAGGAACACCACCAGCATGATGACGAGGAAAATGAAGGGCAGCGAGTAGAGCACGTCGACGAAGCGCATCATCGCCTCGTCGACGCGGCCGCCGAAATAGCCGGCGGCGGCGCCGTAGAGGACGCCGATGGTCACTGCCACCAGCCCGGCGAGCAGGCCGATGGCGAGCGACACCCGGCCGGCGATGAGCGTGCGGGTGAGGAGGTCGCGGCCGGTGTTGTCGGTGCCGAACAGGAAGCGCTGGCGCTCGAGCTCGGCCGACAGCGTCATCGACAGCCCGTCGGGGGCGGTGGCGAGCACCTGCGCCCCCTCGAAGCTCGACGAGCGGTCGAGATAGCGGCCGATGCGCGGGTCGATCGGGCGGGTCGAGGTCACCGTCACTTCGATGCGCGAGCCATGCTGCTGCCAGCCGGCCGGCTCGACGCGGGCACGCCGGAGCGCCTCGGCAAGCGCCCCGTCGATCTCGTCGGGAAACGGGTGGGCGGCGAAGCTCGGCGGCGTGCGGACATAGTCGGGATAGATCGTCGTAAAGGCGTGGCCGGTGAACAGCGGGCCGGCCACGCAGGCGAGCGCCATCAGCACGAGGTAGACGGCGCTGACGACGGCGGCACGGTTCGCCTTCAGGCGGCGCCAGGCATCGGCCCACAGCGAGCGGCCGCCATCGGCCTTCGGGGCGAGGGGGACGGCGTCAGTCATGGCGGACGCGCGGGTCGATGACGGCGTAAAGGAGGTCGACCGCGAGGTTGAAGACGATGACGAAGAGGGCGACGACGACGACGGTGCCCATGACCAGCGTGTAGTCGCGGTTCAGCGCCGCATCGACGAAGTAGCGGCCGACGCCGGGGATGGCGAAGACGGTCTCGACGACGACCGAGCCGGTGAGCAGCGCGGCGGCCGCCGGGCCGGCATAGGAGACGACCGGCAGCACGGCGCCGCGCACCGCGTGCTTCACCACCACCGTCAGGTCCGACAGCCCGAGCGCACGGGCGGTGCGGACGTGGTGGGAGGTGAGCGCCTCGATCATCGAGGCGCGCATCAGCCGGGCGACGACGGCGATCTGCGGCAGGGCGAGCACCAGTACGGGACCGATCTTGTTGACGAGGGCGCCGCCGCCCCAGCCGGCGACCGGCACCCAGGCGAGCGTCAGGGCGAAGACGAGCTGGTAGAGCGGCGCCACGACGAAGGTCGGGATGGTGCTGCCGGCGGTGGCGAGCGCGGTGACGGCATAGTCGGTCGGCCGGTTCTGCCGCAGCGCCGCGACGACGCCAAGCAGCGTGCCGAGCAGCAGCGCCAGCGTCAGCGCCGAGGCGCCGAGCTCGATCGAGACGGGCAGGCCGACGCGGAAGAGATCGGCGACGGTGAAGTCCGGCAGGTTGTAGGACGGCCCGAAGTCGCCGCGCACGAGGTTGCCGAGATAGTCGAGGTATTGCCGCCACAGCGGTTCGTCGAGGCGGTAGAGGCGATCGAGGTTCGCCTTCACCGTCGGGTTGAGGCCGCGCTCCTGGCTGAACGGGCCGCCGGGCGCGAGACGCATCAGGAAGAACGAGATCGTGACGATCACGAACAAAGTGGGGACGGCGGTCAGCAGCCGCCGGAGCGCGTAGGAGATCACCGTGCGGTCGCCTGGCGAGGATCGCGGCGGCCGGACCAACCGGCCGCCGGCGTCCGCTGTCTAGTTCTTCGAGACGTAGCGGGAGGGATGCACGTCCATGACGTTTTCCTGCCAGCCCGAGAGCTTCGGCGAGACGATGTTGTGGAAGCTGTAGAAGAGCAGCGGCGTGTTGGCGAGGTCGTCGACGAGGATCTTCTCCGCCTTGGCGAGCTCCTCGAAGCGCTTCGTCGGATCCCCGCCGGCGGCGGCGGCCGCGTCCATCGCGGCCTCGAAGGCGGGGCTGTCGTAGTTCGAGTAGTTGTTGCCGCTCGCCTTGCGCGAAATGCCCAGGAACGACTCCGGGTCCTTGTAGTCGGCGATCCAAGCGGCACGGGCGTAGTCGAAGTCGCCCTTCTGCTCGAGCAGGCCGTAGTGGGTCTTGGTGTCGGAGTTGACCATCGTCACCTCGATGCCGAGCGGCTTCAGCTGCTCCTGGATGGCGACGGCGGTGTTCTTGTGGTTTTCCGAGGTGTTATAGCGGATTTCGAGCTTCAGCGGCTTGTCGGGCCCGTAGCCGAGTTCGGTGAGGATCGCCTGCGCAGCGTCCTCGCGATCGAGCTGCGTGAGGTCGGCATAGTCGGCAGTGGCGGGCGTGTAGCCCTCGATGCCCGGCGGCACCATCGAGTAGGCGGGGATCATGCTGTTGCCCCAGACCTTCTCGGCGAGGAAGTCGCGGTCGATCGCCATCGAGATGGCGCGGCGGAGCTTGGCGTTCGACCACGGCTCCTTGTCGAGCTTCACGGCGTAATAATAGGTGCCGAGATAGGGGCCGATCTTGATCTGGTCGCCGAACTTCGCCTTGAGATCGGCCAGCTGCTCGGTCGGCAGGTCGTCGTTGGAATCGAGCTCGCCCGCCTCGAAGCGCTTGATCGCGGTGGAGCGATCCTCGGTCGGGATGTAGTTGACGACGTCGAGCACCACGGTGTCGGCGGCGTGGAACTTCGGGTTCTTGACGAGCTTGATGTGGTCGTTCGGCACGAACTCGGCCAGCGTGAAGGCGCCGTTGGAGACGAGGTTGCCGGGCTTGATCCACTCGGCGCCGAGGCTGTCGAGCGACGTCTTGTGGACCGGGTAGGCGGCCTGGTGGGTGAGCATCTCGAGGAAATAGGGGGTCGGCGCCTTCAGGGTGATCTCGAGGGTCTTGTCGTCGACGGCGCGCACCCCGATGTCGTCGGGGCTGCCCTTGCCGGTGTTGACCTCCTCGGCGCCCTTCACGACGTAGAACATCGAGGCGTACTCAGCGCCCGTCGCCGGGTCCTGCAGGCGGCGGAGCGAGTAGACGAAGTCCTCCGCCGTCACCGGATCGCCGTTCGACCAAACGGCGTCGTCGCGGAGCTTGAAGGTGTAAATTGTGCCGTCGTCCGACACCGTCCAGCTCTCGGCGGCGCCGGGGACGAGGTCGGAGGCGGCGTCCTGCATGACGAGACCCTCGAACAGGTCGCGCAGGATGTGCGCCTCGTAGACCGTCGAGGTCTTGTGGGGGTCGAGCGATTCGGGATCGGCGGAGTTGCCGCGGTTCCAGGTGCCGGCGGCGAGCGCGGTGCCGTCGAGCAACGGGGGCGCGGCCAGCGCCAGCGCCAGCAGCGCCGGCAGCAAAGGACGGAACAGGGACATCGTCATCGCGAACCCTCCACTTCCAGGATCAGCCTCGTCAGCCACGGATGAGCCTAGGCGGTGCCGAGGCGTTTGATAAGGACGAAGCTGACGTGCGGACGTCGGGTGACGACCACGCCGATGCCCCCCTCCCACGATGTCGACCGCGACGACGCCGCGCAGGCGCCGCCGTAGCCCGCGGGCGCACAGCCTCGGGCAAGGTTCCAGGTCCATGCCAGCGGCAAGGCAATCCGTCCGTCAGCCTGGACCTGGAGACCAAAGTGTCTGTCAAGAACATGTCGATCCGCATGAAGATCCTGGCGGCGTTCGGGCTCGTGCTCGTCGCCAACCTCATCACGGGTGGGATCATCCTCTATTCGAGCCTGAGCGTTGACAAGAACGTCGGCTGGACCGTGCACACCTACGAGGTGCTGCAGGCGACGGACGCCATGATGGCATCGATGGTCGACCAGGAGACGGGGCTGCGCGGCTACCTCATCACCGGCAACGAGGGCAGCCTCGATCCGCTGAAGTCGGGCGCGAAGGCGTTCGAGGAATCGTGGACGAGCCTGAAGGAGCTGACGAGCGACAATCCGGTGCAGCAGGGACGGCTCGACGCCGTGCACAAGCAGGTCGACGACTGGCAGAGCGCCGTGTCTGGAGCCGCCATCGAGCTGATGAAGACCCCCGGCTCCGAGGAGGCGGCGCGGGAAATCGAGCGCTCCGGGCGGGGCAAGCAGAATTTCGACCAGATCCGTGCCCTCGTCGCCGAGTTGAAGAACGCCGAGGCGTCGCTGCTCAGCGAGCGTAGCGAGGCCATGGCCTCCGCCCAGGCGATGATCCTCTTCTCGGTCGGCCTGTCGATCGTCGTGATCATTCTTCTCGCCGCCGTCATCGCGTTCGGGCTGAACAAACTCATCGCCGCGCCGATCCGCGCCACCGTCGAAGCCATGGCGCGTCTGCGGGGCGGCGACTATGCGATCACGATCACCGGCACGGAGCGCAAGGACGAGGTCGGCATGATGAGCGCCGCGCTGGTCGCCTTCCGCGACAGCCTGGCGGAAGCGGAGAAGGTTCGCCGGGAACAGGCGGCGCGCGAGGAGACCGAGCGCCAGACCCTCGCCCGTCGCGAGAAGCTCGCGGGTGACTTCGTCGGCCAGATGCAGAACCTCGCGGCCGGCTTCGCGCAGTCGTCCGGCGAGGTGGCGAGCGCCGCCAAGAGCCTATCCGCCACGGCGGAAGAGACGTCTCGCCAGGCGCAAGCCGTCGCCGCCGCGGCCGAACAGGCCGCCACCAACGTCCAGACCGTCGCTGCTTCGTCCGAGGAGATGGCCGTCTCGGTGCGGGAGATCAACGGGCAGGTCGTCCACTCCGCCAGCGTTGCCGACACGGCCTTCAACGAGGCCGAAGCGTCGAACATCCGCATCGCCGATCTCGCCTCCGCCGCTGCGGCGATCGGTGGCGTCCTCAACCTGATCAAGGGCATCGCCGACCAGACCAACCTGCTGGCCCTCAACGCCACGATCGAATCGGCGCGTGCGGGTGAGGCCGGCAAGGGCTTCGCCGTCGTCGCCGCGGAAGTGAAGCAGCTCGCCACCCAGACGGGGAAGGCGACCGAGGAGATCGGTGCGAAGGTCGCCGAAATCCAGGCCGCCACCGAGGGCACCGTGAAGTCGATGACGGAGATCGTCCGCATCATCGGCAACGTCAAGGAGATCGCCTCGACGATCGCCGGCGCGGTCGAGGAACAGGGCGCGGCTACCAGCGAGATCGCCCAGAACTGCCAGCAGGCGGCGGCCGGAACCCAGCAGGTGACGGAGAACATCGCCGGTGTCGGCCATGCCGCCGAAGCAACAGGGGCGGCCTCGGCCCAGCTGATGATGCTGTCGGGCGGACTGTCGAACCAGGCCGGCGACCTCAGGAAGGTGGTGGAAACCTTCGTGAGCGACTTCAAGGCGGCCTGACGAGACGGGACCGGTCCGCGACCGCTTTCGGGACGAGGTGAAAGGGGCACACCGCGGTGTGCCCCTTTTGCTTTGGCCGACGGGGAGGCCGGACTGCTGAGCCGGGTCTCCTCTGTGGAGACCGCAGGCGACGGGGACTGGTCGCCACTTCCCGACCGGTGGTGCCGCGCCTCTCACAGCCGCGGGTCGACCGGCTCGCTCTCGAGCGCCAATACGGCGAAGACGCATTCGTGGACGCGGCGCAGCGGCTCCTTGGCGACGAAGCGGCGGAGCGCCTCGTGGCCGAGGGCGAACTCGCGGATGGCGAGGTTGCGCTTGCCGCCGAGGCCGCGCTCGCGCAGGCGGGCGAGATGCTCGGGCGCGTCGTATTCCGGGCCGTAGATGATGCGCAGGTACTCGCGGCCGCGCACCTTCAGTGCCGGCTGGAGCAGGCCCTTGTCGCCGCGTGGCACGAAGGCGAGCGGCTTCACCACCATGCCCTCGCCGCCGGCCGCCGTCAGCGTTTCCCACCACGCGACGGCGGCCTCGCAGGCAGCAGTGTCGGCGAGATCGACGGGGTGCCAGCGCGTCGGCGCGACGACGCCATCGCCGGCACCGGCGAGACGGTCGGCGAGGCCCATGTGCCAGGCGTGGTCGGCGTCGAACCAGACACGGCCTTCGCTCGCAAGGAGATGGAAGGGCGCGACCTTCAGGTCGGCGACGCCGGCGACCGTCCAGACATAGGGCGCCCACGCCTCGGCGTAGCGGTCGGCCCTGCCGGCGCGGTCGGCGAAGCGGTCGGCGAGCCCCCCGAGGTGGAGGCCGCGTTCGGCGCCGCGGGCGAGCGCTTCCCGCGCGGCGGACAGGCCGGCGCGGGCGGCGTCGGCGACGGGGGCGTACTGGCCCTCGATGAGGCTGCCGGCCTTGGCCGACCACGGCATGATCTCGGCGTCGAGCAGCAACCAGTCGGTGGCGAGCTCCTCCCACAGGCCGGTGGCGTCGGCGGCGGCGCGCAGGCGGGCGAGGAGGCCCTCGGTCGTCGCGGTGTCGGTGAAGAAGGCGCGGCCGGTGCGGGTCCACACGGCGCCGGTCTCGCCACCGGCGGCGCCGAAGCGGGCGCGCGCGGTCGCGGCGTCGCGGCAGAGCGCGACGACGGCCCGCGAGCCCATGTGCTTCTCCTCGCAGACGACCTCGGTGATACCGCGCCGGCGGTAGTGCTCGAAGGCTTCCTCCGGGCGCTCGAGCCAGCCGTCGCGGGGGCTCGTCTCGACGGGTGACATCGTCGGCGGCAGGTAGACGAGCCAGTTCGGGGCGAGGGCGAAGCGGCTCATCACCTCCAGCGCCGCGGCGGCATTCTCCTCGGCGACGACGATGCGGCCGCGCAAGGCCGTCTCGACCCAGCGGCGGCCGGTGACGTCGTCGATGTCGAGGACGTCGTCGGAGGCCGATTGGGCGGTGCGGCCGTCGCCCGGCGGCGGGGCGAGCGGGCGCGTCGGCTCGAACCAGACCTGGCGAGCCGGCACGTCGACGAGTTCGCGCTCCGGCCAGCGCAGCGCCGTCAGCTTGCCGCCGAAGACGCAGCCGGTGTCGATGCAGAGCGTGTTGTTCAGCCACTCCGCCGACAGGAGCGGCGTGTGGCCGTAGACGATCGCGGTCTTGCCGCGGTAGTGCCGCGCCCAGTCGGCGCGCACCGGCAGCCCGTATTCGTCGATCTCGCCGGTGGTCTCGCCATAGAGCGCGAACTCGCGAACCGCCCCGGAGGCGCGGCCGATCATCTCCTCCTTGAGCCCGGCATGGGCGACGGCGAAACGGCCGCCGTCGAGCCAGAGGTGGCTGCGCAGGCCATCGAGGAAGGCCGGCAGGTCGCGCTTCAGGTCGGCCCCGTCGGCCGCGAGCTGGTCGATCGTCTGCTGGAGGCCGTGCGACGGCGTGACCTTGCGACCGGCGAGGTAGCGGGAAAGCTTCTGGTCGTGGTTGCCCTGGACGCAGTAGGCGGTCCCGGCCGCCACCATCGCCATGACGATGCGCAGGACATCCGGCGTGTTCGGGCCGCGGTCCCCGAGGTCGCCGACGAAGACGAGCTTGCGGCCCTCCGGCGGCGTGACGGCCGGGCGGCGCACGCCGTCGACCTCCGACCACGCCACCGCGTAGCCGAGCCTGCCCATCAGCGCCTGCAGTTCGTCGGCGCAGCCGTGCACGTCGCCGACGATGTCGAAGGGGCCGGTGTCGGCGCGCTTGTCGGTCCACAGGGGCTGGCGGGTGACGACGGCGCGCTCGATCGCCTCGGCGCTGCCGAGCTTCCAGACCTGGCGGAAGCCTTCGCGCTGCAGGCCCCCGAGGCCCTTGCGGATTTCCGACACCATCCGCTGGACGACGCCGCGGCCGGAGGGGCGATCGGGGCGCGCCTCGTTGCGCTCGACGCAGGCGTCGATGCCGGGATCGATGACGATCGCCGCCGGCAAGGCGTGCCACCGGCGGGCGAGCTCGACGAGGCCCTTGCGGTCGGCGGCGCGGACGTTGGTGGCGTCGATGACGGTGAGGCGGCGGTGCTTCAGGCGCCGGCCGGCGATCTCGCGGACGAGCTCGAAGGCGTCGGCCGTCATCTCCTGGTCGGTCTCGTCGTCGCCGACGAGGGCGCGGCAGCGGTCGGACGAGACGATCTCGGTCGGCAGGAAGTGCCGGGCGGCGAAGGTCGACTTGCCGGATCCCATCGCGCCGATCAGCACGACGAGGGCGAAGTCCGGCAGTGCGATCGTGGTGTCGCGGGCGTCGCTCATCGCGTGAACACCGCCATCTGCGACGGCGCGCCGTGCGCCGCGTCGACGTCGCCGATCGGCTGGGTGGCGACCCGGTAGCCGTAGGCGGCCGCGACGGCATCCGACCACGCGGCGAACTCGGCGCGCGTCCACTCGAAGCGGTGGTCGGGGTGGCGCATCGCGCCGGCGGGAAGTGTCTCGAAGAGCGCGTTGTAGTCGGCGTTCGGCGTCGTCACGACGACGGCCCGCGGGCGGGCCTCGCCGAAGACGACGCGCTCGACGAGGGGCAACTGGGCCGGGTCGATGTGCTCGATGACCTCGACGAGGGCGGCGGCGTCGGCATCGGCCCAGCGGTGGTCGCGGTAGGTAAGCGAGCCGTGCAGCAGCGTGACACGGCCTTCCGGCGGGCCGCCCGGCTCGTTCAGCTTGAGGCGGCGGGTGGCGGTCTCGAGTTCGCGCAGCGACGGGTCGAGGCCGTAGAGGCGGGTCGCCCAGCGTTCACGCACCAGCCGGCGCAGCAGCTTGCCCTCGCCGCAGCCGAGGTCGGCGACGACGGTGGCGCCCGCCGCGGCCAGCGCAGAGGCGACGGCATCGAGGCGGCGGTCGTGGAGACGGATCGGCGTCTCCAGCACGGCCTCCGGCGACGGCGCGGCCTCACGCTCCGGCTCCTCGCCGATGTCGGGATCAAGGCGCTCGAGGGCGGTGCGGGCAAGCGCGCGGCGGTGCTTCAGGTAGCGGCGGACGATCAGGTCCTTCTCGGGGTGGGCGTCGAGCCAGCCGGCGCCGCGGGCGAGGAGCTTTTCCACCTCGTCGTCGCCGACCCAGTAGTGCTTGGCGTCGTCGAGCACCGGGATCAGCACGTAGAGATGGGCGAGCAGCGTCGCGAGCCGCGCCTCGCCGGTGAGCGAGAGCCGCACATAGCGGGTGGTGCGGCCGGCGGGCGGCGTGGCGGGCTCGATGGGGGTCACGGTGACCGTCCAGCCGAGCGGCTCGAACAGCCGGCGCACCAGCGCCGCGCCGCCGCCGCGCACCGGCAGCGGCGTCACCACCGCCTCGAGCGGGATCGCCGCGTCGGCGAGCGCCTGGTGCGTCCTGCACGTGCCGTTCATCGCCGTCCGCAGCAGCTTGTTCAGGGCGACGCACAGGAAGGACGAGGCGGCATAGGGGCGGTCGTTGACGTACTGGTCGAACAGACCGTCGCCGCGGCCGCTGCCGCGCACGAGGCCGACCGGGTCGACGTCGAGCATCAGCGTCGCCTCGCAGCGCTCTTCGGTGGCCTCCGGATAGAACAGCACCGCCTTGCCGAAGGCGAGTTCCGCCTCGTGCACCCGGTCGGGGTGCTTGTGGAGGAGGAAGCCGAGATCGGTGGCGGGGCGGTGGGTGGTGGCGAGCGAGAGGAACATGGCGTTCTGCTAGTCGAGCTCTCCGATGTTGTCACGTCCAGCGATTGCAGCGCGGGGGTGGCGCGGCGATGGCGCGTTCGTGATCCGGGGTGCTCTCGACGGTTGAAAAGCTGTCTGACACGGTCGCGGCCGTTCCCGCAGCAGCCTGGAGATTCGCCGTGCAGATCTTGAAGTCGATCGCTGTCGCAGCCGTGTTCGCGGGCGTGGCCACCGGGGCTGCAAGCGCCGCCGAAAAGTGCTCGCAGAAGGCGTTCGCCGGCGTCTGGGTGGTGTCGACGTCGGCGCCTCAGCTGTGCCTCATCGAGCTCAACTCGAAGGGCGACATCACCGAGAGCCGCTGCTATCTGGCCGGAAACTTCCAGAGCCCGATCGGCAGCCTCAGCGGCAATGTCGCGATGTCGTCGAGCTGCAAGCTGAGCGGCGAGGTCACCCAGAAGATCGGCAAGAAGAGCGAGACGGTCACGCTCTCTGGCCGCGGGGCCGCCAGCAAGGAGGGTAACGTCTTCGAAGCGACCGGGACGTCGAAGACGGGCAGCTATGTCATCGCCGGCTTCCAGCAGTGGTGAGCGGCTGATCCCTGGCACGGACGCACTTTCGATCCAGCCGGGGGGAGCGACGCGGGCCGCTTCCCCCTGGTCTGGCGCGGCGGGCCAAGTTGCCGCTGCTTGCGCGGCAGCTCGCACTCCTGATGCGCCCGCGGCAGGCCGCAATCCTGACCGGCACGACGGCGCTCACGCCTTCGGGATCACCGGCAGCATCAGCCAGTTCTCGTAGCCGGGGCCGAAGTGGAGGGTGTTGCGGCCGCCGAACACCGCCGCCGGTCGGTCGTCCGGGTCGTCGTGCAGGAACGGGCCGCAGCCCTTCATCGGATAGCGCATGTTGGAGAGGGTGGCGGCGTCGCCCTTGCGCTCGTAGTCGCAGCCGCGGACGTTGAGGCCGATGCGCCAGCCCGCCGGCACGGTGATGCAGGTCGGCCAGATCTCGACGTCGAGGGTCACGGGCTCGCCGGGCCGGAGCGGCCAGACCTCGTCGTGGCTGTGCCAGGGGCGCCAGGGCAGGGAGCCCTCCGGGTCGAGCTTGCGGTGCGAGGCGCGCAGCCAGCCCTGGCCGACGGGGGTGTGCGGGTCGAGGGCGCCATAGAAGGACACCGCCTCGCCCTGCGGGTCGAAGACGTGCAGCACCAGGAAGACGTCGGCGTCGCGGGTCTCCGAGGAGAGTGAGAGCCGGGCCACCACGGGGCCGGTGATCTCGGTCTCCTCCGTCAGCGGCGGCGTCAGGAAGGTGATGCCGGGGCTCATCGCCTCGTAGGCGATGGTCTCGGCCGCGGCCGGCGGGGCGGCGGCGAGGCCGAGGTCGGTCGGTGCGAGGTGGTGCTTCGTCCAGGTGGTGCGGGGGATCGGCCAGTCCGCCTCGGCGCGGCCCTCGAAGCGGATCTGGCCGGGGCGGCGGATCTGGAGATTGACCTTCGGCTGCTCCAGCCAGCCGGTGTCCTCGCCCTTGAGGAAATGGCCGAGGAAGCGCTTCTGCAGGCCGACGCCGTAGTCGGTGTAGAACTCCGCCCAGTGGGCGCCGCCGTGCACCTCCAGCCACTTGTGTGCGGAGGCGGCGCGCGTGAACCCCTCGATGTTGCCGCGCAGGTGCAGGCCCTGGCCGCCCCAGTTGCCGGCCGAGAGCAGCGGTACAGTGATCTTCGACAAATCGCCGTTGGCGGCGCGGTAGTAGTCACCGTCGAGGGGGTTTTCGAGGATGTCGCGGGGCATGTCGGCGCGGTTGCGCGCCAGCTCCTCCTCCGACAGCGTCTCGGGGCCGCAGACGAGTTCGCCGGTGACGCGACTGCGGGGCCCGCGCTCGCCGAGACCGTGCTGCACGGTCTTCACCTGCATCTCCTGCCAGTTCTTGCGGAAGACGCTGAGGATGCCGCCGTGGTGGGTGGCGTCGCGGTAGTTGTCGGAATAGCCCTCCCAGACGCAGATGGCGGAAAGGCTCGGCGGGTTCAGCGCCGCGACCCGCCACTGGTTGGCGGCGAAATAGGAGATGCCGCACATGCCGACCTTGCCGGAGCACCACGGCAGGGCGGCGACGAGCTCGATGCAGTCGTAGAGGTCGGCCGTCTCGCGGGGGCCGTGGACGGAGAGGAAGCCCGGCGAGCGGCCGGCGCCGCGGCTGTCGATGCGCACGCAGGCGTAGCCGTCCGGCACCCACTTCTCCGGGTCCGGCACCTCCCAGGACTGGTAGAGGTTGGAGGAGCCGGCCAGCGCATCGGGATAGTCGCGCGCCAGAATTTCCCACGCCGTCTTGTAGCCGTCCTGGAAGGCGAGGCCCTTGCCGTAGGGGCCGTAGGTGAGGACGGCCGGGCAGGGGGCGTCATCGAGCGGGCGGAAGACGTCGGCCCTGAGCACGACGCCGTCGTCCATGACGAGCGGCACGTCCCAGTCGATGCGCATGCCGTCGCGCGTCTCGCTCCTGCTGCCCTCGGTGCGATCCATGTCCGGCGGTCCTTCCCTGTGTTGCGCGACCGTTCTGCGACGGGCTGCGAAGTTGTAAGACAAGAATGGCGGGGAAGGCCACCTCGGCGACGATTTTCGATCGCGCCCCGGAACCCCGCGGGCCGTCCGGCGTTTTCGTCCTGCGGGGGAAAGCCGTCTCGATGCCGGTTCTTCGCCCGCGCTTGATCCATCGCAACGACGGGCGGTGCTACACGCCCGATCATTCGTCCGGACGGTGCCCGCCGCTGGCCGTGGTGGCCAGTGGTGGATCCGCGGGTGGTGAGAGGACCGGCGGGCGGCGCCACAGACCCGGACAATCGGGAGGGACCGACCATGCCTTTCCTCGACCGTGCAGATGCAGGCCGCCGCCTCTCGCGCGCGCTGACGCATCTGATCCCGGCTCGGCCCGTCGTGCTGGCGCTGCCGCGCGGTGGCGTTCCCGTGGCGGTGGAGATCGCCGAGGCGCTGCATGCGCCGCTCGACCTCGTGATCGCGCGCAAGATCGGCACCCCGATGCAGCCCGAGGTGGCGATGGGCGCCGTCGTCGACGGCGACACGCCGATCGTGCTGCGCAACGAGGACATCATCCGCTATGCGCGGGTGTCGGAGGCGGACTTCCGCGTCATCGCCGATGCCGAGATCGCCGAGATCGAGCGCCGGCGCGAGCGCTATCTGGCGGGCCGGACGCCGGTGGACCTGCACGACCGCACCGTCATCCTCGTCGATGACGGTGTCGCCACCGGCGCGACCGTGCGGGCGGCGTTGCGGGCGCTTCGCCGACGGCAACCGGCGCGCTTGATCCTGGCATTGCCGGTCGGTCCGACGTCGGTGATCGAGGTGCTGCGCCGCGACGTCGACGAACTGGTGTGCCTGGAGGCGCACGAGCGCTTCACGTCGGTCGGCGGGTTCTATGGCACCTTCCCGCCGACGAGCGACGACGAGGTGATCGCCGCCCTCACGCGCTGCCCCGCCGACGCCGACGACCTCGGCGGCCCGGCCGAGCTGTTGCGGTCGCCCGAGCCGATGCGGGCCGGCGCCGGCAGGCGCTGAGGCTCGTCGCTACTCGATGGTGGCGCCGCCGCTCGTCGGCAGGCGGATCGCAACGGGCGCGGACGCCGGCTTGGCGCGCGGCGGCTTCGGCGGCGGCGGCAGATCGGTGAGCTCCGGCGGCACACGGGCCGAGCCGATGGTAACCACCGCCTCCGGTGCATCGTCCTCGGCGCCGCCGCGGCGCACGCGCACCACGGCCAGCGGGGCGTCGGTCATCGGGAAGGCGTAGGCGCGCATCGCGGCGCGGAACAGGCGGCCGCGTCCGCCCTCGGAGACCTCCAGCAGGCCGCCGACGTGGTTGTCGCCGAGACGCACGTCGGTCTCCTCGATCTCGACCGAGGCACCAGCGGCGATCAGCGCGCTGCCGAGATCGGCCGCCGCGACGGCCGGCTCGGTGTCCGCGGCGACGCGGATGCGAACCCTGAGACCCTGGAGTTCGCGCAGGTGCATGCGCAGCGCCCGGCGCTGATCGTCGGTGAGCCGGCGCGGGCGGACCCGGTCGGTGAGATGCTTGTGGCGCTCCCTGTAGATCTCGAACGCCTCGTGCAGTTGCCTGTCGTGGTTGCGCAGCACGTCGGCTTCCGCCAGGGCCTCGGCGAGCGCCGCGCGCGTGCGCTTGTGCGCGGACCACTGCCAGAGGGCGACGGCCGCCGCGGCCACCGCGACGACGCCGAGCCCGATCGCGGCCAGAGTGACGACATCCATGGCGACCTACCTCGCGCGGGCCAGGGGACGGCGGCGGGCCGTCGGGCCACCGGTTTGCACCGGCGCCGCGTGGTCTGCAACAGCGGCTTCGTCTAGGCTCGAAGTGCGAGGCGAACCGTGGGGACGGATCCTGGGCGACCGGCGCAGCGAAGAGGGGGCGTAGCATGAGGTTGCGGACGATCGTGGCGCTGGGGCTCGCGCTCGCCCTGCTCTGGGCGGGACAAGGCGGCGCGCGGGCGGCCGATGCCGGGCGGATGGTGAAGACGTGGGTGCCGCCCTACGCCATCGCCGCGTCGCAGGAGCGGCTCGCGGAACGCTATGGCGGTGTCGGGCCGGCCGATGGGCTGACCCACCTCGGGCTGCAGTTCTGGGTGCCGTCGCAAGCGGGCGGGCTGGAGCGGTCGTCGCGCTACGGCACGATCAGCGACGCCCAGATCGCCGGCTTCGTGACGTGGGGCAAGGCGAACGGCGTCAAGGTGATGCTGACGGTCTACAACGGCGAGTGGGGCTGGGATTGGGCGCTGGCGAAGAACGCCTTCGGCGCCAACCGAACCGACTTCGCCGACGCGCTCGTGTCGGAGATGCAGGCGCGCGGCCTCGATGGCATCGACATCGACCTCGAGGGCGCGGGCATGGACCCGACGGCCGAGGAGAAGGCCGAGTATGTCGCCTTCATTGGGGCCCTGAACAAGCGGCTGCGACCGCTCGGCAAGGAGCTTGTGCTCGACAGCTTCTCCTACGTCTGGAACGCGCCGAACACGACGTGGTGGCCGGAGCTCTTGCCGCTCGTCGATGGGCTGGTGTCGATGGGCTACCAGGAGATCGGCCGCGGTGCGCCGGACTGGCAGTCCTATGCCTGGCAGCGCAAGGCGGCCGGCAAGCACGCCGACAAGCTCTTGCTCGGCATGCCGTCCGACCGCGAATCGTGGCTCGGCAAGACGGTCGTTCAGCAGATCGCCTGGGTGCTGCCCGCGGACCGCAAGGTCGGCATCGCCATCTGGGACGCCCAGAACCCGTCGGCGGCCTGGCGGACGCGGGCGGTGTGGAAGCGGCTGAAGGCGATCCGCGAGCAGTAGAGCGGCCAGGCGACGGCCGCGCTCTCACGTTTCCCGGGTGGCGGCGAGGCCGCGGCGGGCGAGGACGGCGGCAAGGCGGCCGACCTCCGCGGCGTTGCCGGCGGCGGCGTTGCCGGCGCGGGCGCGGGCGGCGATGCCGGCGAAGATCACCGCCGTGCGAAACAGCCCGAAGGCGCGATGGGAAGGTGTGAAGGCGGCGGCGGACGCCGCGGCGTCGGCATAGAGTTGCAGGAACGCGGCTTCCGTCGGCAGGCCTTCCGCAGCCAGATCCCGTTGCATCACGCCACCGTACTCGGCGTCCGTCATGTACCAGGTGAACGAGACGAAGTGGGCGAGGTCGGCCATCGGATCGCCGAGGGTCGAGAGCTCCCAGTCGAGGATCGCGACGACGCGCGGCTCGGTCGGGTGGACGATGAGGTTGCCGATGCGGAAGTCGCCGTGGACGAGGGCGGCGGGACCGCCGTCGGCTGGGCGGTCGGGCGGCAGGTGGTCGGCGAGCCAGGCGATCAGGGCCTCGAGGTCGGCGTCGGCGGCTGCGTCGCCGCTCTTCGAGAGCTCCCACTGGCCGCGCCAGCGGGCGAACTGGCGGGCGAAATAGCCGGCGGGGCGGCCGTAGTCGGAAAGGCCAACCGCGGCGGGATCGACGGCATGGAGCGCCGCCAGCGTGCGGGCGACGTCGGCATAGAGGGCGCGGCGCTCGTCGGGCGCGAGGCCGGGCAGGGCGCTCTGGTGGAACACCCGGCCCTCTACCCGCTCCATGACGTAGAAGGCGGTGCCGACGATCTCCTCGCCGGCGTGGTAGAGGAGCGGCCGCGGCACCGGGATCGTCGTGTGGCGCGCGAGGGCGTCGAGGACGCGGAACTCGCGGTCGACGGCGTGGGCGGAGGGCAGCAGCGGGCCCGGTGGGCGCTTGCGCAGGACGAGGCGGCGCTCGCCGAAGGAGACGAAGAAGGTCGGGTTCGACTGGCCGCCGGCCACCGGGGTGATGGAGAGCGCGCCGTCGAGCGGGTCGCCCAGCGCGGCGAAGCGGTCGCGCAGGAAGGCGTCCAGCGTCGCCGGATCGAAGCCGAGGGCGGCGCTGGTACCCGGCGGGGCGGCGCTCACGTGCGCGGGGCTCAACGGTGCGGCTCCCGCTCCTCCGGCCCCCATCTCCACGCGCCGGTGCCGCCGGCCATGGCGTGGCGGGCGATCACCATCTTGTGGACCTCGCTGGCGCCGTCGACCAGGCGAGCCTGGCGGGCGTAGCGGTAGATCCACTCGAGCACGGTGTCCTTGGAGTAGCCGCGGGCGCCGCAGAGCTGGATGGCGGTGTCGACGGCGAGTTGCAAGGTGTCGGCGACGTGGATCTTGGCGCTCGACACCTCCTTGCCGGCCCGGCCGCCCTGGTCGAGCAGCCAGGCGGCGTGCATGACGAGCAGGCGGCCGATGGCGATGGCGTGCATCACCTCGCCGATCTTGATCTGCACGCTCTCGCGCTCGGCGAGCCGGATGCCGAAGCCCTCGCGGACGGACACGTAGTCCATGGCGATATCGATCGAACGCTTCGCCAGGCCGAGCCAGCGCATGCAGTGGGTGAGGCGGGCCGGGCCGAGGCGGATCTGCGTCGCCTTCAGGCCGTCGCCGACGCCCATCAGGACGTTCTCGTCGGCGACCTCGAGGCCGTCGAACAGGAGCTCGCAGTGACCGCCGTGCTCCTCCGGGCCCATGATGGCGATGCGACGGACGATCTCCCAGCCGGGCTGGTCGCGGTGGAACAGGAAGGCGGTGAGGCCGCGGCGCGGGTCGTCGGAGGTGCGGGCGATGACGATGAAGTGGGCGGCCTCGCCGGCGCCGGTGATGAACCACTTGCGGCCGGAGATCACCCACTTGCCGCCGACGCGCTCGGCGCGGGTCTTAATCATCGTGGGGTCGGAGCCGCCGCCGGGGTGCGGCTCGGTCATCGCGAAGGCGGAGCGGACCTCGCCGTTGATCAGCGGCTTCAGCCACCAGTCCTGCTGGGCCGGCGTACCGACCTTCGACAGGAGATTGATATTGCCGTCGTCGGGGGCGGCGCAGTTGAAGACGGCGGGGCCGAAGATCGAACGGTTGGCCGCCTCGTAGAAGGCCGCCCAGCCGACCACCGGCAGGCCCATGCCGCCGAGGGCGACCGGCGCCTGGGGCGCCCAGAGGCCCGCCGCCTTCGCCTTTTCGCGAAGGATGCCAAGCCGATCGAGGCGGATATTCTCATGAGCGTCGAAGATATCGGGCTCCGCCTCGGCGGGCAGGATCACGGCCGCAACGAAGTCGACGACGCGGCGGCGCACCGCCTCGATCTCGGGGGAGAGGGAGAAGTCCATCGGATGCCTCAAAGTCCGGAAACGAGGTGGCCGCCGTCGACCGCCACGACCGCGCCGGTCATGCCGCGGCCGGCGTCGCTGAGCAGCAGCAGCAGCGGGCCGTCTAGGTCGGTGAGCCCCAGCAGCCGGCGCTGCGGCACGCGCTTGATGAGCGCCTGGCCGGCGTCGGTGGCGAAGAAGTCGGCGTTGATGTCGGTCTCGATGTAGCCGGGCGCCAGCGCGTTGACGCGGATGCCGTGGCGCGCCCATTCGAGCGCCAAGGCCTTCGTCATCTGCACGAGGCCGGCCTTGGCGATGGCGTAGGGGGCGACGTGGCTCGCCACCCGGAGCCCGAGGATCGAGGCGACGTTGACGACGACGCCGCCGCGCTTGCCCGCCGTCCAGGTGCGGGCGACGGCCTGGGCGACCAGGAAGGCGCCGCGCAGATCGACGGCGAGGATGCCGTCGAAGCCCTCGACCGACTGTTCCAGCGCCGGACCGGTGGCGGCGATGCCGGCGTTGTTGAGGAGGGCGTCGAGCGGTGCCGTCGCGGTGGCCGCCGCGATGGCGGCCTCGACGGAGGCGGCGTCGGTGACGTCGAGGGTCACGACCTCGGCACCGGCGGCACCGGCCTCGCGGGCGGCGGCGGCGACGGCCTCGAGTGCCTCGCGGCGGCGGGCGGCGAGCACGACGTGGGCGCCGCGGGCGGCGAGCAACAGCGCCGCGTGGCGGCCGATGCCGCTCGAGGCGCCGGTGATGAGGATGCGCCGGCCGGAGACGTCGAAGGGGTCGGTTGGTTTCGTCGGCAACATCAGACCTCTCCGCCCGCACGGGCCGCGCTGTCCGGCGGCTCCGATCGCTCCTTAGTAGCGCATTGCCGCCGCTCGTCACGCCGTCTTCGCCGCTGCCGCACAGAGGAGCGGCGCGTGTCGGCCGGCACGAAAGCTCGCCCGCTCGATTGACCTGCCGCCTCGACTGCCGGAGGAATTGCCCCCTGCCATCCGTCCGCCAGAGACGGAGGTCGTGGAGGACGTGACCGCCGTGGAGACCCCGACCGACCCGCTGCCGCCGCGTGCGGCGAACTTCGTGCCCCTGACGCCGCTCGACTTCCTGCGCCGCTCGGCCGACGTCTACCCGGGCAAGGTCGCGATCGTCGATGGCGAGCGGCGATTGACCTATGCCGATTTCCGCGACCGCGCGGCGCGGCTCGCCGCCGTGGTTCGCGACGCCGGTGTCGGGCCGGGCGAGACCGTGGCGGTGCTGGCGCCGAACGGGGCGGAGATGCTCGAGGCGCACTACGGCGTGCCGCTCGCCGGTGCGGTCTTGAGCGCCATCAACACCCGGCTTGACGCTGCGACCGTCGCCTTCATCCTGGAGCACGGCGGGGCGAAGCTCTTCGTCGTGCACGCGAGCCTCGCCACTGTGGCCGAGGCGGCGCTCAAGCTTTTCGACGGGCCGCGGCCGCGGGTCCTCGCCATCGCTGCATCGGCGGATGTGCGCGCGGCGCTCGGGGCGGAGGACTACGCGGCGGCGCTCGCCGCGGCCACGGCGGCCACCTGGACGGGACCGGCCGACGAGTGGGCGTCGATCGCGCTCAACTACACCTCCGGCACCACGGGCAATCCGAAGGGCGTCGTCTACCACCACCGCGGCGCCTATCTGAACGCGCTTGGCAATGCGGTGACGTTCGGGGTTCGGCCGGACTCGGTCTATCTCTGGACGCTTCCGATGTTCCACTGCAACGGCTGGTGCTTCCCGTGGACGGTGACGGCGGTGGGTGCCCGCCACATCTGCCTGCCGGCGATCGACACGGCGGCGATCTTCCGCCTCATCGCCGAGCACGGCGTAACGCACCTCTGCGCCGCGCCGGTGGTGCTGACGATGCTGATCCACGCCCCCGAGGCCCACAAGATCGCCTTCGGCCACGGGCCGGTGGAGGTCGCGACCGGCGGGGCGGCGCCGCCGAGCGCGGTGATCGCCGGAATGGAGCGGATGGGCTTCCGCCTCACCCACCTCTACGGCATGACCGAGTGTTACGGCCCCGCCACCGGCTGCGCGCCGCAGCCCGGCTGGGAGGACTTGGCCCTCGACGAGCGCGCCATGCTGATGGCCCGCCAGGGGGTGCGCAACCTGACGCTTTCCGACGACGGCGTGATCGACCGCGAGACAGGCGCAGCCGTGCCGGCGGACGGGGCGACGATCGGCGAACTGGTGGTGCGCGGCAACACGGTGATGAAGGGCTACCACCGCAACCCGGCCGCCACCGACGAGACGCTCGCCGACGGCTGGCTGCACACCGGCGACCTCGCCGTCGTCCACCCCGACGGCTATGTCGAGATCAAGGACCGCGCCAAGGACATCATCATCTCCGGCGGCGAGAACATCTCGTCGTTGGAGATCGAGGAGGCGCTCTACCGCCACCCTTCGGTGATGGAGGCGGCGGTGGTGGCCCGGCCGGACCCGAAATGGGGTGAGAGCCCGTGTGCCTTCGTGATGCTGAAGCCCGGCGCCGAGGCGGTGTCGCAGGCCGATATCCTCGCCCACTGCCGCGAGCGGCTCGCCGGCTTCAAGGTGCCGCGGACGGTGGTGTTCGGGCCGCTGCCGAAGACGTCGACCGGCAAGATCCAGAAGTTCCAGCTGCGCGAGCGCGCGGCGGCGCTGGCGCCGGCGTGAGGGGGCCGCCGGCGCTTTGACATCGCCGGCGGCCTGCCGGATGGATGGGGCAAGAGCGGCGGGGCCGGCGAACAGCCCCGGCCGCAGCAGAGTTCGAGGAGCGCGTTCCGTGTCACATGATCAAACGCACGACGGGCATTCGCACGACGGGCATTCGCACGACGGGCATTCGCACGATGGGCACTCGCACGATGGGCCCGGTGCGCACTCGCACGACGCCGCGGCGCCGGCGCCCGGCACCGTCGACTGGCGCACCCGCGGCGTGCAGGTGATCCCCGGCAACTCCCTCGACCCGAACACCGCGCAGACGCCGGGGATGAACCGGGCAGCGGCGATCAACAAGGCGCGGGCGGGAGCGGAGAAGATCTGGGCGGGGACGGTGAGCATCCACGCCAACGCCAAGACCGGCGCCCATCATCACGGCGATCTCGAGAGCATCATCTACGTGGTGAAGGGCAGGGCGCGGATGCGCTGGGGCGAGAAGCTCGAATACGTCGCCGAGGCGGGGCCGGGCGACTTCATCTTCGTGCCGCCCTACGTGCCCCACCAGGAGATCAATGCCAGCCGCGACGAGACGCTCGAGTGCGTGCTGGTGCGGTCCGGGCAGGACCCGGTGGTGGTGAACCTCGACATCGAGCCGGTCGAAAAGCCGGAAGACGTGTTGTGGAAGGATCCGATCCACCGCTGAGGCGAACGAGCCACGCCGGGTCGTCGACGTGATGTCGTCGACGGCGTGTCGGCGACGAGGTTTAGCCGGGACAAGGAAGTCGGCCGCCGCGGATGCGGCGGCCGACCAGAGTCAGCGGACAGCCGCGGGCTGGACGGCGGCGGGCGGTGCCGCGGTCGCCGGTCCCCTGGCGTGCACGAGATTGGACGTGTCACGGGCGAGCGCCGGGCGCGGCGTATTGCGAAGATCAATGATCGCGGCGGCGAGAACGCAGCCGAAGGTGGCGAGTGCCAGTGCGAGGATCATGGGGGAGGCCTTCCTGTGTTGGTCCTGCATCCAAACGTCCGGGAGGCGACGCTGTTCCGCCCCGCAGGCAAACGAAAGCGGGAAACAGGCGTTGGGAGAGGAAGAGCACGCTCCATTACTCTGCCCCGGCCATCGATCAGCGACGGAGACCAGACATGAAGGCTCGCATCACCGCCTCCGCGCTCGCCTACGAGGGATACTCGACGCTGTCCCGGGTCTCGGTGGAGGTCGACGGCGAGCCGATCTGCCACGAGGTCGAGGATCATGGCGATGCCGTCGCCGTGCTGCCCTACGACCTCCACCGTGGCGTCGCCATGCTGGTGCGCACCGTCCGCGTGCCGGTGCTCGTCCGCACCGGCGACGCCGCCTTGCTGGAGGCTCCGGCCGGGCTCGTCGAGGCGGAGGAGAACCTCGAGGAGAGCGCCCGCCGTGAGGCGCTCGAGGAAGTCGGATTGCGCCTGCAGACGCTCGAGTGGGTGGCGTCGCTGTGGAGTTCGCCGGGCATCTCGACCGAGCGGATCGCCCTGTACCTGGCGCCCTATGGTGTCGGCGACCGCATCGCGACGGGCGGCGGCCTGGCGGCGGAGGGCGAGCGGCTGGAGCCGGTCGAGATAGACCTCTGGCAGCTCTGGAAGATGCTGACCAATGGCGAGATCAGCGACATGAAGACCTACTGCCTCGTCACGGCGCTGGTGCGCCGCCACGCCTACCTGTTCGAGAAGCCCGCGTGAGGGATCGGCGGGTGCGGCCCGCGCCTCAGCAGTTGAGGCGTGGACAGTGCACGGTGATGCCGTGGCCGCCGTCGAGCGTCGCGGCGGCGACGAAGCGGGGGACATAGGATCCGGGCGTGACGTAGCCGCCCCAGATCAGCAGGAGAAGACTGAGCGCGACGACGCAAAACGGCGTGGTCAGATCGAGGGCGGTCACGGCGATCCCTCCTACGGAGAGGATTGCGCGGTTTCCCCCGATACCGCCGGCCGATCGAGCGTCGATGCGGCTGACCGAATGCTAACACACCGGCAGGTCGACGAGCGGGGAAATCGTCCGTGGCGGCGTGACCTCGTGGCGCACACGCGAGGGGGCGGGCACCGGGGGACGCGACACGTGCAAAGGGCCAGCGCCGCAGCGCCGGCCCTTGACCGTCGACAGACCTCTGCGCTCCCGATCCCGGGCGCCGCTCGTCGATCGTGAGCGTCCGGCAGGACCGCGCGCTCGCCCCGTCAGGTGCGCCCGGCGAGCGCCAGGATTTCGGACAGGTGGTGCTGCAGAACCGGCAGCGTCTCGGCCGCGAAGGCGCGGAGCGCCTGGTCGTCGCCGCTGCTGGCATAGGCCGAGAACAGCGACACCGCCTCCTCGTGCGCCTGCAGCTGGAGGTTAATGTAGGCGACGTCGAAGCTCTCGCCCGAGGCGTTCTTCAGCTGGGTCATCATCGCCTCGTGCGGCGGGTCGAGGCTCATCGGCGGGGCCTCCGTCGCGCCGCTCTGCGCCAGCACCGCCTGCAGCCGCTCGCCGGCCGCCGTGTGGTCGGCGATCATCTGCTCGGCGAACTGCTTCACCGGCGCCGCCGTGGCGTTCTGCAGGGCGAGCTCGCTCGACTCGATCTCGAACAGGTTCGACGGGACGGCGGCGGCGACGAACTGCTCGGCGCTCATCGGCGCCGCCTGCTGCGTCTGCATCTGCGTGGCGGGGGCGTCGGTCTGGGCGAGGGCGGGCGTCAGGGACAAGGCGAGGCCCGCGAAAGCGAGCCGGACGATCTGCGACATGGGTGGGGTCCTCGGGTTGGGGGAGGCGGCCGGACGGCGCGGCTCAGCCGTTGCGATGCACGAGCTTGTTGAAGCGGCTGTCGTTAGACCGCAGCAGCGCCAGCTCGTTCTCGTCGAACCACGTCAGCCAGCGGTCCCACGCGATCTCTTCGAGATTTTCGTCCTTGGCATCGAAGTCCAACCGCAGAATGCCGGGGTCGTCTCCTTTGCCGGTGCCGCGGACGCAGGCCGGCCGGGCGTTGTTCTCTGCCGCCCAACGCTTGATCTCGTCGTGATCGGTGATCGGCGTTGCCGAGTTCATCGCTGAACCTCCCGTGTTGTGCCGATCGAACCGGGAGGGGGACGAGTTGTTCCACGGCCGCCCGCTCTTTCGGACGCGGAAAGCCCGGGACCCGATGGGTGTCGGCACTCCGGCGGCGGCGCTTTGGTGTATGCAGGCGATTGCCGCGGCGGCGGTGACGCGCGTGGGAACGACGGCTGCGACCAAGCGGTGGTGCATGGCGGACGCGATGGGCACGGACGGAGCGGCCGGGACGGGCGGCGCGATGGGCGCGGCGGCGCGGCCGCGCCTCGGCGAGGCGGTGGGCGTGTGGGGGCGGATCGGGCTTCTCAGCTTCGGCGGGCCCGCCGGCCAGATCGCCTTGATGCACCGCATGCTGGTCGACGAGCGCCGCTGGATTTCCGAGCCGCGCTTTCTGCACGCCCTGAACTTCTGCATGCTGCTGCCGGGGCCGGAGGCGCAGCAGCTCGCCACCTATGTCGGCTGGCTGCTGCATGGGGTGCGCGGCGGCCTGATCGCCGGGGTGCTGTTCGTGCTGCCGGGCGCCGTGGCGATGCTGGCGCTCAGCGCCGCCTACGCGCTTTATGGCGAGACGCCGCTCGTCGCCGGGCTGTTCTTCGGCCTGAAGGCGGCGGTGCTGGCGATCGTCGTGCAGGCGGTGGTGCGCATCGGCGCGCGCGCCCTGAAGAGCGGGCCGGCGCGGCTGCTGGCGCCCGCGGCCTTCCTCGCGATCTTCGCGCTGCACGTGCCGTTTCCGGTGATCGTGCTGGCGGCGGGCGCGATCGGCTATCTCGCCACCCGCGCCGGATCGGACGCCTTCAAGGCGGCGCCGCACGGGGGCGCGGCGGCCGCCACCGATGGGCCCGTCGCCGACCCGCCGGCGCCGGGATGGCGTCGCAGTCTCGCGACGGCGGTGGCGTGGCTGGGCTTGTGGCTCGCTCCGACGCTGCTGCTGCTGGCGCTGCTCGGGCCGGAAAACGTCTTCGGCCGCATCGGCGCGTTCTTCTCGGTGATGGCCGTGGTCACCTTCGGCGGCGCCTATGCGGTGCTCGCCTATGTCGCCCAGGCGGCGGTGTCGACCTACGGCTGGCTCGGCGCCGGCGAGATGCTGGATGGCCTCGGGCTCGCCGAGACGACGCCGGGGCCGTTGATCCTGGTGCTGCAGTTCGTCGGCTTCCTCGCCGCCTTCCGCGATCCGGGTCCGCTCGCGCCGCTCGCGGCAGGTGTGCTCGGGGCGGGGCTGACGCTGTGGGTGACGTTCGTGCCGTCGTTCCTGTGGATCTTCGTCGGCGCGCCCTATGTCGAGCGGGTGCGCAACAACGCGGCGCTGTCCGGGGCGCTGGCGGCGGTGACGGCGGCGGTGGTCGGCGTCATCCTCAACCTCGCCGTCTGGTTCGGCCTGCACGTCGTCTTCCGCACCGTCGAGCGCGTCGCGGTGGGGCCGCTGACCCTGGATCTGCCGGACCCCTCCAGCCTCGATCCGGCGGCCCTCGTGCTGGCGCTCGCCGCCGGCGTGGCGATCTTCCGGTTCCGCCTCGGCGTCGTGCCGGTGCTCGCCGGCTGCGCGGTGGCCGGGCTCGCGCTGCAGACGCTGCTGTAGCAGCGCCTGCTAACTATTGATCTGAGTTAGTCATTTGACGTTCAGAGGTTCCAGACCGCCTCGTCAGAGGTTGTCGCCCCCAGTCGCGGTGGGGCCGTCGCCGCCCCCGTAGTTGGTGCCGCCCCCGGACCTGGTGTTGTTCCACGTCCAGCCGGAAATCTCCGGCATGTCGTCGCCAGTGCGGCAGATGTACTCCTTGTGCTCCAGGAGCTTGTCGCGCAGCGCCTGCTTGGCGTAGGCGGCGCGGGGCCCGAGCTTCGGCACGCGGTCGATGACGGCCCCGACCAGGCTGAAGCGGTCGAGCTCGTTCATCACGCACATGTCGAACGGGGTGGAGGTGGTGCCTTCCTCCTTGTAGCCGCGCACGTGGATGTTGTCGTGGCCGTGGCGGCGGTAGGTCAGCCGGTGGATCAGCCACGGGTAGCCGTGGAAGGCGAAGACGACCGGCTTGTCGGTGGTGAACAGCGCGTCGAAGTCGCGGTCGTTGAGGCCGTGCGGATGTTCGGACGCCGGCTGCAGCTTCATCAGGTTGACGACATTGATGACGCGTACCTTGAGCTCCGGCACGTGCTGGCGCAGCAGGTCGACGGCGGCGAGCGTCTCGAGCGTCGGCACGTCGCCGCAGCAGGCCATGACGACGTCCGGCTCGTAGCCCTTGTCGTTGCTCGCCCACTCCCAGATGCCGAGGCCGGCGGTGCAGTGCTTCACCGCCTCGTCCATGGTCAGCCACTGCGGCGCCATCTGCTTGCCGGCGACGACGACGTTGACGTAGTTGCGGCTGCGCAGGCAGTGGTCGGTGACCGACAGCAGGCAGTTCGCGTCCGGCGGCAGGTAGACGCGGACGATCTCGGCCTTCTTGTTGACGACGTGGTCGAGGAAGCCCGGGTCCTGATGGCTGAAGCCGTTGTGGTCCTGGCGCCAGACGTGGCTCGACAGCAGGTAGTTGAGCGAGCCGATCGGCCGCCGCCACGGGATCTCGTTGCACACCTTCAGCCACTTGGCGTGCTGGTTGAACATCGAGTCGACGATGTGGATGAACGCCTCGTAGCACGACAGGAAGCCGTGCCGGCCGGTGAGCAGGTATCCCTCCAGCCAGCCCTGGCACTGGTGCTCCGACAGCATCTCCATGATGCGGCCGTCCGGGGCCAGATGGTCGTCGTAGGGCTCGGTGTCGGCCACCCAGGCGCGGTTGGTGACCTCCAGCACGTCCTGCCAGCGGTTGGAGTTGTTCTCGTCCGGGCTGAACAGGCGGAAATTGCGGGCGCCCATGTTGAGCGCCATGACGTCGCGCAGCAGCTTGCCCATGACGCGGGTCGATTCCGCCACCGTGGCGCCGGGCGAGGGGACGTCGACGGCATAGTCGCGGAAATCCGGCATGCGCAGGTCGCGCAGCAGCAGGCCGCCGTTGGTGTGGGGGTTGTCGCTCATCCGGCGGAGCCCGGTGGGCGCCAGCGCGGCGAGTTCCGGCTTCAGGCGGCCGACCTCGTCGAAGAGCTCGTCCGGCCGGTAGGACTTCATCCAGCCTTCGAGGATGCGGACGTGCTCCGGGTTGCCGTGCATCTCGCCCATCGGCACCTGGTGCGAGCGCCAGTAGTCCTCGGTGCGCTTGCCGTCGATCTCGGGCGGGCAGGTCCAGCCCTTCGGCGTGCGCATGACGATCATCGGCCAGCGCGGCCGGCCGGTGAAGCCGTTCGCCCGGGCGTCGTCCTTGATGCGACGGATCTCGGCGAGGATGGTGTCGAGCGTCGCCGCCATCTGCTCGTGGACGATCGCGGGATCGTGGCCCTCGACGAAATACGGCGTGTAGCCGTAGCCGCGGAAGAGCTGGTCGAGCTCCTCGTGGCTGACGCGGGCGAGCACGGTCGGGTTGGCGATCTTGTAGCCGTTGAGGTGCAGGATCGGCAGCACGACGCCGTCGGAGACGGGGTTGAGGAACTTGTTCGAGTGCCAGCTCGTGGCCAGCGCGCCCGTCTCGGCCTCGCCGTCGCCGACGACGCAGGCAACGACCAGGTCCGGGTTGTCGAAGGCGGCGCCGTAGGCGTGGGAGAGCGCATAGCCGAGTTCGCCGCCCTCGTGCATGGAGCCCGGTGTCTCGGGCGCCACGTGGCTCGGGATGCCGCCGGGGAAGGAGAACTGCTTGAAGAGGCGCTGCATGCCCTCTTCGTCCTGCGAGATGTTCGGGTAGACCTCGCTGTAGGTGCCCTCGAGGTAGGCGTTCGCCACCAGCGCCGGCCCGCCGTGGCCGGGGCCGGTGATGTAGATCATGTCGAGGTCGTCGCGTTTGATGATGCGGTTGAGGTGCGCGTAGATGAAGTTGAGGCCGGGCGTCGTGCCCCAGTGGCCGAGCAGCCGGCGCTTGATGTGATCTTGGGTGAGCGGCTCGCGCAGCAAGGGATTGTCGAGCAGGTAGATCTGGCCGACGGACAGATAGTTCGCGGCCCGCCAGTAGGCGTCGAGAGCCGCACGCTCGGAATCAGACAGTGTCGCCGGCATATTGGTCCTCGCAGAAATTTTGGCGGACGGACGCGCCCGACGCTATGAAGATTGCATGGTAGCAGCAAGGGAAATCCGATTGCCGGATAAAAGCCGGCTAACGGAGTACTGGCGAGTTCCTCGTTTCGACGGAGCGGAAGCCCGACAACCCCTCGACCGTTCCGCGTGGAACGCTCACACGGCGTGCGTCCGAGGGCGTTGATCTAACGCAAACGCTCAAGGCGGCTGCGTCGCGCCGCGGTCGGGGTCACGCCGGCGAACAAGCGGTCTCGTCCGAACGCCCGGCCGCGTTCGGCGGTTCCGACCCCGGATGGCGCGGCATGGGCCGGAGACGATGCGGCGGAGAGGGGCGCGGCCTCACCGCATCGCGGCCATCCCGGCCGGCATTGAGGACGGCGACTCGCCGGTTTCCGCCGCCCGCAAAGATCGGGCGAAGCAGGAACATCAGCGGCAGCAGCCGGTTCTGGAATCAAAGGGGGCCGTCGCCAGCGAGGGAGAGATATGCATCCAGGCGACGCGGCGTGGCGACTGGTCTCCGCTCGCCGCTCTTTTGGTGACGGGCAAGCTGTTCTGCCTGCTCGGCCTGCTGCTCGCCTTCGCGCCGCGCGCCCTCTACGCCTCGGCCGCGTTCATCCAGTCCTGCTTCCAGACCGGCATCGGTTTCGCCGAGTCCCCCCCCCGTCGCCGACCAGCAACTGGCCGGGCTCCTGATGCTGACCGCCTGTCCGCTCGTCTACGTCACGGCGGCGATCGCCATCGCCAGCCGGATGCTGCGCCGTCTCGCCGGCGAGGGGTGGACGCTGTCGCCGCGGGCGCCCGACTGATGGACTGGCCGGACCTGCCGCGCCCGCGCGCGCTGCTGTTCAGTGCCGCGTTCATCCTCGCCGGCGTCGCGGTGGTCGGTGCCGGCGTGGTGCTGTCGGGGGCCTACAACGTCGCGGCCTCGGCCAAGCACTTCTACATCACCGACCGGCTGATCAAGCTCGTCCTGTGGCGGTCGATCGATACCCACAGCGCCGGCATCGACGTGCCGTCCCTGCAGGATCCCGGCTTCGCCCGCCTCGGCGGCCAGCATTTCGTCACCGGCTGCGAGCCCTGTCATGGCGCGCCGGGCGTGCCCCAGAGCCCGATCGCCGCCGGCATGTATCCGGCCGCGCCGTCCCTCGGGGAGATCACCGGGGGATGGAGCGATGCGGAGCTGTTCTGGATCGTCCGGCATGGCCTGAAGTTCACCGGCATGCCGCAGTGGGCGGGCAGTGGCCGCACCGAGGAGGTGTGGCCGGTGGTGGCGTTCCTGCGCACCCTGCCGTCGATGTCGCCTCAGGAATATGCGGCGCTCTCGGCGGCGACTGACGATGGCCACAGCTTCGCGCTGGCGCCCGCGGTGGACGGCCTCGCCGCCTGCGCCCGCTGCCACGGCGACGCCGACAGCCCGCCGATTTCCGACCTCGTGCCGCCGCTGCAGGGCCAGAGCGCCGCCTACCTCGAGCGGGCGCTCGAGGACTTCGCCTCGAACCGCCGCCAGAGCGGCATCATGGAGCCACTCGCCGTGGCGCTGTCGCCGGAAAGGCGGGCGGAGCTTGCGACGGCCTATGCCGCGATGGCGATGCCGCCGGCCCGGCCGCGGAACGCGGGCGAGGCGGTCGACGCGGGCGAGATGAACCCCAAGGCCGAAGGGGCCGTCACCGCCGACGCCCTCGCGGTGGGCCGGCGCATCGCCGAGCACGGCCTCCAGGACAAGAACGTCGCCGCCTGCCTCGGCTGCCATTCCGGCGATCGGTCGCCGCAGTTTCCGAGGCTCGACGCGCTGTCGGCCGACTACATCGCCTTGCAGGTGCGCCTGTTCCGCGACGGCGTGCGCGGCGACACGCCCTACGGCGCGATCATGCACAAGGTGGTGCAGCGGCTGTCAGACGCGCAGATCGAGGCCGTCGCCGGCTACATCGCCTCGCGCGATACGACAGTGGCCGCAGCCGCGGAGGCGGTGCGATGAGCCGCGCCGGCCGGATCGTTCGGACTGCAGCGGCCGCCGCGGCGCTCGCCGGGGCGGCGGGGTGCGACGGCATCCAGTCGGCGCTCAACCCGCAGGGGATCGCAGCGAGCGAGGTCTCGACGCTGTTCTGGACGGTGACGGGCGTCGCCGTCTTCGTGACGCTGCTCGTCACCGTGTTGCTGAGCCTCGCCATCTACGGCCCGGCGCGGCTGCGCCGCCTGATCGCCGCCCACGAGGTGATCCTCGTCGGCGGCATCGCCTTCCCCGTGGTGGTGCTGAGCCTGCTGCTCGTCTACGGGCTCGTCGTCATGCAGGCGGGTGCGGCCCGCTCGAGCGCCGCCGACGGCGACGTCGTCAACATCACCGGCAAGCAATGGTGGTGGCGCGTCGCCTACACGCTGCCGGACGGGCGGCAGCTGCTGAGCGCCAACGAGCTGCGCCTGCCGGTCGGCGAGGCGGTGGAACTCCGGCTGGAGACGGAGGACGTCATCCACAGCTTCTGGGCGCCGCGGCTCGGCGGCAAGCTCGACATGATCCCCGGCCGCACCAACGTCCCGACGGTCGAGGCGACGACACCGGGCATCAGCCGCGCCCAGTGCGCGGAGTACTGCGGCGGCGCCCACGCGCTGATGTCGATGTACGTCATCGTCATGGAGAAGCCCGCCTACCAGGCGTGGCTGGCGGCGGAGGCGCGGCCGGCCGGGGAACCGGCGGACGCGGTGGCGGAGCGGGGCCGGCAGGTCTTCGCCGAGACCGGCTG
>Ga0209902_100297_pt1 | contig 67982 bp, 46 predicted proteins | sample FECB27metaG_FD_188304 | JGI IMG/M metagenome (GOLD analysis project Ga0209902, IMG submission 188304) | Cyanobacterial communities from the Joint Genome Institute, California, USA - FECB-27 (SPAdes) (version 2) | ecosystem: Environmental > Aquatic > Thermal springs > Hot (42-90C) > Microbial mats...
CCCCCGCGCCGCTGGCGGGCGAGGAGGTTCGCGTGCTCGGGCAGGCCGGCTTGTTCTACGTGCCCGAGGGCGAGGGCTATCTGGGCCTGCTGCTCGAGGCCGGCGAATGGGTCGCGCTGCCGGTGGGGCGCGCCCGGGTGTTCTTCGACGACGGCGAGGGCGCGGACGATGCGCTGCCGCATGCGGCGCTGCCGGGCTTCGAGGCCTTTGTCGAAGAGGTGCTGTCGCTGACGGGGAACGACGCCGACGAGGGCTGAGGCCCGCCGCCGTTCCTCCGGGCGGCGTTTCCCTTTCTTCTTTCTAGGCCGCCAGGCGCTGCGCCGTCCGTCCTTCGGGCCGCGCCAGTCCGAGGTGATGGCGCAGGGTGCGCCCCTCGTACTCGGTGCGGAACAGCCCGCGCTTCTGCAGGATCGGCACCACCCCGTCGACGAAATGCTCGAGCCCGTGCGGCAGCGCATCGGGCATGAGGTTGAAGCCGTCGGCCGCGCCGCCCTTGAACCAGTGCTCGATGTCGTCGGCGATCTGCTCGGGCGTGCCCACGATCACGCGGTGGCCGCCGCCGCCCGCGAGTTCGCGGATCAGCTGGCGCACCGTGTAGCCGTGGGTGCGGCCCGCCGCCACCACCGCATTGAAGAAGGTGTGGTTGCCGTTGCCATTGCCGGGCAGCGGCAGGTTGTCGGGCAGGCGCTCGTCGAGCTTGAGGCGATCGGGCGTGATGCCCAGCGTGCCGGCGATGCGGGTGAGGCTGTAGTCCCACGGGATCAGGTCGACCAGTTCGTCGCGGCGGCGCAGCGCCTCGGCCTCGGTGCCGCCGACGATGGTGGTGAGGCCCGCGAGCACCTTCACCGCGTCGGGGCCGCGGCCCAGTTCGGCCGCACGGGTCTTGAGGGCGCGCGCATAGGCCAGCGATTCCTCGAAGGACTGCGAGGCCGAGAACACGGCCTCGGCATGGCGTGAGGCGAGCTCGCGCCCGTCGGCCGAGGCGCCGGCCTGCACCAGCACCGGATGGCCCTGCGGCGCACGCGGCAGGTTCAGCGGGCCCTGCACCGCGAAGTGCTCGCCGCGGTGCGCGATGGCGTGCACCTTGGCGGCGTCGACGAAGCTGCCCGAGGCCTTGTCGCCGACGAAGGCGCCGTCTTCCCAGCTGTCCCACAGCGCCTTCACGATGTCGGCGAACTCCGAGGCGCGCGCGTAGCGCTTCGCATGGTCGGGCGTGGCCTCGAGGCCGAAGTTGCGCGCCGAGGGCAGGTCGGCCGTGGTCACCATGTTCCAGCCCGCACGGCCATTGCTCACGTGGTCGAGCGTGGAGAAGCGGCGCGCGATGTTGTAGGGCTCGTTGTAGCTGGTCGAGGCGGTGGCGATCAGCCCGATGTGGGTGGTGGCCGCGGCCACGCAGGCCAGCAGGATGGTGGGCTCGAGCGCGGTGATCGGGCGGAAGTGGATCTGGTCGACGATGGCCGCGTTGTCGGCCAGGAAGATCGCGTCGAGCTTGCCCGCTTCCGCGATCCGCGCGGTGCGGATGTAGTGCTGGATGTCGGCGAAGGCCCAGGGGTCGGCCTCGGGCAGGCGCCAGGCCGAGGGCACGAAGCCCGAGTGCAGGATGTTGACGTTCAGATGCAGCCGCCGGGGAGGCGCGCTGCGGGTGGCGGAGCCGCTCATCGGTCGGTCACTTCGAGAAGTAGTCGGGCAGCCGGTAGCCGGCCCACACGGGATTGGCGAGGAAGACGCGCTGGAACTCGGCCGACTGGTAGGCGGCGACGATGTCCTTCGCGAACTTCGCGTTCTCGTTGCCGCGCTTGACCGCCACCACGTTGACGTAGGGCAGGGTCATGTCCTCGAGCTTGAGCGCCTCGGTGAGCTTGAGGCCCGAGGCGACGGCGAAGTTGCCCTGCACGGCGGCCAGGTCGGCATCGGCCAGCGAGCGCGGTGCCTGGGCGGCATCGAGCGGCACCAGCTTCAGGCGCTTGGGATTGCTCGCGATGTCGCGCTCGGACACGCTCAGCGGATTCACGCCGGCCTTGAGCTGCACCCAGCCGATGGCCGCGAGGATGTTGAGCGCGCGCGCCGCGTTCACCGGGTCGGCCGGCAGCGTGACGGTGGCGCCGTCGGGCACGCTGGCCAGCGACTTGTGGCGCTGCGAATAGAGGCCCATCGGCGGCGTCGGCACGTGGACGATCGGCACCAGGTCGAAGTTCTGCTGCTGGTTGGTGGCGTTGAGGTAGAGCGTGTGCTGGAAGATGTTGGCGTCGATCTGGCCGCGCTCGACCGCGTCGTTGGGCTGCACGCCCTGGCTGAACTCGACGTACTTGACGGTGTAGCCGAGCTTGGCGAGCTGGGGCTCGATGCCCTTGGTGAAGGCGTCGCGGTACGGGCCCGGCATGAAGCCGACGCGCAGGTCGGCGGCCTGGGCCGCGCTGGCGAGGCCCAGTGCGAGGGCGAGGCCGCCGGCCAGGGCCAGGCGGCGGGAAAGGGCGAGAGGGCGCATGAGGGAGGGGCTCCAGAACTGAACCGGGCACTCTAGGAGCCGCTGCCGCGCGCGCGAACGAATATTCGTAAGCTTGCATATGCGGGCAACGGCCATAGGATGAGTGGCATGAGCCAACACATCGGAATCGTGGGCTGCTCCGCCGAAGGCGCGGCCCTTTGCTACAAGACCATCTGCGTGGAGGGCGCCGCGCTGCTCGGCCCCCACGCGCACCCCGAGGTGTCGATGCACACGCCCTCGCTCGCGGACTACGTGCGCTGCCTCGATGCAGGCGACGTGGCCGGCGTGGGCGAGCTGATGCTCGCTTCGGCGCGCAAGCTGCAGGCCGCGGGTGCCGACTTCCTGATCTGCCCCGACAACACGATCCACCAGGCCTTCGACTATGTTGCGCCGCGTTCGCCGCTGCCCTGGCTGCACATCGCCGAGGTGGCGGCCGACGAGGCCGTGCGGCGCGGCTTCCGGCGCATCGGCATCACGGGCACGCGCTGGCTGGTCGACAGCGAGGTCTATCCGTCCAGGTTCGCGGCGCGCGGCCTCGAGTACCGCCGGCCGAACGCGCAGGAGCGCTACGAGACCGGGCGCGTGATCATGGACGAGCTGGTCAACGGCATCTTCAGCCCCGAGGGCGTGGCGAGCTTCCAGCGCGTGATCGAGCGCATGAAGGTAGAGGAGGGCTGCGACGCGGTGGTGCTGGGCTGCACCGAGATCCCGCTGATCATCAGCGATGCGAACTCGGCGCTGCCGACGCTCGATTCGACGCGGCTGCTGGCGCGCGCGGCGTTGCGGCGGGCGGTGCAGCTGGCCTGACTAGGCGAGGAAATCCTCGATCAGCTTCGCCACCCGCTGCGGCTGGTCGTGGTGCAGCATGTGGCCGGCATCGGCCAGCTGCTCGATGCGCACCGAGGGCACCGAGGCCAGGCGCTGGTGGAATTCCTCGAGCGTGTAGCGGTTCTTCCACCAGCCCTGGAGGCTGTCGTCGGCGGCCTCGATCATCAGCGTGGGCGCGGCAATGCGCGCATAGAGCGCGCGCACCTCGTCGACGCGGAAGATGTTGGCGTTGATGACCTTGTGCGCGGCCTCGCCGAGGATCTGCCAGCGCGCGCTGCCATCGGGCTGCGCGCGGCTGGCCGACCAGTGGCTCGCGAGCCAGTCGGCCTTGTCCTGCGACAGCCGCGGGTTGGTCTTCATGAGCCGGCGCGCCACGCCGTCGACAGCCGAGTAGCCCGCGAGTTCGAGTTCGCCGCGGTGCAGCCGCTTGAGCTCGTCGATCCACTGGCCGTAGCGCGCGGGCGCTTCCTCGGGCTGGCGCGCGGGCATGCCGAAGCCTTCGAGGTTGACCAGCCGGCGGATGCGCTCGGGCCGCACGCCCGCGTAGTGCATGACGACGTTGCCGCCCATGCTGTGGCCCACGAGGTCGACCGGGCGCGCGGCCTCGCCTTCGCCCGCGTAGTGGTCGAGCAGCCATTCGAGGTCGGCCAGGTAGTCGGGCAGCCAGTAGTTGTCGACCCCGCCGCCGTCGGTGAGGCCGAAGCCGCGCCAGTCGGGCGCGACGATGAAGCGCTCCTCGGCCAGCGCGTCGACCACGAACTGCCAGGAGGCGGCCACGTCCATCCAGCCGTGCACCAGCACCAGCGGCGGCCGCTCGGCCGAGGGCTGGCCCCAGAGGCGCACGTGGTAGCGGAGGTTGCGCACGGGCACGAATTCGCTGCGCGAGGGACGGAGGGCGTGGTACATGGCTCCGATGATAAGGAGCCGGGTCGAAGCGCACAGTCCGCCAGACGACAGTGGCGTGACGGCCGCGCCGCTCGGGTTTGGCGCCACCGCCAGCGCGCCGCGGAGCCCGGCGGTACATTTCCGCGCATGCAAAAAATCAGACTCGGTCAGAGCGACCTTCACGTCACGCCCATCTGCCTCGGCACCATGACCTTCGGCGAACAGGTCGACGAGCCCACGGCCCATGCCATCCTGGCGCGCTCGCTCGAGCGCGGCGTCGACTTCATCGACACGGCCGAGATGTACTCGGTGCCCACGCGCCAGGAGACCTACGGCGCGACCGAGACCATCATCGGCAACTGGTTCGCGGCCAACCCCGGCGCGCGCCGGAAGCTGACGCTGGCGAGCAAGGTCGCGGGCCCGCTGCGCAACACGCCCTGGGTGCGCGAAGGCGTGGGCATGACGGGCGCGGACATCGTGGCCTCGTGCGAGGCGAGCCTCAAGCGGCTGCAGACGGACGTGATCGACCTCTACCAGATCCACTGGCCCGAGCGCCACGTGCCGGCCTTCGGCAACATCTACTACGACCCGGCCAAGGAGGTCTCGCAGACCCCGATCCGCGAACAGCTCGAGGCGCTGGCCGGGCTGGTGAAGGCCGGGAAGATCCGCGCCATCGGCCTGTCGAACGAGACGCCCTACGGCGTGCACGAGTTCGTGCGCCTGGCCGAGGAGCACGGCCTGCCGCGCGTGGCGACGGTGCAGAACGTCTACAACCTCGCGAGCCGCGGCGCCGAGAACGGCCTCGACGAAACCATGCACCGGCTCGGCGTGTCGCTGCTGGCCTATTCGCCGCTGGCCTATGGCCTGCTGACCGGCAAGTACGACCAGAGCGGCATCACCGGCCCGGACGCGCCGCAGGAAGCGCGCATCACGCGCTACGAATCGGTGCGCAAGCTGCGCTGGGGCCGGCCCGACGCGCTCAAGGCCGCGCGCCGCTACAACCAGCTCGCGCGCGACAACGGCCTGACGCCGGTGAAGCTCGCGCTGGCCTTCTGCTACACCAAGTGGCAGGTGGCGAGCACCATCATCGGCGTGCGCACGGTCGAGCAGCTCGACGAGGACATCGATGCCTGGGGCACGACGCTGTCGCCCGAGCTGCTGGCGCAGATCGACGCGATCCGCTGGGAGATCCGCGACCCTGCGGCCTGATCTTCTCGTTCAGCGCGCGCATTCGCCGCGCGCGGCCGCCAGCGCGAGCGCGGGCAGGCTCAGCAGGCCCATGTCGCCGCCCTTGAACTGGCCCTTCATGCAGTCGCCGTGCGCGGCGCCCGACAGGCCCGCGCTCAGGCGGCTGTCGAGCGCGGCGCGCGTGCCGGCCGGGTTCAGTGCCTGGTTGGCGCGGTCGGCGAACGAGGGCGCGCGATCGCTGTCGCGCAGGGCGCGGCGGGTGGCTTCGGAATTCAGGATCAGCGGGGCGGGCGGTGCTGCCGCTGCGGCGGGCGCTTCGGCCGGGACGGCGATGGCATCGCGCGGTGCCGGCTCGGGCCTTGTCGCGCTGCGTGGGGGCGTGGCCCGCACGCGTGCCGCTGCCGGGGTCGCTGCCCTGGGCTCGGTCCGCACCGGCGCTGCGCGCGGCTTCGGCACATCGACCCATGCGATCTCGACGACCCGCTGCACCGGAAAGACCGGCCGCGCGCGCGGCCGCGTCGCCACGAGCAGCAGCCACAGCACCGCCACATGCGCGGCGACCACGGCCAGCACGAGCGCCGGCAGGAACAGCCGCCGCATCAGTCGCCCGCGTCGCTCCGCCATTCGAGCAGGTCGCCCGGCTGGCACTGCAGCGCCTCGCAGATGCGCTCCAGCGTGTCGAAGCGCACGCCGCGCACCTTGCCGCTCTTGAGCAGCGAGAGGTTCTGCTCGGTGATGCCCACGTGCTCGGCCAGTTCGCGCGAGCGCATCTTGCGCCGCGCCAGCATCACGTCGAGGTTGACGACGATGGGCATCGTTCAGACGAAGCCCGCGTTGTCGTCGGCCAGGCGCCGCGCCTCGACCATGACGCGCGCGATCGCCACCAGCACCGCGCCGAACAGGATGTGCAGGCCATCGAACCACGAGAAGCTCAGCGCCAGGAAGCGCTGGCCCGGCGGATTGCCCAGGCTCTGCGCCACGGTCATGAGACCGCGCGCGAGCGGCAGCAGCAGCGACAGCAGCAGCACGGCCCAGGCGAAGCGCATCAGCGCGTCTTGCGCGGCGGCGCCGAACACGCGGCCATGGCGGTACTCGCCGAACAGCCGCCAGATCTGCCGCAGCGCATACAGGCCGCCGCCCACGGGCAGCAGGTTGACCAGCGCGGTGCGCCAGCGCGCGGCTTCGTCGGGCGGCGGGCCGGGCAGGCCGAGGAAGCTCGCGGCGCCGAGGAAGCCGGTCCATTCCCAGCGGTGGGCCAGCAGCAGGAGCAGCGGCTGCACGACGAGCAGCGCCGCGCCCGCGAGGGCCAGCGCCTGGACGACGCGGGCATGCCGCGCGAGATGAAGCGAGGGCGAGGCTGGCGTATGCTGCATGGCGCACCCATGTTGGTTGTAAATCGATAAAAGTTTATTGTAAGACAATAAGTTTTTTGCTGAAGCGCTCCTGAAGGGGAGCTGTCCTTACCGTTTGCCATGGCCAAGAAGAACGCCCACGTCTCCGAGACGCCCGCCACCCAGCTCTTGCGCGCCCACCAGGTCGCGTTCACCGAGCACCCTTACGAATACATGGAGCACGGCGGCGCCCAGCGCGGCGCCGAAATGCTGGGGCTCGATCCGTTCATGGTGATCAAGACGCTGGTGATGCAGGACCAGGACGCCAAGCCGCTGGTGGTGCTGATGCATGGCAACCGCACCGTGTCGACCAAGAACCTCGCGCGGCAGATCGGCGCCAAGTCGGTCGAGCCCTGCAAGCCCGAGGTGGCACAGCGCCACAGCGGCTACATGGTGGGCGGCACCTCGCCCTTCGGTACCAAGCGCGAGATGCCGGTGTACGTGGAGGCGACGGTGCTCGCGCTGCCGCGCATCGTGCTCAACGGCGGGCGGCGCGGCTACCTGATCGGCATCGACCCGCAGGTGTGCGTGCAGCTGCTGGGCGCGACGCCGGTGGAGTGCGCGCTGGCAGAATAGCCGGCTCCTGCGATTCGATCGCCGGCGCTGCGCGTCCCGCCCGGGGCGCATCGGCGCGGCGATGCGTCCCCCGAAGAACAACACCGATCCGCGGAGACCCGCCTTGACCTTTCACCTGCCTACCCTGATCGCCATCGTGGCGTCGTACCTGCTCGGCTCGCTGTCCTTCGCCGTCATCGTGAGCAGGGCGCTCGGCATGGCCGACCCGCGCAGCTACGGCAGCAAGAACCCCGGCGCGACCAACGTGCTGCGCTCGGGCAACAAGGGCGCGGCGCTGGCCACGCTGCTGCTCGACGCGGTCAAGGGCTGGGTGCCGGTGTTCGTGATCCGCCACTGGGGCGCGCAATGGGGCCTGGACGACGGCGTGGCCGCGGTGGCCGGCGTGGCCGCCTTCCTCGGTCACCTGTACCCGGTGTTCTTCGGCTTCCAGGGCGGCAAGGGCGTGGCGACGGCGGCCGGCGTGCTGGTCGGCATCGCGCCCTGGCTCGGGCTCGCGACCGGCGCCACCTGGCTGATCATCGCGGTGTTCTTCCGCTACTCGTCGCTCTCCTCGCTGGTCGCCGCCTTCTTCGCGCCGGCCTACTACCTGATCGGCGGCGGCATCGCGTGGCCGCTGAGCCGCACGGCGCTGGTCGCCATCATCGTCATGAGCCTGCTGCTGATCTGGCGGCATCGCGAGAACATCCGCCGGCTCGCCGCCGGCACCGAGTCCAAACTGGGCTCCAAAAAGAAAAAGGACTGAAGGATCACCATGGGCACCATCACCCGCTTCCACGTCGGACCGCGTCTTTCCGAGACCGCGGTGCACAACGGCACCATCTACCTCGCGGGCCAGGTGCCCGACGACACCACGCAGGACATCCGCGGCCAGACCCAGCAGGTGCTGGCGATGGTCGACCGGCTGCTGGCCGAGGCCGGCAGCGACAAGTCGCGCATCCTCATGACGCAGATCTTCCTGGCCGACATCGCCGACATCACGGCGATGAACGAGGTCTGGGATGCCTGGATCCCGGCCGGCAACACGCCGCCGCGCGCGACGGTGCAGGCCAAGATGGCCAACGCCGGCTACAAGATCGAGATCGTGGTGACCGCAGCGCAGGCCTGATCGGGCCGCGCTTTCGCTTTCAATAGCGCTTCTCGAGCACCATCTGGTCGGCGTCGCGCCGCATCGAGAAGCGGTTGATGAAGCTGTTGCCCAGCAGCACGAAGGGCATGGACTGCGGCGAGACGATGGCCTCGAGGTCGTAGACCTCGACGTCGCCCACGCGCACCGAGCGCAGCCGCAGCAGATAGCCGGGCGCCACGCCGTTGGCGGTGTTGACCTGCACCGGCCGGCCCTTGCTGTAGTCGAGGCCGATGCGCTGCGCGTCGGCCACCGACATCGCGACCGTGGTCGCGCCGGTGTCGAGCATGAAGGTGACCGGGCGATCGTTGATCAGGCCCTGGGTCATGAAATGGCCGCGGCTGTCGGCCGGCAGCACGATGCGGTTGCCGCTGCCGCCCGAGGGGCCGCCGCCGCCGATGCTCACGGGCGAGTCCATGCGCAGCGTGACGCGCTTGCCCTCGGACTCGACCACCGCCTGCTCGGACTGCAGCGAGACCAGCTTCACGCCCTGGAAGGTTTCGCCGACTGCCACCGTCTTGGGCGCGCTGCCGTTGACGATCAGGATCGCGCGGCTGCCGATGGTGCCGGTCAGCATGACCGAGTCGGCCGCCTGGGCCGACGGCGCCGCCACCGCGGCCAGAACGAACGCGGCGACGGCGAATGCCTTCATGGACCGGGGCTCAGTCGCGGAAGTTGTTGAAGGACAGCGGGGTATCCGGCACGTCCTTCTTGATCAGCGCCATGGCGGCCTGCAGGTCGTCGCGCTTGGCGCCGGTGACGCGCACCGCGTCGCCCTGGATCGCGGCCTGCACCTTGATCTTGCTGTCCTTGATCAGGCGCTGGATCTTCTTGGCGATGTCGCCCTCGATGCCGTTCTTGATCTTGATGACCTGCTTGACCTTGTCGCCGCCGATCTTCTGCACGTCGCCCTTGTCGAGGAAACGCACGTCGACGCTGCGCTTGGTGAGCTTACTGCGCAGGATGTCCTCGACCTGCACGAGCTGGAACTCGGCATCGCCGGTCATGGTGATTTCCTTGTCCTTGAGCTCGACGGCAGCCGCGGTGCCCTTGAAGTCGAAACGGGTGGCGATTTCCTTGGCGGTGTTCTCGACGGCGTTCTTGACCTCGGGCAGATTGGGTTCGCAGACGGTGTCGAAAGACGGCATGGGCTCTCCTCAGATGTCACGGTAGCTGGATGCGACAATTCTCCCATGATCGTGGAGCACAACGTCCCGCTGCAGCCGTACAACAGCTTCGGCATCGTCGCGCGCGCGCAGCACCTGGTGCGCATCGCGAGCGAGGCCGACCTGGCCGCGCTGCATGCCGACACCGAATGGCGCGATGCGCCGCGTTTCGTGCTGGGCGGCGGCAGCAATATCGTGTTGACCGGCGACGTGAAGCCGCTGGTCTTGAAGGTGGAGATCCAGGGCCGCCGGCTGGTCGAGGAGACGCCGCGCGCCTGGATCGTGGAGGCCGGCGCCGGCGAGGTCTGGCACGACACCGTGCAGTGGACGCTGGCGCAGGGCTATCCGGGGCTCGAGAACCTCGCGATGATCCCGGGCACGGTGGGCGGCTCGCCGGTGCAGAACATCGGCGCCTATGGCGTCGAGCTGCAGGACCGCTTCGACTCGCTCGATGCCTTCGATCTGGAAACCGGCCGCAGCTTCACGCTCGATGCGGCGCAATGCGCCTTCGGCTATCGCGATTCGGTGTTCAAGCACCTGCGCGGCGCGGGCGGCGCCAACGATTTCGGCCTGGCGGGCCGCGCGCTGATCACGCGCGTGCGCTTCCGGCTGCCCAAGCCCTGGAAGGCGGTGGCGGGCTACCTCGACCTGGAACGCAGGATGGAGGAAACCGGCAACTTCACGCCCGATGCGAACGACATCTTCGACTGGATCTGCGCCATCCGCCGCGCCAAGCTGCCCGACTGGCGGGTGCTGGGCAACGCGGGCAGCTTCTTCAAGAACCCGACGGTCACGCCCGAGCAGTGCGCCGACGTCATCGCGCGCGAGCCGAAGATCGTGCACTACCCGATGGACGACGGCAGCATCAAGCTCGCGGCCGGCTGGCTGATCGACGCCTGCGGCTGGAAGGGCAAGTCGGTGGGCAATGCCGGCGTCTACGAGAAGCAGGCGCTGGTGCTGGTCAACCGCGGCGGCAACGAGAACCCGGTGACCGGCGGCGAGGTGATGACGCTGGCCAAGGCGATCCAGACCAGCGTGTACGAGCGCTTCGGCATCCGGCTGGAGCCGGAGCCGGTGGTGGTCTGACCCGGCGCCGCCTGGCCGCATGGATCTCGACTTCCTGCACCTGAACTACCGCCGGCGCATTTCCGCGCTGGTGTGGCTGCGGCGGCTCGTGATCGTGGCGGCGATCGCCGCGCTGGTGTTCTCGCGCGGGCGCTGGTGGAGCGTGGCGCTGGGATTCATCTGCACCGGCCTGCTGGTGGCGGTGATGGGCTGGTTCGAGACCAGCCTGCGCCGCCAGTTCATCCGCGAGGCGCGGCTGCCGCCCTTCCTGGTCCACAAGCTGATCGCGGCCCATCCGCAACTGAGCCGGCGCGACGCCGAGCTGGTGCTGCGCGGCCTGCGGCAGTTCTTCATGGCGCACCTGCGCAGCGGGCGCAAGTTCGTCGGCATGCCCTCGAAGGTGGCCGACACCGCCTGGCACGAATTTATCCTCCATACCCAGGGCTACCAGCACTGGTGCCAGGCGGCCTTCGGCGGCCTGCTGCACCACACGCCGGCCGAGGTGCTGGGGCGCGACCCCAAGCGCAACGACGGACTGCGCCGCAGCTGGTACTGGGCCTGCAAGGAAGAGAGCATCGATCCGCGCAAGCCGGCGCGGCTGCCGCTGCTGTTCGCGCTCGACGTCAAGTTCGGCATCGAGGGTGGCTTCAACTACGTGCCCGACTGCCGCGACATCGATCGGCAGGCCGGCTCCGATGCTCACTGCGGCACGAGCTTCGGCGAAGGCGGCTCGTCGAGCGGTGGCTGTGGCGGCGATGCGGGCGGCTTCGGCGGCAGCGAATCGAGCGGCGGCGATGGCGGCGGCGGGGATTCGGGCGGTGGCGATGGCGGCGGCTGCGGTGGGGGTTGCGGGGGCGGAGGCGGTGGGGACTGAGCGCCCCGTAACGGTGGCACCAAAGAAAAAAAGCAGGCGCGAGGCCTGCTTTTTCGTTGGGGCTTGGAAAGGCTTACTCGCCCTTGCCGCTGTCGTCGTTCGTGAGCTTCGGCAGCGCCGCGCCCTGGCTCGAGGCCAGCAGGCCGGTCTTGGTGTAGATGCCGAGCTTCTCGCGCGTGTCGACGATGTCGAGGTTGCGCATCGTCAGCTGGCCGATGCGGTCCAGCGGCGTGAACGCGCCCTCGACCTTTTCCATGCTCAGGCGCTCGGGCTTGTAGGTGAGGTTCGGCGACTCGGTGTTGAGGATCGAGTAGTCGTTGCCGCGGCGCAATTCGACCGTGACCTCGCCGGTGATCGCGCGTGCCACCCAGCGCTGGGCGGTTTCGCGCAGCATGATGGCCTGCGGGTCGAACCAGCGGCCCTGGTAGAGCAGGCGGCCCAGGCGGCGGCCGTGGTCGCGGTACTGCTCGATGGTGTCCTCGTTGTGGATGCCGGTCACCAGGCGCTCGTAGGCGATGAACAGCAGCGCGAGGCCGGGGGCCTCGTAGATGCCGCGGCTCTTGGCCTCGATGATGCGGTTCTCGATCTGGTCGCTCATGCCCAGGCCGTGGCGACCGCCGATGCGGTTGGCCTCGAGGATCAGCTCGACCAGGTTGGGGTAGCTCACGCCGTTGAGCGCGACCGGCACGCCTTCCTCGAAGCGCACCGAGACGGTTTCGCGCTTGACCTCGACCTCGTCCTTCCAGAAGGCCACGCCCATGATCGGCTGCACGATCTGGATGCCGCTGTTCAGGTGCTCGAGGTCCTTGGCTTCGTGCGTGGCGCCGAGCATGTTGGAGTCGGTCGAGTAGGCCTTCTCGGCCGACATCTTGTAGGCGAAGCCGGCCTGCTGCATGAAGGCCGACATTTCGGCGCGGCCGCCGAGCTCGTCGATGAAGACCTGGTCGAGCCAGGGCTTGTAGATCTTCAGGCTCGGGTTGGTCAGCAGGCCGTAGCGGTAGAAGCGCTCGATGTCGTTGCCCTTGTAGGTGCTGCCGTCGCCCCAGATGTGGACGTCGTCTTCCTTCATGGCCGACACCAGCATCGTGCCGGTGACCGCGCGGCCCAGCGGCGTGGTGTTGAAGTAGGTGACGCCGGCCGTCGTGACGTGGAAGGCGCCGGCCTGCAGCGCGGCCAGGCCTTCGTTGGCGAGCTGCGCGCGGCAGTCGATCAGGCGGGCGTTCTCGGCGCCGTAGAGCATCGCCTTGCGCGGGATCTCGTCGTAGTCGGGCTCGTCGGGCTGGCCGAGGTCGGCGGTGTAGGCGTAGGGGATCGCGCCCTTGTTGCGCATCCAGTGCAGCGCCGCGCTGGTATCGAGGCCGCCCGAGAAGGCGATGCCGACCTTCTGGCCGGCGGGAACGTTTTGGAGGATGGTCGACATGCTGGTGCTCCGTGCGGTTCAGCCGAAGTGGCAGATGTAGCTGTAGGGCTCGCCGCTCACGCGGATCTGGAAGCTGGAGTTGCCCGGAACGTCGAACTTCTGGCCGGGGCCGGAGGCGATCCACTCGGTGGTGCCCGCGAGCTGGTATTCGCAGCTGCCGGCGGTGCCTTCCATGATCTCGGGAGCGCCGGTGTTGAAGGTCAGGGTGGACGGCAGGATCACGCCGACCGATTTCTTCGTGCCGTCGGCCAGCGTGAGGCTGTGGCTCACGCACTTGCCGTCGAAGTAGACATTGGCCTTGGTGGCCACAGCGGCGCTGTTCAGGGTGTCGGTAATCGTCATGGAATGGCGCCGGCGCCGGGGGCGTTCGGCTGGTCGAGGACGGCACCGCGCAGGCGGCGCACCCCTCAGGGGTTGGAGAAGTCCTCGATTTTAGGGGCTTGGCCGGCGGCGCCCGGCCGGCCAAGCCTCAACGGTGCCAGCCGTGGTAGCCGCCGCCGCGCCAGCCGCCGTAGCCGCCGCGGTAACCGCCGTAGCCCCGGTAGCCGCCGCCCCAGCCGCGCGAGTAGCCGAGGTTCAGCGAGATGCCGACCGGCGGGTAGACGTAGGGCTGCGGATAGGCATAGGCCGGCTGCACGTAGACCGGTGCCGGATAGACCGCGGCCGGGTAGGCGGGCTGGGCATAGACCGGCGCCGGCTGCGCGCCCGACACCACCACGCCCGGCTCGGGCACGACGTCGTCCCAGGGCGAGCCCGTGGCGTACTGCTGGCCTTGCTGCTGCTGCGGCGGTTGCTGCGCATAGCCGCGGTTGTCGGTTTCGACCGGGTAGGGCGTGAGCTGGTTCTGCGGCGTCACCGGCGCGGTGGTCACGCCATAGGCGTTGGCCTCGACGGGGATGGTGGCGCCCGGCTGGTAGTCGGTGCGCGTGGTGTAGCGGCGGCCGTTGTACTCGTAGGTGACGTTGTAGCTGGTGCCGGCGCCGTCGCGCACCGGCGTGGCCGAGAGCACGCGCGCCTGCACGGTCTGGCCCGACTGGGCATGGACCAGGCCCGCACTGGCGGCGAGGACGCCGGCCAGCGAGAGGCCGAGGACGGTACGGATGGTCTGGGTATTCATGTTGGAGACTCCTGCGGATCGGGCGCGGTGCGCTGGGAGGGAGCCCGGCGGCGCCCGGTCCCGGTTCGACGCCGGCCCGCCAGGCGGGTTCCGGCATTTACACGGCGTTCACAGCACGGTTTTCACAGTCGCTTACAGCGTTTTGGCCCATTGTTCGGCGTCGAAACCGGCCGTGATGTCGGCCTGGCGCGCCTTTTGGTGCCAGTCCACCACCGGCCGCTTGATCAGGCTGGGATTGGCCAGCAGCACGGCGCGCGCCGAGGCGGCGTCGACCACCGATTCGCGCGTGGCGTCGTCGAGCTTGCGCCAGGTGGTGCCGCGTCGGTTGACCAGCGTTTCCCAGCCCAGCGCGGCCAGCCAGCGGTCGAGCTCGGCCTCGGGCACGCCCTGTTTCTTGAAATCGTGGAAGCCGTAGGCGATGTCGTGGTCATCGAGCCAGGCGCGGGCGCGCTTGACGGTGTCGCAGTTCGGAATGCCGTACAGAGTGGTCGAAGGGGTTGTCATGGCGCCGATGATGCGCGAGCGGCGGGTGGGCGACAATCCCGGCCTCCATGGAAACCCTGAACGACTGGCTCGAGCGCGCCGAGCGACTGCATCCCAAGAACATCGAGCTCGGACTCGAGCGCGCGCGAGAGATGGCCCAGCGCATGGCGCTGCGCTTCGACTGCCCGGTGATCACGGTGGCCGGCACCAACGGCAAGGGCTCGACCTGCGCTATGCTGGAGTCGATCCTGATGCACGCCGGCTATCGCACGGCGGTCTTCACCTCGCCCCACCTGGTGCATTTCGAGGAGCGGCTGCGCCTGTCGGGCCAATCGGTCGATGCTTCCAAACTGATAGCAAACTTCGAAGCCGTGGAAAAGGCCAGGGGCGACATGCCGCTGACCTATTTCGAGTTCACGACGCTCGGCATCCTGCGCTGCATGATCGAGGAGAAGCCCGACGTGGCGATCCTCGAGGTCGGCCTGGGCGGCCGGCTCGACGCGGTCAACATCATCGACGCCGACTGCTCGGTGATCACCAGCATCGACCTCGACCACATGGAATTCCTCGGCCCCGACCGCGAGAGCATCGGCTTCGAGAAGGCCGGCATCCTGCGCGCCGGCAAGCCGGCCATCGTGAGCGACCCGATGCCGCCGCAGAGCGTGATCGACCATGCCGAGGCCATCGGCGCCGACCTCTGGCGCTTCGGGCGCGACTTCAACGTCTCGGGCGACAAGCAGCAGTGGGGCTGGAGCGGCCGCGGCCGGCGCTACAGCGGGCTGGCCTATCCGGCGCTGCGCGGCGCCAACCAGCTGGTCAACGCGGCCGGCGTGCTGGCGGCGCTCGAGTCGCTGCGCCAGCAGCTGCCGGTGACGGCACAGGCGATCCGCAGCGGCCTCGCGATGGTCGAGCTGCCGGGGCGCTTCCAGATCGTGCCGGGCCAGCCGGTGCTGGTGCTCGACGTGGCGCACAACGCCCACGCCGTGGCCGCGCTGGCCGAGAACCTCGATGCGATGGGCTTCTACCCGACCACCCATGCCGTGTTCGGCGTGATGGCGGACAAGGACCTGGCGCCGATCCTCGCGCGCATCGGGCCGCTGATCGACCGCTGGTACTTCACCGACCTGCCGACCGCGCGCGCCGCCAAGGCGGCCGACCTGCTGGCGACATGGCAGGCACAGAACACGCGCAAGGACGCCGCCGGCGAGGTCTTCGCCGACCCCATGCAGGCGCTCCAGGCGGCCATCGAGCGCGCGGACCCCGCTGATAGAATCGTGGTCTTCGGATCGTTCTTCACCGTGGGCGGAGTGCTCGAGCATGGCACCCCCCGGCTGCAAGCCAAACACCTGTCCTCAACCTTGTCGCCCGGCGGCTGATTCGCAGGTCGATCGCGCCGGATTCCGCAGCTTCCCGCATCACTCGCAGCACTCCTTCAGGGACCGAACTTCATGGCGTTTTTCAAGTTCCGCGCGCGCGGCCCACAAGGCAACGAAGGACGCAGCGCACCGGCTGCGGTGCCGGCGGAAAGTGTCGAATCCATGCGCCGTCGCGCCCGCCACCGCCTGCTGGGCGCCGCGGTGCTGGTGCTGCTGGGCGTGATCGGTTTCCCGCTGCTGTTCGACACCCAGCCGCGCCCGGTGTCGGTCGACATCCCGATCGAGATTCCCGACCGCAACAAGGTCAAGCCGCTGCCGGTGCCCCAGGCGCCCGCGCCGGCCGCCACCAGCGGCAGCGACAACGGCGACACCCGCGTGGCCGCCGCGACGCCGTCGCGTCCCCCGGCCGCATCGAGCGGCGGCATCATCACCGAGACCGCCGACGGCACCGAGATCGATGCCTCGGGCAAGCCGGTCAACAGCGCGCAGGCGCCGGCTCCCGCGCCGGCCAAGCCGGCCGAACCCAAGCCCGAGCCGAAACCGGAGCCCAAGCCGGAACACAAGCCCGAAGCCAAACCCGAGCCCAAGCCGAAGCCCGAACCCAAGCCCGAGGCCAAGCCGGAACCGAAGCCCGCGCCCAAGCCCGCCGCGGTCGACGACGGCGCGCGTGCCCGCGCGCTGCTTGAAGGCAAGCCCATCGCCGCCGCGCCGGCCATGCCCAAGCCCGCCGCCGCGTCCGACGACAACGGCCGCTTCGTGGTGCAGGTCGGCGCCTTCGCCGATGCCGACAAGGCCCGCGAGGTGCGGCAGAAGCTCGAGAAGGCCGGCCTCAAGACCTATGTGAACGTGGCGAAGACGGCCGACGGCGAACGCACGCGTGTGCGTGTCGGTCCCTTCGGCTCGCGCGCCGAGGCCGACAAGGCCGCCGAGCGGGTGAAGGCCTTGTCTTTGTCGGCCGCGATCCTCACCTTGTAATTCGCCACCGCCTGTAGTCGCCGTGGCCTTGCTCGACTGGATCGCCGTCGCACTGATCGTGGTGTCGATGCTGTTCGGACTCGTGCGCGGGCTGGTGTTCGAAGTGATCTCGCTGATCGGCTGGGTGGTGGCGTTCGTGGTGGCGCAGTGGTTCGCGTCCGATGTGGCGGCCTGGTTGCCGGCCGGCGATCCGCAGGCGTCCTGGCGCTATCCGCTGGCCTTCGTGCTGCTGTTCGTGGCGGTCGCGTTCGGCGTGGGCCTGATGGCCTCGCTGACGCGCAAGCTGATCGCCGCCGTGGGATTGCGTCCGGTCGACCGGATCCTGGGCGGTGCCTTCGGCGCGGCCCGGGGCGCGGTGGCGCTGCTGGTGTTGGCAGTGGTTGTTCATTTGCTGGCGTTGAGCGACAGTGCCTGGTGGCACGAATCGCGCAGCGCCGTTGTTCTCGACGCGGCATTGCAGAGCCTGAAGCCTGCATTGCCCGAAAAATTGGCAAGCTACCTGCCCTGAGAGGATCGCTTCATGTGTGGAATCGTCGGCGTTGTCAGCAACGCACCCGTCAACCAGCTGCTCTATGACGCGCTGCTGCTGCTGCAGCATCGCGGCCAGGATGCGGCCGGCATCGTCACGCTGCAGGAACGCAAGTTCTTCATGCACAAGGCCAAGGGCATGGTGCGCGACGTGTTCCGCACCCGCAACATGCGCGCGCTGCCCGGCAGCGTGGGCCTGGGCCAGGTGCGCTACCCGACCGCCGGCAACGCCTACAGCGAGGAAGAGGCGCAGCCCTTCTACGTCAACGCGCCCTTCGGCATCGTGCTGGTGCACAACGGCAACCTGACGAACGCCCATGCGCTGCGCGCCGAGCTGTTCTCCACCGACCACCGCCACACCAACACCGACAGCGACTCCGAGGTGCTGCTCAACGTGCTCGCCAACGAGCTCGAGCAGTCCTCGCACGGCGTGCCGCTGAACCCGGCCGAGGTCTTCGCCGCGGTGCGCAGCATGCACAAGCGCCTGCGCGGCTCGTACGCCGTGGTGTCGCTGATCGCGGGCCACGGCCTGCTGGCCTTCCGCGATCCCTACGGCATCCGTCCGCTGTGCATCGGCCGCAGCGCCGACGGCACCGTGATGGTGGCCAGCGAATCGGTGGCGCTCGAGGGTTCGGGCCATACCTTCGAACGCAACGTGCTGCCGGGCGAGGCGGTGTTCGTCGACATGCAGGGCCAGCTCCATTCGATGCAGTGCGCCGAGGCGCCCACGCTCAATCCCTGCATCTTCGAGTTCGTGTATCTGGCGCGTCCCGACTCGGTGCTCGACGGCATCTCGGTCTACCAGGCGCGCCTGAACCTCGGCGAGACGCTGGCCAAGCGCGTGGTCTCGACCGTGCCGCCGAACCAGATCGACGTGATCATCCCGATCCCCGAATCGAGCCGCCCGAGCGCGACGCAACTCGCGCACCTGCTGGGCATTCCGTACCGCGAGGGCTTCGTCAAGAACCGCTACGTGGGTCGTACCTTCATCATGCCGGGCCAGGGCGTGCGCAAGAAGTCGGTGCGCCAGAAGCTCAACGTGATCGCGAGCGAGTTCAAGGGCCGCAACGTGCTGCTGGTCGACGACTCGATCGTGCGCGGCACCACCAGCCGCGAGATCGTGCAGATGGCGCGCGATGCCGGCGCGCGCAAGGTCTACCTCGCGAGTGCCGCGCCGCCGGTGCGCTACCCCAACGTCTACGGCATCGACATGCCGACCAAGGACGAGCTGGTGGCGCACGACCGCACCGTGGAAGAGATCCGCGAGCTGATCGGCTGCGACGCGCTGATCTACCAGGACGTCGACGCGATGAAGCGCGCTATCGGCTCGCTCAACGGCAAGCTCGACGGCTTCGATGCCTCGTGCTTCGACGGCGTCTACGTCACCGGCGACATCGACACCGAAGCCATCTCGCGCATGAACGGCAACCGCCCGCGCATCGAGGAGACCGAAGAGGATTCCTCGCGCCTCGCGCTGCCCAACCTGAGCTGATCCCCTTCCGACATTCCTCGTTGGCCTCGCGCCCGAAAGTTTCCGTGACCGATCGACCCCTGCCTCCCGGCCTGCACCGCGACACGCTGGCCCTGCGCACCGCGCTCGAACGCAGCGTGCATGGCGAGCACTCCGAAGCGCTCTACCTCACCAGCGGCTTCGTGCAGCCCGACGCCGAGACCTCGGCCCGCCGCTTCGCCGGCACCGAGGAAGGCTTTACCTACGCGCGCACCTCGAACCCCACCGTCAGCAGCTTCGAGCGCCGGCTCGCCGCGATGGAAGGCACCGAGGCCGCGATCGCCGCGTCCAGTGGCATGGGTGCGATCCTCATGATGTGCATGGGCCTGCTCAAGGCCGGCGACCACGTCGTGTGCTCGCGTTCGATGTTCGGCTCGACCATCAACCTGATCGGGCGCGAGTTCGGCAAGTTCGGCGTCGAGACCACCTTCGTCTCGCAGACCGACGTGGCCGAGTGGCGCGCCGCGGTGCGTCCCAGCACCAGGCTGCTGTTCGCCGAGACGCCGACCAATCCGCTGACCGAGGTCTGCGACATCCGCGCGCTGGCCGACGTGGCGCACGAGGCGGGCGCGCTGCTCGCGGTCGACAACTGCTTCTGCTCGCCCGCGCTGCAGCGGCCCGCCGAGCTCGGCGCCGACCTGATCATCCATTCGGGCACCAAGCACCTCGACGGCCAGGGCCGCGTGATGGCGGGCGCGATCTGCGGTCCCTCGAAGCTGATCGTCGACGTGTTCGGCCCGGTGGTGCGCACCGCGGGCATGGTGCTGTCGCCGTTCAATGCCTGGGTCGTGCTCAAGGGCCTCGAAACGCTCAACGTCCGCATGCAGGCGCACTGCGCGAACGCGCTGGCCGTTGCGCAATGGCTTGAGGCCCAGCCGGGCATCGAGCGCGTGTACTACCCAGGGCTCGCCTCGCATCCGCAGCATGAACTGGCGATGCGCCAGCAGGCCGGGCAGGGCGGGGCGGTCGTGTCTTTCATCGTGAAGGGCGGCGATCCCGAGACCGCGCGCGCCAACGCCTTCCACGTCATCAACAGCACCGAGGTCGTGAGCATCGCCACCAACCTCGGCGACGTGAAGACCATCATCTCGCACCCGGCCACCACTTCGCATGGACGCCTGTCCGAGGACCAGCGCCAGGCAGCCGGCATCGGCCAGGGCCTGATCCGCCTCGCGGTCGGCCTCGAGCACGTCGACGACATCAAGGCCGACCTGTCGCGCGGCCTTTCCACCCTGAATTTCTGAATCCCGCCTCCATGACCGGCAAAGTCCGCACCCGCATCGCTCCGTCTCCCACCGGCTTCCTGCACCTGGGCACCGCGCGCACCGCGCTCTATTCGTGGGCCTATGCGCGCCACCATGGCGGCGAGTTCGTGCTGCGCATCGAGGACACCGACGTCGCGCGCTCCACGCAGGATTCGACCGACCAGATCCTCGCGTCGATGCACTGGCTCGGCCTCGACTACGACGAGGGCCCGATCTACCAGATGCAGCGCCTCGAGCGCTACCGCGCCGTGATCGCGCAGATGCTCGAGGCCGGCACGGCCTACCACTGCTATGCCACGCCCGCCGAGCTCGACGAGATGCGCGAGGCGCAGAAGGCGCGCGGCGAGAAGACCCTGTACGACCGCCGCTGGCGCCCCGAGCCCGGCAAGGTGCTGCCGCCCGTGCCCGAAGGCGTGCCGCCGGTGGTGCGCTTCTGCAATCCGCCCGAAGGCGACGTGACCTGGAACGACCTCGTCAAGGGCGAGATCACCATCAACAACCGCGAGATCGACGACCTGATCATCCTGCGGCCCGACGGTGTGCCTACCTACAACTTCGCCGTGGTGGTCGACGACTGGGACATGAACATCACGCACGTGTTCCGCGGCGACGAGCACATCAACAACACGCCGTGGCAGATCAACATCTTCCACGCGCTCGGCGCGCCGCTGCCGCAGTTCGGCCATGTGCCCGTGATCCTCGGCGACGACGGCCAGAAGCTCTCGAAGCGCCGCGGCGCCGTGAGCGTGACCGCCTACGAAGACAACGGCTACCTGCCCGAGGCGATGCTCAACTACCTCGCGCGCCTCGGCTGGAGCCACGGCGACGACGAGCTGTTCACACGCGAACAGATGGTGAGCTGGTTCGACGGTTCGCACCTGTCGAAGAGCCCGGCGCAATGGGACGCGGCCAAGCTCGCATGGGTCAACGCGCAGTACATCAAGGCCAAGAGCGATGATGCGCTCACGCCGCTGGTGGCCGCGCAACTGAAGAAGCGTGGCATCGAGGCCGACGATCGGCTCGCCGCCATCTGCGCGCTGTTCAAGGACCGCTGCGAAACCACGGTCGCACTGGCCGATTGGGCCGCGGCCTTCTATGCCGACGTCCACGCGAGCGACGCGGATCGTGCGCAGCACATCACCGATGCGGTGAAGCCGGCGGTGGCCACGCTTGCGGATAAACTCTCCACCCTTCCGACGTGGGACAAGGCGACGATCGCCGCGGCCATCAAGGAAACCCTGGCTGCGCATTCGCTCAAGATGCCTGCTCTGGCGATGCCGGTGCGTGTTCTCGTGATGGGAACCCCACAGACGCCATCGCTCGATGCGGTCCTCGCGATTTTTTCTAAAGAAAAAATCATCGAGCGTTTGAAAGTGGCCTAAAAACCGGTCTATAATTTGAGGCTCGACACCGACACAAGGTGATTCTGAAAAGAAGCACTGGAATGTCAAAGAGGGGGTATAGCTCAGCTGGGAGAGCGCTTGCATGGCATGCAAGAGGTCATCGGTTCGATCCCGTTTACCTCCACCATCAAAAGTGTCGAGAAGAGAAGAAGTGCTGATCGCAGCACGGTTCCTAAGGTTTTGACCCTATCGTCTAGAGGCCTAGGACACCACCCTTTCACGGTGGCTACCGGGGTTCGAATCCCCGTAGGGTCGCCAGTTTCATGCAAGTGAAGCAGGCACGAGTCGTCAACACTCGGCTCCGCAAGGAGTGAACGTTGTCTACCAGGAGTGGTAGTTCAGTTGGTTAGAATACCGGCCTGTCACGCCGGGGGTCGCGGGTTCGAGTCCCGTCCACTCCGCCACATAAAGCAACGGGCTACGCGAGCGATCGCGTAGCCCGTTTGTCTTTTTGGAGATCCGAGCCGAACCCTCATGGATTTGGTTGGCATCGTCGACCTAGCACCTGTGGGAGTGGAGCGGCTCTTGTCGAGCTGGGGCGCTTCGCTGACGTTGCCCACATTGCCGGCACCACCTGCGAGCGAGTCGGTGACGCGTTGTCGGCGCGCCAGCCGCAGTCTTCGATCGCGACTCGTCCTCAACCGGGCTTGGGGCGGCGGTGCGAGTTCTTGAGCGATCGGGACGCGAACTCGACTTTGGCTCGAGTGACATCGTCCTCGGCGTGCAACTGCAGCTTCTTGCAGTTTGCGCATTGGTACAACCGCAGCCAAGGGAGAAGTCGCATCCATGGTCGGCGTTCGACGCGGTAGAGATGGTCGACGGTGCAATCACAGGCCTGAAAAACAGACATAGCCAAACAATTAGTGCGAAAGTTGCACTCATTATTTGCTTGTAATCGTGACAAATTTCACCGTTTTCCGTGGGGAGTTGTGAGGTGACCCACAGCTAGCTCAAGGTTCGTGGGGGCTCCAGGAACGCGGGCCAATTGGCCGGCTCCGTTGCTCGGGGCTGCAGCAGCGGCGCCACGTCCTCGCAACGTCCAGGGCTCAGTTGCTCTCGCCACAACTGCGCGACGCCCCCAAACGAACAAAGCCCGCACAAGGCGGGCTTTGAAAATATGGTCGTGAACTCTTACGCGGTCCACGCTACGGCAAAGATTCCCTTGCGGAAGTCATTGTTGTTTTTCTCGTCGTAGTGACTTCGACGCGCTGGTGTGAGATTCAGCTTGCCTGGCCAGGCAACGCTCGGACGTTCCGAGCGAAGGCGCATTGTAGCAGGCCCGTGCATGCGGTCCGCGAGCAAGGGTCACGCACGTCGTGCGTAGCGTCCCGGAGGCAGTCCCACATGCCTGCTGAATGCGGTGCTGAAGGTGCTTGCCGAGCTGTAGCCCACGCGTTCGGCGACCTCGGCGATCGCGACGTCTTGATGCTTGAGCAGGTTCTTCGCGAGCGCCATGCGCCAGGCCAGCAGATATTCCATCGGCGGCAGGCCGACTGCGCGCGTGAAGCGATCGAAAAAAGCCGAGCGCGACAGTGCGGCCTTCTGCGCGAGCTGGGTCACGGTCCAAGGCCGTGCGGGATCCGCGTGCAGTTGGCGCATCGCGAGCGCTAGCCGCGCATCGGCCAGTCCGCGCAGCAGGCCGGGTGGCGCATCCTCTCCGGACGACGAACGCAGCGCCTCGACGAGCAGCACTTCCACCAGGCGCGTAAGCACGAGCTCGCGCCCGGATCGCTCTTCGCTCGACTCCTCGCCGACCAGCCGCACCAGCACCGAGAGCCGATCGACGCCGCGCACGTGCACCAGCGTCGGCAGCAGCGAGACCAGCAAGGCCGCATCGGGCGAATCGAAAACGAAATAGCCGCCAAGCAGCCGCACGTCGGGCGGACCATCGCGCGTGCCGTGGCGAACCTCGCCTTCGGGTGCGGGCGCGAGCTTGGGATTGATGTGAACGGGGGCGGCGGCCTCGAAGCTCGACAGCGTGAAGCCCGGCGTCGCCGGCATGAGCACGAAGTCGCCCGCTTCGAGGGCGATGGCTTCCTCGCCCTCGACCGCGAGGCGGCAACTTCCGCTGATCACCGCGCAGAAGCTGGGCTGTCCGAAATCGGAATAGCGGACGGCCCACCGGCCGGCGCCGCTGATGCCCTTCGAGAACACGGCGCGCGGATTGAGCAACGCGATGACCTCGGAGAGCGGATCGTTCATGGCTGGACGCTCGCAAATGAATCGTGGACTTTTCATTGTAGATGGTCCGGTTTTCTCTGGATATCGTTCGCTTCCATGTCAACCACTCAGCAAACACTCATGAAAACCGTCCTCATCACCGGCTGTTCGTCCGGCTACGGCCTCGAGACCGCGCGCCATTTCCTGTCGCAGGGCTGGCGCGTGATCGCCACCATGCGCACGCCACGCGAAGACCTGTTGCCGCGCGACGAGCGGCTGCGCATCGTGGCCCTCGACGTCACGAATCCGCAGAGCATCGCCGCCGCGCTCGAGGCGAGTGGATCCATCGACGTGCTCGTCAACAACGCGGGTATCGGACTGCTCGGTGCCTTCGAGGCGACGCCCATGGCCACCACGCGCGAAGTCTTCGAGACCAACACCTTCGGCGTGATGGCGATGACGCAGGCGGTGCTGCCGCAGTTCCGCGCGCGCCGCGCCGGCGTGGTGGTGAACGTGACCTCGAGCGCCACGTTGGCACCGATGCCGCTGGTCGCTGTCTACACGGCCAGCAAGACGGCCATCGAGGGATTCACGGGCTCGCTGGCGCACGAACTCGCGGCCTTCGACGTGCGCGTGAAGCTGGTGCAGCCCGGCTATGCACCGAGCACGAACTTCACGAGCAATGGCCAGTCGCGCATGGAGGGCTTGATCCCGCCGGCCTACGGGGCCTATGCGCAGCAGGTCTTCGCGTCCTTCGCGGGCATCTCGGAATTGACCACGGTATCCGACGTGGCCGAGACCGTATGGCGTGCCGCGCACGACGAGTCGGGGCAACTGCGCTTCCCCGCGGGCGCCGACGCGGTGGCGCTGGCCCGCTCGAACATGCCTTCTGCATCGGCTTGAGTTGGCGTAGGCGGTCTTCCACAGCGCGCGATGGAGCGATGCGCGCGCCGTAGCATGGCCAGGCCCGCATCGTCGCGGGCGCGGTTTGCGTCATGTTTTCAGCAAAGGAGTTCGCCATGCCCATCTCTTCGCTTCGTACGGTGGCCGTCGTCTGTGCAGTGGCTGCGAGCAGCATCGCCTTCGTCGGTTGCACGACCACGCGTCCCGACAACCAGGCCAGCAGCGCGTCCTCGCGCGCGTCGATCGATGCGCAGGTCGATGCCTCGCTGTCCAAGCTCTACGACTCGGTGCGCGGTTCGCGCGAGCTCGTTGCCAAGTCGAGTGGCGTGCTGGTGTTCCCGGCGGTGGTCGGCGCGAGCATGGGCGTGGGTGCGGAATACGGCCGCGGCGCATTGCGCGTGAACGGCCGCACGCAGTCCTACTACAGCACCACCTCGGGGTCGATCGGCTTCCAGGCGGGCGCGCAGTCGAAGGCCGTGATCTACCTGTTCACCACGCAGGCCGCGCTCGACAAGTTCCGCAGCAGCAAGGGATGGACGGCCGGTGCCGATGCCACGGTGGCCGTCGCGACCATCGGTGCCAACGGCAGCATCGACACCAACACGATCCGTCAGCCCGTGGTGGGCTTCGTGCTGACGAACGTGGGGCTCGAGGCCGGCGTCTCGGTGCAGGGCGCGAAGGTGACCGAGATCGCGCTCTGACGCGAAGCCGGCCGCCACGCGCTCAGGCGGCGGCCAATTGCAGCTGCAGGGTGGCGATCTGCTCGCGCAGCGCCTTGTTCTCGGTTTCGAGCGCCGCCACGCGCTGCTTCAACGCCTGAACCTGCTCGGAATCGGGGGCCTCGAAAGGCGATTCACTGTCGGACGAGGCTTCGGCTTCGTCCTCGCGCGGCTTGCGCTTCGCTTCGCGCGCACGCTTGGCCGCGAGCTTCAGTTCGTCCTTGCCCGCATTCGCCGCGGCCACCTGCTCCTCGGCGGGCAGGCTCGCCACGGCGGCGGCCGCGTTGATCGAGATGGTGCCGGACTTTACCGCGGCCACCACTTCGGGCGCTGCCTGCTTCTGGATCTTCTCGATCATCTGCACCTGAGTGCTGCTGATGCGCGCGGCCTTGGCGATCGCCTCGCGGCTGTTGAGCGGCGCGGGCGGCGGCACGCTCGCATCGTCGCTGCTCGCGGCCGAGCTCGTGGACGCATCGGCATCCGCGGTGGCGGACGATGCGCTCGCCGTGCGCGCGCGCCGCTCCGTCACGATGTCTTTCTTGCGCAGCGCGAGCACGCCGCGCACGAAGTCCGAGATGCTGCGCCGGCCCAGGTGCTGGTCGATCATCCACAGGTGCACGTCCTCGATCGACTGGAAGCGCGTGTTCTGCACGGTCTGGAACGGCAGGCCGTGCTTCTGGCAGATCGCATAGCGGTTGTGGCCGTCGACGAGAACGTCGCCCCACAGCACCAGCGCATCGCGGCAGCCTTCGGTCAGGATGCTGCGCTCGAGGGCTTCGTGCTCTTCGGGGGTGAGGGGATCGATATAGGCTTTGAGTTCTTCGTTGACGACGATGTTCATGGAGGCGCGATCGGACTGAGGGGCGGAATTCTAGAGGGCCGCCGATGTCGCGCGTTTGGCAACGAGAGTCGCCTCCATGCAATGAAGCAACGCGTCGAATCATCGACGTGCGCAATGGCCGACATGCAATCGCTGACGCATGTCTGTCAAACAATCTGAGCTATCATCGCCCGCCACCGCGCAAGCCAATGCGGGCCTGATGTTCCTTTCGCGGAACATCGTTTCGATCCCGCTGCAACGTCAGTTCCCCCCAAGTTTTTTCGTCCTGATTCCTCGCCCGAACGCGAGTTCAGAGGTGCCCGGAAACATGGTTATAGATAGGAATGATTCGTATTCTTCTTTGGATTACCAAAGTAGTAATCAGCGATCTGCAGGATTTGCGCCGCCCATTTCGTCCCGCTCATCAGAGGTGTTGCACATGCCATCGCATTTGTCCGAGCCCTCGCTCGGAGAAGTCTTCATCGCCCATCGAGCGCAGTTGTGGCGCGTGGCCCGCAAGATCGTCAATACCTCCGATCTGGCGGACGACGTGGTGCAGGATGCCTATCTGAAGATCGTCGACGGCGCTTCGGAGCGACTGGCCGACAAGCCCATCGGCTATTGCTGCCAGGTGGTGCGCAACATGGCGCTCGACTACTGCCGGCGCCATCGCGTCGAAGCGAACTACCGCACCTTCGACGTGGATGTCGAAGTGCTCGAGATCCCGAACGTCGAGACGCCCGATCGCCGCATGCGCGAGCGCCAGGTCATCCATGCGATCGATCGCGCGCTCGCCGAACTGCCGCCGCGCACGCGCCTGGTCTTCGAGCTCTATCGCCTCGAGGGGCTCACGCAACGCGAGATCGCGGTGCGGCTCGGCTGCGCGCTGGGCCTCGTCAACGGGTTGATCGCCGACGCCGCGGCCGCCATCAAGGGCTGCGCCCACCTGCTGGACGCCGACTGACGGCGCGCTGACCGCCCATGCCGGCGGGTATCGGTGCGGTTTGGTATGGTTCGTGCCTGCTGCGATGGCAGTGCGGCGCCGTGAGGCGCCGGCAAGAACAACGCGAACCACCCTCTGGCATGACTCAAGACAAGAACGATCCCGTCTGGAATGCCGCGTGGACGTGGGTGCAGCGGGAATACGACCGCGACACCTTCGACGCCGCGGCGCGGGACGAGATGACGACATGGCTGGCCGCCGATCCGGCCCACCGGCGCGCCTACGACAAGGCGGCCCGCCTCTGGTTGCTGGCCGGCATCGTGCCGCCGGTCAACGACATCGGCAGCGACGACATCCCGCACGACGACACCGGCAACGAGCCCGGCAAGCACTGACGCACCTTCGCGCGGTCGCCGTACCGCCGCCGTGCACGCATCCGGGGCTTTCGACCCCGTGCGAAATGAACAGATGACCCGCTGAAGCGTCCTGTTGAACAGGAGCGTCCTTCAGAGCGATGGCCGCATGGGCCGGTCGTGGCGCTCCTCCTGTTCAACCGCACAAGGATGCCTCGATGTCTACCAGCTGTTTCGACCGCGACGATGAAAGCTTCATCGTTCTGGTCAACCAAGAAGACCAATACTCCATCTGGCCGCACTGGAAAGCCGTGCCGGGCGGATGGACCGCCGTCGAAGGCGTCAAGGGCGACAAGAAGACGGTGCTGGCCTACGTCGAACAGACGTGGACCGACATGCGTCCCCGCTCGCTGCGCGAATGGATGGCCGCGCAGGAAGGCCGCTCCGCGGCCGCCGAAGGCGCGATCGGCTGAGCGTGGCCGCGCCGGAGCTTGCGCTGCTGTGCCTGCCTTGTGCCGGTGCGAGTGCCACCATGTACCTGCGCTGGCGTCGTCTGGTGCCGCAATGGGTGCGGATCGTGCCCGTGGAACTGCCGGGCCGCGGCGCGCGCATGGGCGAGGCGTTCATCGAGGACTTCGATGCGCTCGTGGCTCGGCTCTGCACCGAGCAGGCCGCGGCGATGCAGGGGCGCTTCGCGCTCTTCGGCCACAGCATGGGTGCGCTGCTGGCCTATGGCATCGCGCGCCGCCTGCATGCCGAGCGACACGCGCTGCCGCTCGCGCTGCTGGTGTCCGGCAGCGCCGCGCCTTCGTGCCGCGATACCGAGCGCTTCAAGGACAAGAACGATGACCAGGCGCTGATCGCCGATCTGCGCAAGCAGGGAGGCACGCCCGAAGAGGTCTTCGCCAGCGAGGAGCTCATGCGCATCACCCTCGATGTGCTGGCCGCCGACTACCGCGTCTGCGAAAGCTTCCGCCATCTCGAGCAAGCGCCGCTGCCGCTGCCGATCCACGCCTTCGCGGGCCGCGACGACGACATTGCCGCGCCCCGTGTCGAGGCCTGGTCGCAACAGGCCGCCGCGGGCTGCACGCTCGACTGGTTCGACGGCGGCCATTTCTTTCTGCGGCACGGCGAAGGCGAATTCCTGAATGTGTTGCTGCGGCGGCTGCATCGGCACGGGCCGGTCGTGCCGAGCGGCGGCCGCGTGGCCTCTTCGGTGGCCTGACGATGGTAGTGGCACGGGAGCGAACGGCTGGGCGGCGGTGCGTGCATGCATCCCAATGACGCGGCCTCGATGCCGCTTTTCGATCGTATGGAGGCTAGAGAAATGACAAGCAAGGCAGCGGCGCCGGCATCCGTATCCGCACGACCCGCGCAAGGGAGGCCGCGCAATTTCGTGGTCCATCTGCGCGCACTGGCGCAGCACCGGGCCGACGATGTCTGGCTCACCGTCGTCGACGAGATCGCTGGCGTCCATCGCGAGCAAGCCTTCAGCTACGCCGAGTTCGAGCGCCGCGTGCGCGCGCTCGCCGCGCGGCTGCAGCGCGATCTGTCCCGGGGCGACCGCGCGCTGGTCATGCTCGACAACGGCGAGCACTACGCGATCGCCATGCTGGCCTGTTTCTACGCGGGCGTGATCGCGGTGCCGATCTTCCCGCCCGAGTCGGCCCGGCCCCAGCACTTGGCGCGGCTCGCGGGCGTGGCCGCCGATTGCGGCGCGCGCTGCGTGCTGACCACCGCGGCGCTCGAAGCCGCCATCGCTGCCACGTCGCCAACACAGTTCGCCGGTGCCGCGATCCTCGCTGTCGATGCGGTCGACGAGGCGTTGGCCGAGACCTGGCGGCCCTTCGATCCGGCCGACGACGACGTCGCCTTCCTGCAGTACACCTCGGGCTCGACCTCGGCGCCCAAGGGCGTGATCGTCACGCACGGCAACCTGATGGCCAACGAGCATGCGATCCAGGTCGGCATGGGCATCGGGCCCGACGACAAGTTCGTCTCGTGGGCGCCGCTCTATCACGACATGGGCCTGATCGGCGGCCTGCTGCAGCCGCTCTACAGCGGCATCCCGCTGGTGCTGACCTCGCCGCGCCATTTCCTCGAGCGGCCGGTGCGCTGGCTCGAGCTGATCTCGCGCCACCGCGCCACGCTCAGCGGCGGTCCCGATTTCTCGTTCCGCCTGTGCCTCGAGCGCGTCAAGGATGCGCAGCTCGCCACGCTCGACCTGTCGAGCTGGCGCGTGGCCTACACCGGCGCCGAGCCGGTGCGCGCCGACACCGAGACCGCCTTCATCGAGCGCTTCGCCGCCGCCGGCTTCGATGCCGGCGCGGTCTATCCCTGCTACGGGCTGGCCGAGGCCACGCTCTATGTCACCGGCGGGCGGCGCGGCGACGGCATGGTCGCGCGCGCTTTCTCGAGCGCGGGCCTGGCCGCGGGACAGGGCACGCCGAGCCTGCCGGGCGAGGACGGCATGGTGCTGGTCGGCTGCGGCGGCGTGGCGGTCGAGCATCGCGTGGAGATCGTCGATCCCACCACGCAGGCGGTGCTCGAGGGCGGTGCCATCGGCGAGATCTGGATCGCCGGCGCGAGCATCGGCGCGGGCTACTGGGGCAACGAACGCGCCTCGAGCGAGACCTTCGTCGAGCGCGACGGCCTGCGCTGGCTGCGCACCGGTGACCTCGGCTTCTTCCATGACGGCCAGCTCTACGTCACGGGCCGCATCAAGGACCTGATCATCGTGCGCGGCCACAACATCTATCCGCAGGACATCGAGCGTGTGATCGAGGCCGAGGTCGAGGCGGTGCGCAAGGGCCGCGTCGCGGTCTTCGCGGCCCACGGTCCCGACGGCGAGGGCATCGGCGCGGCCGCCGAGATCTCGCGCAGCATGCAGAAGCTGGTGCCGCCACAGGTGCTGGTCGAGGCGCTGAGCGCCGCGGTCAGCGAGGTGTTCGGCGAGCCGCTGTCAGCCGTGGTGCTGCTCAACCCGGGCGGCATGCCCAAGACCACCAGCGGCAAGCTGCAGCGCAGCGCCTGCCGCGCGGGCTGGCTCGATCGCAGCGCCGACGCCTACGCAATCCACGAGCGCGGTCGCTTCGTGAAGGGCGGCCCTGCTTCCGACGTGACGGTCGAAGCCGCGCTCGACGAGACCGAGCGCGCCCTCGATGCGATCTGGCGCGAGGTGCTGCGCCTGGCCGATGCGCCCGCGCTGCCGCGCGACGCGCACTTCTTCGCGCGCGGCGGCAATTCGCTGACCGCCACGCAGGCCGCGGCGCGCATCGCCTCGCAGTGGGAGATCGACTTCCCCGTGCGGCTGCTGTTCGAGCAGCCGCGCCTGCACGAATGCGCGGCCGCCGTGCACCGGCTGCGGGCCGAGGGCCGGCGAGAGCGTCCCATGCCCGTCGCCGTGCTCACCGCGGCGCAGCGCGGGCAGGGCCTGCCGCTGTCGCATGCGCAGGAGCGCCAATGGTTCCTGTGGCAGCTCGACCCGCGAAGCGCGGCCTATCACATGAGCGGTGCGATGCAGCTGCGCGGCGCACTCGATGCCGATGCATTGCGCGCCGCGCTCGGCGACCTGGTCGCGCGCCACGAGTCGCTGCGCACCGTGTTCCGCGCGGGCACGGACGGCGTGCCGATGCAATGGGTTCAAGAAACCTCCGAAGCAAGCGTCGAGATCGTCGACCTGCGCACGCAGCCCGCCGACACGCGCGCGGCCAGGCTGGCCGAGGAAGCACGCCGCATCAAGGCCACTCCCTTCGATCTCACGCAGGGCGGCCTGCTGCGCGTCGCGCTGCTGCGCACCGCCGACGAGGTCCAGCTGCTGGTGGTCGCCATGCACCACATCGTCTCCGACGGTGCCTCGATGCAGGTGCTGCTCGAGGAACTGGCCACGGGCTATGCCGCGCGCCTGCAAGGCCACGCGGCCGGTATCGCCGCGCCCGCGCTGCAATACGCCGACTACGCCGCCTGGCAGCGCGACTGGCTCGCGGCCGGCGAGGCGGAGCGCCAGGCCGCCTGGTGGCGCGCGCAGCTGGGCCATGAGCACCCGGTGCTCGAGCTGCGTACCGACCGCCCGCGCCAGCCGCGCGCGAGCTACCGCGCCGCGCGCCACGGCTTCGAGCTGCCCGCGCCGCTGCTCGCGAAGCTGCGCGCGCTGGCCCAGGCCGAAGGCGCCACGCTGTTCATCGTGCTGCTGGCGGGGCTGCAGGCACTGCTGCACCGCTACACCGGCCAGCAGGACATCCGTGTCGGCGCCGCCATCGCCAACCGCGGCCGGCCCGAGTTCGAGCGGATCATCGGCCTGTTTGTCAACACGCTGGTGCTGCGCAACCGCATCGACGGCCGCACGCCGCTGGCGGGCGTGCTCGCGCAGGCGCGCGAAGCGGTACTCGGCGCGCAGGCGCACCAGGACCTGCCGTTCGAGCAGCTCGTGCAGCTGCTGCAGCCCGAGCGCAGCATGAGCCACAGCCCGCTGGTGCAGGTGATGTTCAACCACCTGCTCGAGGACCGCGGCGCGCTGCGCCAGCTCGGCGGCCTCGACGCCGAGGACCACGCGCTGCCCGACCTCGAGGCCCAGTTCGAACTCGTGCTCGAAGTGCGCGAGCGCGTGGGAGGTCCGCTGCGGCTCGACCTGATCTACGCGGTGGAGCTGTTCGACGCCGACACCATCGAGCGCATGGCCGGCCACTACCTCGCGGTGCTCGAGGCCGTGGCGGGCGATGCCACGCGCGCGGTCGGCGATGTCGCGCTGCTGGCGGCGAGCGAGCAGGCCGAGATCGCGCGCTGGAGCGTCGATGGGACGCACGAGCCCGGCGCCGAGCCGGTGCACCGCGCCATCGCGCGCCATGCGCGGCAGCAGCCCGCGGCCATCGCCTTGCTGTTCGCCGACGAGGCCCTGAGCTTCGCCGAGCTCAACCGCCGCGCCAACCGTCTCGCGCACCGCCTGGTCGCGCTCGGCGTGCGGCCCGATGCGCGCGTGGGCATCGTGATGGAGCGCAGCGTCGAGCTGGTCGTCGGCCTGCTCGCCATCCTCAAGGCCGGCGGCGCCTACCTGCCGCTCGACCCCGAATACCCGGCGCAGCGTCTGGCCTACATGGTGGACGACAGCGGCATCGACCTCCTGCTCACCCACCGCGCCACGCGCGACTGCATCGCCGCGCGCGGCGGGCTCCGGGTGCTCGAGATCGACAGCCTCGACCTCGGCAGCGAGCCCGAGTCCGATCCCGAGGTCGCGCTGCACGGCGAGAACCTCGCCTACGTGATCTACACCTCGGGCTCCACCGGCAAGCCCAAGGGCGCGGCCGTGCGGCACGACGCGCTGCACAGCTGCATGGCCTGGATGCAGCGGGTCTACGTGCTCTCGCGCGACGACACCGTGCTGCACAAGGCGCCGTTCGGCTTCGACGTGTCGGTGTGGGAGATGTTCTGGCCGATGACCGCCGGCGCACGGCTGGTGGTCGCCAACCCCGGCGACCACCGCGATCCCGAACGGCTGGTGCAGCTGATCGAGCGCCACCAGGTCACCACGCTGAACTTCGTGCCCTCGATGCTGCAGGCCTTCCTCGCGCATCCGGGCATCGAGTCGCGCACGCGGCTGCGCTACATCATCTGCGGCGGCGAGGCGATGCCGGCCGAGACGCAGAAGGAGGCGCTGCAGCGCCTGGCCGGCGCCTCGCTGCAGAACCTCTACGGCCCGACCGAGACCACCATCCACGTCACGCAGTGGACCTGCCGCGACGACGGCGAAAGCCTGGTGCCGATCGGCCGCCCGATCAGCGACACCCAGGCCTGGGTGCTCGACGCCGAACTCCACCGCGTGCCGCGCGGCGTGGCCGGCGAGCTCTACCTCGGCGGCGTCAACCTCGCGCGCGGCTACCTGAACCGCGCCGGCCTCAGTGCCGAGCGCTTCGTGGCCGATCCCTTCGGCGCTGGCGGCCGGCTCTACCGCACCGGCGACCTGGTGCGCTGGAACGCCGAAGGCCAGATCGAGTATCTGGGCCGCATCGACCACCAGGTCAAGATCCGCGGCCTGCGCATCGAGCTCGGCGAGATCGAGGCCCAGCTCGCGGCCCAGCCCGAGGTTCGCGAATCGGTGGTGGTCGCGAAGGAGGGCCCGGCCGGTGCCACGCTGGTCGGCTATGTCTCGCCGCGTGGCGACGCACCCGTCGACACCGCCGTGCTGCGCGAGCGCCTGGGCCAGTCGCTGCCCGACTACATGGTGCCGCGCGCCATCGTCGTGCTCGATGCGCTGCCGCTCAACGCCAACGGAAAGGTCGACCGCAAGGCGCTGCCCGAGCCCGACGGCCTGGCGGGCGCGCGCGCCTACGAGGCGCCGCAGGGCGAGGTGGCGCGCACGCTCGCGGCCATCTGGTCCGAGCTGCTGCAGGTGCCGCAGGTCGGCCAGCACGACAACTTCTTCGACCTCGGCGGCCATTCGCTGCTGCTGATCCGCGCGCACCGCCTGCTGCAGGACCGGCTGCGCATCGAGCTGCCGCTGGTCCAGCTGTTCAAACACCCGACCGTCGAGTCGCTGGCACGTGCCATCGAGCAGGGCGGCGGCCGTGCCGAGGCCGCTGCCGCGTCGGCCGCCATCGACGAACGCGCGCTGCGCCAGCGCGCCGCCATGCTTCAACGCCGCAAGGCCGCAGAGAGAGTCCACTGATGTCCACGCCCGAGTCCTTCGACGCCGTTCCCGGCGAACCCACCGGCCTGGAGATCGCCATCGTCGGCATGGCCGGGCGCTTTCCTGGCGCCGACGATGTCGATGCTTTCTGGCGCAATATCCGCGACGGCGTGGAGTCGATCCAGCGCTTCTCCGACGAGGAGCTGCGCGCGCGGGGCGTGCCGCAGTCGGTGCTCGAGGAGCCCGACTACGTCAAGGCCGGCGTGCGCTTCGAGGGCTTCGACCAGTTCGACGCCGCCTTCTTCGGCTACGCGCCGCGCGAGGCCGAGACCCTCGATCCGCAGCAGCGCATCTTTCTCGAATGCGCTTGGTCCTCGCTCGAACACGCGGGCTGCGATCCCGCGCGCTGGCAGGGCAAGGTCGGCGTGTACGCGGGCGAGGGTGCCAACGTCTACCTGATCCGCAACCTGCTGCCCTCGTTCGACCTCGGCGCCCACAGCGGCATCGCCGACCTGCTGGGCCTGATGAGCGGCAACTCGGGCGGTTCGCTGTGCACGCGCGTGGCCTACAAGCTCGACCTGCGCGGCCCGGCCGTGAGCGTACAGACCGCCTGCTCGACCTCGCTGACGGCGGTGCACACCGCCTGCCAGGCGCTGCTGGCGCACGACTGCGACATGGCGCTCGCGGGCGGCGTGTGGCTCGACCTGCTGCCGGAAGGCGGCTACCGCTGGCAGGCCGGCGCCATCCTCTCGCCCGACGGCCACTGCCGCGCCTTCGACGCCGATGCCGCCGGCACGGTGATCGGCAGCGGCGCGGGCGTGGTCGTGCTCAAGCGGCTCGACGAGGCGCTGCGCGACGGTGACACCATCCATGCGGTCATCAAGGGCACCGCGGCCAACAACGACGGCTCGGCCAAGGTCGGCTTCACCGCGCCCAGCGTGGACGGCCAGGCCGAGGTGATCCGCGCGGCGCAGCTGATCGCGGGCGTGTCGGCCGACACCATCGGCTATGTCGAGACCCACGGCACCGGCACCACGCTCGGCGACCCGATCGAGATCGCCGCGCTGACCCAGGCCTTCCGCGCCGACACCGAGCGGCGCGGCTTCTGCGCCGTCGGTTCGGTCAAGACCAACATCGGCCACCTCGATGCGGCGGCCGGCGTGGCGGGGCTCATCAAGGCCACGATGGCGCTCAAGCACGGCGTGCTGCCGCCCAGCCTGCATTTCAAGAAGCCCAACCCGCAGATCGATTTCGCGAGCAGCCCGTTCTATGTGAACGCGCAGCGCCAGCCCTGGGCCGAAGGCCGCACACCGCGCCGTGCGGGTGTGAGCTCGTTCGGCATCGGCGGGACCAATGTGCACGTGGTGCTCGAAGAGGCACCGCGCGTGCGCTCCGCGCAAGGCAAGGCATCGCCGTGGCAGGTACTGCCGTTGTCGGCCAAGGACGCAGGCGCGCTCAAGGAAGGCCGCGAGCGCCTGGCCTTGCATCTGCGCGAATCCGGCGAAGAGCAGTCGCTGGCGGACGTCGCCTTCACGCTTCAGGAAGGACGTAAACCCTTCGCATGGCGCAGCGCAGTGGTCGCGAACCAGCCCGCGATGGCCGCCGAGATGCTCGCCGCACCTCCCGCGCTCGCGCCGAAGCCCGTGACCACGACGCCCGAAGTCGTGTTCCTGTTTCCCGGCAGCGGCACGCAGCATGCGCTCATGGGCGCAGACCTCTATCGCGAGAGCACCGTGTTCCGCGAGGAGATGGACCGCTGTTTCGTGCTGCTGCGCAAGGACAGCGGCGTCGACTTGCAGCCATTGCTGTTTCCGCCGGCAGGCGGGGAGTCGGCCGCCAACGAGCGCCTGCTGCGCGTCGAGTTCGCGCAACCCGCGCTCTTCGTCGTCGGCTACGCGATGGCGCGCTGGTGGATGCACTGCGGCGTCAAGCCCGCGCTGATGCTCGGCCACAGCCTCGGCGAATACGTTGCGGCCTGCCTGGCCGGCGTGTTCTCGCTCCAGGACGCACTGCGCATCGTGGCCGCGCGCGGTCGCCTGCTGCAGACGGTGGTGCCGGGCGCGATGACCGCCGTGTCGCTTTCCGAAAAGGAGCTGGCGCCTTGGCTCGCCATGGGCTGCGATCTTGCCGCCGTGAACGGCGAGGCGCTCTGTGTGCTCTCCGGTCCGGTGGATGCGATCGAGCGCGTCGAGGAGGCGCTGCGCGCGAAGCAGCATGTGCCGCGCCGCCTGCACGTGTCCATTGCCTTCCATTCGCGTCTCGTCGATCCGGTGGTCGCGGAGCTGGAGCGCGTCGTGGCCGCGGTGCCGAGGAGCGCACCCGCCATTCCATTTCTCTCCAATGCTTCGGGCAAGCCGATCACGGCGAAGGAAGCCACCGACCCCGCTTACTGGGGGCGGCATCTGCGTAGCGCGGTGCGCTTCGCCGAGGGCCTGCGAGAGATCTTCGCGACGCCCGGCCGCGCGGTGCTCGAAGTCGGTCCGGGCGAGACGCTCGCCGGTCTCGCTCGGCTGCACGCCGATTGCACTTCGGCCGCGGGCATCTGGGCCAGCCAGGCCCATCCGCAGCAGCTCGCGCGCAATGCACCGCAGCTGGCGAACGCGGTGGCGGGCTTGTGGACCGTGGGCGTGGACATCGACTGGGCGGCCTGCCGCAACGGCGAGAGCCGGCGCCGCGTGCCTTTGCCGACCTATGCCTTCCGGCGCCAGCGGTTCTGGGTCGATCTCGCGGCAGCCTCGCAGCAGCCTGCGCAAGCCGGGCCCACTAGTCCTTTCTACGTGCCCGCGTGGAAACGCACGGCACTGCCGCCGCACGCCGAGCAGCCCACGGTGGCCCGCACGGGCTGCACGCTGATCCTCGGCGATGTCGGCAGTTTCACCGACCGGCTCGCACGCACGCTGCGTGGGCAGGGCGTACCGGTGGTCGTCGCGTTGCGCGGCAAGGCCTTTGCGCGCACCGCCGCGCTGCAGTACACGCTGCAGCCCGCCGAGCGCGCCGATCATGCGCGGCTTCTGCGTGAGGCCGAAGCCGAGGCCGGTGCGGTGACGCAGGTGTTCCATCTGTGGAGCCTCGACGCGGGGCGCCCCGCCGCCTCGCAGGCCGAGGTCTTCGAGCGCGGCTACTTCAGCCTGCTCGCACTGGCCCAGGCGCTCGACGACGCCGGCGGATCGCAATGCGCACCGCTGGCGCTGACCGTGATCGCCGATGGCATCGAGGACGTTGCCGGCACCGAGGCCCTTTCGCCCGAGAAAGCCACGCTGCGCGGCCTGGCCAAGGTGCTGGGCCAGGAGTCGCCGTCGATCGCCTGCCGCATCGTGGATGTGGTGCTGCCGGCGCCCGAGAGCGCGGCCGAGAGCGAACTCGCACGTCGCGTGGTCGAAGAGGCGGCGGCATCGCACGACGAAGCCGTCATCGCCTACCGCGGTCCGCACCGCTGGACCAAGGGCTACGAAGCGCTCCCGGCGGATACGCCGGGCGTGCAGCGCCTGCGCAAGGGCGGCGTGTATCTCATCACCGGCGGCCTCGGCGGCGTGGGCCTCGCGCTCGCGCGCCACCTCGGCAAGGCCTGGCAGGCCAGGCTGGTGCTGCTGGGCCGCACGTCCGTGCCCGAGCGCAGCGAATGGGCGCGCCTTGCAGAAGCAGCCGACCAGCCACTGGCGCTGCGCCGCCGGCTGCAGCAACTCATCGAACTGGAGACGGCCGGCATCGAGGTGCTGACCGTGGCCGCCGATGTGACCGACCCCGCCCAACTGCGCAGCGCATTGGCGGCGGTGCATGCGCGCTTCGGCGCGGTGAACGGCGTCGTCCACGCCGTCATCGAACCCGAGCACGGCATGGTCTCGCAACGAACGCAGGCGCAGGTCGAAGCGGCATTCGCACCCAAGGTGGCGGGCACGCGCGCGCTGCTCGACGCGGTGACTTCGGAGCCGTTGGACTTCGTGCTCTTCTGCTCCTCGATCGCGACGCTGCTTGGCGGCCTCGGCCTCAGCGACTACGCCGCAGCCAACGACTACCTCGACGCCTTCGCGAGCGCGCACCGCCGTTCGTCGGCGCTGCCGGTGTTTTCGGTCAACTGGGACGCCTGGCGCGACGTGGGCGCCGCGGCCGGCAAGGACATGCCCGACGGCATGGGCCTGGACGAGCGCGCCGGCGTGCTGGCCTTCGAGCGCATCGTCAACGGGCCCGACCTGCCGCAGGTCGTGGTGTCCGCATCGCCGCTCGCGCCGCGCCTGCGCCCGCTTCGCGGCCTGCTGGATGCGATGGACGACGAGCCCGAGGCCGCCGCGCCCGCGCGGGCCGGCCATCCGCGCCCCGTGCTGCAGACGGCTTTCGTCGCACCCGAAGGCGATCTCGAAGAGGGGCTCGCCGAACTGTGGACCGAGGCGCTCGGCATAGCGCCCGTGGGCGTGAACGACAACCTGTTCGAACTGGGCGGCGATTCCCTGCTCGCCATCCGCCTGCTGTCGAAGGTGCGCAAGGCCTACGGCGTGGACCTGGCGCCCGCCGCCTTCTTCAAGGCGCCCACCGTCGCCGAGTTGGCTGCACTGGTCGAGCTGCGGCTGATCGAGGACATCGAAGCGGCCGGCCTCGGCGACGAAGCCGGCGAGACAGGCGAAAAGGGCCGGGACGGCGATCGCCTCGACCGCAGCACTGCGAGTTTTCCATCATGAGCCAGGGCAACGACATCACCGCGCGCCGCGCCAAACTGACGCCGGCGCAACTGAGCCTGCTGCAGCGCCGCCTGAAGCGCGGAGACGGCAACGATGCCGTCGAGACGGCCGGCACCGCACCGCGTCCTTCGCGCGAAGGCATCGCGAAGAGCACCGACGACGGTAGCGCCGCACCGGTCTCCTTCATGCAGCAGGGCCAATGGTTCCTCTGGCAGCTCGATGCCGGCAACACGGCGTATCACGTCGGCGGCGGACTCGGCTTCTCGGGTTCGCTGGACGTGGCTGCACTCCAGGAAGCGGTGCGTCGCCTGGTGCAGCGCCACGACAGCCTGCGCACCGTGTTCGGCGCCGGCGCGGAAGGCCTGCCCGAGCAGCGCATCGACCCCGCAGCGCGCGTCGACATTCCCTTTGCCGACCTGAGCACGCTCGATGCGACGACCCGCGCGGTGCGCCATCGCGAAGCGGTGCTCCAGGTCTGCCGCACACCCTTTGACCTGACGACCGGCCCGCTGCTGCGCGGCGCGCTGCTGAAGATGGAAGAGGGCGAGCACCAGTTGCTGCTGATGCTGCACCACATCGTCTCCGATGCGTGGACCGTCGAGCTCATCCTCGACGAGTTGGCACAGCTCTATGCGCAGCAGGTCGACGGTGCCGCTGACCCGGAGGGCGCGGCGCAGGACGGGCCCGAGATCCGCTACATCGACTTCGCGCGCTGGCAGCACCGGTGGCTCGAAGGGGAAGAGGGCACGCGGCAACTGGCCTATTGGCGCCAGCGGCTCGGCGGCAGCCAGCCGGTGCTCGACCTCGCGACCGACCGCCCGCGCTCGGGCCAGTCCGGCTACAGCGCGGTTCAGCATGCGCTCGACGTGCCCTCGCCGCTCGCGCGCGAACTCCGGCGGCAGGCGCGCACGCAGGGCGGCACGCTCTTCATGGTGCTGCTCGCGGCCTTCCATGCGGTGCTTTTCCGCTACACCGGGCAGGAGGAGATCCGCATCGGCGTGCCGGTCGCGGGCCGCAGCCGTCCCGAGACCGCGGGCGTCGTCGGCGCCTTCATCAACACCGTGGTGATGGATGCGCGCCTGAACGCGCGCATGCCGCTGGCCGACCTGCTCGCGCAGGTGCGCGATACCGCCTTCGAGGCGCAGGCGAACCAGGAACTGCCCTACGAGCGGCTGGTGCAGGCGCTGCGCGCCGACGGCGGCCATGCGGGCGCGCCGCTGTTCCAGGTCATGTTCAACCACCTCGGCGAGGGCGACCGCCCGCTGCGCGGCTGGCCTCGGCTGGCGGTGCGGCGCATCGACCTGGAGGAGCGCGCCGCGCCCTTCGAGCTCACGCTGGAAACCATCGAACGCGAGGACGGCAGCATTCGCGCCGCCTTCCGCTACGCGGCCGAACTCTTCGAGCCCACCACCATGGCGCGGCTGGCGGGCCACTACCACCGCGTGCTCGCCGCATTGGCCACCGACCCGCGCCAGGCGCTGGGTGCGCTTGCGTTGCTCGACGATGCGGAGCATGCGCAGCTCGCGGCATGGGGCGTCAACACGCACAGCCATGGCGAGGCCGAGCCGGTGCACCACCTCATCGCACGCCAGGCGGCCGCGCACCCGGATGCCGAGGCGCTGGTCTTCGGCGACGAAACACTGAGCTACGCGGAACTCGAACGCCGCGCCAACCGCCTCGCGCACCGGCTCATCGCCCGCGGCGTGCGGCCAGAAAGCCTGGTCGGCGTGGCGCTGGAACGCAGCAACGAACTGGTGATCGCGCTGCTCGCGGTCATGAAGGCGGGCGGAGCCTACGTGCCCATCGACCCGGAGCATCCGGCCGACCGTGTCGCATACATGGTGCAAGACAGCGGGCTCGCGCTCGTGCTCACGCAGGAGCGCCTGCGCGACCGGCTGCCCGCCGACGCTGGCGTGGCGGTGCTGGCCATCGATGCCGCCGACACGGCTGACGCCCCCGACAGCGACCCGGCCGTGGCGCTGGACGCGGAGAACCTCGCCTACGTGATCTACACCTCGGGCTCCACCGGCAAGCCCAAGGGCGCGGCCAACCGGCATCGCGCGCTGCACAGCCGGCTCGCCTGGATGCAGCAGGCCTATGGCCTCGGCCCCGGCGACACGGCGCTGCAGAAGACGCCGTTCAGCTTCGACGTCTCCGTGTGGGAATTTTTCTGGCCGTTGATGGTCGGCGCTCGGCTGGCCGTGGCGGCGCCGGGCGACCACCGCGATCCGGCCCGACTGGTCGAGCTGATTCGCCGGCACGGCGTGAGCACGTTGCATTTCGTGCCCTCGATGCTGCAGGCCTTCCTCACGCAGCCCGATGTGGAAAGCTGCACCAGCCTGCGCCGCATCGTGTGCAGCGGCGAGGCGCTGCCCGCCGAGGCGCAGAACGAGGTGCTGAGGCGCCTTCCGCAGGCGAAGCTGCACAACCTCTACGGCCCGACCGAGGCGGCCATCGACGTGACCCACTGGACCTGCCGCGACGACGGCCGCAGCCAGGTCGCGATTGGGCAGCCCATTTCCGGCATCCAGACCCATGTGCTCGATGCGTCGCTCAACCTCGTGCCGCCGGGCGTGGCGGGCGAGTTGTACCTGGGCGGCATCGGGCTCGCGCGCGGCTATGCGAAGCGACCGGGGCTGACCTCGGAGCGCTTCGTGGCCGACCCCTTCGACGCGACCGGCGGCGGGCGCCTGTACCGCACCGGCGACCTCGTGCGCTGGAACGGCCAGGGCCAGCTCGACTATCTCGGCCGCCTCGATCACCAGGTGAAGATCCGCGGCTTTCGCATCGAACTCGGCGAGATCGAGGCGCAGCTGCTCGCACATCCGCAGGTGCGCGAAGCGGTGGTGGTGATGCAGCAGGCGGCCGGCGGCGCACGGCTCGCGGCGTATGTCTCGTTGCGCACTGTGCAAGGCGACGGCCAGGAGGCCGATGCACAGGCGCTGCGCGAATGGCTCGGCCGCACGCTGCCCGAGTACATGGTGCCGTCGCTGCTGATGAAGCTGCCGGCGCTGCCGCTCAATGCGAACGGCAAGATCGACCGCAAGGCGCTGCCGCCGATCCAGGCCGCCGATGCCGGCACGCACGTACCGCCGAGCGGTGCGCTCGAAGAGGCGCTGGCGCGCATCTGGAGCGAACTGCTGGGCACGGTGGAGGTGAGCCGCGAGACGAACTTCTTCGAGCTGGGCGGTCACTCGCTGATGGCTGCCCAACTGGTCTCGCGCCTGCGCGCAGGGGCGGGGCTGCAACTGCCGCTGCGCGAGGTGTTCGACCATCCGGTGCTGCGCGACATGGCCACGCGCCTTGCGCCCGTGGGAGCGGGCGCGTCGCTGCCGACTTTGATGCCGGTGGCACGCGTCGGGCAGATGCACCTGTCGCCGATGCAGCACCGCCTGTGGCTTGTCGACAGGTTGTCGGGCACTGCCGCGCGCACTGGCTACAACATGGCGACTGCGCTGCGCTTCCAAGGGCCGCTCGATCCGGCCGTCTTGCGCCGCGCACTCGAGATGCTGGTGTCGCGCCACGAGGTGCTGCGCATGGCCTACCCCGAGAACGACGACGGCGAACCGGTCGCGACGATCGCACCGGTGGCGGCCTTCGATCTGCCGTGGGTCGATCTCTCGCCTGTGGCACCCGAGGCCGAAGCCGCCCGCATCGATACGGCACTGGAGGCGATGGCCGCCCAGTCTTTCGACCTGGCAAATGCCGCGCCGCTGCGCGCCTCGCTGTTGCACCTGGGCCCGGGACGCCATGCGCTGCTCTTGTGCGTGCACCACATCGCCTTCGACGGCTGGTCGGGTGCGATCTTCGCGCGCGAATTCGTGGCCGCCTACGAAGCGCTGCGCGCCGACCTTCCCTCGACGCTGCCGCCGTTGCGCGTGCAGTACGCCGACTACGCGGTCTGGCACGCGCGCATGCTCGAGGCCACCCGTGCGCAGGACGCCACCTTCTGGCAGCGTTACCTCGACAACGCGCCAAAGGGCTCGCGCCTGCCGGTGGACACGCCGCTGCCGGGCGTCGCCGGACACGCGGGCGACAGCCTTCGCGTGCCGGTCGAAGGCGCACTGGTGGAAGCACTGGCGCCGCTGGCCCGGGCGAACAAGACCTCGCGCTTCACCGTGATGCTGGCCGCCTTTCTCGCGCTGGTGCACCGCGAAGCCGGCACCGACGACATCGTCGTCGGCACGGACGTCGCGGGACGCGACCACCCCGAGCTCGAGAAGCTCATGGGCTTCTTCGTCAACGTGGTGCCGCTGCGCTCGCGCCGCGACGAGGCGGCGCGCTTCACCGACTGGCTGGCGGCGGTGCATGCGGGCACGCAATCGGCGCTCGCGCACGGCGGCGTGCCCCTGGACCGCATCCTCGACCTGGCCGGCCTCGGCCGCGCACAGGGCGCGCCGGTACGCATGCTGTTCGTGATGCAGAACACGCCCACCGGCCACTTCGAGATCCCGGGGCTGCGCATCGATGTCGTGCCGCAGCGCGTGCGGCATTCGAAATTCGACATCGCCGTTTTCATCCACGAGGGGCGGCGCGAGTGGACCGCCGAGTGGGTCTACGACACCGGCCTCTACCGCAGCGAATCGATCCGGCGCTGGGCCGCCGACTGGTGCGCGCTGCTGCGGCAACTGGTCATCTCGCCCGAGGCGCGGGTCGAGCAACTCTTTTCAACACCTGTTCGCAAGGAATCTCCCATGAATCCGATGCCATCGCCCCAACTCGGCAAGCTGGACAAGCTCAAGAAATTCGCGGCTCGGCCGCCGGCTGCCCCCGCTGTCACCGCAGGCCTTGCCGAAGCATCGCGCCCGCAGGTCAAGACCTCGTTCCTGTCCGATGCGCGCCAGTTCCCACTCGTCGTCGAACCCGCGAGCGCCGGCTTCGACGCGCTCGCCTGGGTGCGCGAGAACCGCGGCTTCGTCGACGACGCACTGGCGCGCCACGGCGGCCTGCTGTTCCGCAACTTCGGTCTGGAGACGCCGCAGGACTTCGAGGCCTTCGCCGAGAACGTCGAGCCCGAGCTCTACGGCAGCTACGGCGACCTGCCCAAGAAGGAGGGCGGACGCCGCACCTACCGCTCCACGCCGTACCCCGAGCGGCAGATGATCCTGTATCACAACGAGAGTTCGCACATGGACCGCTGGCCGCGCAAGCAGTGGTTCTACTGCGAGCTGCCCTCGCGCGTGGGCGGTGCGACGCCGATCGTCGATTGCCGTGAGATGCTGCGGCGCCTGCCGGCGGAGATCGTCGAGGCCTTCGAGCGCAAGGCGCTGACCTATGTGCGCACCTTCACGCCGCACCTGGACGTGAGCTGGCGCGACTTCTTCAAGACCGACCAGCGCGCCGAGGTCGAAGCCCGGCTGGCCTCCAGCGGCATCGAATGGCGCTGGCTCGACGAGGACACGCTGCAGACGCGCACCCATTGCCCCGCGGTGATGAAGCATCCGCTGACCGGCGAGCGCGTGTTCTTCAACCAGGTGCAGCTGCACCATTCCGCCTGCCTGGAGGCCGACGTGCGCGAGGACCTGCTCGCGCTGGTCGGCGCCGAGCGCATGCCGCGCCACGTCTGCTACGGCGACGGCACGCCGATCGACGACGAGACCATGGCCATCGTGGGTCGTGCCTACGAGGAATGCGCGGTGCGTTTCGACTGGCGCAAGGGCGATGTGGTGATGCTCGACAACATGCTCGCGGCGCATGCGCGCGATCCGTACGAAGGTCCGCGCAAGATTGTCGTGGCCATGGGCGCGATGTTCGAGCGCTCGACGCTGCTGGCCGCCGAAACGTTGGGGAGCGAATGACGATGGAAGACCGGTTCGAGAATTTCGAGACGGCCCTGCCGCTGAGCCCCGAGCAGCGCGCCGTGCTCGCGATGCACCGCGGCGCGGCGCTGCAGCCGCTTGCGGTATCGGTGGCGATCGAGGGCGCGCTCGACGAGGCACGCCTGCGTACCGTGACGGCCGAGGTGCTGCAGGCGCACGAGGCGATGCGCCTGGCGATGCGCGATGCGGCCGACCCGTTCGCATGGCGCCAGCAACCGCGTGCCACGCTGTCCGCCAGCCATGCGCAGGTCGATGCGTCGATGCAGCCGCAGGAAGGCGGCGTGGTGCGCATTGGGCTGGACCGTGTCGATGCAACGCATCACCGGCTGACGCTTTCCGCCCATCCGCTGGCGGCCGATGCGGCCAGCCTCGCGACGTTGGTCGCGCGCATTGCCGAGGCCTGCGGCAACGAGGGAACGGTCGATGCCGAGCCGTTCCAGTACACCCAGTTCGCGGCGTGGCGGGATGCGCTCGCGCACGACGACGAGGAAGACTCAGTGAAGGGGCGCGCCTACTGGGCGGGCTATCTGGCTGGCGGCGAAGCGCTTGCCGCGCCGCGCCTGGCTGCGCGACAGGGCGATGTGAGTGATGTGGCCGCTCCGGCGCGCCGCGTCGTCGAGCGCACGCTCGATGCCGCACTGCTGTCGCGCCTGGATGCGCTGGCCCGATCGCACGGCGTGCAAGTGTCCGAGTTGCTCCACGCCGCGTGGTGGGCGTTCCTTGCGCGGCTCACGGGCTTCGCACGCTTCATCGGCGGCTGGCAGCACGATTGCCGCCTCGACTACGAGGTGATGCAGGGCGCCATCGGCGTCTACGAGAAGGTGCTGCCGCTGCGAGTGGAGATCGGCGCCGAAGAGCCGTTTGCCGACTGGCTGGCGTGCTTCGCGGCCCAGGCCCGCACGCACGTCGAGGCGCAGGAATACGTCGTGCTCGATGCAACGGCCGATGCGGCCCATCTCGCCGTCGGCTTCGCGCTGCGCGCGCCCGACGATCTGCCTGCGTCGTGGCAAGTGGCGCAACGCCCGGGACCGCTGGCTTGCTTCGAGCTCGCGCTCGAGGTCGAATGGTCGGCGCAGCGTGCCGTGTTCGTGCTGCATGCCAACGAGCACCGCTATGCCGAGCCGGCGCTGGAGCGCCTGTTGCAGCAGCTCTTCGTGCTGCTGCAGGCCGTGGCCGACAGCCCCGTAACGCCAGTGCAGGACCTGACGCTCATCGATGGCGATGAACGCAAGGCCCTGCTCGCCCTGGACGGCGCGCCACTCGACGTGGGCACGCAGGGCGTCGCCGAGCGCATTGCGCACTGGGCGCGGACGACGCCTGATGCGCCGGCCATCGAGGACGGCAAGCAACGCCTGAGCTACGCAGCACTCGACGTTCGCATCAACCGCATGTCGCACTGGATGCGGACGCAGGGCGTGCAGCGCGGCGGGCTGGTCGCGCTGGCGCTGCCGCGGTCGCTCGACCTGCTGGTCGCGATGCTCGCGGCATGGCGGGCGGGCGCGGGCTACCTGCCGCTCGAACCCGAATGGCCCGCGGCACGCCGCGCCGCGGTGCTGGCCGACGCCAAGCCCGCGCTGCTGCTGCAGGTCGAGCCCGTGCAGGATGTCGATGCCTCGGCATGGCGCGTGGCCATGGCCGGCGACATCGACCTGTCGGCCTTCGATGTCTCGGCGCCCGACGTGCCGGCCGCGCCGCACGACCTGGCCTATGTGCTCTACACCTCGGGCTCCACCGGCAAGCCCAAGGGCGTGGTGATCGAACAGGCGCAACTGCTCAACTACGTGGCCGCCGCTTCGTCGGCGATGGCACTCGACGGCTACCGCCGCTGGGCGCTCACCAGCACCGTGGCGGCCGATCTCGGCAACACGGCGCTGTTCGGCGCCTTCTTCAACGGCGCGTGCCTGGTGGTGGCCGGCGCCGAGGCGACGAAGGACGCAGCCGCCTTCACCCGCTTCATGGCCGAGCGCCGCATCGATGCGATCAAGATCGTCCCCTCGCACCTGGAGGCACTGCTCGAGGCCGAGACCCCGGTGCTGCCGCGGCTCCTGGTGCTCGGCGGCGAGGCGGCATCGCGCTCGCTGCTGGAGCGCATCGCGCGCGCGGCGCCCCCGCCCGCTTGCACGGTCTACAACCACTATGGCCCGACCGAGACCACCGTCGGCGTGATGGTGCACCGGTTCGAGCCCGGCGCGGCCTTCCCCGACCAGCTGCCGCTGTCGCAGGTGCTGGCCAACAACCGCGTGCGCGTGCTCGATCACGCACTGCGGCTTGCGCCCACCGGCGCGCTGGGCGAGCTGTACATCGGCGGTGCGCAGCTGTGCCGCGGCTACCTCGGCGGCCTAGCGGCGGAAGCCTTCATCGACGACCCCTTCGCCCCGGGCGAGCGGCTCTACCGCACGGGCGACCTGGCATGCGTGCTGCCCGGCGGTGCGCTGCGCATCGCGGGGCGTGCGGACCACCAGCTCAAGGTGCGCGGCTTCCGCGTGGAGCCGGGCGAGATCGAGGCGGTGCTGCTCGCGCAGGAAGGCGTGCGCCAGGCGGTGGTGCTGCCCGTGGCGGTGCCGGCCGGCGGGGTGGAGCTGGTGGCCTGCGTGGTCGGCGATGCGGACAAGGTGGGCGGGCTGCGCGAGCGGCTGGCCGCGCTGTTGCCGGCGCACATGGTGCCGTCGCGCTGCGTCGAGGCCGAGACTTTCCCGCGCCTCGCGAACGGCAAGGTCGACCGGCTCGCGCTGGCGGCCGCCATGCCTGCGTCGGCCGGAGCCGCCGCGCGGCACGAAGGGGCACAAGCACCGCGCGACGCACTGGAGCACCTGCTGGCGGCCGGCATGGCCGAGTTGCTCGGCCGCGCGTCCATCGGCATGGACGAGGACTTCTTCGAACTGGGCGCCCATTCGCTGCTGGTGATCAAGCTGGCCGCGCGCATCCGTCGGCTGCTGCGCGTGGAGATCGCGCCAGGGGTGGTGTTCGACCACCCCAGCGTCACGACGCTGGCACACGCGGTGCGCGCCGCAAGCAGCGACCTCGCACAGACAGAACAGCTCGCCGACGCCTGGCAGCTCGAGACCGAGGCCACAACCTCTTGAACGGAAACGCTTGATGAACGAGACGACGAAGATGCCGAAGGACGCGAACCCCGAAGCCATTGCCGCATGCACGGCGCCCGGGGAGGCGGTGGCGATGTCCTTCGCGCAGCAGCAGCTCTGGTTCCTGCAGAGCCTGGACCCGCAGCTCACGGCCTACAACCTTCCGCGGGTATTCCGCATGAAGGGGGCGCTCGATGCCGATGCGCTGGAGCGTGCGTTCCAGGCCCTGGTCGAACGCCATGCGGTGCTGCGCACGCGCTTCTTCATCCGCGACGGTGCCGCGCTGCAGACGGTGCAGGCAGAAGCCACCTTCGGCATCGAGCGCATCGATCTGCGGGGCGAGGCGCCCGGGGCGCGCGAGGAAAAGCTCGACGACGTCGTGTGCCGCACCGTCTCCCACGTCTTCGACCTGGAAGCGGCGCCGGCGCTGGTGGCGCGGCTGGTTCGGCTGGCTGATGACGAGCATGTGCTTGCCATCTGCCTGCATCACATCGTCTCCGACGCATGGTCGAACCCGATCCTCGCCAAGGACCTGGCCGATGCCTACGCCGCCGCGCTGCGTGCACCCGGCGCAGTGCACCTGCCCGCGTTGCCGCTGCAGTATGTGGACTACGCGCGCTGGCAGCGCGAGCGCGCGGCCTCCGGCGCGATGCAGCGCGACCTGGATCACTGGAACGCGCACCTGGGCAGCGCGGTGCCCGCGCTGGAGTTGCCGACCGACCATGCCCGCCCCGAACAACTGGGCTTCGATGGCGCAGCCACGCAGTTCGCGCTCGAGGCACCGCTGTGCGAGGCGCTGCTGAAGTTCTGCCGCGCCGAGCGCAACACGCCTTTCGTGGTGATGTTTGCAGCGTGGCAGGTGGTGCTCGCGCGCTACAGCGGACAGTACGACTTCGCGGTGGGCGTGCCTTCGGCAGGGCGGCACCGCGAGGAGCTGCACGGGATGCTGGGTTTCTTCGTCACGACGCAGGTCTTCCGTGCGCGGCTCGCGCCGCAGATGTCGCTGCGCGAAGTCTGCCGGCGGGTGCGCGGCGACGTGCTGGCCGCGCTCGATCATGCGGACCTGCCTTTCGACGTGCTGCTCGCGAGCCGCACCGACCGGCGCGAGGCGGGGCGCACGCCGCTGTTCCAGGTGATGTTCGGCCTGCAGATGGAAGACGGCGCCCAGGGGCCCGTCCTGGAAGGCCTCGATGTCAGGCAGATGGAGCGGCCTCACCACAGCGCGAAGTTCGAACTCTCGCTCGATCTGACGATTTCCGGATCGCGCGTGACGGGCCAGCTCGAATACAACACGGCGCTGTACGACCGCATCACTGTGGATCGGATGACGAAAGCCTATCTGGAGGTGCTGAAGCAGCTCGCGTCCGATGCCGAATGCCGCGTCGGAAATTTCGATCTGCTCGACGCTCCGGATCGCCAGCAGCTGCAGGCGTGGGAGAACGGGGAAAAGGGCAGCCCGGATTTCGAGCCCGTGCATCGGTACTTTGAACGCCAGGCGTCCGTCCGACCGGATGCGACCGCTTTGGTCTTCGGCGATCAGGCGTTGAGCTACGCCGAACTGAACCGGCGGGCCAATCGCCTGGCTCACCATCTGGCGGGGCGCGGCGTCGGGCCGGAGAGCCTGGTCGGCGTGGCCGTGGAACGGTCGATCGAAATGGTCGTTGCGCTGTTCGCCATCCTGAAGGCCGGCGGCGCCTATGTGCCGTTCGACCCGGAGTATCCCGCGGACCGATTGGCCTACATGCTCGCCGACAGTGGCGTCGAACTGCTCCTCACGCAGAGTCACCTTGCCGAACAGATGTCGACACTGGGACGGGCGGGCATGTTGCTGCTGGATACGCTGGACACCAGTGCCGAGCTAGAGAGCGATCCGAAGATCGCGCTGCATGGCGACAGCCTTGCCTACGTCATCTATACCTCGGGCTCCACCGGCAAGCCGAAGGGCGCGGCCAACAGGCATCGCGCACTCTGCAGCCGTCTCGTCTGGATGCAGGAGGCATATCAATTGGGCGAAGGCGATGCGGTGCTGCAGAAGACGCCCTTCAGCTTCGACGTTTCGGTGTGGGAGTTCTTCTGGCCCCTGATGTATGGCGCGCGTCTTGTCGTGGCGAACCCGGGTGATCACCGCGAGCCGGAGCGGCTTGTGGCATTGATCAGGAAGCACGGTATCGACACCCTGCATTTCGTGCCCTCCATGTTGCAGGCGTTTCTGGCCTATGAAGATGTCGAGGCATGCACGAGCTTGCGGCGCATCGTTTGCAGTGGCGAAGCCCTACCTGTCGAGACGCAGAACCGAGCTTTCATGCGGCTGCCGCAGGCCACGCTATACAACCTCTATGGGCCGACGGAAGCTGCAATCGACGTCACGCACTGGACCTGCCGCGACGACGGGCGAGGCCATGTACCGATCGGCCGGCCGATCCATTCGACGCAGGCCCGCGTGCTCGATGCGCAGCTGAACCAAGCACCCGTGGGCGTGGTGGGCGAGCTGTATCTGGGCGGCGTGAACCTTGCGCGGGGTTATTTGAATCGCGCGACCCTGACGTCGGAGCGATTCGTTGCCACGGACGGAGGGCAGCGGCTGTACCGGACGGGCGACCTTGCATGCTGGAACGCCGACGGGCAACTGGAATACCGGGGCCGTACCGATCACCAGGTGAAGGTGCGCGGGTTCCGCATCGAACTCGGGGAGATCGAAGCGCAGATGCTCGCGCAGGTCGGCGTGCGGGAGGCTGCCGTGGTGGTCAACGAAGGCCCGGCGGGTGGGCGTCTGGTGGGCTACCTGTCCATCCACGCAGCGCAGCAAGTCGATGTGGAACAGCTCAGGCTGAAGCTCGGCCAGGTGCTGCCCGACTACATGGTGCCGGGTGTGGTCGTGGTGCTGGAATCCCTGCCGCTGAATGCGAACGGCAAGGTCGACCGGAAGGCGCTGCCCGCACCGGAATTTGCCAACGAGCGCACCTACGAAGCGCCCGAGGGCGACGTGGAGGTCGGGCTCGCCGCCATCTGGGCCGAGGTACTGGGCGTTCCTCGCGTGGGGCGCAACGACAACTTCTTCGAGCTCGGCGGGCATTCGCTGCTTGCGCTGAGCCTGCTCGAGCGCATGCGCGCGCATGGATGGCGCGTGCAGGTGCGCACGTTGTTCCGCCAGTCTCGCTTCGCGGCCTTCGTGCAGGCATTGGCACAGGAGCAAGGGGGCACCGAGGTCGTGGTTCCGGAGAACCGCATTCCCATGGGATGCGAGGCGATCCGGCCGGAGATGTTGACCTTGATCGACCTCGACGACAGGCAGATCGAAAGCCTGCAAGCGTCGGTCCTCGGCGGTGCCGCGAACATCCAGGACATCTATCCTCTTGCGCCCCTGCAGCAAGGCATGCTGTTTCACCACATGCTGCAAACCGAAGGCGATGCCTACGTGACGCGGCATGTGCTGAGTTTCGACACGCGGGAGCGACTCGAACGATTCGTCGAGAGCTTCAACACGATCATCGAACGCCATGACATCCTGCGTACCGCCGTGCTGTGGGAGGGCTTGAAGGAGCCGGTCCAGGTCGTTCAAAGAGAAGCGCGATTGCACCTGCAATGGGCGACGGAAGATCGCGACCTCGCGAGCGGCGCGGATACGGGGGAACGCCCTGCGGACCATCGTGTCGATGTGCGACGCGCACCCATGATTCATGCCACGGGTTCTTTTTCCGCGAACCGGCAGCGTTGGCAGTTGCAGCTCCTGACCCATCACCTGGTGCTGGATCACACCACGCTCGAGTTGCTCGTGGAAGAAATCGCGTTGGTGCAGCAGGGCCGCCACGCCGAGTTGCCCGAAACCGTGCCTTACAGGCGCTATGTCGCGCAAGCGCGCCTTGGCGTGAGCCAGGCCGAGCACGACGCCTTCTTCTCGGAAATGCTCGCGGATGTCCAGGAGCCCACGGCGCCCTTCAATCTGTTGAACGTGCAAGGCGACGGCACGGATGCGGAAGAAGCGCGCGAACCGCTGGATGCGGAATTGGCGCAACAGGTGCGGCGACAGGCGCAACGCCATGGCGTGAGCGCCGCGGCCTTGTTCCATCTCGCCCTGGCCGTGTTGCTGGGCAGGACGACAGGAAAGAACGATGTCGTGTTCGGCACGGTGCTGCTTGGCCGGATGCAGAGCGGAAAAGATGCGGGCCGTGCGCTGGGCATGTTCATCAACACGCTGCCGCTGCGAATCCGGCTCGATGCGCACAGCGCGGAGGAATGCCTGCGGCAGACGCACAAGGCACTCACGGGCCTCCTGCACCACGAGCACGCCAGCCTGTCGCGCGCACAGCGTTGCAGCGGATTGGTCGGCAGCACGCCGTTGTTCTCCGTGCTGTTCAACTATCGCTATACCGAAGCCCTCGAAGGCGAGGTGCCGGCGGCGTGGAAGGGCATGGAGGTGCTCGGCAGCCGGGAGCGCAGCAACTACCCGGTGGCGATCTCGGTGGACGACGAGGGCAAGGGCTTCAAGATCGGCGCGCAGGTCACTGCGTCGGTCGGCGCGCAACGCCTGTGCGGCCTGATGACCGAGGCCATCCGTGGCCTGGTGACGGCGCTGGCCCTGAGCCCCGCCACGCGCGTGGGCACGCTGCAGGTGGTGCCGGCCGACGAACTGGCGCTGCTCAAGCAGTGGGGCGAGAACCCACACGAGCAGGCCATCGCCCCCGTCGATGCGAATGGGGTGCGCGCCGTGCACCGGCACTTCGAGGCGCAGGCGCAGGCACAGCCCGATGCGGTGGCGGTGATCTTCGGCGACGAGGCACTGGCCTATGGCGCGCTCAACGCGCGCGCCAACCGCCTCGCGCATCGGTTGATCGCACGGGGCGTGAAACCCGAGACGCGCGTGGGCATCGCGCTCGAGCGCTCGTTCGAGATGGTGGTGAGCATCCTCGCGGTGCTGAAGGCCGGTGGCGCCTATGTGCCGATGGACCCGGAGTACCCGGTCGACCGGCTGGCCTACATGGTGCAGGACAGCGGCATCGGCCTGCTGCTCACCAGCGAAGCGCTGGCTGCACACATGCCGCGGCCCGAGGGTGAGCACCGTGTGCTCCTCGTCGACCGCGAAGACCTGTCGGGCGAGCGCAGCGACAACCCCGGCGTGCCGCTGCACGAGCACAGCCTGGCCTATGTGATCTACACCTCCGGTTCCACCGGCAGGCCCAAGGGCGTGAGCGTGATGCACGGGCCTTTCGACATGCATTGCCGCGACACGGCGGTGCTCTACGAAATGGGGCCACATTCGCGCGAGCTGCACTTCCTTTCGTTCGCCTTCGATGGCGCCCACGAGCGGCTGCACACGGCGCTGGGTTGCGGCGCCAGCCTGGTGGTGCGCGACGATTCGCTCTGGACGCCCGAGCAGACGCTGGCGGCAATGCAACGCCATGGCGTGACCAACGCCGGCTTCCCGCCGGTGTACCTGCGCGAGCTGGCCAAGGAGGCACGCGACAGCGGGCAGTGCCCGCCGATCCACCTGTATTCGTTCGGCGGCGAGGCGATGCCGCGCGACGGCTTCGAAGCGGTGTGTCGCTACCTCAAGCCGAAGATCCTGATCAACGGCTACGGTCCCACCGAAGCAGTGGTGACGCCGATGCTCTGGAAGGTGGGCGCGGACGAGCGCTGCGTGCCGGGCTATGCGCCCATCGGGCGGCCGGTCGGCGACCGCAGCGCACTTGTGCTGGATGCCGACATGAACCTCGTGCCGCGCGGCGTGCCCGGCGAGCTGTACCTGGGCGGCGCCGGTCTCGCGCGCGGCTACCTGCACCGCGCGGGCCTGACGGCCGAACGCTTCGTGGCCGATCCTTTCGGCGCGCCGGGTGGGCGTCTCTACCGCACGGGCGACCTCGTGCAGTGGAGCGAAGACGGCCAGCTCGAGTACCTGGGCCGCATCGATCACCAGGTGAAGGTGCGAGGCTTCCGCATCGAGCTCGGCGAGATCGAGGCGCAACTGCTGCAGCAGCCCGGCGTGCGCCAGGCGGTGGTGGTGGCCGCCGCAGGGCAGGGCGGTGCGCGGCTCGTGGGCTATGTGGGGGCGGACGAGGGGCTCGACGTGCCGCGCCTCAGGCAGGCAGTGGGTGAGGCGCTGCCTGACTACATGGTGCCCGGAACCATCGTCGTGCTGGACAAGCTGCCGCTCAACGCCAACGGCAAGATCGACCGCAAGGCGCTGCCCGCGCCCGAGGCGGCCGGAGCCGATGCGCCGTACGAGGCGCCGCAAGGCGAGGTCGAGGCTGCACTCGCACAGAGCTGGGTCGAGGTGCTGGGCGTGTCGCGCGTGGGTCGCCAGGACAACTTCTTCGAACTCGGCGGCGATTCGATCCTGAGCCTGCAGATCGTGGCGCGCATGCGCAAGGCGGGCTGGCGCATCACGCCGCGGCAACTCTTCGAGCGCCAGACGGTGGCGCTGCTGGCAACAGTAGCGCAGGCGGTGCAGGCCGGGGCCCAGCGCCCCGCGAGCCTGCGCGAGGGCCAGGTGCCGTTGCTGCCGATCCAGGCCGACTTTCTGGGGGCGAAGCTGCCGGTTCCGAGCCACTGGAACCAGTCGGTGCTGTTGCAGCCCCGCACGCCGGTGGCGCTGGCAACGCTTCGCAAGGCCCTGGAGGCGGTGATCGCGCACCACGACGCTTTCAGGCTGCGTTTCGACCGCAACGCCGAAGGCCGATGGACGCAGCGCTACGGAACGAGCGCGCACCATCCGGCGCACGAGCTGCTCTGGGTGCGGCAGGCCCGCGACGCAGCGCAGATCGATGCGCTCTGCGACGAAGCCCAGCGCAGCCTGGACATCGCGCACGGCCCGCTGCTGCGCGCGCTGGCGATCGAGGTCGAGGACGGCAGCCAGCGGCTGCTGCTCGCGGTCCATCACCTCGCGGTGGACGGCGTCTCGTGGCGCATCCTGCTCGAGGACCTCGGCACGGCTTGCGCGCAGCTGCTGCGCGGCGAGGCCGTCGCGTTGCCGGAGAACACCAGCAGCTACAAGGACTGGTCGCAGGCGCTGCAGGCCCACGCCGAGCAACTGGCGCAGGACGAGCACGAACGCGCGCACTGGCAGGCGTTGGCCGAAGTGCCCGTGCAGCTGCCATGCGACCGCCCGCAAGGCGCCGCCACCACGGCCGAGCAGGCCAGCGTGGAACTGCGGCTGGACAAGGCCGCAACCGAGGCGCTGCTCAAGGACGCGCCCTCGGCCTACCGCACCCAGGTCAACGACATTCTGCTGACGGCGTTGGGCCGCGCACTGTGCGCGTGGAGCGGGCACGAGCGAATCCTGGTCGACCTCGAAGGGCATGGCCGCGAAGACCTGTTCGACGGCATCGACCTGACGCGCACCGTGGGCTGGTTCACCAGCGCGTTCCCGGTGGCTCTCGCGCCGATGGGCGAGCCGGGTGCGGCGCTCATGCGGGTGAAGGAGAGCCTGCGCGACATCCCGGGCAAGGGGCTGGGTTTCGGCCTGCTGCGCCAGCGCGAGGACGCGGGGGATGTGAGGGAGGTGGGCACTGCAGCGCGTGCGCAGGTGGTCTTCAACTACCTCGGCCAGTTCGATGGCGATTTCGACGCGGACGCGCTGTGGACCCTCGCGGCCGAGGGCATGGGTGTGGCCGTGAACGAAGGCGCGCCGATGGGCCATGAGTTCCAGGTCAGCGGCCAGGTGTATGCGGGCGAGCTCGCATTGCGCGTGATGTACAGCAGCGCGCGGCACGATGCTGCGAGCGTGCAGGGATGGGTCGACCGCTTCAGGCAGGAACTGCTCGCGCTGATTGCGCACTGCACGAGCGGCCTCGCGGATGCGCAGGGCGTGACGCCGAGCGACTTTCCGCTCGCGGCCCTGGAGGCCGGCGCACTCGATGCGCTGGTCGCGGGGTTGCCCGAGGCCGCGACGCAGATCGAGAACATCCATCCGCTCGCGCCGGGCCAGCAGGGCATGCTGTTCGAAAGCTCGATCGCACCGGGCACCGAGATCAACGTCGTGCAGACGCTGGTGCACATGGTAGACCTGGACCCGGACCGGCTGAAGTCGGCCTGGCAGTCCACGGTGGCGCGCCATGCCGCATTGCGCAGCGGCTTCCACTGGCTGCCGCAGGGAGATCCGATGCAGCTGGTGCTGCGGCAGCTCGAGGCGCCGGTGCAGCTGCTCGACTGGCGCGGCCGGTACCGCGACGAAGCAGCGCTGGAAGAAGCCTGGGATGCGCTGTGCGAGGAGGAGCGCCTGCGCGGCTTCGACATGGCGCGCCCGCCGCTCGCGCGCTGGGTGGCGGTGCGCGTGGGCGACAACGCCTGGCGGCTGGCCTGGACCTGGCACCACATCCTGTTCGACGGCTGGAGCGTGTCGCGCGTGATGGGCGAGTTGTTTGCGCTGTACGCCGGCCAGAAGGTGACCTCGCCGCTGCAGCCGTATGCCGATTTCGTTGCCGCCGTGCGCGACGGGCGCGATGCGAAGGACGAGGAGAAGACGTACTGGCAGGACTGCTACGCGGACATCGGCAGCAAGCCGACGCTGCTGTGCGGCGTGCCGCTCCAGCGCTGGGCGGCGGGCGGTTGCGACAGCCGCCGCGTGGTGCTCGACGCCTCCATCACGCGCGCGCTGCGTGCCATGGCGCAGGCCGAGCAAGTGACGCTCAACACGCTGGTGCAGGCCGCCTGGGCGCTGCTGCTGATGCAGCGCACCGGCCGCGCGGGCGTGTGCTTCGGCGTCACGATGTCGGGTCGCTCGTTCGAGATGCGCGGCATCGACGACGTGGTGGGCCTGTGCGTCAACAGCCTGCCGCTCATGCTGCGCCCCGATGGCGCGATGGGCGTGGGCGCATGGCTGCGGCAGATCGTCTCGGCCAACCTCGCACTGCGTCAGCGCGAACATGCGCCGCTGCCGCGCGTGCAGGGCTGGCTCGGCACGCCGGGGCAGCCGCTGTACGACACGCTGGTGATCTTCGAGAACTACCCGGTGGACGAGGCGATCTCGCGCGGCGCGGGGCCGAGCCTCGGCATCCAGGCCTCGTCGGGCCGCGGCACCTTGGGCGTGCCGCTGGTGCTGATCGTCGAGACCAAGGACGAGGAGATGTGGCTGAGCTTCGAGCATGCACGCGGGGTGTTCGAGCCCGCGGGCATCGCCGGGCTGGCCGCACAGATGGAAGGGCTGGTGAAAGCGCTGCTTCAGGGCGCGGGCCGCTCGGTGGCGTCGCTGCTGGAGTCGCGGGTGGCCGACGGGTCTGCGTTGACGCGTGCGCCGGTGCGCGATGCTGCCGCGAGCGCACCGCCCAGGGTCCTGCCGGCTGTCGCGTTCTCGACGCTGGCCGAGACATGGCGCGGCGTGCTTTCGACGCCTGCCACGCCGCCGCGCGCGCATTTTTTCGAGCTCGGCGGCGATTCGCTGCGGGCCGCGCGTCTGGTCGTGCAATGGAACGAGCGCGTCGACCGCGAAGGCTTGCCCGCTGCGCGGATGCAGCTGCGCGACGTGTTCGAACACCCCGTGCTCGATGACCTGGCCGCAGCCCTGTGCCTGCCGGCGGGCCGGGCCGATCTCGACGAGGGCCGCGGTGCACCCCTGGTCACCCTGGAGGAAAGTCTCTGATGACGCAGCAACCACACCCTGTCTTCGATGAAGCCGCGACCGCGGCATCCGCGCCCGTCGCGCTCTATGCCTTTCCCGCCCGCGCCTGGAAGCGCGACGAGTACGCGGCGCTGCAGGACGCGGTGCCCGCGCTCACCGTTGTCAGTGAACCCGGCAGCGAAGTGGCATGGGCCGGCGATTCTGTGGAGGCGATGGCCGACCGCTATGCGCGGGCCATCGCATCGCGCGAAGAAACGAAGGGGCGTCCCATCGCGCTGTTCGGATGGTCGGTGGGCGCGCTCGTGGCACTCGAAGTCGCGCGCCTGCTGCGCGGACGCTTCGGCATCGCGTGGGTGGGCGCCGTCGACATCGCGGCCTTTCCGCAGATGCGCGCTGCGCTCGCTGGCGCACCGGCGCTCGATGCCGCGGAGCGCGAGCCGCTGGACGCCTCGCTGCAGCAGTGGCTGGCACGTTCGGCCATGCGCGCTCTCTGGCAGCATACGCTGGGCCGCATGGCGCGCGCGCAGCGCGACATGTTCCTTCGCGAGGTGGTGCGTGCCTACGGCGCGGCACTGCCGGCCGACGGACCGGCCGCGGGTTCACAGGAGCACACGCTCTGGAGCCGCGTCAACTGCCTGCGACTGGGCATTGCGCATGTGGCTGCCGATGAAGCGCCCGCGCAGGTGCGCTGGTGGATGTCGCAGGAGATATCGGCGAGCCCCGGTGTGCGCACCGAGGGTGTCGAGGTGATCGCGGGCAGCGACCACGTGGGGGTGCTGGCCGATCGTGCGCTGCATGCGGCCGTGCTGCGCGAACTCGAAGCGGTGGAGACGGAAGAAAAGCAGGCAGGGGTTCGGATCTAGCCGGCCCGCAAGTCAAAAAAGAACAGGCCACGTGGCGCCCGATGGCGCCACGTGGCCTGCGTCGCTTCAGGACCGGATGCCGGCTCGCGCCGGCCTCTTCGATCTCAGAACTGGTACTTGGCGCTCGCGACCACTGCGCGGTCGTTCCCCGGGTAGTAGCCACCATAGGCACGCGATGCGGTGTACTTGCGGTTGGCCAGGTTGGTGGCGCTCAACGAGAAGCGCCACGGGCCCTGGCGGTAGTGCACGGTCGCGTCCAGCAGCGTGACACCGCCTTCGGCGTCGGTGTTGGTCACGTTGTTGTAGCGGCGGCCGATGTAGCGCAAGCCCCCACCCACGCCCCAGCCGTTGTCCAGCGTGTAGTCGAGCCACAGCGACGCGGTCTGCTTGGGCACCTGGATCGGCGTGTGGCCTAGCTCGGTGGTGTCAGCACTCTGGATCACCTTCATGTCGAGCCAGGTGTAGGAGGCCGTGAGGTTCAGGTTGCGCGCGATTTCGGACTTGCCTTCGAGCTCGATGCCGCGCGAACGGATGCGTCCGATCTGGCGGGCATCGCCGGTCTGCTGGTCGTAAGTGACCACGTTCGACTTGCGCAGGTCGAACACGGCGGCCGTGAACAGCGAGCGCGAGCCCTCAGGCTGGAACTTCACGCCGGCTTCCCACTGTTTGCCGCGGCTCGGGCGGAAAGGTTGGCTGTTGATGTCGACGCCGCTGGTCGGCAGGAACGATTCGCCATAGCTGACGTAGGGTGCCCAGCCATTGGGGAACAGGTAGGTCAGGCCCGCGCGGCCGCTGAACTTGTCGTCGGTCTGCGAGGTCGCTTCGCCGGCGATGCGATCGAAAGCGTTGGTCTTCACGTGGTCCTGGCGACCGCTGAGCGTGACGACCCAGCGGTCGGCGATCTTGATCTGGTCCTGCAGGTAGACACCGAGCTGTTCGGTCGTCTGCGAGGTGTTCAGGGTGAGACGCGTGGGCTCGGCGACGGGCAGACCGTACACCGGGAACAGCAGGTCGAGACTCGGCGCCGGGCCGGTGCGGGTGCTCGTCGAGTAGTTGATGCGGGTCCAGTCGACGCCGAACAGCAGCGTGTGCTCGACGATGCCGGTGCGAACGCGGCCTTGCACGTTGGTGTCGGCCGTCAATTGGTGGACGCGCTCGGGGTCGAAGCGCGCGGTGCGCGAGAGTGTGCGGCCGTCGGCCTGCAGCGCCGTGCGCATGTGGTGCTTGTCGGTGTCGAAGTCGTTGAAGCGTACGTTCTGGCGCACCGTCCAGTTGTCGTTGAAGTGGTGCTCGAACATATAGCCGAGTGCGTTCTGCTTCTGCTCGATCCAGCTGTAGCGCGGCTCGCCTTCTTTCACCCATGTGGGCACGCCCTTCGCGCCGACCACATAGCCGGTGTCGTCGCCGGCCTTGCTCCGCAGGAACTCTGCCAGCAAGGTGAAGGAGGTGGCGGCCGACGGCTGCCAGCGCAGCGAGGGCGCAAAGTAGTCGCGCTTGACCTTCACTGCTTCACCGTTCGGATAGATCTCCTGGGTGTCGCTGTCGTGCGCGACGCCGACGAGGCGGTAGGTCAGCGTGTCGTTGATCGCGCCGCCGAGGTCCACACCCAGTTGCTTGCGGCCGAAGCTGCCCAGTTGCACTTCGACTTCGCGCACGGCTGTGGCGCTTGGCATCTTGCTCACGCGGTTGATGACGCCGCCCGCATCGGACTGGCCGTAGGCCACCGAGGCCGGGCCGCGCAGCACTTCGACGCGCTCCACGCCGTAGGGCTCGGTGAGTGAATAGGCCGGCAGGCGCAGGCCGTCGCGATACATCGCATTGGTTGCGTCGAAGCCGCGCAGCAGCAGCCAGTCGATGCCGCGGGCGTCATAGCCCCAGTTTCCGACCGCCACGCCCGGCGTGTAGCGCACGGCTTCCATGATGTTCTGCACGCCGCGCGCATCGAGTTCCTCGCGGCCGATCACCGAAATGGACTGGGGCGTCTCGATCAGCGGCGTATCGGTCTTCGTGCCCGTCGCGCTGCGGCGCGCCACGTAGCCCTTCACCGGACCGTTCGCGGTTTCGGGCTCGTCGCGCACGATGACTGCCGGAAGCGCATTGCCCGTCGCACCGGGCACCGCGGTGGAAGTCGAAGGCTGGGTCGACTGCTGTCCCTGGGCCGAAGCGGCGAGGCTCCAGAACGCGGTGGTGGTTCCGAAAGCAGCCACAAGCGAAGCGTTCAGCAGGCGCTGCCGGGGCAGAGGAAGAGGGCGCATGTAAAGGACTTCCAAATAGTTAGGACGGCGGATTTTAATGAGAATGGTTCTTATTTTGATGCAGCTTTTTCAAAGCCAGTGGTATCTCGACAACAAAATCCACAGCCCTTTCAACTACAGGTCATGCCGCATGCGCTGGGGCTTCCTGTGTGCGCGGCAGCCACAACGCATCGCAGAAGTAGTGCTCTCGCAGCATCACCACCAGCTGCGCGCGCTTGTGCGGCAGATTGAATTCCTTGAGCTTCGCGTAGCCGGACTTGTCGAGGTTGCGGATCTGCTGCACGTGGTCGATGCGCGGCTCGCCGACGGCGCGCTGCGTGCGCGGATCGCACAGGAAGATGTAGTGCGAGATCGAGGTGAGCCACGCGGTCGCATAGGCCTTGCCGCGCACTGCGGGGTCGCCGACCAGCACATGCCATCCGCGGTCGTAGTCCTGCACGTCGTAGAAGGGGGCGATGCGGCTTTCCTTGGCCCAGTACATCTCGAAGTACGCGAAGGGTTCGCCGTCGAAGCTCGCGATCATCGAATACATGTGCGGGTCGCGGTCGATGGCCGTGAGGTAGGCGCGGTGCTTGTCCAGGTCGCCTTCTTCCTCCCAGATCTTCGCCACGTCGGGGTCGTTCATCCAGCGGTTGAACATCGGCAGGTCGCCCTCGAAGTCGATGCTGCGGAACGAGAAGGTCTTGCCGAGCCAGGGAATGAAGCGCTGGTAGAGCATGCCACGCGGCTTGGGAGGGCGGCGTGGGTGGTACTTGCCGTTGGTCAGCGCGAACTGCTGCGCCATCGGCGCATGCACGGTGGGCAGCCAGAGCCCCGGCTGCTGCCACAGCTGCTCGCTGAAGGCCTGCATCTGCCCGTCTTTCCCCGGCAGCAGCACGCCGGCGTGTGCGAGTTCGCCGAAGCGATCCGCGCCCGCGAGCGTGACGACCTTGTGCTCGGGATGGTGCGCAAAGAAGGCCTCGAGCACTGCAAGCACATGCGGCGTCGCATAGGCGGCGTCGCCTTCGATTTGCGCGAGCACCTTGTCCGCGCCGGCATCGTCGAGCTTCCATTGCGACAGCGAGCCGGTCGTCCGGTTGCGCACCATGAATGCGCGTCCGTCGAAGGCGACTTCGTGCGCCACGCCATCGGCGTAGGAGATCAGCGGTGCGCTCGCGCGCGGGTCGGCGGCGGCCGTGGGCCGGGTGGTGGTGGCAGTAGTCATGTGTCTCCTGGGGTGGACCGCGCCGGGCGGACTCAGAGGTGAGGGGCCAGCAGGGCCAGGCCCTGGTGAAGCGCCGGGAAAAGGCTGCGGTTGAAGTTGTTCCAGCGCAACTCGAGGATCGAGTCGTCCGTTGCGATGTCGGTGCCGAGCACGTCGTAGATGACCTCGCCCGAATCGATGCCGTTGTCCACGTAGTGCAGCGAGGCACCAGTCTTCAGGACCGGAGTCGTGGGCACCTTGGCCATGGTCTGCCAGTCCACCACCTTCTGGCCCTGCGCGCCGTGCAGCGCGTCGAGCGTGGCGTAGGCGCCGCGGCGCTGGAAGGGCGATTCGAGCCGCGTGATGCCGGGATGAATATTGACGATCCTGCGGTAGAAGCGGCTGTGGGGCCGCACCAGCTCATCCAGGATGACCAGCAGCCCATCGAGCACGACCACATCGGCGCGCAGCGTGAGCAGCTTGTCCAGCAGCGCGCGCTCGAAGGCGCTCTTGCCCGCGGCGCGCTCGGGGGCGTTCAGCGGCAGGCGGCGGTAGGCGGAGGGCACCGGATGCAGCATCTCCCGCAGCAGCCGGCCTTGGGCGCGCAGGTCCGGCGGAAAGATCCATTTCCTGTCGGCACTCCAGGCGAAGCCGTAGTCCGCGAGCGCCGCCTGGTCGCGCGGCGCTTGCGCGTCGTCGTCGAAGAGGATGCCCTCCAGCGAATAGGCATCGCCCAGCGGCGTGCCGTCGAGTGCCTCGGCGAGGTACTCGAGCGGGGACTTCATGTAACGGGTTTCGCCCTTGTAATCGATGAACTGGCCCGCCCTGTCGGCGGCGGCATTTCTCAGCGAGAGGATGTAGACGAGCTTTGCCTTGGGCATAGGTGTGGGATGAATGGTTTGAGATATCTCCTGGGAGGACGAAGTACCCGGCGATCTGTTCATCCGCGCGTCTCACCCGTCGCTTTCCTGCGCCTGCTGCACTTCTTCCTCGACCCCATCCCGGCGGTGCTGGGGCGCCAGGGGGCATGCGCCGCAGTAGCCCTCGCCGGGCAGCAGGTGATAGAGGCAACACTGCCGGTGCAGCCTCAGCGGAATGACGCGGCCCTCGTGCCGCCGCATCACCTCGCGCCGAGCACCGTGGAGCGGATTGACGCCGGTGCCCGCGCCCGGCCAGTCGGCCTCGTACAGCAGCCAGGCCCGGTCCTGCGTGATCCCGGCCGAGCCGCCGGTCAGCTGCAGGCCCTGGTCGAGGATCGGTTCGAGATGGCGTGACACGTTGCCCCAGAGGATCTTCGGTGCGATCCGCGTGAGCCCGGCGATCGCGCCGAAGAGCGGCGCAAGGTGCTGCCACAGCAGCGGCGCGTAGCGCTCGGCGGTCGGGGCGCCGCGCCGCGATTCGCCCAGTCCGATGATGTGGAAGTCGACCACGTCTGCGTTGCCGTCGAGCCGCACCCACGTCTGCTCCGCCGAGATCGGAAACACGTGGTGCAGCATGCTCGCCGCAGCCACGACCGGGGGCAGCAGCACCTCGGCGTATCGCAGGGTCCATGCGGAAGCCACCGCCCGCTGATCCGCAGCGGCGTGACGCCTGAAACGTGCGTGCGTGTGCAGCACCTCCGCGAGGCGCGAGCCGGGCCGCAACAGGTCGGCCACGCATACCGCGCCGGGTGGCGGCGTGCGTGCGCACTGGAGCCTTTCGCCGAGATGCGCGAACTCGCCCCGGAAGATCGGTGCCAGCAGCGGAATCATGGGCTGGTCCCGCGGAGGGCCGCGAAGCGTCGCTCGGGGTGCATTCCTTCCAGACGCGCGAGCGCCTCGCATGTTCACCGGCGCGGCACGAAAACGCCTCCCGCCCGGCGCCTCGCATGAACATCGGCCGCGCCCGCTCGTCTATGAAAAGGACGGCATCGCGCCGCATGAACGCAATCGCCCCGATGGGCGGAAAGATTCCTTGCATGACATCTCCCAGTGCTACTGGCGCCGGCAGCGGCAATCGCGCGGAGGTCGCGCGCCTGCTGAAGCCCTTTTATCCGTGGATCCTGCTGTCCATCGTCACGGGCGTCTTCGCGGGCGTGGCCACGGTCGCTCTGCTGCGCACCATCAACCAGGTGCTCAACCAGCAGGGCAGCATGGCCGGCGGGCTGCTGCTGACCTTCATCGGGCTTTGCCTGGTGGCGCTGTTCGGTCGCATGGCGTCGGACATCTCCACCAACTTCGTGGGTCAGAAGCTGGTGGCCCAGGTGCGCAAGAGCCTGGCGCAAAAGATCCTCTCGGCACCCATCGACGCGCTGGAGCGCTACCGCACCCACCGCCTCATGCCGGTGCTGTCGCAGGACGTGGACATGATCAGCGACGCCGCCTTCGTGCTGTCCACTGTGCTCATCGCGGTGGCGGTCGCTCTGGGCTGCCTGGTCTATCTGGCGTGGCTTTCGCTGCCGCTCTTCTGTCTGCTGTTCGTGGCGTTGGTGCTGGGCGCCACCTTCCAGACCGTGGCGCAGACCCGCGCCGAGGTCGGTTTCTGGAAGGCGCGCGAGCATGAGGATCAGTTGCACAAGGCCTACGAGGCGATCAGCGAGGGCGCCAAGGAACTGCGCATGCACCGCGATCGCCGCACGCGCATGTTCGGAGGCCAGATCGAGCGCATCGTCGACAGCATCCGCAGCGTCAACAGCCGCGCCATCAACGTCTTCGTGCTGGCCACTTCGTTCGGCTCGGCCATGTTCTTCCTGCTGATCGCGCTGATCCTGGGCTGGGCCGCGTTCCGCACCACCGAGCCCGTGGTGCTCAGTGGCTTCGTGCTGGTACTGCTGTTCCTGAAGGGGCCGATCGACCAGATCGCGCGCTCGCTGCCCAATGTGGGTCGCGCCAAGATCGCCTTCATGCGCATCGCCGACCTGTCGGCGCGCTTCGCAAGCCCGGAGCCGCATCTGCACCTGGAGCGCGCGGGCGGGGCGCAGAACCTGTCGGAGGGCATCGGCATGCGCGGCGTGCACTACGCCTTCGACGCACCGGACGGCGGTGCCCCCTTCGTGCTCGGACCGATCGACCTGCAGCTGCGCCGCGGCGAGATGGTGTTCGTGGTGGGCGACAACGGCTCGGGCAAGACCACGCTCATCAAGCTGCTGCTGGGCCTCTATGCGCCGCAGGAGGGCGAGGTGCTGCGCGACGGCGTGGCCGTGACGCCGGAAGCGCGCGACGACTACCGCCAGCTGTTCACCACCGTGTTCTCCGATTTCTACCTGTTCGAGGACCTGGTCGCCAACGAGCGCGGCGAGGGTGGCGCGCAGTCGCTGCCGCAGGCCGCGCTGCCCTACCTGCAGCGCCTGGAGATCGCTCACAAGGTCAGCGTGAAGGACGGCTCGTTCAGCACGGTCGACCTCTCGACCGGCCAGCGCAAGCGCCTGGCTCTCGTGCATGCCTACCTCGAGGGGCGCCCGGTGCTGGTGTTCGACGAATGGGCCGCGGACCAGGACCCGACCTTCCGCCACCTGTTCTACACCGAACTGTTGCCCGAGCTGCGCGCCAAGGGCCATCTGCTGGTGGTCATCTCGCACGACGACCGCTACTTCCACCTGGCCGACCGCGTGATCACGATGAAGGCCGGGCGGATCGCGGAAGACCGCGCACGCGCGCCGGAAAGCCTCGCGGCCTGAGCCCTTCGTTCACCGATCGCCTCCGGACACCGCTCGCAGGCGCCTGACCATTTCACAAGGAGTTGAATCCCCATGCAGCACATCCATGACCTGATCGGCGTCGGATTCGGACCGTCGAACATCGCGCTGGCCATCGCGCTCGAAGAGAAGCGTCATGGGACGAAGCCGCTGGACGCCCTGTTCATCGAGCGCCAGCCCAGCTTCGCCTGGCATCCGCACATGCTGCTGGACCAGGCCAACATGCAGATCTCGTTCCTCAAGGACCTGGCGACCTTGCGCAACCCGACCAGCCGCTTCACCTTCATCAACTACCTGCACGAGAGCGGACGCCTGCCGGAGTTCATCAACCTCAAGAGCTTCTTCCCGAGCCGGCACGAGTTCAACGACTACCTCGGCTGGGCCGCGCAGCAGTTCGACGATGCCTGCGCCTATGGCGAGGAGGTGTTCGAGGTGCTGCCCGAGACGCAGGACGGCGAGGTCTCGCTGCTGCGCGTGCGTTCGCGCAGCGTGGAGGGCGGCCGCGTGCAGGAACGGCTGGCGCGCAACCTCGTGGTCGGCATCGGCGGCGTGCCCAGCATTCCCGAGAGCTTCCGCGCGCTGCGCGGCGACGGCCGGGTGCTGCATTCGAGCAGCTACCTGCGCGACATCGCGCGCATATTGCGCGAGGGCCAGCCGCAGCGCGTGGCCGTCATCGGGGCGGGGCAGAGCGCGGCCGAGATCTTCATGGACCTGCAGGGGCGGCCCAGCGCGCCGCAGGTCGACTTCATCATGCGGGCGCGGTCGATCCGCCCGTCCGACGACAGTCCGTTCGTCAACGAGGTCTTCAACGTCGACTTCACGGACTACGTCTACAGCCGGCCGAGCCACGAGCGCGCGGCGCTGCTCGAGGAGGTGGCGCAGACCAACTACGCGGTGGCCGATCTCGACCTGATCCAGCAGATCTACAAGGTGTTCTACGACCAGAAGGTGACGCGCGGCAATCGCCTGCGCATGCTGCGCCAGCACGAGGTGCGCTCGGTGCGCGCGGCGTCCGACGGCATCCACCTGCAGTTGCGCGACCAGGACGCGGGCCGCGAGATCGCGCAGTCCTACGACGCCGTGGTGCTCGCCACCGGCTACGCGCGCGACCAGCACCGCGACCTGCTGCAGCCGATCGCGCCCTACCTGGGCGACTTCTCGGTCGACCGCTATTACCGGCTGCAGGCCACGCCCGATTTCCACCCGGGCGTCTTCCTGCAGGGCGCCTGCGAGGACAGCCATGGCATCAGCGACACCCTGCTGTCCGTGACCTCGGTGCGCACCGGCGAGATCGGCAATGCGCTGCTGGCCGCGCTGCCGCGCATGCGCAGCAGCACCGCGCGCGGCGAATCGCAGGTCGCGCAGCTCTAGGGCCGTCCGTTCGGAACCCGCGGCCGCGCGAGTCGCCGGCCCTGCAGCGCGTGGGCGATGCGCGGCGGCATGCGGCTCGCAGTGACCTCACGCGCGGCCATGTCATTTCCGGCTGCGCCGATACTCTTGCGCCTTCGAAAAACCGCCCGACTGTTCTTGCTTTCCTGACATGCGCCGAATCGTTCCCCTCCTGCTGCTCGCCCTGTTGTCGGTTTCCGTGGGGGCCGGGTATCTCTGGCATCGTCAGCCGGCGAGCGCCGTCGAATCGGTCGCGGTGGGCCGCACCCACATCGAATCCAGCGTCACGGCGCTCGGCACGCTGCAGCCGCGGCGCTATGTCGATGTCGGTGCCCAGGTGTCGGGACAGATCCTTCGTCTGCACGTGCAGCCGGGCGACGTGGTCGAGAAGGGGCGGCTGCTCGTCGAGATCGATCCCAGCGTGCAGCGCGCGACCGTCGACGCGGGTCGCGCCTCGCTGGCCGGGCTGCGCGCGCAACTGGCCGAGCAGCGCGCCAAGCACCGGCTGGCCGAACAGCAGCAGGCGCGCCAGCGACGCATGGCGGCCGACGGCGCCACGCGCGAGGAGGACGTGCAGGCCGCCGAGGCCGAGCTCGCGTCGGCCGCCGCGCGCATCGACAACCTGTCGGCGCAGATCGCCCAGACCCAGGCCACGCTGCAGGCCGACGAAGCGCGCCTGGGCTACACGCGCATCTTCGCGCCCATGGAAGGCACCGTGGTGTCGGTCGAGGCGCGCGAGGGCCAGACGCTCAATGCCACCTACCAGACACCGAACGTGCTGCGCATCGCCGACCTGTCCTCGATGACCGTCTGGTCCGAGGTGTCGGAGGCCGACGTGCGGCGCGTGAAGCCCGGCATGCCGGTCTACTTCACCACGCTGGGCGCCGACCAGCGCCGCTGGCAGGGCAAGGTGCGCCAGCTGCTGCCCGCGCCGCCCACGCCCGCGCCCAAGGCGGGCGGTTCCGAAAGCAGCAGCACGCCGCAGGCCGCGGCCAGCAAGGTGGTGGTCTACACCGCGCTGTTCGACGTCGACAACGCCGACGGCGAGCTGATGCCGCAGATGACGGCGCAGGTCGCCTTCGTCGAGGCCGCCGTGAAGGATGCGCTGTCGGTGCCCGTGTCCGCCCTGGTCCCGGCGCAGGGCGGCGGCGCCGACCGCTTCGCCGTGCGCGTGCTGCGGCCCGACGGCACGCTCGACGCCCGCGAGGTCCGCGTCGGCGTGCGCAACCGCGTGTCGGCCCAGGTGCTCGAAGGCCTCGAGGCCGGCGAGCGCATCGTCACCGGTCCGGCGCCGCGCAAGGCCGCGACGCCATGAGTGGCGA
>Ga0209902_100298_pt1 | contig 67785 bp, 58 predicted proteins | sample FECB27metaG_FD_188304 | JGI IMG/M metagenome (GOLD analysis project Ga0209902, IMG submission 188304) | Cyanobacterial communities from the Joint Genome Institute, California, USA - FECB-27 (SPAdes) (version 2) | ecosystem: Environmental > Aquatic > Thermal springs > Hot (42-90C) > Microbial mats...
GCTTCACCCATTGCTGAAACCTCGTGGACTCCAGACCGTAGAATTCGTCCATCCGGCGGAACGGCAGCCCGGACTCCAGGAACCGCAATTGTTCGGTGACCTGATACATGCCGTCGCGCATCATCGTGTTGCGCTGGGTGTGGCCGTCCACATGCGTGAGCCACGATACGGCGAAGGCGTAGAAGATGTTGTTGTTGATCGGGAAATCCAGCCCGACCCAGGGCGACGACAGCGGTGCGATGGTGGCGAGGCCGGCCCCGCCACGCACCGCGGCCCATTGGGTATAGCCGACCCAGCTATGTCCGTTGGTCGCCACCTTGCCGTTGCAGAAGGGCTGTTTCGCGATCCATTCGACGATGTCGCGGGCATCCTCGACCTCTCTGCCGAAGGGCGCGAAATCGCCTTCGGAATCGCCGCGGCCGCGCATGTCGACCGCAAGATAAGGATAGCCGTGCGACGAGAAATACGCGCCCTCGGGATGGTAGAGATCGGCCGTGTAGGGCGTGTGGGAGAAGATCGCCGGCCGCGGGTTGTCCAGGCCTCGCGGCCGATAGAGCGTGGCGCCCAGATGGACGCCGTCGCGCATCGGGATCCGCACCCGGTATCCGATCTGCGGGCTGAAGGCCTGCGCGACGGCCCGTGCGCCGGGAAACGCGGCAAGCGAGACGACCGACGCGGCGGACAACAGCTCCCGGCGGTTCACGCCGTCAGCCCACGACGTCGGAAATGATGCGCAGCCAGTTGCCGCCCAGCACCTTCTGGATGTCTGCGGTCTTGTAACCGCGCTTCATCAGGCCGGCGGTGGCGAAGTGCCATTTCTTCGCGTCGTTCATGCCTTCGGTGCCGAACGGATAGCGGAACCGGTAGCTCGACTTGAAGTGCGGCTCGCCATAGGCCTTGAGGAATTCGTCCTTCAACTTGGGATCGGTCTCCCAGCCGCGGATCAGCGTGTCCGTCCCGAAGCCGACATGATCGATGCCGACGAGCTTCACCAGGTGATCGACATGGTCGAGCCAATGTTCGGCGGTCACCGGGAATTCGCGCTTCACCATGGTGTTCACGGTGGTCAGCCCCATCACGCCGCCCTTCTTCGCGAGCGCCAGGATGATCTCGTCTGACTTGGTGCGCGGATGCTCGTTGAGCGCGCCGGCATTGGAGTGCGAGATGATCGGCGGGCGCTTGGAAAAGGTGATGGCGTCCATCGTGGTCTGCGGCCCCGAATGCGAGGAATCGACCAGGATGCCGACCTCGTTCATCCGATGCACCGCGGCGATGCCGAAATCGCTCAGGCCCGCATTGGTGCGCTCGGTCGATCCGTCGCCGAGCAGGTTGCGTTCGTTATAGGTGACCTGCATCGCGCGGATGCCCAGGCCGTGGAACATGTCGATATTGTCGAGTTCGCCGTCGATCGGCGAGTTCTGGAAATTGAGCATGACCGCGGTCTTGCCCTCCGCCTTGGCACGGCGGATGTCGGCGGCTGAGCGCGCGGGCGCGAGGATGGCGCCGTTGTCCCTGATGAACTTGTTCCAGGCGACGCAGTCGGCCACGCCGTTTTCCAGCGTGAAGCCGTTCATCATATAGCTGCCGCGCGGGTTTTCCGGGCGGCGCACGCCGAGCGTGGTGCTCATCGTGGTCAGGCCGCTCTGCTTGATCTGCGCCAGCCCTTCGGCGTCGCGGGTCTCGTCGCACAACATGTCGATGATCATCGACTCACGGTAAAGCGCCTCCGCGTCCTTCAGCAGCGGCTCGATGTCCGAGAGTTTGCCCAGTGCCGGAGCCGCCCATGCGAACGCGGCCATCGCCCCGCCCGCCTGTATGAGTTCGCGCCTGTTCATCGTCATGATGTGCCTCCCTTTGGCTACTGCCGCATTTTCCTTTCCGGACTTAATGGGTGAGCGAGGGAGTTTGAGGCAACGCAGTAAAGCTGAGGCCAAGCACCAGCCCTTCTGATGCTTGTTCGATAAGATGCTAGCAGAACAAGATAGATGACCTAGATCATCTCATGGAAATACGGCGACTTCACTCGCCGACCACCAGCGGCTTTCCGATCGCATCGGCCGCGATCTCGGCCGCCGAGAAGGGATAGCGGCGCAGCTCCTTGCGGGAAAAGGCGCGGGTCTGGTCGGCGAAGTGGGGCGAGGCGGGATCGGCCGATTGCGAATAGGTGAGCACCGCCTTGGCGACCGGTCCCTTCCCGTCGAAGGTGACCGACTGGATATAGCTGCTGCCGAAGATGATCGGGAAACCGCCCGGCGCCGGGACCGCGGCCATATAGTTGAGCACGCCGCCATTGCTGATGCCCGACATCGGTATGCGCTCCGCGCCGCGCACCGCATATTGTATCTCGCCCAGCGGCGCATCGAGCGCGACGCCGAGCCCCTTCAGCAGCGCCGCCCCCGCCGCCAGATCGGCGAGCAGCGCGTCGCCCGCCGCGCCGTCGATATTCAGATCGGCCGGGGTGCCGACCGGATCGGCGGGGTCGAAGGGCGTCTTCCAGATATCGGGGCGCACCCCGGCCTTCAGCCAGAAGGCGGCGAAGAGCATCGCGGCGCGGCTGGTGACCTCCGCCTTGCCGTCCCATTTGGCGAGCGCGGCGCAGGCGTCCGTTGGCGCGGCGGGCCGCTTGCAGAGTTCGAGCATCTTCGGCAGCGCGAGCTGCGCGGCGAAGTTCTTGTTGCCCAGCATCGTCGCCGCGCCGAGATCCACGTCGAACTTGCCCGTCTTCAGCACGTCGCGGATTTCCTGAAGGCCGGCACGTGTGCGCAGGTCGGGGGTGGTGCGCGGATCCATCCCCAGCATCACCCCGCGCTCGACCGGCGGCTCGGCGGGATTGGACCAGCGATAGCTGTCGTTGCTGTTCTGGACATAGTCGCGGCGGATAGTGGAGGCCATCTTCTCGCCGGCAAGCAGGCCGGGCATCGGCGCCTTCGAGGTCCGATCCCAGTCGCAATCGGCACGGCTGCCGTCCAGCACGTAGAAATGATTGTAGAGGCCGATCAGCTTCGGCCCGATCGTACCGCACGATCGGAATTTCTCGTCCGGGATGTTCGGCGCGGGCGCGATGTCCGCGAACAGCGCGTCGCCATGGCAATCGGCCGCCATGGTGTTGAGGAAGGGCACGCCGAGATGCCTGATCAGCGCGGCGCGGATGTCGCGGACATTGCGGGCGCGGCCGAAGGCGACGTAATTGTCGCCGGTGCGGATATTGTTCCTGTTCGCCTCGATCACCGCATAGGCGGTGTCGCGCGTCCAGCCATAGGCGGTGCCGGGCAGCGACACGATCGGGCCGTGCCGCGACGCATAAAGGGTGCGGGCGACCGGCGCGCCGCCCTTGTTCTCCACGACGATCTCGCGGCGGATCATCGGCTCGCGCTTGCCGTCGATGAGATAGGCGGTGGGATCCGCCGGATCGAGCGTCAGCTTGACCAGGGTCATATGGACGGCGGTGTCCGTGGTGTGCGTCCAGGCGACATCCTTGTTGAAGCCGATGCCCACATAGGGCTGGCCCATGATCCCCGCGCCCGCCACGTCGAACTTTCCGGGAATGGTCAGCTGCATCTGATAGAAACGGTGTGGACCGGTCCAGGGGAAGTGCGGATTGCCGACGACGAGCCCCCTGCCGTTGGTGGTCGCCTCCGCCCCGAATGCCCAGCCGTTGCTGCCGAGCGCGAAGCTGGTGGGGATTGCGCCCAGCTTCGCCAACGCGGGCGGAGCCGCATCGCCTGTGCCGGGTGCGGCGGAGGGCGGCGCGGTCCGCGCCAGTTGAACGCTCAGGCCCGCCGACGACGCGAACAGGCCGAAGCTGTTGATCCAGCGCAGCACATTGTCCCGCGTGATCGGCCGGACCCAGGGCTGCCCGGCGCAGGCGGCAGGCAAGCTGCCCTCATGATCCTTCAGGAAACGGTTATAGCCCGCCACCCAGCCAGTCACGAGCGCGCGATATTCGGGGCCGCGCTTCGCGAATTCGGCGTCCAGCGCATCCCGATCGGCGATGGTGCGGTAGAAGATGTCATTGTCGCTGTTCTTCGCCGGCCACACGCCGATCACCGCGGGCGCATCCGCGCCGAGGAATTTCGATCGTTCGCCCGATGCGCTCAGATACGCGTCCGCCAGCAGGCAGATATTGTCCTGCGCCTGCGCATAGGCCGCGCCGAAGCCGAGCCCGGCGAAGTCCTTCGCCTTGATGTGCGGAATGCCATAGGTGGTCCGCGTGATGGTCGCCCGCATCTTCGGCGCGGCCTGGGCCGGCACGGCGGCGAGCGCGGACGCGCCGAGGGCCGCGGCCAGCGTCAGGGCGACGCTGGCCGATGGACGGTTGTCGATCATGAGTGCCTCGCTGGATTTATTTGCCGAGCGCCGTTTCGGCGATCGCCTGGTCCTCTTCTGACGTGCCGCCGCTGACGCCGACGCCGCCCACGATCCGGCCGCCACGCATCACCGGAATACCGCCGCCGATCGCCAGGATGCCGGGCACCGACAGCAGCGAGGTCTTGCCGCCCTCGACGCCCTTTTCGATTGCCAGAGTCGGCGCACCGGTGGCCGCGGATGTCACCGCCTTCGCCTGTGCCACCTCGAGATTCAGGAACGAGACGCCGTCCATGCGATGCGCGACGAGCACGCGGCCTTCGCGGTTGACCACGACCACCGTGATCGCCTTGCTCTTGGCGCGCGCCGCCTTGACCGCGTCGGCTCCGATCCGGCTCGCCTCGTCATAACCGAAGGGCGCGGCCGTCCCGTCCTGCGCGCTCGCCTGTCCGCAGAGCAACAGCGCCGGAGCGGCGGCGATCAGCAGCCGGTGAAGTTCTGTCATGTCCGATCCTCAATGCTGGCTTTTGGTGGGCGGCGGCGCCTTGGGCTGCGGGGCCGCGATATAGGCGTGGATGTCCCTGGCATCCTGTTCGCTGAGCACATCGCCGAACGAGGCCATGCCGGCGTCGGTGAATGCGCCTTCGCGCACGATCTGAAGGAACGCGTCGTGCGTCTCCGCGGTCATCTTCCACAGGTTCGGATAGCCGCTCGGCGTGTCCGCGCCGCTATGGCAGCGCGCGCAATTCTCTCCGAACAGCATCTGCCCGCGCGCGACCTGGGCCGGGGTGCCGCGATAGCGGGCGGGCGCCGGGACCAATGGCGTTTTCGCCAGCAGCGGCGGCAGCGCCGGCTGCCCCTTGGCGCCCAGTTTGAAGACCAGCAACCGTGAGCGGTTCTCGCGCTCGGCCGCTACCCAGCCGGGCAGGTGCGAACTGTTGAGCGCGCCGCCGAAGCCCGCGGCGACCGCCAGATACTGCTCGCCGTCGATTTCGTAGCTCATCGGCGCGGCCATGATGCCGGTGCCGATGTTGACTCGGCGGAGCACGCGCCCGTCGCGCCCGTCATAGATGGTGAGGTGGCCATCGGCAGAACCCTGCACCACCAGCCCTGTCGCGGTGGTCATCACCCCGCCGCTCCAGAACGGCATCACCTTCGAACTCCAGACGAGTTTCTGCGTCACGGGATTCCAGGCCTTGAGCACCTGTTCGAAGCGCGGCTTGGGCTGGCCCGGCGTCTCGGGCACGGCCAGGCCGAACAGGCTCATCACGCCCGGCAGGCCGGCATCGACGCCCTGCACCACCGAATAGGGTCGATAGGGCTGCTCGGCGGTCGCGAAGGTCATCGGCGTTTCGAGCACCGGGATATAGACCAGCCCGGTGCCGGGATTATAGGCCATGGGCGGCCAGTTGTGCCCGCCCGCCTGGGACGGCCAGATCAGCTTCTGCTTATCCTTGAAATTGGCCTGTTCGGTGATGACCGGCCGGCCGGTCTTGAGATCGACGCGTTCGGCCCAGGTGACGGTGGTGTAGGGCTCGGCCGACAGCAATTCGCCGGTCACCCGATCGAGCACGTAGAAGAAGCCGTTCTTCGGCGCCTGCATGATGACCTTGCGAGGCTTGTCGCCGATCCTGATGTCCGCCAGCACCATGTTCTGCGTGGCGGTATAGTCCCAGCTATCCTGCGGCGTGGTCTGATAGTGCCATTTCTTGCGCCCGCTGTTCGCGTCGAGCGCGACGATCGAAGAGAGATAGAGATTGTCGCCGCCGGCGGGACTGCGCAGCCAGGCCGGATGCGGGCTGCCGTTGCCGGTGCCGATATAGACGATGTTGGTGTCCGGATCGTAGACGATCGAATCCCAGGCGGTGCCGCCGCCACCCAGATCCCAGCGCGATTTGGGATCCCAGGTCTTGCGCGCCTCGGTCACCTCGGGATGCTCGTCCGGCCCCGCCGCCGGATCGCCCGGCACGACGAAGAAGCGCCAGGCGAGTTTGCCGGTCTTGCGGTCCAGCGCGGTGACATAGCCGCGCACGCCCATCTCGGCGCCGCCATTGCCGATGACGACATTGCCGCCCGCCACACGCGGCGCGCCGGTGATGGCGTAGCTGCGCGAGCGATCTGTGATGGTGTCGGTCTTCCAGAGCGGCTTGCCCGTCCTGGCGTCCAGCGCGACGAGATAGCCGTCGAGCGTGGCGACATAGACCGTCCCGTCCGCAACCGCCACGCCGCGATTGACCGCATCGCAACAGGTTCGCCGCGCGAACTGGCCGTCGACTTCCGGATCATATTGCCAGCGCAGCGCGCCGGTCTTCGCGTCGAGCGCATAGACGACGCTCCACGGCCCGGAGACATACATCACGCCGTCGGCCACGATCGGAGTCGCCTCCATGCCGCGATTAGTCCGCCCACGCACGACGACGTCCTTGAATTCCCAGGCGACGCCGAGCTGATCGACGTTGGACGCCCCGATCTGCGCGGCGGGATAATAATAGGCGGTTTCCTGTTGCCAGGCCGCGCCCGCCTGTTCGCCGCTACGCGTGCCGCAGCCCGCGAGCAGCGCGCCGGCGAGCGCGAGACATCCGAAGAGTTGGGCGCGGCCGGCCATCAGAAGCTCCTCCGCAGCTCGACCCCGATGGTGCGCGGGCGGATCGTCAGTGCCTTGTCGGACCCGGTCAGCAGGTCGAGATCGAGCAACGGGCTCTTGTCGAACAGGTTGCGGGCATAGAGCCGGATTTGGGTCCGGTCGGTGCCGATCGAGGCGGAGAGGTTCACCACGTCATAGGCCTCCCGATAGCGGCTCGGATTGGGCACCAGGCCGCTGACGCCATTGCTGTAGGTGATGAGGAAGTTGGGATCGAGAGTCCATTCGGCCCGGCTCTGATACTGGTACTCGCCGCGAATATCGAAGCGCCAGCCATTGGAGAGTTCGGTGGAATAGCCGGCATAGGCGGTCGCCATCCAGCGCGGCACATTGGGCAGTTCCTGGCCCTCCACCGCGCCGGTGCCGAGGCCCGCATCGGTGACTTCGCTCTTCGTATAGGCGGCGGTGCCGCCGATCTCGAAGCCGCGCGCCGGCTCCACCCGTGCTTCGAGCTCGAAGCCCTTGATCTCGGCACTGCCGAGATTGTCGGTGAAACCGAAACCGCAGCTCAGCCCGATCGACTGCTGGATCTTCTTCCACTTGGTCAGATAGGCGGCGGCATTCAGCGTCACCGCGCCGCCCCCGAACTGGTTCTTCGTGCCCGCCTCATAGGTCCAGAGATTGTCCGACTCGAAGGTGTCGGGCGCGCTGGTGCGGCCGAGCAGCGCGAGATCGGCGCCGCAGACGGTGGGATTGATCGCGTAGCGGTTCGGGCCGCCGGGCCGGAAGCCCTTGGCCGCCGATGCGAAGACCATATTGTCGCGCGTCAGCTTGTAGGACAGGCCGAACTTCGGATTGATCCCGTCTTCCTTGCTCACGCGGCCATTGATGATGCCGCCGCCGACACCGGCGAGCGGGCCGCCGATCTCGGCATCGACACGCTGCTTGATCTTGAAGGCGCGGATGCCCCCCGTGATTTCGAGCCCGCCGACCAGGTTGAAGCTCGCCTCGCCGAACAGCGCATATTGCTTCGTCTTGGTGCTGGTGTCGCCGACATAGAGCCGGTCGGTGCCGAACAGCGCCGCCGCGCCCGCGGTGTCCACCGCCTGGAACAGATTGTCGTCCTGGTTGGAATAATAGCCGCCGACCACCCAGCGCAGCCGCGCGTCCGGCCCGCCGTCCGAGGCCAGCCGCACTTCCTGGCTGAAGGTGGATACGCTGCTGTCCGACAGATTGAAGCTCAGGGCCGGATAGAGCGGCGCGACGAGACCGCCGATGAAGAAGCTGTAATCGCGCACATAATCGAACTGCCGGTCGAACCGCGAGGTGAGCGAGGTCATGCGGACGCCGCCGAGCGATTTCTCGATGCTCAGGCTGTAGATCGCCGCAGTATCCTTGGTCGTCTGCGGAAAGCGGAACGCGGATTCGAAGCGCGGCCGGTTGATGAAGAAATGCCCGTTATCGGCGAGCTTGAAGTCCTGATAGAATATCTGCGGCCGGATCGACCAGCTATCGTCCGGCTGCCACTCAAGTGAGGCGCGCAGCGCATAGGTGTCGCCATAGTTGATGTTCTTCTCGCGGCGCGTGCTCAGCGCGTCGCGCCGCAGCGGCGTGTAGACCGGTGACGGCGTGCTGGAGAAGGTGGACGACTGGACCTCACCCGGCACGGCATCGGTGTAGCCGCCGTCATGCCGGTAGAAAAAGCCGCCGCGGAAGGCGAGCGAGCCCTCGACGATCGGCGCGTTGACGACGAGTTCGCCGTTATATGAGGGCGATCCGTGCGAGATCATCGCAACGCCGGCGGCGGCATCGACGCTGAAGTCGTTCAGATCGGGCCGGGCGCTCACATATTTGATCGCGCCGCCCATCGCGCTGCCGCCATAGAGCGTGCCCTGCGGCCCTTTGAGCACTTCGATCCGTTGCATGTCGAAAAACACCGGATCGAAGCCGCCGCTGAAGGTCGTTGTGATGGTCACCAGCGAGATGTCGTCGAGATAGATGCCGACGGTCGGCGCCGAAGCGCCGGTGGAGACGCCGCGAATGCTGTAGCGCGACAGGCCGCGCTCCGCGTTGGAGTTGGACAGGCCCGGCACGTTGCGGAGCACATCCTGAATCTCGTTCGCGCCCTGATCGCGCAGCGTTTCGCCCGAAATCGCGGTGATCGAGACCGGCACGTCCTGAATGCGCTCGTCGGACTTGCGCGCGGTCACGACGATCTCGTCGTCGCCCGCACCGGCCTCCTGTGCGTGCGCGGCACTGGCAAAAGCCAGGATGGACCCGGCTGCGCCGAGCGTCAGTTTCGCAATGTCGTATCGATTGAACGTCCGCATATACCCTCCCTTGGCGGTTCTCGCCGGCCGTTCTCCGGCCTGTGTCGAGGGCGCGTTGGTGACACGGGATGAATCAGGTGTATTATGCGAAGTCCCGATTTTTTTGTGCGTAGCCACGTGATTGCCTCCGATGAGAGAGATTGATCCCACCCTGTCGACGCATTTCCCGGCGGGCGCCGTCATCGTTCGTCAGACGCCCGGCGTCATCGAGCAGAGCGTTCGCGCCGACCTGGACGATGCCCAGGCCGAGGGCTGGGAGTTCGGCGCGTGCGTCCGGCGGGGCTTCTCGCTGACGCTGGCGGACGTGCTCAATCACGAGCGCACGGCGTGCACGGTGCCCAGCGCGGATTTCCTGAAGCTGCATATCCAGCTGGACGGGCATCAGGTGATCGGCGGCCCGGGAATGAACGACACGCCGGTCCATTCGGGGCGGATGGCCTATCTTGCCGAACCCGAGGCCAAGCTGAAGAAGGCGGTGGTGGACAGCGGTCGGCTGCGCACCGTCACCATCACCTGCGACCGTGAATTCGTCGCGCCGTTGCTGTCGACCATGTCGGCGCCGACCGCGCTGCTGCATTATGTGGACGAGCCCGGCTCGCTCTACCGCTTCCAGGACGCGCCGGTGCCGCCCGCGATGCGGCTGATCGCCGAACAGCTGATCTCGCTGCCCTCGGGCCCGCTCGCGGACCTGCTGATGGAGGCAAAATCGCTCGAGCTTCTCTACCAGTGGCTCAACGCGCTGTCCGCCGCCCCTGCGATCGAGCCGCTTTCCGCGCGCAACCGCGACAAGGCGCAGGCGCTGAAGGAGATGCTCGACACGCACGACAGCGTCACCACGGGCATCGCCCAGCTCAGCCGCGACCTGGCCTGGAACGAGACCCAGATGATGGAAAGCTTCAAGCACCTGACGGGTGTGACCATCTCCGCCTACCGCCACCGGCTGCGGATGAACCGGGCGCTGGCCCAGCTGCGCGAAACCAACCGACCGATTACCGACATCGCCTTCGAGGCCGGTTACGAGCATCAGGCCAATTTCGCGACCGCGTTCAAGCGCGCATTTGGCCTGCCGCCCAGGCGCGCGCGGATGGGCTGACCGCCGAAAGCCCCGGATTTGACTCGGCGCGGCAGCTGGGCAAGTGTCGCGGCAGGAGCAGGAATGGACCGACACGACGTCACTCACGCCGGCCTGGTGCTGGATGCGGTGTCCTCGCCGAGCAAGGCGGGCAGGTCGACGCTGGTGGCCTCCTGGTGCCGATCGGCACTCCATCACGGTCTGGACCCGGCCGCCCGCGCCAAGCCCGAACGGGTCGACGGAAGCGCGCTGACCGCCTTGCGCGAGGAGCACCACGCGCTGCTCGCGGTCGCCCGGCCCGTGCTCGACGATATATACCGCTTTGTCGGGCGGTCCGGCTGCGGCGTGATCCTGAGCGATGCGCGCGGCAAGATCCTGGAACGCCGCGTCTGCGACGGCGATGCGGACACATTTGCCGGTGTCGGCCTGGTCGAAGGCGGATGTTGGAGCGAGGCGGACGAAGGCACCAACGGCATCGGCACCTGCCTGGTGGAGGACCGGCCGCTGATCATCCACCGCGACCAGCATTTCGCGAGCCGCAATATCGGCATGAGCTGCATGGACGCGCCGGTGCACGATCCACAGGGTCGGCTGGTCGCCGCGCTGGACGTTTCGAGCTGCCGCGACGATCACGGCCCGGCGGTGGTGGACATGATCGCGGCTTTGGTGCGCGACGCCGCACGCCGCATCGAGCGCGACTATTTCTGCCGCGGTTTCGAAGGCGCGCGCATCATGTTCCTGGCCGACGACGATGTGAACGGCACCGCCCTGCTGGCGATGGACCGGGACGATCTGGTCGTCGGCGCCAGCCGCGCCGCGCGGCTTCGGCTGGACCTGAGCGCGGACGCGCCACTGATGCCGCGCCCGCTGGCGCAATTGCTGGGGTCGAAGGAAGCGCCGTCGTTCGAGGATGGCGAACGCGCCACCCTGCGCCGCGCCCTCGCCCAGGCGAACGGCAACGCAAGCGCGGCCGCCCGCCTGCTCGGCATCGGTCGCGCCACGCTCTACCGTCGGATGGCACGCGCAGGACTAGGCCACTAAGCAGACCTGTCTCGATTGCGAGACAGTGCATGGCCCGATCGAACGGCACGGGATTTCCCGGCCCCGCCGTCGCGCATAGGTTTCGGGCAGGAGCCGGATAACGGCGCCGCACCATCACAAGGAAGAGGATCGCTGACATGGCTACGCTGGCCGAAGACCGCCCCACCACGCTCAAGGCGCCGTTCGCGGCGCGCTACGACAATTTCATCGGCGGCCAGTGGGTCGCCCCCAAGGCCGGCCGCTATTTCGAGAATATCTCGCCGGTCACCGGCAGGGTCGTCGGCGAGATCGCCCGCTCGCAGGCCGAGGATATCGAGGCGGCGCTCGACGCCGCGCACAAGGCGGCCGACGCCTGGGGCAAGACTCCCGTCGCCGAACGCGCGCTGATCCTCAACCGCATCGCCGACCGGATGGAGGCCAATCTCGAAAAGCTGGCCATCGCCGAGACCTGGGACAACGGCAAGCCGATCCGCGAGACGATGGCCGCGGACCTGCCGCTGGCGGTCGACCATTTCCGGTATTTCGCGGGCGTCGTGCGCGGTCAGGAAGGGTCGATCGGCGAAATCGACCATGACACCGTCGCCTATCATTTCCATGAACCGCTGGGCGTGGTGGGCCAGATCATCCCCTGGAACTTCCCGCTGCTGATGGCGACGTGGAAGCTTGCCCCGGCGCTGGCGGCGGGCAATTGCGTGGTGCTCAAGCCCGCCGAACAGACGCCCGCCTCGATCATGGTCTGGATCGAACTGATCGGCGACCTGCTGCCGCCGGGCGTGCTCAACATCGTCAACGGCTTCGGGCTGGAGGCGGGCAAGCCGCTCGCGTCGTCGCGCCGGATCGCCAAGATCGCGTTCACCGGCGAAACCACCACCGGCCGACTGATCATGCAATATGCCAGCGAGAACCTGATCCCGGTCACGCTGGAACTGGGCGGCAAGTCTCCCAACATCTTCTTCGAGGATGTCGCGCGCGCCGACGACGATTTCTTCGACAAGGCGATCGAGGGCTTCGTGATGTTCGCGCTCAATCAGGGAGAGGTCTGCACCTGCCCCAGCCGCGCGCTCATCCACGAGAAGATCTACGACCGCTTCATGGAGCGCGCATTGAAGCGCGTCGAGGCGATCGTGCAGGGCAATCCGCTCGATCCCGCGACGATGCTCGGCGCACAGGCCTCGTCCGAACAGCGCGAGAAGATCCTGAGCTATTTCGACATCGGCCGGCAGGAAGGCGCCGAAGTGCTGATCGGCGGCGCGGCCGCGGACCTCGGCGGCGAGCTTTCCGGCGGCTATTATGTGCAACCGACGGTGTTCAAGGGGCATAACAGGATGCGCATTTTCCAGGAGGAGATTTTCGGCCCCGTCGTCTCGGTCACCACATTCAGGGACGAGGACGAGGCACTGGAGATCGCCAACGACACGCTTTACGGCCTGGGCGCCGGCGTGTGGAGCCGCGAGGCCAATACCTGCTACCGCTTCGGCCGCGCGATCAAGGCGGGCCGGGTCTGGACCAACTGCTACCATGCCTATCCCGCGCACGCGGCGTTCGGCGGCTACAAGCAATCGGGCATCGGGCGCGAGACGCACAAGATGATGCTCGATCACTATCAGCAGACCAAGAATATGCTGGTCAGCTACAGCCCCAAGAAACTGGGCTTCTTCTGATGACCGCCGGGGTGACGAAAACGCCGCGCGTCGTCGCCACCCCGGCGGCGCTTCAACTGATCGCCGAGATCCGGGCAGATCACGGCCCGGTGCTGTTCCACCAGTCGGGCGGCTGCTGCGACGGATCCTCGCCGATGTGCTACCCGCTCGGCGAGTTCCGCATCGGCGACAGCGACATCCTGCTCGGCGAAGTCGATGGCGCGCCCGTCTATATCGGACGCGCGCAGGGCGAAGCATGGGCGCACACCCAGTTGATCCTCGACGTGGTGCCGGGGCGCGGCGGCATGTTCAGCCTGGATAATGGCCGGGAAAAGCGCTTCCTCACCCGCGGCCGGGTGTTCGGGGCGAATGAGGAGCCCGTGCTTTAGCTGAGGAGAGCGGTTCGGTCATTTTCGTCCGACATTATCGTGATGTTCTCGGCGGCGACGCAGCGCTTGCCGCACGCCCCTTCGCATCGCGCTTGAGATTCTCGTCGAGATAGCGGGTCATCAGGTTGAACAGATGGATGCTGGTGGCGTTGCCCACCGTCATTTCGTTGATGAAATGGGCACGATCCGGATAGGCCATCATCGTGAACTGCTTGTTGGCGCCGATCAGCCGCTCGATCAGTTGCTCCATATGCTGATAATGGACATTGTCGTCGCCCGTGCCGTGAATGAGCAGCAGATTGCCCCGCAGCCCGTCGACGAAATTGATCGGCGAGCCGTCGCGATAGCCTTCGGCATTGTCCCGGGGCAGGCCCATATACCGTTCCTGATAGATGCTGTCGTAGAGAAGCTGGTCCGACGGGCCGGCGACGGCGATCCCGGTGCCGAAGAGTTCGGGATAGCGGAACATCGCGTTCATCGTCATCGCGCCACCGCCGCTCCATCCCCAGATGCCGACGCGGCCCTTGTCCATGAAGGGCATCTCGGCGAGCAGGCGCCGCACGCCGGCGGCCAGATCGGCCGACGCCAGGATGCCGACCTGCCGGTAGATGCTCTTGCGCCAGGCGCGTCCGCGCGGCTGCGGCGTGCCGCGCGGATCGATGCTCGCCACGACATAGCCCTGTTGCGCGAGCATGCGGTGCCACCAGCCCCTTGCGCCGCCCCATTGGTCGGTGACGGTCGTGCCGGCCGGCTCGCCATAGACCTGGAACAGCACGGGATATTTGCGGGCTGGATCGAAGCCCGCCGGCCGCATCACCCAGGCGTCGAGCTGCACGCCGCCCCCGATGTCGAGGCGCCGGAACTCGGTTGCCGGCAGCGGATTGGCGGCGACCATCCGCGCCGCCGCGCCATTGCCCTCCAGCACGCGAAGCGATTTGCCGGTCGCCAGATCGACAAGGCTCACGACGGGCGGCGTATCGACCGTGGACGACCCCTTGATCGCCCAGCGCGCACCGGGCGCGATATCATATTGGTGCCAGCCGGCCTCTCCCGCCGGCGTCACCCGTTCGACCTTGGCCTTGCCGGTCAGCGCGGCGCGATAAAGATAGCGCTGGGTCGCATTGTCGGGCGAGGCCGTGAAATAGATCCAGCCGCTCGCTTCGTCGACGCTGACCGGCGACATGACGTCGAAACGCCCCGGCGTTAGCAGCGCGCTCCGCTTGCCGTCGCGCGAACGAAGATAGAGATGCCGCCAGCCGTCCCGCTCGCTCATCCAGAGAAAGTCCTTACCGCCGCGCACCCAGACCGGATCGGGATTCCTCTCCACCCATGCGGCGTCCTCCTCGACGAACAGCGGGCTGGCCTCTCCGGTCAGCGCATTGGCGGTCATCACCGAATAGCGGTTCTGAAGACGGTTGGAGACCTGAAGCAGCAGCGCGTCCGATCCCCCTGCCCAGCTCATTTGCGGCACATAAGTCTCGGCGGGGTCGCCGGGCAGTCGCAGCCAGGTGGTGCGACCGTTGGCGATCTCGACCGCGCCCACCTGCACCCGCGAATTCGCGGTTCCGACCTTGGGATAACGGATCGAGGCGGTTTCGGGATAGGGCCGGGCGGTATTCCTGATCATCCGGAACGCGCCGACCGCCGACATATCGAAGCGCCAATAGGCGATGCGTTGCGAATCCGGGCTCCAGGCGAATGCCTTGCCGAGCCGGAATTCCTCTTCATAGGCCCAGTCGCCAATGCCGTTCACCACCGCCTCGGACCCGTCGGCGGTGAGGCGCCGGGGCGATGATGCGCCGCTGGTCGGCTCGACATAGAGATTGCCGTCCCGGACATAGGCGATCGAACGGCCATCGGGCGACAGGTCGGCATACATCAGATTGGACGGCGGCGCATCGCCGCCGACACGGCGCAGGCCGCGCTTCGCCATGTCGAACAGCCAGAAATCGCCCAATGGCCGCGTCCGCCTGAACGGTCGCGAACCGGTCTTCAGCAGGAGCAGCGATCCGTCGGCCGACCATTGGAAATCCTCGGGCAAAAGCGGCCCGGCCGCTCCCACCGGCGTCAGTTCACGCGAGGCGACAAGAACGTCGCGCTGGCCCGAGCGGACCGAATATCGCACGATGTCCGAACCCGACTGCCCTTGCGCCGATCGTTCCAGGAGCATGTAGCTCTCACCATCCCGGCTCCAGCGGATCGACCCGATCCCCCTGGCGCGCGCATCGGCCGAGAAGATGGTCTCGACCGACAATGGCGATGCAGACGGCGAGCCGGCCTGCGCCGATACGGCAGGCGCCACGAACAGGCAGGCGATGAGCAGGAGAAAGCGCCCAAGCCCGTATCGAGCGATCGTCTCAGCACGCATCGGCGATGTCCTCGAATGGCCACTCGATGCTGCCGGCGGGCTGGGTGAACCATATGGGGCCATCGTCGGACATGTAGAAATGATCCTCCAGGCGCACGCCGAATTCGCCATAGATGCAGATCATCGGCTCGTTGGAAAAGCACATGCCCGCAGCGAGCGGCGTCGTGTTGCCGCGGACCAGATAGGGATGCTCGTGAAGCTCGAGGCCAAGCCCGTGGCCGGTGCGGTGCGGCAGCCCGGGGATCTCGTAATCGGGGCCGAAGCCTTGTTCGGCAAGGAACCGGCGCGCGGCATGATCGACGTCCTCGCAGGGGGCACCGATGCGCGCGGCCGCGAAGGCGGCGCGTTGCGCGCCCTGTTCGACGCCCCACACCGCGCGCTGCCGATCGCTCGCCCGGCCGAACACATAGCTGCGGGTGATATCCGAATGATAGCCGTGCAGCGTCGTGCCGGTGTCGATCAGCACCATGTCGCCATCCTGCAGCCAGACCTCGCCCGAGCCGCCGTGCGGATAGGCGGTCTCCTCGCCGAAACTGACGATGCAGAAGGTGGAGGGTGCGCCGGTCAGCCGGAGATGCGCTTCGTTGATGAAGGCGCGGATCGCGCTGGCGCTGATGCCGGGGTGCAGGATCCGCGCGGCGCGGCGCTGCACCTCCAGGGTGAGGCCCATGACATGGCGGATGATCGCAAGTTCCTCCGGCGATTTGATCATCCGCATGCCGGTCGTGACGGGCGTCGCCGGACGGCAGCGCTCGTGCCCGAGCGCGACGAAGCTGCGTTCGACCGCCCAATAGGGCGCAGTCTCGTCGATCGCGACGCCCCTGCCCCCGGCAAGCGCGGGCAGAAGGGCAAAGGGATCATCCTCCTCCTGCCAGGTCGCGATCCGGCTCGCGGGACCGATCATGCGGCGAAGCTTTGGCTCCTCGAATTGCGGCGTGATCCAGGCAAGCGTGCCGTCGTCGCGCAGCACCGCTGCGGTCAGCCTTTCGCTGCCGCGCAATCGCACGCCCGTGAAATAAGCTAGGTTCGCCCCAGGTACGAGGATCGTCGCGGACAGGCCCAGCGCACGCATCACCGCCGCCGCCAGCGCGCGCCGTTCGGTCAATTGCGCGTCTCCGATCGGCGCCACGCCGTCACCTCGATAGTCGAGGTCCGCCAGTTCGGTCTCGGCGTCTGAACCCCCGATTTGCTGGCTCATAGACATTGCGGCACCGCCTTCCCTTGGGCCAATTCTTCGATTGAAAATTGGATACCGTATCCATATATCGAGCAACGATAAGGGGCAAGCGCCCACCCTGTTTTCAGGAGGATGTTGCGATGCAGGATTCACACCAATGCACGACAATCTGATCGGAGGCCGCTGGACAAGCTCCGAGACCGCTTATGAAAATCGCAATCCGTCAGACACGGACGACCTGATCGGCAGCTATGCCCAGGCAGGCGCGCAGGATGCGAGCCGGGCGCTTGCCGCCGCGCGCGAAGCGTTCGAGGATTGGCAATATTCGGGGCCGCAGCAGCGTTTCGACCTGCTCGACGCGGTCGGCGACGCGCTCCTGGCGCGAAAGGCGGCGATCGGCGACCTGCTGGCGCGCGAGGAAGGCAAGACCCTGCCCGAAGCGGTGGGCGAGGTCGCGAGGGCCGGCGCCATCTTCAAATTCTTCGCGGGCGAAGCGCTCCGCAATGCCGGCGAGATCCTGCCTTCGGTCAGGCCCGGCGTGAAGGTGGAAGTGACCCGCGAGCCCGTCGGCGTGGTTGCGGCCATCACCCCCTGGAACTTCCCGATCGCCATCCCGGCATGGAAGGTTGCGCCGGCGCTTGCCTACGGAAACTGCGTCATACTCAAGCCCGCCGAGATCACGCCGGGCTGCGCCTGGACGCTTGCCGAGATCCTGCACGACGCCGGCGCTCCGGCCGGCGTGTTCAACCTGCTGATGGGGCGCGGCTCGGCGATCGGCCCATTGCTCTGCGCCGGCGCGGACGCGGTGACCTTCACCGGCTCGACCGGGGTTGGCGCCGGCATCCGCGAGGCGGCCGGCGCCGCGGGCGCGCGCGTCCAGCTCGAGATGGGCGGCAAGAATCCGCTGCTGATCCTGGACGATGCGGATCTCGATACCGCGGTGAACTGCGCGGTGCAGGGCGCCTATTATTCGACGGGCCAGCGCTGCACCGCGTCCTCGCGCCTTGTGGTGACCCGCGGCATCTATCCGCGGTTCCTGGCGGCGCTCACCGAGGCGGTGGCGGCGCTACGCGTCGGCGATGCGCGCGCGGCGGATGTCCAGATCGGGCCGCTGGCCAGTGCGGCGCAATATCGCACGGTGCTGGGCCATATCGAGGCGGCAGAGCGGGACGGTGCGCGCCTGGTGGCGGGGGGCCGGCCGATCGGCGACGGCGAACGCGGCTATTTCATCGCGCCCGCCCTGTTCGATGACACGACGATGGCGATGTCAGTGAACCGCGAGGAGATTTTCGGGCCGGTCGCGAGCATCGTCGTGGTCGAGGATTTCGAGGCAGGCATGGCGGTCGTGAACGATACCGAGTTCGGGCTGACCGCGGGCATCTGCACGACCTCGCTCCGCCATGCCGAACAGTTCAAGCGGCGCGCGCGGGCAGGCATGACGATGGTCAATCTGCCGACCGCGGGAGTCGATTATCATGTGCCCTTTGGCGGCCGGAAATCATCGAGCTACGGCCCGCGCGAGCAGGGGACCTATGCCCGCGAATTCTACACGATCGTCAAGACGAGCTACCAGGCCGGATGAACGGGCATTCCGGTTCGACCGGGGTCAGCTCTTGAACGCGTGCATGAGCGCGTCGCGGACACCGGTGAGATGCTCTTCGAGGAGGCGTCCCGCCAGGTCGCCATCGCCGCTCGCATAGGCGGCGAGCAGACCGCGATGGTCGCTGTCCGCGCGCTCGAGCGCATCATGCTCCAGCGACAACTGGATCCGGACATAGCGGTCGGTGTTCAGGTTGAGCGTCTGGACCAGCCCGAGCGACCGCTCGCGCCCGGCCGGGCGGTACATCGCCTCATGGAACTTCCAGTTGAGCTCCCCCCAATTCTTCACGTCGCGGTTGAGATAGGCGCGTTCGGAAGCCCGGAGGTGACGCTCGCACGCGGTGATATCCACCCTGGTCGCGAGCGGCGCGGCTCGCCGGATCAGATCGGTCTCGATCAGCGTGCGCAGGTCGAAAAGCTCCTGCACCTCGTCGACGTTCAACCGCGAGACGACAGCGCCGCGATGGCGGTGGAAGACGACGAGCCCCTCGGCCTCCAATTGCCGAAGCGCGTCGCGGACCGGCATGCGGCTGACGCCGTAAGCCTCCGCGATCGCTTCCTGGCGAAGCGTCTCCCCCTCGCGCAGCGCATTGTCGAGGATGCGCGCGCGCAATTGATCGGCGAGCGTCTCCACGATGCTTTTGCGCTTGATCGGTTCAATGCTCGCCATGGTCTTCCGCAATCATCCCGCCCGCATCCAGTAAGACAGGGGAGCGAAGCCGATGCAAGCGTGCAGCCCGTCCCCTTTTTGCCGCCGCGATCGCGACGCCCGGCCCCATGGCGATGCGCCTGCCCGAAAGGCAAGCCCGCAACGCGATCCTCGCCGGCAATCGTCATTGCCGGCGCTCTTCATATTGGATACTGAATCCAGATGACAAGGATCGCGATTATCGGCGGCGGAATCGTCGGCCTGTCCTGCGCGCTGGCGGCGCAGGAGATCGGGCGCGTCACGCTGATCAGCGACGCCCGGTCCGATCAGGCCCCGTCCTGGGGCAATGCCGGACATATCGCCATCGAGCAGGTCGAGCCGCTCGCATCGCGCGCGGCCATAACCGGGCTGCCCGCCCGCTTGTTCAGCCGTGGCGGCGCCGCCGCCTTCCCCCTGCAGCACCTGCCGGCATGGCTGCCCTTCGGCATGCGACTGCTGGCGGCAAGCGCGCCGGCACGGTTCGAAGAAGGAAGGGCGGCGCTCACCGCGCTGTGCGGCGCCGCGCTGCCGGCCTGGCGAGACCTTGTACGGCTGATCGGCGACACGGATCTGCTGCGCGAGACCGGGCACATCATCGTCTGGGAAAGCGAGGCCAGCGCCGCCGCCGGCCTTGCCGCCTGGACCTCCAGACCCGTCGGCACGGCAAAGGTCGAACGGATCGGCGCCGACGCGCTGCAAGCCGCGCAACGCCTCGTCACGTCGCGCCTGGTCGACGGCGTGCGGTTCGACGGCAGCGCGAGCATCGCCGATCTGCCCCGCCTTCGCGGGGCGCTCCGATCCGCCTTTCGCGAACGCGGCGGCGAGATGACCGAGGCGACGGTCACGCGGCTTTCGGACATCGAGGCCGACCACGTCGTGGTCGCCGCCGGCCATGGCTCGGCGCGGCTCATGCGCCTGGCGGGGCACAGCGCGCCGCTCATCGCCGAATGCGGTTATCACCTGCACTGCGCCGCGACCGACTGGCCGGCCGGCATCGCGCCGATCGTGCTGGAGGACCGGTCGCTCATCCTCAACCGGTTCGAAAACGGCCTGCGCGCATCGAGCTTCGTCGAGTTCGGCGCGCATGCCGCCCGTCCCGATCCGCGCAAATGGCAACGCCTGCATCGGCATTTGGCGGAACTCGGCATCGGGACGGATATGGCCAGCCAGTGGATGGGCGCGCGCCCGACATTTCCGGACTATCTTCCCGCGATCGGGCGCAGCCGTCGCGATCCGCGCATCGTCTATGCATTCGGCCATCAGCATCTGGGCCTGACGCTTGGCCCGCTGACCGGGCGGCTCGTTGCCGGGTTGATCCCGGGAGAGCAGCCCCCGATCGCGCTGGAGCCCTTCTCGCTCGAGCGTTTCGGATAGGGCATCGTACGAAAAAAGCCGGCTCCCATCGGGCGAGGGAAAGCCCGATGGGAGCCGGTCCGGCCGCTCTGCCCGCGGCTAAGGGAAGACGGGCAGCGGCTGCGCGATGGCGAGGGCCGACGAGATCAGGGCGGCGCCGAGGCGGCGACCGGTCATCGCGCGTCAGCCATTCTTGAAGATATAGCTGTATGCGTTGAGCGCGAGCTGACCACCGAGATGCGCGTAGAGCACCCGCGATCCGCTCGGGATCTCGTTCTGGTCGATCATCGCGATCATGCCCTGGAGCGACTTCCCCTCATAGACCGGATCGGTGATGAAGCCGTCGAGACGCGCGCCCAGCCGGATCGCCTCGAGCGTGCCTTCGGAGGGAAGGCCATATTCGGGCCCGCCGAACCGCTCGTCGAGCACCACATCCTCGCTGGTGATCGGGCGGCCGAGCTCGACCAGATCGGCAGTGGACTGGGCGATACGCAGGATCTGCGCCCGGGTCTCGGCCGGCTTGGCCGACGCGTCGATCCCGATCACCTGCCGCGACCGGCCATCCGCCGCGAACCCGACGACCATGCCCGCCTGGGTTCCGCCGGTGACCGAACAGACGAAGATATAGTCGAACTTGAAGCCGAGCGCGGCTTCCTGCTCGCGCACTTCCTCGGCGAAGCCGACAAAGCCCAGCCCGCCCAGCCTGTGATCCGAAGCGCCCGCCGGAATCGCATAGGGATTGCCGCCCTTGTCGCGGATATCCTGCAATGCCTTTTCCCAGCTTTCCTTGAACTCGATCCCGAAGCCGGCCTCGTCCAGGCGCACGTCCGCGCCCATCATCCGGCTGAGCATGATATTGCCGACGCGGTCATAGACGGCGTCCGAATAATTGACCCAATTCTCCTGAACGGTGACGCATTTGAGGCCCAGCTTCGCCGCGACTGCGGCCACGGCGCGCGTGTGGTTCGACTGGGTGCCGCCGATGGTCACCAGCGTGTCGGCATTCTGCGCCAGCGCTTCGGGGATCAGATATTCGAGCTTGCGCACCTTGTTGCCGCCAAAGGCGATCGCGCTGTTCGAATCCTCGCGCTTCGCATAGATTTCGACGCGACCACCAAGATGCGCCTCCAGCCGTTCCAGCCGATGGATGGGCGACGGACCATAGGTAAGCTTGTGGCGCGGAAAGCGATCGAGACGCATCAGTGTTGAACCTTCTTGCAAACGGATGGCCGGAAAACTGCCTTGGAGCCCTTCTCAAGGCAATTGCGTTAATCCAACATCCAGTGAAACAAATCTTCGTTAATTGGTCAGGATCCTGACTTGAGTTGCGGACTATAAGCCATACACGCAAATTCCATCCACGCAGCGTTGCTGCCCTTCCCGCTCATGCCGAGACCGGGAAGGTCGGCCAGGCCCCGGTGATCCGCGATCCGTCGAAGACCAGTATGTCGCCGAACTGGAGGAGGACGGCCTCGCTCTGGTTCGGACGGAAAAAGACATGATCGTCCGGCCGCAACGCCACCTTGGTCGATCCGGTCAGCATCTCCTGGTTGCTCGACCGGCCCCAGAGCGAGCTGAACTGCAGTCCGGGAGGCGATTCCGGCGTCGCCATCCAGCGTCCGCCATAGATGAAGAAAGCGCGCGCGACGTTCGGATCCATGAAGGTGAGCGGCCCCGTCATCCACTCATGGCCGGGCAAGGACATCCGCGCCTCCGCCTTGAGTACCGGCGTCGCGATGAAAGCGGCGGGAACATGGTGCGACAGCGATTCCCGATCGAAGTCGATGGGTTTGACGAAGGCGGACCCGACCGAGACCTCGTTCGCGACGCTGCCCCGGGCATGGCGCGGATAGGTCGGGCTGCCCGCGCCGTTGAGGGTCAGGGTGCCGGGATCGACGCGCAGCTTTTCCCGCAGGACACCGATCGCGGTGCGATAAAGCGCCTGCGAAGCCTGATAGGCGGCCTCCGGATCGCCCATCTTGGGAACATGGGCGTCATAGCCCATCAGGCCCGCTATCGCGACGTGTGGCATGGTGCGCGCAAGGTCGAGCGCACCCGCCAGGGAGGCGCCGTCGGCAAACCCGCCGCGATGCAGCCCGATATCGATCTCCAGGCTGGTGCGCAGGGCCATGTTCCGCGCCGCGGCGATCTCCGGATATTGGCGAAGGCGATCGGGCGTATCGACCAGCCATTTCACCCGGCTCGCCGCCTCCGCCCCCAGCGTGTCGGCGAGCAACGCGAATTCGGCCGCCGGAAGCGGCTTGCCCAGCAGGATGTCGGCGCCCGGCCGCGCCATGATCGGCGCGAGCATCGCGCCATTGAACACCATGAACCGGTCGGTCCCGATGCCGCTTGCGATCCGCTCCAGCAGCGCGGGGACGGGCAGCGACTTGACGACGACGCGCAGCGGCAATCCGCTGGGCTTCAACGTCGCGCGCGCCGCGGCGATGTTGCGGTCGAGCCGGGTCTGATCGACGATCATGACGGGGCGCGAAACCCGCGCCTGGCGGAGCGCCGCGGACAGGGCAGCGAAATAGGCGTTGTGCGCGCCGCCATGATCGCTCTTGCGCGATCCCAGCAGCGTCGCACCGTCCAGCAACGCCGCGCCGCCGCCGAAGATCGCCAGACGCCGTGTCCAGCGCCGGCCGGTCCTTGCCTCAGTCATCGAAGTGCATCCTCTCAACGCCCCCGCCCCGAACCGCGCGTGCCGTTTGCCGGCATCGCGCGCAGGGCCGGTTATTTTCGTGGATCGGCGCGGCCGAAATAGGCCGACGCGACCTTCCAGAATATGTCCGGCGCGCCATCGCCGGTGTTCGTCAGGACGACGATGGTCACATCGTCTTCCGGGAAGCTGTACAGGGCGGAATTGAAGCCGGTGATCAGCCCTTCATGCCCGACATATTTGCGGCCGTACCAGGTGCCGGCCCGCATGCCGTAGCCATAGTCGACCGGCTGGCGCCCCTCGCCTTCGGGCTTCGCGAACACCGCCGCGCCCACAACGGCGAAGCTCATCGCCGCCGGCCAGGCCATCTCGATCGAGGGCGCCACCAGCGCGGCGGGCGGCAGCAGCTTCACGGCCAATTCGGTGGTCACCGCCGGCACCGGATCGATCGACGACGCGGACCTGTTCGGCGCGCTCACCACGATCCGGGCGAACACGATCAACGTCCTGTTCGATACCGGCTCGGCCAACAACACGACGGCGCTGCGCATCGATGCGAAGGGGCTGACGGGCGGATCGGCGGCGGACGCCACCTTCCGCTTCAACACGCTGCGCCCGATCACCTTCGACGCACTCTGGGCCGATCGCGCGACCGTGGCCAACAAGACCGCGCTCACGATCACCGACCTGCTCACGCGGGACTGGATCGTGATCGGGGCGACGGGCACCGTCGCGCTGAAGGGTCTGGGCACGCCGCCCGCGGCCACGCGCACCGTCAACACCGGCGCGCTGACCAATGTGCGGCTCACCTCGACCCCGGGTGCGGGCAGCGCCGCGCCCACGGTCACGATCAACGGCGTGGTGAAGTAAGAGCGTAGACGATCATGAGACCGACATTGAAGCGCGCCCTGTGCTCGGCGCTGGCGTTCGCGGGTTGCCTTCCCGCCGCGAGGGCGCAGGTGGTGGATCCGTCCATCCTCCAGCGCAATCCGGCAGCCAACCCGGATCGCATCAACCAGGAGCAGCGCGAGCGGCTGCAACAGCGCGCCGCGCCCGAGCCTGCTGCGCCCGCCCAGCCCGAAGTCATCGCGCCGCCGCCGGCGGAAGCGAGTGCGGACGGTGGCGAGGAGGTGAGCTTCGCGCTGACATCGGTCACGTTCGACGAGAGCGCCTATCTCTCGCGCGCGGACCTCGACGCACTGGCCCGACCGCTGATCGGGCGCGAGGTGACTCTACGCGACCTGCGCGGACTGGTCGATGCCGTCAACGCGCTCTACGCCCGCCGCGGCCTGACCACCGCGCGCGCCGCGCTGCCGCCGCAGACGATCGACGCGGGGACGGTCCATATACGGCTGATCGAAGGCCGGATCGGCGATGTGACCGTGGAAGGGGCCTCCGGCCGTGGCGCGGAACAGGTGCTGAAGAACGCCGCGCCGGAAAAGGGGAGCCTCGCCGCGCCCGAGGACATCGCGGCGAGGCTGCGATACTTCAACATCAACAATGATGCGCAACTGCGCGCGCGTCTGGCGCCGGGCGGCGCGTTCGGCGCCACCGACCTCGTGATCACCGCCGCCGAGCCCAGCCGGTCCAGCGCCGATCTGTTCATGGACAATAACGGCTTCAGCTCGACCGGCGCGTTCGAGGCCGGCGTCATCCTGCGCGGCCACCGGCTGCTGACCGGCGACGATCGGCTCTCCGCCGTGGTGATGGGATCGCGCGGCGTGCGCAGTGGCAGCGTCAGCTATGGCGCACCGGTCGGCGCGCGCACGCGCGCAGGCCTGTCCATGTCCTATGGCACCACCCACATCATCTACGGCGATCTCGCGCCGCTCAACGTGCGCGGCGATTCATTGTCGTTCGGCGGCGATCTGACGACGATCCTGCATGCCGGCGACCGGATGACCCTGCTGGGCACGGTCGCCGCGCAGGCGGGCAGATCGAACACACGCATCGCCGGCGAAACGGTGATCCGCAACCTGAGCGGTTCGGTGACCGCGGGCATGACGATGACTTATGCCGCGCCGGGCTTCTCCCTCACGGCGCAGCATAATTTCGCCCTGGCGATGGTGGAGGAACGCCTCTCCGGCGATACCACTCGGGCGCTGTTGATCCAGGGATCGGTGCTGGCGTCGAAGGCGCTCGGCGAGCGCGTGCAGTTCCGCGCGCGCGGCGACTGGCAGGCGTCCACGCGCCGCAACCTGCCCGGCATCCTGCAATATCAGATCGGCGGCAGCCGATCGTCACGCGCCTTCGCGCCCGGCGTGGCGGCGGGCGACAAAGGCTATTCGGCATCGCTCGAACTGGGTTACGGCGTGCCGCTGCGCAGCGGCGGGGTCGAGCCGTTCCTGTTCGTCGATCATGCCCAGGCGCATATCCCCGATCTTCGCTCCACCGCCAGTTCGGCGGGCGGCGGCCTCAACATCGCGCTCGGCCCCAACCTGACCGGGCGCCTGTCCATGGCCAAGCGTATCGGCCACAGCGGCACCGCCACGGGCACGCACCGCTTCCTGTTCTCGATCAACGCGCGGCTCGGCACCGGCGAGTGAGCGGAGAGCGGTTCGCGCCGGACTGACGGCACCCCAGCCGGGCGAAGATGTCAGGCGAGGAGGACCGCCCGAACGATCTGACGATAGCGGTCCTGTTCGTCGGCACCGGGCATTCGGCGGGCGAGATTGCCGAGAAGCGTCAGGGCGGCCTCGACGTGAACCTTCGCATGCTGCTGCATCAGCGCCGGCCGTGCCTCGCAAAGCTGGGTGGCCCAGCGCAGCACCAGCCCGCGCCGGATCTCCTCGAGCTGCGCCTGGTCCGCTTCGTCCATTTCATGGATCGTTCCCTGGAGCAGGCCGATCACCGTCCCCTCGCGCAACGCATGATCGGTCATCAGATCGGCCATGGCCGACACTGCGTCACCATCGCCGATCGATGCCATCATGGCGTTCAGCGCTTCGTTCGCATCCTCCACCGCCGCCTCCAGCAGGGCGACGAGCAATTCTGTCTTGCGCTTGAAATAACGGTAGATGCCGGGTCCGCTGATGCCCGACGCCATCGCGATCGCATCGATGCTCGCCGCGGCATAGCCGCGTTCCCGGAACATCTGGGCGGCGGCCGACAGGATCATCGCCCGTCGCGCCTCGGGCGCCAGCCGCGTCCTTCGCCTGTCCGTATCCGAATCCGTCTGCGCGTCCACCGATGCCCCCTAGCATCGCCGATCGAAAAACGCTAGTGAACGATCGTTAATTAGGAGACGCCCCATGACAGCCAACGTCGCCCGCCCGCTTGCGGACCCGGCATGTTTCGATCCGGACCGGTTCGCCAGCCACGGCTATCCGCATGATATCTGGACGAAGATGCGGGCCGAACAGCCGGTGGCCTGGCATGACGACGGCGTGCGCGAGCCGTTCTGGGCGGTCACCCGCTATGCGGAGATCACCGCGATCGGAAAGGACAGCGACAATTTCATCAGCAGCCCCGGTGTCACCATCCTGCGCAAGGATCAGATGGTCGCGGACAATACCCCGCGCGTACCGCTGATGCTGACCATGGATCCGCCCGAGCATCACAAGAACCGGATGATCCTGCGCGAACGCTTCAAGCCCAGCGTGATGCGCGCGCTGGAAGAGCATATCGTCGCGCGTTGCGGCGAGATCGCCGACGATGTCGCTGCAGCACGCGTCGCCGCGGCACAGGGCGACGACGTGATCGACTTCGTCGACGCGATCGCGATGCGCCTGCCGCTCGACGTCATCCTGGAACTGCTCGGCGTGCCCACCGACGATCGCGACCAGATGTATCTGTGGAGCAATGCCGTGATCGGCAGCGAGGATCCCGAATATGGCAGCGTCGACCTGCCGCGCGAAGCGATCGTCGCCGCGCAGCAGGCGATGTTCGGTTATTTCGCCCGCTTCATCGCGGAACGGCGCAAGGCGCCGCGCGAGGATCTGGTGAGCCTGCTGGTCGAGGCGCGGATCGACGGCACGCCGCTCAACGACATGGAGATACTCGGCTTCTGCTTCCTGCTCGCGATCGCGGGCAACGAGACGACGCGCAACGCCACCAGCGGCGCGATGCTGGCGCTGATCGAACATCCCGAGGCGCGACGCACGCTGACCCAGGACCTTTCGATCATGACGCCCGCGGTCGAGGAACTGCTGCGCTGGGTGACGCCGATCGTCTATATGGCGCGCACGGCGACGGCCGATATCGACATCGGCGGACAGACGGTGCGGGCGGGCGAGAAGGTCGTACTGTTCTACCCCTCCGCCAATCGCGACGAGACGGTGTTCGAAAACCCCTTCTCGCTCGATTTCGCGCGGCGCCCGAACCGCCATCTCACTTTCGGCTTCGGACGGCACAGCTGCCTGGGCAACGATCTCGCGCGCATCGAGCTGCGGGCGGTGCTGAACGAGATCCTCACGAGATTCCCGGGGATCGAGCTCGCCGGACCGGTCAGCCGGCTGCGCTCCAACTTCGTCGGCGGCATCAAGCACATGCCGATCCGCCTCGAACCCTGAGGACTGCTCAAAACCGACTCTAGCCGTCATCCCGGCGAAAGCCGGGATCTCACTTCTTCTGCGCCGGTGAACAGGCAGTGAGATTCCGGCTTTCGCCGGAATGACGATTAGCCCTGCGTGCCAAGGGCTCGACAAACCTCTCCGCATCCTATTACATTAAAGATTACAAGGATAGGAGGGGCTGATGGGGCGGATCGTCGCGCGTCTGTCGTGCGCGCTGGCAGGATTTCTGCTTGCGGGTATCGGCGCGGCGCTGGGCTGGTGGGGCGTTCGCCTCGCCGCGCTCGGCGGCTCCCCCTATTATGCGGCGGCAGGACCGGCGCTGCTGATCGCCGGCATCACGATCCTGCTGCGGCGACGCTGGGGTTATTGGCTCTATCTCGCGACGACGCTCGCAACGCTGATCTGGGCGGTATGGGAAGTCGGCCTCGACCGCTGGGGGCTGATGGCCCGCCTGCTCGCCCCTGCCCTGCTGCTGGTCGTACTGACATTGCTCGCGCCTCTGCTCAGGCCGGCGCGTTTCGAGAAAGGCCGGATCGGCAGCCGCGCGCTGTTTGGCTTCGCGCTCGTCCAGCTCGTCATTCTGGGCGGCGCATGGTTCGCCGTCCGCGATCTGGCTCCGTCCGCCAAAGGTGACGCGGCCGAGGTCGCGAGCGTCGTCGACGGCATCTGGCCCAATTATGGCGGCGACTGGAAAGGCGATCATTTCAGCCCGCTCGGCCAGATCACGCCGGCCAATGCGGCGCGGCTCGAACATGCCTGGACCTATCGGGTCGGCGGGCTCGACGATCTCGGGACCAACAGCCGCTTCACCGCCACGCCGCTCGCGATCGACGACACGCTCTACCTCTGCGATCCGCGCAACATCATCTTCGCGCTCGATGCGACGACCGGCAAACAGCGCTGGCGGCACGACCCGAAGGTCGTCGCCTCCAGGGCGTTTTCGGTGGTGTGCCGCGGCGTCGCGCATCATCGCTCGGCGGACGCCGGACCATGCGCCTCGCGCATCTTGGAAGCGACGCTCGATGCTCGGCTGATCGCGGTCGATGCGCGCGATGGAACGCCCTGTGCCGGCTTCGGCACGGCCGGCGCGGTCGATCTGCGCCAAGGCGTGCAGACGCGCTTCGACGGCTATTATTACGTCACCTCCGCACCGACGATCATCGGCGATCTCGCGGTGCTCGGCGGTTATGTGATCGACAATCAACGGGTCGATGCGCCGCACAGCGTGATCCGCGCCTATGACGTGCACAGCGGCGCGCTGCGCTGGGTGTGGGATGCGGGCGCGCCACCGGGCACGAAGCCGGGAAAACCGGGCGAGATGTTCTCCGCGGGCAATCCTAACGCGTGGACCGCGTTCAGCGCCGACCCCGCGCTCGGGCTGGTCTATGTGCCCACGGGCAACAGTTCGCCCGATTTCTTCGGCGGCCTCAGGACGCCCGCGGCCGAACGCTATGGCACATCGATCGTCGCGCTCGACGCGGCGAGCGGCATGGTGCGCTGGTCGTTCCAGACCGTTCATCACGATCTGTGGGATTACGACATGCCGGCGCAGCCCGCGCTGTTCGATCTGGGCAGTGGCGCCGCCGCGGTGCCCGCGCTGGTCGCCACCGGCAAGACCGGCGAAGTCTTCCTGCTCGATCGGCGCGACGGACGACCGATCGCCCCGGTCGAGGAACGCGCCGTCCCCCGCTCCACCGTGCCCGGCGAACGGAGCGCCCCCACCCAGCCCTATTCGATCGGCATGCCCAGCTTCGCGCCACCGCGCGTCGAGGAACGCGCGCTCTGGGGCGCGACGCCGATCGACATGCTGCTGTGCCGGCTGCGCTTCCGCGAGCTTCATTATGCCGGCGCCTATACGCCGCCATCGGTCGAACCCTGGCTGCTCTCTCCCGGCACCTTCGGCGCGATCAACTGGGGCGGGGTCGCGATCGACCGGACGCGCGGGCTGATGATCGTCAACAGCTCGTCCATGCCGTTCACCGGAAAACTCGTCCCACGCGCGGAGGCCGATGCGCAGGGCGCCGCCCCCTTCGATCCGGAGTCGAAGCGGCCCATGCGCCCGGCCAAGGGCCAACCCATGCCGCCCATGGCGATGCAGGGCACGCCGTTCGGGCTGCGGCTGATGCCCTTCCTGTCGCCGATCGGCTTCCCCTGCGCCGCGCCGCCCTGGGGAGAGATCGCCGCGATCGACCTGAAGAGCCGGACGCTCGCATGGCGCCGCCCCTTCGGGACGACCAGGGGACTTGCGCCCTTCGGGCTGGCCCTGCCGACGGGCATCTTCAACCTTGGCGGGGCCGTGACCACCGCCGGCGGCGTCACCTTCATCGGCGCCGCAACCGACGGCTATCTTCGCGCGATCGAAACCGCCACCGGCACCGAACTCTGGCGTTCGCCATTGCCCGCCGGCGGACAGGCCACGCCGATCAGCTATGCGGCGCGCGACGGCCGCCAGATGGTCGCGATCGTCGCCGGCGGCCACGGATCGCTCAGAACCCCGCGCGGCGATTATGTCGTCGCCTATTCGCTTCCCCGCACCCAGATCAGAAAGACGACGCCATGACCGATTGGAACAGCCTGTACGCATCGCGCATGGACGGCGTCGTCGCGTCTGACATACGCGAGCGCATGAAGCTGCTCGCGGCGCGCGAGATCATCCATCTCGGGGGCGGCCTGCCCGATCCCGACATCTTCCCCTATGATGCGCTGTCCGCGGCGTCGCAGGCGATCTGGGCCGATCGGGCGCTGGCGCGCACCGCGCTGCAATATGCGCCGAGCGAAGGCCATGGCCCGCTGCGCGCCTGGATCGCGGAGTATCTGACGCGCACCGGATCGCCATGCGGCATCGACAACATCCTGATCACCAACGGGTCGCAGCAGGGCCTGGACTTCATCGCCAAGCTGCTGCTGTCGCCGGGCGACACCGCGATGGTCGAGATCCCCAGCTTCATCGGAGCGCTGCGTGCCTTCGACGCGTATCAGCCCCGCTATCTCGGCCTGCCGGAACATGCTGAGGACTGGCGGGAGGAGACGCTTTCGGGCGCCAAATTCTGCTATGTCGGCCCCGATTTCCGCAACCCGACCGGCACCACCATGACGCTGGACGAGCGCAACGCGCTGCTCGACCTGGCGGACGCGACGGGCATGGCGCTGGTCGAGGACGGTTGTTACGAACAGCTCCGCTACGATGGGGAGACGATCCCCTCGCTCCTGTCGCTCGCCATTGCGCGCCACGGCGATATCGAGAAGATCCCCGTCCTCCAGACCGGCACCTTCTCGAAGACCATCGCGCCATCCTTGCGGGTGGGCTGGATCGCGGGCCCCGCCGACGCGATCCGCAAGCTGGTGTTGATCAAGCAGGCCAGCGACCTCGCGACCAGCGCGCTCAACCAGATGCTGCTGCTCGAAGTGGTGAAGACGCACCTCGATGCCTCGATCGCCGAAGCCTGCACCGTCTATCGCGAACGGCGGGATTCGATGCTGAAGGCGCTTGCAGACAATATGCCCGAAGGCGTGCGCTGGACGATGCCGGAAGGGGGACTCTATGTCTGGGTCGAACTGCCCGACGGCATGGACGCGGCTTTGTTTGCGCAGCGCGCACTGGCCGAACATTCGGTGTCGATCATCTCGGGCGCAGCCTTCTACCCCGCCGGCGCGAGCAATGTCGCGGTCAGGCGAAACACCTTCCGCCTGAGCTTCTCGATGATCGGCGCGGAGCCCGCGCGGACGGGTGTGGAGCGGCTGGGCGTGCTGGCGCGGGAGATGGCGGGGGTATAGAGTTTAAGGCGTTCAGACCCTCTCCTCCCCATCGGAGATGGGGAGGGGGACCACCGATCGAAGATCGGTGGTGGAGGGGAAATGCGATGCCGCAACGACACAGGTCTTCGGGCAGCGTCGCTCGGAACACTTCCTATGTATTCAGGGTGAAATGACGCATCGCATTTCCCCTCCACCACCTCGGCTATGCCGAGGCGGTCCCCCTCCCCGCGCAAGCGCAGGGAGGAGAGGGTGGCCGCTTCAATCCACCGCCGCAGTCACCGCGATCTCCAGCGCATAGAGCGGCGACGCCAGCCCGACCTGCAATGTCGTGCGGGTCGGCGCGCCACCGGGGACGATCCACGGGTCCCAGGCCGCATTGAGTTCGGGCAGCACCGCCATGTCGGGCAGATATATCGTCGCGGTCAGCAGGCGCGATCGATCGCTTCCCGCCTCGATCAGCAAAGCGTCGATGCGATCGAGCACCTCGCGCACCTGATCGGCGACGGCGCCGCCGCGATGGTCGATCGCCACCTGGCCCGAAAGATAGGCGACACCGCCGTGCACGACGGCGCCGCTCATCCGGGGATTGGCCGCCAGACGTTTGATTTCAGCCATTCCCGATAGTCTCCTTTAGAACGAATAGCGCAGCGATGCGCCGTACATGCGCGGTTCGTTGTAGATGCGCTGGTTGATGCCGAGGCTGGAATTGATCAGCGACGCACCGCCGATCTTGTACTTCGTGTTGGCCAGGTTGGTGACGTAGAATGCCAGGTCGAACCGGCTGCCCGCCACCTTGCTCCAGTCGATGTGCAGGTCGATCGTGTCGGTCGCCGACTGGCGGCTTTCGCCGTCATAGACGTTCGCGCCGCTGGGCAGGGTGATGAACGGCACCAGCCCCAGGATCACCGAGCTCTTGTGCGCCCAGTTGGCCGACAGCTCCACCTGTCCGATCGTGTCGGGCAGCGGCAGCGTGTAGCGCGCATTGACGTTCAGCTTGTGCTTCGGCGTGAACGGGAAGATGCGGCCACCCTGCTCCGTCGGCGCATTGGTGACGGGATCGCGGCGCGAATAGTCGAGGAACGCGCCGTATTTCGCCTGGGTATAGGCATAGGCGACCATCACGTTGAACGCGCTGGTCGGCGCGATCGTCACTTCGGCCTCCATGCCCTTGATCTTGGCCGACGCCGCATTGACCAAAGCGCTGACATTCGCGGTGCCGACGCCGAACGTCTGGTTGAGCTGCGCATCGTCGAGCCATTGATGATAGGCCGCCACGTTGGTGCGGACGCGCCAGTCGCCCAGCCGGAAGTCGGACTTGAGACCGACCTCGACGTCGCGGATCGTCTCCGGCTGGTACGAGAAGAGCGAGATGGCGTTGGGGATCGGCGGATTGGCAAGCAGCACCGGCGCGGCGAGCGGATTGGTGCCGCCGGCGCGATAGCTCTGCCGATGCGCGACATAGACCATCGTGTCCGGCGAGATCTTGTAGTCCAGGCCGATCGTATAGGCGTCACTGCTTGCCTTGGCCTCGAAGGAGGCACGGCAGGGGTCGGCTTGGGCAGGGTTCGCGGTCACCGTTCCGGTCTGCCCCGTCACGCAGCGGCCGCTGGTCACCTGATACAGCGTCAGCGCGCGCTTGTCCTTGGTCCAGCGATAACCGGCCGATGCGGTGAGCCCTTCGAGCCCGCCGCCGAACGCATAGCTGACATTGCCGAACACCGCGCGCGACGTATCGTCGATATACTGGTTCGCATCGGTCACCGATCCGAAGACCGAGGTCTGGTGCGAATAGTTGGCGGCGGGGGTGTCCAGATCGGCGGCGAAGAAGCCGACGATATATTTCAGCCGGTCGTCGAATGCCTGACCCTGGAACTGCAGTTCGTCGGAGATCTGGCGGATATTGAGCCCCCAGGGCTGATCGGCGTCGCGCGCATTGCACGACGCGGCGTTCGAGCAGGTGTCGAAATGCAGGATGGTCAGCGCCGACCCGTCATAGTCGAAGCGGTTGAGCTGCTTGAACCGGCGATAGCCGAAGATGTTCTTGAAGGTCAGCCCGTCGGCGATCTCGATCGTCGTGATGTTCGAAATGCCGAAGGATCTTTTGCGGTCGATGCCGTCGACATTGCTGTAAGTGACGCGGGGACCGGCGGCCTTCTGCTGCGCGAGTGCCGCCTGCACCGTGCCGGCGAACAGCGTCGGGATCAGCGCCGACGGATTGACCGCCGCCAGGATGTTCGAGCTGCCGTTGGTCGTCGAGCGGAAGATGTCCGCGACCAGGATGTTGGAGACGCCGTCGACGGGCTCCCAGAGGATTGAGGTCCGGCCGCTGAAGAAGCTGCGATCGTCCTGATATTTGCGCGTCGTCGCGTTGTAGGTGAAGCCGTCGCGCTTCACCGCCTTGGCCGCGAAACGGACGCTGAGCGTGCTCGTGATCGGGATATTGATCGCGCCTTCGACTCCGCGATTGTCGTAATTGCCGTATTCGATGGCGAGATAGCCGTTGAAATCGGAACTCGGCCGGCGCGGTTCGAACAGCACGGCGCCGCCCGTCGAGTTGCGGCCGAACAAGGTGCCCTGCGGCCCTTTGAGCACCTGGACGTTCTGCAGGTCGTAATAATAGCCCGGGCCGCCGCCGTCGCCGATCGGAAGCGGCACCTGCGCGAAATAGGCAGGCACCGTCACCTGCTGGCCGGAGATCGACGCGCCGGATCCGGACTGGCCGCGAATGACGTAATTCTCTTCGTCGCGGCTGCTCTGCGCGGACGTCAGCGCGGGCACGATCTTGGACAGGTCGACGGCATTGCTGATCCGCTGGCTCTCCAGCGCGTCGCCGGAAAAAGCCTGGACGGCGATCGGAATGTCCTGAAGCGCTTCTTCGCGACGCCGGGCGGTCACCACGATGTCGGCAATCCCCTGATCGCTCGTCGCCTCCGCATCCTGGGCGGGTTGGCCGGCTTGCCCCTCAGCAAAAGCCGGATTCGAGAACACGCATGCGGCGGCAACGCCGCAAAGCAGATACTGCAGCTTCCTCATCGATGTCTCCCTCTCCATTGTCGCGCATTGTTCTTGTTAATCGGACCGCGCGTGGCCCCCGGATCATTCGTTCAATCGTGGTGCGATCAGCCCTCCGTCGATGGGCACGGCCGCCCCGGAAATGTACGAAGCGTCGTCGGACAGCAGGAAGGCGATGGCCTTGCCGAACTCGTCCAACCGGCCGACCCGGTCGAAATGCGACAGCTTGTCGAGATAGGCCTGGCGCTCGGGCGTACGGCTGGGATGCGGCGGATTGCCGAGCACCACCGCGTTGACGTTCACGCCATGGCGCGCGACCTCCTTCGAGACCGAGCTGACCAGCGCATGCAGCGCCAGCTTGCCGGAGGCGTAGGCCGCACCCGATTCCTGGCCCAGCACTGCCGAGATCGAACTGACGCAGACCACCTTGCCGTAACCGCGCGAGACCATGCCCGGCAGCAGCGCGTGGAGCAGCATCGCCTGGGTGAAGAAGTTCATCTCGAAGATCGCGCGGAAATGCGCGAATTCGGATTTTGCGAACTCGGCCCAGGGCGTCATCGGCGGACCACCGCCGGCATTGTTGGCGAGCAGATCGATCTTGCCGTGTGCCGCATTGGCCTCCGCGACGAACGACTGGATGAATTCCGGTTCCATCACGCTGCCGAGATGGGTCGTCACATGGACGCCATGCGCACGAAGCGCCTCGGCGCATTCCTCCAGCCGCCCTTCATCGACATCGTTCAGCGCAAGCGCGCAGCCGCCCTTCGCCAGCTCCGCCGCAGTCGCGGCGCCGATCCCGCGGCCCGCGCCGGTAACCAGCGCGACACGTCCGGCGAAGCGGCTCATGCCGCCGCCTTTGCGCGCGGATCCGAGAACATCGGATTGGCCGCATTGTTGGTCCAGATCTGGTGGCGAGTGAAGCGCCAGTCCCCGGTCGCACGGCTGAAGGTGAACAGATAGGTGCCCTCGTGCAGGCCGTGATGCCATGCGCCGTCTTCCTGGCCGACCAGCGCCATCTGATAATGGCACAGCGCCCATGCGGACTGGTCGTCGTCGGCGATGCGGACGATCTGGGTGCCGATCAGGTGGCGGATCTCCAGCCCGACGATCTTCGACAGGTCGCGCGGCGGCGCGACGACGCCTTCGCGCCGCGGCAGCGCCGGCTTTGCATGAAGGCCGATCAGGTTGGCGCGGCCCTTGACGGTCTCGTCCAGCGTGCCCGTCATCACGCGTTCGATATTCTCGTCATACAGGCGTTCGAGGATGTCCCAGCCGCGGCTGTCGCACGCGAACGCATATTCGTGGATCATCTCCTGGATGCGCATCTTGTCCGACAGGAACTGGAGCTTCTCGTCGACGGTCGTGCGCGGGCGCTCGATCGCCGGTGTCAGTTCGCGCCAGCAGGTATAGGCGTCGTAAAGCACTCGTCTCTCCTCATGTCCGGTATCAGATGGGTCCGCCGCGGCCTCCCGCGACGTTGATCAGTTCGCCGTTGATGAAGCCGGCGTCCTCGCTGCACAGAAAGGCCGCGGTCGATGCGATCTCCTCCGGCTTGCCCAGCCGGCCGACGAGCGAGAGTTTCGACATGAAGGCGATCTCCTGCTCTGAGCGGTTGCGCTTCATCAGCGGCGTCAGGATCGGGCCGGGCGCGATGCAATTGGCGCGGATGCCCTCCGCCGCATGGTCGATCGCGAGCGAGCGAGTGAGCGCGATCACGCCGCCCTTCGCGGCGACATAGGCGGGGTTGCGCCCCATGCCCGTGACGCCCGCGCCCGACGCGACATTGACGATCGATCCGCCGCCCGCCGCGGCGATCGCGGGAATGGCCGCACGGCACATCAGGAAGGTGGAGGTCAGGTTGAGGCGGACCCAGAAATCCCATTCCTCTTCGTCGAAATCGACGACTGTCTTGCCGGGCCGGCTACCGCCGACGACGTTGATCAGGAAGTGAAGCCCGCCGAAGCGGTCCTGCGCCTGCGCGACCGCGCGCGCTGCGTCCGCGGCGCTCGTCGCGTCGGACACCAGCGCTTCGATTTCACCGGAAACATCCTGCACGGTTTCGGCAAGCCCGGCCTCGTCGAGATCGGTCGCGACCACCTTTGCACCGCGCTCGGCAAACATCCTTGCGGTCGCCTGGCCGATGCCCGCGCCCGCGCCCGTGATGAGCGCAACCTTGCCGGATAGCTGCATGCGATCTCCCTCGTCGGGAGCGCGACGCCGGACGCACGAGATCGACGTGGCGAACGCGCCGCGCAGCTTTCGGCAGACCGGGAATCAGGCCCCTCATCCCTCGCGACTCTCTGGCCGCTAATATCTCTATCTCTTATATGATAGATAAGAAAAGGCAATCATCTTCTTTGGCGACGTGCCCACATGACGAACGCTGCGACGACCAATGCGCCGGCCGCGAACAGAAAGGCATTGTGGATACCGACAGCAGCGCGCAGCGGCGTCATCAGCAGCGGGTTCACGAAGTCGGCGATGTAAAGCACCGTGAATTCCAGCCCCACCGCGCGGGCGCGCAGATCGGCAGGAACGCGGTTGAGCAGGATGCCGCTGATATGCGGCGGGATCATGCCCCCGCCCCCGCCCGACAGCGCCGCGCCGACCGCCAGCATCCAGATCTCGGTCGAGAAACCGATGATCGCGAGGCCCGACGCCATCATCACGGTGAGCAGGATCTGCACCCCGCGTTCGCCCAGCCATGCATAGAAACGACCATAACATCCGCCGAAGATGCCGCCCGCCAGCACGCCTGTCGCAATCACGACCGACCGGATCAGCGGACTGTCCACCCCGTCCTCGGCCAGCAGGAAGGAAAGCTGGATGGATGTCATGAAATAGCCGACGAACAGGAACATCGCGAGCGCGTAGATCGGCCACAACCCGACCAGCGGCGCGAGCGACACGCGCTCGCCCTGTTTCACCGTGCGCGCCACCCCTTTCGGCAGGCCGCCGACGACCAGCAACAGGATGAAGAAGGCGAAGAAATAGAGCAGGAACGGCGCACGCCATCCGCCCGTTTCGGCGAGCAACCCCGACATAAGCAGGCCGCTGACCGCGAATACCCCGGCGACCGCGCTCTGATAACCGAGCAGCTTGGCGCGGGCGACGCCCTCGAACCAGGAACCGACGACCACGCCGATCGCCGTGCCGATCTGGGCGACGAAGAAGCCGAGCATGAAGCGCGACGCCAGCAACAGGCCCAGGCTTTCGATGAAATAGCCGCTGACGCCCATGATGCCATAGCTGAGCAGCGCGCCGATCAGCACCGGCCGCGGCCCCCAGCGCTCGACCGAGAAGCCCCCGGCGATGCCGCCGAATATGACGCCGATCGCTGGCATGGTCAGGATCATCTGCGCGGCGAAGGACCCGCCGGTCGCGCCGCCGAAATGCTCGGCCATAGAAGGAAGGACAGGGCCGAGCGCCGCGAACATCAGCGCCATCAGCGGCGCCCCGCCGACCAGCACCGCGCGAGACGCGCCGCCGCGCCAGCCCGTGGGAATGCCGACAAAGGCCGGCTGCATGCGCGCGTCCATAAACCCTCCCTCTTTCTTATATATCTTTGATATTATCTCTCCGTCGGCGAGATGAAAGCGCTAAATGGTTCAGACCGCGCGGGCGCGGCGATATTCCAGCCGGGCGATTGCGCGGTTGTGGACCTCATCCGGGCCGTCGGCGAGGCGCATGGTGCGCGCCAGCGCATAGGCGGCGGCAAGCGGGAAATCGTCGCACACGCCCGCCCCGCCATGCGCCTGGATCGCGTCGTCGATCACCTTCAGCGCCAGCCGCGGCCCCGCGACCTTGATCATCGCGATCTCGAGCTGCGCCACCTTGTTGCCGACCTTGTCCATCATGTCCGCCGCCTTCAGGCACAGCAGCCGCGTCATCTCGATCTCGGTCCGCGCCTCGGCGACACGCTGTTCCCAGATCGAATGATCCGCGATCCTCTTGCCGAACGCCTCGCGGCTCAGCAGTCGTGCGAGCATCGCATCGAGCGCCATCTCCGCCAGCCCGATCGCGCGCATGCAATGGTGGATCCGCCCCGGCCCCAGCCGCCCCTGCGCGACCTCGAAGCCCCGCCCCTCGCCCAGCACGATGCTTGCGGCAGGCAGGCGGACGTCTTCGAAAATCACCTCGCAATGGCCGTGCGGCGCATCGTCGAACCCGAAGACCGGCAGCGACCGGCCGATGGTCACGCCCGGCGTGTCGACGGGCACCAATATCTGGCTGTGCCGCGCGTGCCGCTCGGCATCGGGATCGCTCAGCCCCAGCACGATCATCAACTTGCAACGCGGGTCTCCGGCGCCGGAGATCCACCATTTGCGGCCGTTTATCACATAATCGTCACCCTGCCGCTCGATCCGGGTCGCGATATTGGTCGCGTCCGAACTGGCGACGCCCGGCTCGGTCATCGCGAAGGCGGATCGGATCCGGCCGTCGAGCAAGGGCTCAAGCCAGCGCGCCTTCTGCTCCGGCGTGCCGTAGCGGTGGAGCACCTCCATATTGCCCGTGTCCGGGGCGGAACAGTTGAATATCTCCGACGCCCAGGGAATCCGGCCCATCTCTTCCGCACAGGACGCATATTCCAGGTTGGTCAGCCCTGCGCCGCGATAATCCTCGCTGTCATGCGCCGCCGAAGGCGGCAGGAACAGGTTCCACAAACCCTCGGCGCGGGCGCGTTGCTTGAGTTCCTCGATCACCGGCAGAACGCGCCAGCGCGTCGGCCCCTCGGCGAGTTCGGCATGATAGCGCGCCTGCACGGGCACGACATGCGCCGCCATGAATGCGCGGACGCGATCGCGCCAATATGTCTGGCGCTCCGAATAGGTGAAATCCATCGTCAGTTCCCCGTTCGCGTCTGTGCCAAAGCGAGCTCGGCGATCCGGTCGAGTTGCTCCGCGGCGGCGGCGGCCTGGGGCGACGATGCGGTGCCGCGGATCATCCGCCCCTTGATGCCGTGGATGATCGCCGCCAGCCGGAACAGACTGAAGGCCAGGTGGAAATCGAGCCTTTCGATCCCGTCGCGCCCGGTCCGCCGGCAATAGGCAGCGACATACTCATCCTCGCTCGGGATGTTGAGCGCCGGCAGGTCGAGGCCGGCCAGCCCGGTCGAGAAGCCCGGCGGCATGCGATAGACCATCAGATGATAGGCGAAGTCGGCAAGCGGATGGCCGAGCGTCGAAAGCTCCCAGTCGAGCACCGCGACGACGCGCGGTTCGGTCGGGTGGAACAGCATGTTGTCGCAGCGGAAATCGCCATGGACGATGCCGGTCTCGCCTCCCGGCGGGATGTTGGCTGGCAGCCATTCGATCAGCGCGTCCATCGCGGGCACGCGCCCGGCATCTTCATCCTCCAGATACTGGCGCGACCATCGCCCGACCTGGCGCTCGAAATAATTGCCGGGCCGGCCGAAATCGCCGAGCCCGATCGCGGCGGGATCGATCGAATGAAGCTGCGCGATCGTCGCGTTCATCGCGTCGAAATAGGCCGGCCGCTCCGCGCGCGGCACATCGGGAAAGGCGGTGTCCCAGAAATTGCGGCCTTCGACGAGTTCCATCACGTAGAAGGCGGTGCCGATCACCGCGTGGTCCAGGCACAGTCCATAGGGACGCGGCACGGGAAAGCCGATGCCGTGCAACGCCGAGATCACGCGGAATTCGCGATCGACGGCGTGCGCGCCCTTCAACAATATGCCGGGCGGCTTACGGCGCAGCACATAGTCGCGAGCCGGCGTGCGCAGGCGATAGGTCGGATTGGACTGGCCGCCGGAGAATTGCTCGACGGAAAGCGGCCCGCCGAAATCGGCGACGTTCCCCTCCATCCAGCGCACCAGCCCCGCCTCGTCGAAACGGTGCGCGTCGCGGACCGGGGCGAGCGTGTCAGCCATTGGCGGCAGCAGCCGTCAGTCCGGGAACGCGCGACAGTTCGTAGAGCGACTGCTCCAGCCCGGTCGGCGGCACCATTTCCCCGTCGCGATCGAGGATCCGATCCAGCCCGGCAAGCGCGCGCTCCGGCGCATCCTCGCCGGCGCCGACATGGATGCCGCGCGTCAGCGTGACGTGCGCAGCCTCGATGCTGCCCGCCCCCGCGCACAGGATCACGCCGTTCGGCGCATCGTCGCAGACAAGGGCCAGCATCGCGGGCGACACCGACGACGGATCGAGCGCGGCAAGCTGCGCCTCGTCCATGATGTCCTCGGTCATGCGCGTCGCGGCGGAGGGCGCGAGGCAATTGACCCGGATGTCGTATTTGCGCCCTTCCTGCGAGAGCGTCTTCATCAGGCCGACCAACCCCATCTTGGCCGCGCCATATTGGGCCTGGCCGAAATTGCCGTAGAGCCCGGAGGACGACGTCGTCATCATGATCCGGCCGCGATTCTGCGCGGTCATGATCCCCCACACCGCCTTGGTGCAGTTGACCGATCCCATCAGATGCACCTCGATCACGGTGCGGAAATCGAAGAGGTCCTGCTTGGCGAAGGTACGGTCGCGCAGGATGCCGGCATTGTTGACCAATATGTCGACGCTGCCCCAGGCCGACATGGCCTGATCGACCATCGCCTGCACCTGATCGACATCGGTCACGCTGGCGCCGTTGGCGATCGCCTCTCCGCCGGCGCGGCGGATGTCCTCGACCACGGCCTCGGCCATCGTCCCGTCGCCGCCGCTGCCGTCGCGCGCGCCACCCAGATCGTTGACCAGCACCTTCGCGCCTCGCTTGCCGAGCAGCAGCGCGTGGGCGCGGCCCAGCCCGCCGCCGGCACCGGTCACGATCGCCACGCGACCGCTCAGATCGATCGGCATCTTTCAAATCCTCCCAATATCTACAGGAAATCGGCCGGCACGGCGGCCACCAGGTCGCTGCGGGCTTCGACGGGCCGGAGCCAGGCATCGATCCGCGGCATTTCGCGTTCGAAGAAATAGCGGCACGCCCAAAGCTTGCCGCCCCGGAACGGCGCTTCGGGCGCGTCGACACACAGCAGGGCGCGATCGAGCCATAACCAGCCGGCGACGCCATGGCCGAAGGCACGCAGCAATGCGGTCGCACCGGACGCCATCACCGCCGGGTCGACACCCTTCAGTCCCTCGACCGCCACCGCGATCCGCTGCCACCAGGCGTCGAGATCCATAGCGAGAGACGCGAGTTCCGGTCGAGCGGCGGCGCCGGCCACCGTCTCCGCGATCCGCCCGCGCAGGATAGCCAGCGCCGCACCGTCGCGCAGCTTGCGGCCGACGAGATCGAGCGCCTGGATGCCGGTGGTACCTTCGTGGATCGGGTTCAGCCGATTGTCGCGCCAAAGCTGCTCGACGTCGAAGTCGCGGGTGTAGCCGTAACCGCCATGCACCTGGATCGCGATATCGTTGGCCGCCAGGCCATATTCCGATGCCCATGTCTTCGCGATCGGGGTCAGCAGTCCCAGCAGCGCCTCCGCGTCCGGATCATGCTCGGCCTCGTCGACCAGCTTCGCGCAATAGAGCACGAGCGCGAGCGCGCCTTCGCCATAGCTTTTGGCGGCAAGCAGCATGTCGCGCACATCGGGATGGCCGATGATCGGCTGCGACGGCCCCGCCCCCGCCCCCGGCGGTCGCCCCTGCGCGCGATCCCGCGCATAGGTCAGCGCGTGGCGATAGCCGCGATAACCCAGAGCCGCCGCACCGAGCGCGACGCCGATCCGTGCCTCGTTCATCATCTTGAACATCTGCGGCAGCCCGTGGCCCGGCTGGCCGACCATCCAGCCGATCGCCCCCTCGCGCTCGCCGAAATTGAGCAGGCAATTGGTCGTGCCGCGATAACCCATCTTGTGATTGAGCCCGGCGACCGCGATGTCGTTGCGCTCTCCGGAGGGCAGGATCTTGGGCACGACGAACAGCGACAGGCCGCGTGTGCCGGCCTCGACAGTGCCGTCGGCGCCGGCCGCCTTGGCCAGCACCAGATGGACGATATTCTCCGACAGGTCGTGATCGCCGCCGGAGATCCACATCTTGTTGCCGCTCAACCGATAGCGATCGCCGAGCGCATCCGTGCCGTCGGCAACCGCCCGCGTCGAGACGTCGCCGAGGTTCGATCCCGCCTGCGGTTCGGACAGGCACATGGTGCCGAACCAGCGACCGGCGATCTGCGGCAGCGCGAACTGTTCGATCTGCGCTTCGTTGGCAAAGGCGAGCAGCAGCCGCGCATTGGCGGTGGTGAGCATGGGATAGGCCGCGGTCGCGACATTGGCCGCCAGGAATTGCGCGAACGATGCGTTCGCCAGCAGGCTAGGCAGACCCATGCCGCCATGCTCGACGGGAAAGCTGGCGGAGAAAAGGCCGAGTTCGGCATAGCCGCCGAGCGCGGCGCCGATCGCGGGCAACGCATGGACGCCGCCGCCGTCCAGCGACGGCTCGATGCGGTCGGCATCCTTGTAATGGGTCAGGAAGCTATCGGCCGCCAGGCGCATGGAAAGATCGAGGATCGCATCCGCGCTTTCGCGATCGACACTGTCGGCGGCTTGGCGCGCGATCACCCGATCGAGACCGAGCCAGTCCCACAACAGGAAATCCAGTTCTTCGCGCGCAATCAGAACGTCGCTCATCCCACTCCATATCCCTTTATGGCCATGTCCAATACGGCCGGTACGCCGATGGCGTCGAATGTCGAAGGCCGATCGAAGGGATCGCAATTGGGCAATTGCGATCATGCCCGTCCGCTCAGAGCATCGTCATGAGAACAGGAGAGACGATGGGACCGCTCGACCCCGAAATGCAGGCGATCCTCGATCGCCGCAACGCGCTGAACCTGCCCGGTTTTTCCAGCGGCTCGCCCGCGGATGCGCGACGCGCCTTTGCGGAGGGACAGGCCGCGCTGCCCAAGGGGCGTGGTGCTCCGGTATCGATCATGCGCGACGCGACGATCGATGGCCCAAACGGCCCGATCCGCGTCCGCCATTATGTCGCCGGCGAAAGCGCGCACGGGCGGATCCTCTATCTCCATGGCGGCGGCTGGGTGTTCGGCACGCTCGACGGTTTCGATCCGGTCTGCCGGCAACTGGCGCATGAAAGCGGCGCAGAGGTGGTGAGCGTCGATTACCGGCTGGCGCCCGAACATCCCTTTCCCCAGCCGCTCGACGACGCCTGGGCCGCACTGGAGGCATATGCGGGCGACGGGCCGTTTGCGGTGATGGGTGACAGCGCAGGCGGCAATCTCGCCGCCGCGCTTGCCCTGCGCGCGCGCGATCGCGGCGGGCCGAAGATCGATCTGCAGGTGCTGCTCTACCCCGTGCTTTCGCCCGATTTCGAACGCGACTCCTACGATCGTTTCGGCAAGGGCGACTATCTGATCTCCGCCGCCGACATGCAGTGGTTCTGGGATCATCATGTGCCGCAGGCTGATCGCGATCAGCCCGAAGCGACGCCGCTCGCGGCCGCCAGCCTGCGCGATCTTCCGGACGCGATCGTCGTGCTGGCCGGCTGCGATCCGCTGCACGACGAAGGTCTGGCCTATGCCGAGGCGCTCCGGGCGGCCGGCGTGCCGGTCACGCTGTACGACCATCCCGGCATGGCGCATGGATTCTTCACGCTCGTCGATCTGCTGTCGACCGCCAATGCGGAAGTGGCGCGGGTCGGGCGGGCGATCGCGGAGCGATTCGGCGGGTGATCTTCCCCCGTCATTCCGGCGAAAGCCGGAATCTCACTTCTTCTTCTACGGCGGTGAACAGGCAGTGAGATACCGGCTTTCGCCGGAATGACGATTGGTCCGTTATGCCTCTTCCGCCAAACGCTGCTGCACCAGTTCGATAAACCGCGCGATCAGTGGCGATCCGCTGCCCTTGGGCCACAACATGCTGATCGGCAGCGGCAGATCGAGATCGACGAGTTCGCGCAGCACGATATTGGCGGGGGTGCGATCGGCGCGCGCGGCAGTGATAATGCCGAGCCCGATCCCGGCCGCGGCCAGTTCATAGGCGATATCCACGGCAGCGACCTCGACCGAGATATTCGGAGAGACTCCGCGCGCGTCGAAGGCCGCGATCATTCGGTCGAACAGGCGCGGCGAGATGTGGCGGGCGGGCCAGAGCAAAGGCTCGGACGCGATGTCGCTCAGCCGGACGGACGGCAGCGCGGCGAGCGGATGATCGGCCGGCAGGGCCAGCATGAAACGATCCTGCCCGACGGGAAGCCTGTCGAATTGATCGGCATCGGTGGCTTCGTCGATGACGAACGCCACGTCGATCTCGTCGGCGAGCAGGCGGCTGCGCTGCGCATCGGAGGTCAGCGGGAAGGCGCGAAGCTCGACCGCCGGATAGAGCACGCGGAATTCGCGCAGCACGGCGGGCAGCACGGGACGCCGCAGCATCGCTTCGGAAAAGGCGACGCGCAACGTGCCGAGATCGCCGTCGGCGATCCGGCGGACATTGCGGCGCGCCTCCTCGATCGACAGCAGGATGCGGCGTACGTCCTTGGCCAGCGTCTGGCCCGCGGGCGTGATCGCGACGCCCCGCGCCTGGCGCTCGAACAGTTCGACGTCGCCAAGCTCGCGTTCGAGATCGGCGATCCGGCGCGAAAGCGCGGATTGCGCGATATTGAGCCGCTCTGCGGCGCGATGCAGATTCTGTTCCTCTGCGACCGCCAGGAAGAAGGGGAAATGCTTGGCGATGCGCAGGGTCCGCAGCGTTGCGACCTCGCGGGGAACGGTGGGCGTCAGGGATTTGGACATGTCCGGCTTTATGCTCCGGTCGCCGGTTTCTGGCCAGATCGGAGTTGCTCTTGCCGCGCCGGGCGCATCAGCCAAGCGCAACACGGACCACCGCCTTTCCGCAGGTGTCGCGCGCGCGCATCACCACTTCGACATCGGCACGATTGCTGCCGTCGAGATGGCGCGCCATCACGCGGCCGGCGACATGATCGGGCGCGAAGCCGTCGTCGGGCGCATGCATGGACACCAGGGACGCCGCCGACGAGCCCGACCATTTGCGGACCATCTCGCAGACCCGCTCGGCCACCGATGCGTCGGGATTTGCGAGGCCATCGAATTCCACCGACTGCCCAAGTCGCACATCCGCGAAACGAAGCGGGATAGCGTTCATCATCGTCCCTCCATGTTGCGGCCGGCAGTCGCGCCACCGGCCTGCGATCGATCGGGCGACTCGGAAACGCCACCCGTGAAATCCATGAAACCGGCGAGTCCCCGCCAATCTCATTTCTATCTATCTTTTATAGGATAGATGATTCGATCCGGGTCGTCAAACTGGAGATCGGCGCATTGCCAAACGAGCGCTGGTCGGGCATCCGGCTCTTTACTATTAAAGATAGATATCCTGAGATGGCCCGAGGAGAGACCGCTTGACCGTCGCCACGAACAGTCCAGCCACCCCATCGACGACCGACCGGCTTGCGCTGCGCCGATCGCCCCAGCCCGACGCGCTGGTCGCACCGGGGCCCGACCGCCAAGAGATCGATCGCCTGGTGGAGATCGCCCTGCGCGTTCCCGATCATGGCCGTCTCAGCCCGTGGCGGCTGATCCTGATCGCCGGCGACGCCAAGGAAAGATGGGTCGCCCGACTGATGGAGCTCGCGGGTGCCCGCGAGGATGCCGCCAAGGTGCGCGTCAGCACGCGCAAGCTCAGTTCCGCGCCGCTGGTCGTGGTCGTCGTGTCGGCGGCGACGCCGGGGCACAAGGTGCCCGAATGGGAACAATGGCTGTCGGCCGGCGCGGTCTGCATGAACGTGCTGAACGGCGCGCACGCAATGGGTTACGGCGCCAACTGGCTGACCGGCTGGCATGCCTATGATTCGCAGGCGACCGCATTGCTCGATCTCGCCGATGGCGAGAAGGTGGCGGGCGTCATCCTGGTCGGCAGCATCGCCGAGGAAGCGGCCCCGCGTCCGCGCGCCGCGGCCGACGACGTCGCACGCTGGCTCACCCTCTGAACCCGGTCAGGCGCGCAGCGTGTCCGCCTTGACCGTCACGTCGGTGCTGAAGCCGTGACGACGCTCGCCGCCTCCGCCCGAATAATGTTCGCGAAGCGCGCGCTCCGCGCTCAGCGAATCGCCTTCCTCGATGGCGCGATAGATGCGCTCATGCTCGTGGGCGAGCGACAGGCGCACCGAACGGTCGGAAAAAGTGCCGTGCACCGACTTGTTGAGCGCAAGCAGGTCGACCTGCGCCGACCAGAGCTTTTCCAGCGCACCGACGACAAGGCTCATCGTCTCGTTGCCGCAATGATTGACCAGCTCGGTATGGAACGCACGGGCAAGGCCGATGAACGTGCTGGGATCGTCGACCGCGGCCATGCAGGCGTCGATATTCTCGCGCAGCTTGGGCAGCACGGTGGTCGCGCGATCCGGGCGCGACGCCGCCTCCGCCGCGCAGGCGGGCTCGAGCAGCCGCATGCCGTTGAGCAGATCGGCGAGCGAGACGTTTCGCGCCTCCAGCACCAGGCCCAGCATATAGGCCGCGGTGCCCGAATGGGGCACATGGACCACCGCTCCACCGACATTGCCGCGGATGACGGTGATCAGGCCCTCGGTCTCGAGGATCCGGAACGCTTCGCGGATGCAGGGCGGACTGACGCCGAACTCGGCGAGCAATTCCTCCTGCTTGGGCAGGAGATCGCCATCGGACAGCGCGCCGGACAGGATGCGCGAGCGCAGGCTGGACGCAACGATTTCAGCCACTCGCGGCTGTCGCAAACGACGCTTGGTCGTGCCTGTCGTCAAAAGCGGGCTCCCCCTCGGCCGATCATCCCGATCGCCGCACTTGTGAATTCCATCGGATCACACCGAATTTCCAGATCGACAGCAATAAGCGCACACTGAATCTTTGCAAGGAGAGACCATGGCCAGCGAAGCCGCACGCTATCAGTGCTTCACCATCAGCATCACGCCCTTCGCGGCCGATGGCGCGATCGACGAGCAGGCCCTGCGTCGTCACCTGCGCAAGCTCGGCGATGCGGGCATCGGCGTCTATGTCGGCGGCGGCGGCAGCGGTGAGGGCTATACGCTGTCTCAGGAGGAAACCGGCCGGCTGCTCGCGATCGCGGTCGACGAACTCAAGGGCCGCACGCCGGTGCGCGCCATGGGCGTCGAGCCCCGCACCGCAAGCGAGATGATCGCGTTCCTCGATCGGGCGAAGAATGCCGGGGTGGACGCGGCGCAGGTCTATTCGCTGGACGTCGGCCATGGCCACGCGCCCACTCCGCGCGAACTGGACGCCTATTTCAGCGACGTGCTGTCCAACACCGATATCCCGTCGGTCCTCTCCACCCATCAGTCGGTGGGCTACGTCATTCCCGCCCAGGTCATCATCGACCTGTTCGATCGTCACCCGCAGCTGATCGGTCTGAACGTCAGCCACCAGGATCCCAATTATCTGCGCACCCTGGCCGATGCGCTGGGCGACCGGATCGACATCTGCGTCGGCGGGCCGCACCAGGCGCCGATGGCGCTGGCGTTCGGGGCGCATGGCTTCCTGTCGTCCGAAGGCAATATCGCCCCACGGCTGTGCATGAGCGTGATCGAGGCGGCCAGGGCCGGCGACAACGCCGCCTTCCTCGATCGCTGGGGCAAGCTGATGCGCCTGTTCATGGCGCTTTACGGCAATGGCGGGATCCGCGTGACCAAGGCGCTGCTCGAACATTTCGGCCTGGCCGGCGGCTATCCCCGCTCGCCGCGCCTGCCCGCCGAACCCGATGCGCTCGCCAAGGCGCTCGCAGTGGTCGAGGCGATCGGGCTGGCGGAGATCGAAGGCTGGTGAACGAAAAACGGCGGGAGACAACAATCTCCCGCCGCTTCCCGTGACGAACCATTGGCACCCGGACAGAGGCAAGCGACCTGCTTTACCTCTGGCACTTGCACGAAACCGTCCATCCTGAGGAAAGACTGAGTAGCTGCGCAGCAGCGTAGCGAAGGCTTGTCTCGAAGGACGCACGATAGATGGTGCGTCCTTCGAGACACCGTTTCGACTTCGCTCAACGGTTCCTCAGGATGAGCGGATCTGTGCGGATGATGGACAGGCCTTCGAAAGCCTGCCCCCCTACTCCGCGGCCACTGCCTGCGGCTCGTCGGGCAGCGGACCGAAACTCGGCGTGCGTTCGTCCCAGAAGTCCGATTCACGCGACGTGTCGATCGTCCGCGCGCCGCGCACACCGAATTTGCGTCGCGCTTCCTCGAGCGGAAGATCGAGCCAATCCTCGTAACGTGGAATGAAGAGCGCGTCGGATTGCTCGCCCACCTTCATCGCATAATGCGCCAGATCCCACATCCGTGTGAACAGCTCGGGATAATGGAGCGGCCCGCGCATGAACATCGGGATGGTCAGCAAGGTGTTCTGCACATTGAGCAGCCCGGCCAGCTCCGCGTTGAAATGACGGAACAGGTTTCCGTATTTCAGGAAGGCGGGCATGATCTCGCCGATCCCGTCAAAGCCGCCGCCGCTCAATATGTGCATGATGTCGTGGATCTGGACGCCGCGCAGGAAGAAATATTCGAAGCTGGAGCGCGGCTGGAAGGTCGGGATGATGTCCACCTGCATGCCGGCGCCGACGAGCTGGTTGTACCAGATGCCGCCGACCGATCCTTCCGGACAGGATTTCATGTCCTCGCGCGTCAGCTTCGCCAGCCAGCGCTCGTCGAGCCATTTGTCGAATTCCGGCCAGCCGCGCCGCGCCTCGTCGAACAGCGTCTCGATCCGCTCATGATCCTGCACTTCCCGCACCGCATCGATCAGCGCGGGAATGCCGTAGGTCGTCGGATAGTCGCGTCCGTTGCGCTTGAGGCACTGGGTCGTGACCCATTCGCGGATGCGATACTCGTTCATATATTTGGACGAGCTGATGAGCACGCTGCTCGTCGTCTCGACCTTTTGCCGTCCGCGCTGCAGATACGGCAGATCGTCCTCGTTCATCGCTTTTCCCTCTCCGTTGCTTGCCGCGGGTGGTTCAGGCCGCCGCAGATGCGACCTTGCGGATGACCGGGCCGACGAACTCGCCGGGCAGGGCGCCGGTGAAGTCGCCATTCTCGAACGTCGGCACACCGTTGACGAGCGTCAGCCGCATCGGCGCGGCATCGCGCGTGAAGCGCCAGGTGAAACCGCCCTTGCCGTCGGGCACGTCGAAGACGCGCTTGAGCGGACGCGCCTCGATCTCGTCGAGCTTGAACACCGCGATATCGGCGCGATAGCCGGTCTTCAGCACACCGCGATCGCCGAAGTTGAAATGTTCGGCCTGCTTGCCGGTCTGGACGTGGATCGCCTCCTCCAGGGACAGGTCGTTATTCTTCATATAGGTCGTCAGCAGCAGGATGTTCTCGCCACCGCCGCACAGCATCTGGCCGTGCGCGCCGGCATCGGAGATGTTGGCGACGGTCTGGCTGTCCTTCAGCATCTCCACCGTCTGTTCATAGGCCATCGGGTGCGGCACGCGGTTGACGATCGAGTTCACGCCATTGGCGAGCACCCAATCCGCCAGCGCGTCCGACGGATGGATGGCGCGCTGTTCGGCCAGCTCCTTCAGGCTCAGGCCGAGTGGGCCGGCGCCGGTGTCGGAATCCATCAGCAGCATCATGTGCGGATTGGCGACCAGCGATTGCTTGAACGCCTTGTTGTCCCAGCTGTCGCGCGCGCGGGCGCGGAAATCGGGGTCTTCGAGAAGCGCGACCTTCTCCTCCGCCGTCTTCGCCTGCACGACCTCGTGCCAGACATATTCGTTGGCCTGGGCGAATGACGAGCTGCTGAAGAAATTGAGTGCGGTCGTCGGCGGGACATGCGCGAAGCTCGGCCAGAAATCGAAGCCCTCCTTCTTCTGCCGTGCGGTGATCTCCCACATCTTCTCGCGGATCGAATCCTGGAAGCGCAGCAGCCCGCCCGCGCCCGCCATCTGGACGCGCACGCCGCGATCGCGGCAGAGATTGCCCAGCCGCTCCATCTGTTCGGGCGCCTTCAGCTTGAAGAAGGTGTCGAGGATCACCTGGAGCTGGCTGCCCGGGCGGCTGGCCAGCACGCCGATCAGCGCCGACCATTCGGCGTCGTCGGCAACCAGGCTCGGCACCGCGCGATCCTTGCTGTCGTGATCCATCAGGTTGGACGACATGCCGAGCGCGCCGGCATCGATCGCGTCCTCCAGCAGCGCGCACATCTGGCGGATCTCGTCCGGCGTGGCGACGCGGGCCCAGGCATCCATGCCCATCACCGCCAGGCGGATCGCGATATGGCCGGCATAGCCCGCGATATTGGTCGAGACGCGGCACTTCTCGCTCATCGACGCCCAATATTCGGACCAGCTGCTCCAATCCCAGGGGAGCATGTCGAGGAACGGCTTTTCGGGAACTTCCTCGAAGAAGGAGAAGATTTTGACCATCTCCATGCGGACCTCGGGGTCGGAATGGACCGGCGCCGCGGTGAAGCCGCAATTTCCGATGACGATCGTGGTCACGCCATAGCCGGGCAGCGGATCCAGGCTCGGCTGCCACCACATCACCGCGTCCATATGGGTATGGGGCTCGATGAAGCCGGGGGAGACGATGCAGCCCTCGGCATCGACCACCCGCTCCCCATCCACCGGCGCAAGGCCGGCTGCGATCTCGGCGATCACGCCATCGGCGATGCGGATGTCGGCGCCGTAGGACGGCGCGCCGGTGCCATCGACCACCGTTCCGTTGCGAATGAGAATGTCGGCCATTGGCGCTCTCCTGTTCTTGATTCCCGTTAAACGAACATATTGTATATAAGATTGCAAGATTAGTCGGCGTCGAGCAGTGGCCTTTGTCCGACGATCTCGATGCCGTAGCCGTCGAGGCCGACATAATTGGTGTCGCTGTTGCTCAGCAGGGTGATGCGGTGGATGCCGAGATCGGTCAGGATCTGGGCCCCGATGCCGTATTCGCGCAGCGCGACGCGGCGACCGCCGCTTTCCTCGCGGCCGTCCTGCCGCGCCCGGATGATGCAGGCGACCAGATCGGGCGCTGGCGAGCTGAGCACGACCAGCACGCCCGATCCCATCTCTGCGATCGCCATCATTGCACGGTCGAGCATGCCCGATCGGCCATTCTCCTCCGCGAACAGGTCGGCGAGCGGCGAATGGACGTGCATGCGCACCAAAACGGGTTCGCTGGGATCGATCGCGCCTTTCACCAGCGCGACGACCTCGCTGCCCGTCACCGTGTTGCGATAGCTGATGATCCGCCAGTCCGCGCCCCAGCGGCTCTCGAACTGCATTTCGGCCCGGCGCTGGACGAGATGATCATGCCGGCGGCGATAGGCGATGAGATCGCGGATCGTGCCGATCTTCAGCCCGTGGCGCTGCGCGAAGGGGATCAGATCGTCCAGGCGCGCCATCGTGCCGTCGTCGTTCAGGATCTCGCAGATCACGCCGGATGGATTGAGCCCGGCCAGGCGGGAGACATCGACCGCCGCCTCGGTATGGCCGGCGCGGACGAGCACCCCGCCCTCGCGCGCGACCAGCGGGAAGACATGGCCGGGGGTCACGATCTCCGAAGCGCCGTTGGCCGAGTCGATCGCGACGGCGACGGTGCGCGCGCGATCTGCGGCGGAGATGCCGGTGGTCACGCCCTCGCGCGCCTCGATCGATACCGTGAAGGCGGTCTCGAATTGGGTGCCGTTGGCGCGGCTCATCAGCTCCAGGCCAAGCTGGTCGACGCGCGACTTGGCCAAAGCGAGGCAGACGAGCCCGCGGCCATGCTTAGCCATGAAGTTGATCGCCGACGGCGTCGCCATCTGCGCGGGAATGATCAGGTCGCCTTCATTCTCCCGATCCTCGTCGTCGACCAGGATGAACATCCGTCCGTTGCGCGCCTCGTCGATGATCTGCTCGGGCGAGGCGATGAAGGGATGCGGCAGCGGAATGGGCGCACGCGATGCCATCACAGCACCTCGAACAGCCCGGCCGCGCCCATGCCGCCGCCGACGCACATGGTGATCACGACGTGACGGACGCCGCGGCGCTTGCCCTCTATCAGGGCATGTCCGACCATACGCGCGCCCGACATGCCGAACGGATGCCCGATCGCGATCGCGCCACCGTCCACATTCAACCGCTCGTCGGGAATGCCGAGGCGATCGCGGCAGGGAATGACCTGCGCCGCGAACGCCTCGTTCAATTCCCACAGGCCGATATCGTCGACCGTCAGGCCATGCTGCGCGAGAAGTTTCGGCACTGCATAGATCGGGCCGATGCCCATTTCCTCGGGCGGACAGCCGGCGATCGCCATGCCGCGATAGGCGCCGAGCGGCTGCAAGCCTTCGCGCGCGGCAACGCCCGCCTCGACCAGCAGGCAGGCGGCAGCACCGTCGGAAAGCTGGCTGGCATTGCCGGCGGTGACGAAGCGCCCGGGCCCGGTCAGCTCACCGCCGGCCCAGACGGGTTTCAGCGAAGAAAGCCCTTCGATGGTGGTCTCCGCGCGCGGCCCCTCGTCGCGATCGAGCGTCACGATGCGCTCGCTCACCGTTCCGCTCGCCTTGTCGGTCACCAGCATCGTCGTCGTCAGTGGCGCCAGTTCGGCATCGTAGCGGCCGGCGGCATAGGCGGCGGCGGTACGCTCCTGGCTTTGCAGCGAATAGGCGTCCTGCGCCTCGCGGCTGACGCCATAGCGGTCGGCGACGAGCTCGGCGGTCTCGAGCATCGCGATATACATATGCGGGCTGTGCGCGGTCACCGCGCCGGACTGGGCGCGATAGCCGTTCTTGTGGGAATTCTGCGTCAGGCTGATCGACTCGACACCGCCGCCGATCGCGACCTCCAGCCCGTCATGCACGATCTGCTTTGCGGCGGTCGCGATCGCCATCAGGCCCGATGCGCATTGGCGGTCGACCGACATGCCCGCCGCACTTGCCGGCAGCCCCGCCGCGGCGGCGGTCAGCCGGCCGATATTGTAACCCTGCGTGCCCTGCTGCGCGGCGCAGCCCATCACGACGTCTTCCACCCGTGCCGGATCGATGCCCGCACGTCGCACCGCTTCGGCCACGACATGACCGGACAGCAAAGGCGCCTCCGCGTCGTTATACGCACCGCGATAGGCCTTGCCGATCGGGGTACGGGCGGTGGAGACGATAAGGGCTTCGCGCATGGGGGTCCTCTCAGCAACGGGCAAGCCGCGATCCCGCCCGTCTATCGGCAGCCCCCCGCCCCCTCTATTGCCAATGAGCGATCAACCCCTTCGCCACCCGGCATCAGGCCGCAGCATCGGATCGGCGCCAGCGCGCGAAGTCGGTCACTTGCCGCCCGACGATCGCGAGCTGTTCGGCAACCTTGGGGTCCAGGCAGTCGCCATTTCCGTCGAACAGGGGGCCGGACGCGTTGACCGCGGCACCGAAGGGCGTCGGCCAAGCACGCAGTGCGTGGGCGATCGATCGCATCGTGACCAGGGTCGTCCCACATGCCTGCCAGCCATACGCCGTCACGATCGCGCCGAAGGCGCGCCCGTCCAGATAGGGCCGATCGTCGCGCGACAGATCCTCCAGCAGGTCGAGGATATTCTTGATCGGGCCGGACAGGCTGCCGTGATAGCCCGGCGATCCGACGATGATCCCGTCGCATCGCCGCACCGCATCGACGAAGCGGCGTTCGGCGTCGGTGCGCTCGGTCCGGTCGGGCACATAGAGCGGCAGGCCGGCGATGAACGGGCCGTCGAACAGCTCGACCTCCGCGCCCAGCGCCTCCGCCGCCGCCAGAGCATGGCGCACGACGCGCTCGCTGCTCGATCCGGCGCGCGCGGTGCCGCCGATGCCCAATATCCTGATCGCGCTCGTCATATCCGGGAACTCCAACGCCCTTTCGCGTCGGACCTAGGATCGCGCGACGCAAAGGGTCGAGTGCCCAAGCCCGATGGCAGCGATCTCAATCCGGCAATCGCCGCGCCCAGCGATGCTCAGACGCTAACGGTCGCGCCGCCAAACGGCATTTGAAAGCGGGGGGCGCGGCGTCGAGGGTCGGGGGGAGAACAGAATTCGAGAGAGTGACGATGCGATTTTCCCTTATTTTCGAAGCGCAGACCGAAGACGCCTCGCCCCGCGGCGAGCGTCAGGTGTTCGACGAGCTGGTCGAACAGGCGCTGCTGGCCGAGCAGCTGGGCTTCGACGTGATCTGGAGCGTGGAGCACACGTCGCTCACCCATTATGCGCATATGAGCGCGCCCGAGACCTTCCTGGCTTATATCGCGGGCAAGACGTCGCGGATCGGCATCGGCCATGGCGTGGTCTGCCTGATGCCGGCGATGAATCACCCGATCAAGGTGGCCGAACGCATCGCGACGCTCGACCTGCTGTCCAAGGGCCGCGTCCATTTCGGCATCGGCAAGGGCGGCAGCCAGCAGGAGGCCGGCGCCTATGGCTACGACCTGAAGGAATTGCAGCCGCTGATCGACGAGGCGATGTACCTGATTCCCAAGATGTTCGTGCAGGACGAGGTGGAGCATAACGGGCCGCATCTGAACGTGCCGCCGCGGCCGATCCATCCCAAGCCCTATCAGGATCCGCATCCGCCGATGTATCTGGCGTGCACCAACCCGGACACGCTGGTGCGCGCCGGACAGCGCGGACTGGGCGCGCTCGTCCTGGGTTTCGGCGGACCCGAGGAAGTTGCCAAGAAGAACCAGCTCTATCGCGACGCCTGGACCGGCCGGGACCCCGCCGACCAGGTCGGCTATCGCCCGATCCAGCATCTCGCCGCGCTGTGCCCCACCATCGTGCTCGACGATGCGGCGCAGGCCCGCAAGATCGGCATTCGCGGCCAGCGCTATTTCTACGAGTCGCTCAATTACTGGTATGGCGGCGGCCCCAAGCCCGAACCCGAAAAATGGGGCGAGGAACTGCTGGTCGAGGGTACCGACACCATCATCACGACCAAGCTGGCGTCGGAAACGCTGACCATGGACCTGCGCCCCGACGAGGACGGTCGCCGGCCGAGCGAAGGCATTTTGAGCGCCAAGAACGCCTATGGCAGCGTCGCGGACTGCATCAACTATGTCGAACAGCTCGCCGCGGCGGGCGCCGACGAGATCCTGTTCATGACCAATATGGGCACGGTGCCGCAATGGGCGCAGCTCGAGACGCTGCGCAAGATCGGCACGCACGTGATCCCGCACTTCCGGTGATGCCGACGGGGCGGACGGCGGTCGTCACCGGCGCCGCATCGGGCATCGGCGCCGCGCTGGCGCTTCATGCTGCGGCGCAGGGCATGGCGGTCGCGGCCTGCGATCGCGATGCGGCCGGGCTCGAACGGCTGGCCGCGTCGCTCGATCAGGCGGGCATACGGCATCTCGTCCAGTGCATCGACGTGACCGATGCCGATGCGATGGCGGCATTCGCCACCGACATCGCCGATCTGCCGCCGATCGCCTTGCTCTTCGCCAATGCCGGTATCCTGCGCGCGGGCGATCTGCTCGCCATGCCGCCCGCCGAATGGCGTTTGCTGTTCGACGTCAACGTGATCGGCGCGGTCGTGACGCTCCAGGCCCTCGTGCCGCGCATGATCGCGCAGGACGAACCCGCGCAGGTCGTGGTCACCGGCTCGACAGGATCGATGGTTGCCGCTCCGGGCCTGGCCGCCTATTGCGCCACCAAGCATGCGCTGTGGCCGATGGTGGAGGCGCTGCAGGGCGAGCTGGACGGCACGTCGGTCGGTGCATCCCTGCTGATGCCCGGCGCGGTCGCGACGCGCATCTTCGACACGGTCGATCCGGACCGCGCCGCGCCCGCGGATTCTATCGGCCCCGAGGAAGCGGCGGCGATCGCGTTCGAGGGCGCTGTGGCTGGCCGCGCGAAGATCCTGACGCATCCGCGATATATCGAGCGGGCACAGCAGCGGTTCGCCACGGTGCTGGAGGAGTTGGGCGGGGGTTAGAACACTATCTCCCTGCTTCCTCCCGAACCGTCCATCCTGAGTAGAGACTGAGCCAGGCGAAGGCTCGTATCGAAGGGCGCACGATGCATGGTGCGTCCTTCGAGACACCGTTTCGCCAAGCTCAACGGTTCCTCAGGATGACCGGGTCAGTGGAACGCTAGCCCCGCCCATCACACCGCCGGATGGAACTGCTTGTACCATTCGCGATATTTCAGGATCGGTCCGTCGGCCGATGTCAGCATCGGCTGCGCGACATAGGCTTTGTGGGGCCAGATCTTGCCGTCGCTATATTGCTCGCGCAGCCCATGTTCCGCCGCGAGCGCGGTGAAGCGGGCGATCTCCTCGCGCGACATCGGACAGTCGTCGTCGATCAGGAAGAACTGATGGACGTAATAATGGCTGAGCGACGCATCCACCGGCGTCACCGACACATAATAGATGGTGTTGATGCCCGGCGCATGCGGCGTCCGACTCTCGACGCGGGACAGGCCGCCGCCGACGACTTCCGAATTGACCGTCGATCCCTCGGTCGCATTCTCGACCCTGCCCTCATACCCCGCCGGCAGGATACGCACCGGGCTGAAGAAGCGATGCCCCTCCATCCGGATCTCGCCGTCGGACACCGCGCGCCCGGTCGAATGCACGCCCGGGAAATGCGCGAAGTCGACGCCGTTCTCGAACACATCCTGCGGATGCGCGGCGCCGAAATCGTCGTGCAGCTTGCGAAAGCCCGCGTCCGGAATACGGCGGCTCTCGTCATAGACGGGCAGGTCCCACAGCGCGGGGCGGCCGGAAAGGTCGTGCCAGACGAAGATCATCCCGCCGCGCTCGACCGTCGGCCAGGTCCGCACCTTCGCTCTCGGCGGGATCGCCTTGGCGAAGGGCACGTGGACGCACTTGCCGCTGGTGTCGTAGCGCCATTGATGGAACGGGCAGACGATCGTCTCCCCCTCCACCCAGCTGTCGTAACCGAGATGCGCGCCGAGATGCGGGCAATGCGCGTCGGTGACGACCGTGGCGCCGCTCTCGGTGCGGAACAGCACCAGTTCGGTATCGAAATAGCGCAATGGCCGGACGTCGCCGGGGGCGAGATCGTCGGTGAAGCCGACGCTGAACCAGCCGGTCGGATAGGGATGGAACGGGTATTTCGTACCGAAACGGCTGAGTGCGTTCATTCTGCCTCTCCTCTCCTGACCGTCAGATGATGCTGGCGCCACCGTCGACGGCGAGAACCTGACCGGTGATATGCGCGCCCGCGTCCGATGCGAGCAGCAGCGTCGCGCCCTTCAGATCGTCGTCGCAGCCCAGTTTGCCGCGCGGCGTGTCGTTGCGAAGCTCGTCGCCATGCTTGTCGAGGACGTAGCCGGTCAGCTTCGACGGAAAATAACCCGGCGCCAGCGCATTGACGGTGATGCCGAGCGCACCCCATTCGGCGGCGAGCGCCCGGGTGAAGTTGATCAGCCCGCCCTTGCTCGCATTATAGGCGATGGTGCCGATCATCCGGGGATGATGGCCGAGCAGCCCTTCGACCGACGCGATGTTGACGATCCGCCCCCACCCCGCCGGGATCATGAATTCGCGCGCCGCCGCCTGCGCCATCAGGAACGGGCCGGTCAGGTTGACCGCCATCAGCTTGTTCCAGCCGTCGAGCGGCATTTCCTCGGTCTTCGATCCCCAGGACGTGCCCGCATTGTTGACGAGGATGTCGATCCGGCCGCCATCCGCCTTCACCTGTTCGACGACCTGCACCGCCGCATCGGGATTGCCGACATCGGCCGCGATCGCGGCGGCATCGATGCCCAGCGCCTGAAGATGCGCGACGGCCTGGTCGAGTTCGCCCTGCTTGCGCGCCGTCAGGATGACGCGCGCGCCGAACTCGCCGAGCGCCTCCGCCATGGTGAGGCCGAGGCCGCGCGATCCGCCGGTCACCAGCGCGGTGCGGCCCGTCAGGTCGAAGAGGGTCTTGAGGGATGTGGTCATGGATACCTGTCTTTGGCGGTTCAACCGGCGGTGTATCCGCCGTCGACGAAAAGGGTCTGGCCGGTGACGAAGCCGGCCGCGGGAGAAGCGAGGAAAAGCAGGGCGCCCATCAGATCCTCGACCTCGCCCAGCCGGCCCAGCGGCGTGCGCTGCACCACCTTGGCGTAGAGATCGGGCTGGGTGCGGACGAGTTCGCGGTTGAGATCGGTCACGATCACCGTAGCGCCGAGCGTGTTGACGGTGACGCCGGACGGCCCGAACTCGAAGGCGCAGGCAGCGCCCAGATTGGCGAGCCCGGCCTTCGACGCGCAATAGGCGCCCCGGTTCGCCATGCCGCGGCCCGACAGGATCGAGCCCATGTTGATGATCCGCCCGTAACCGCGCGCGATCATCGGCCTGACGAAGGCACGGATCGCATGGAATGCGCCCGCGACGTTCACCTCCAGGATGCGCATGAATTCTTCCGGCGCAATGTCGAGCACCGATTGGGGATTGGTGATGCCGGCATTGTTGAACAGGATGTCGATCCGGCCGAACGCCGCCTCGATCTCCGTCGCCGCGGCGATCATGCCGTCGGCATCGGACACGTCGGCCTCGACGATCATCGCACGCCGGCCCGTCGCCTCGACCGCGCGGGCCGCGTCCTCCAGCTTCGCACGGTTGCGCGCGATCAGTGCGACCTCCGCACCGGCCTCCGCCAGCGCAAGCGCGCCTGCGGAGCCGAGGCCGCCCCCGCCCCCGGTGACCACCGCGACCTGACCGTCGAGCGCGAAACGCGAAATGCGGGTCACGCCACGATCTCCGCGCCGAAGCTGCGCAGCTCGATCAGCGCCGCCACGCGTGCGCGCAGATAGGCATATTGCCCGACGAGCAGCGCATCCTCGCTCTTCGCCAGTCGATCGGCCAGTGCCAGCATCTCGGCCAGCAGCGCGTCTTCATCCTTGCCGTCGCTCATCGCCGCCCTCCTAAAGCCGGTAACCGTCCTGGCGCTCGTCGGTCCAGCGGCGCGCCTTGTAGGCAAAGCCCTGGAACTCGGCGCGCGGCACTTCGCACACGTCCACCCACATGTTGCTGCGTTCCTTGATCGCGGCGCGGACCGACTGGACCAGGCGGTCTCGCGCCTCGGCCGACAGGTCGGACCGGTGCTCGGCAACCGCGAGTTTCACTTCGACCTCGGTCTTGCCGTCGCGCGTGTAGACGCGGCCCTTGTATTCGCCGACCTCGGCATGCGCGAAGACGGCGGCATCGAACATCGACGGCCAGATATTGTTGCCGCGGATCTTCATCATGTCGTCGAACCGGCCGATCGTGCCGCATTCGATCGCATTCCATGCCGCTCCGCCGCATTCCTGCCATGGCACGAACCGGGCCGCGTCGCCGGTGCGGAAACGGACCGCCGGGCTGCCCTCGACCGACAAATTGGTCACGACCATTTCGCCCAGTTCGCCAGGAAGGACGGGCGCGCCGGTCTCCGGGTCGACGATCTCGATCAGATGCTCCCATTCGAACAGCCGGATCAGCCCGCGCTCGCCATTCGCGCGGAACACGCCGGCCGATCCGGTCGAGCCGCCGAAACCGTTGAGCTGGGTGCTGCCATAACCTTCCTGCAGCCGGCAGCCCCAATGCTCCTCAATCTTCGCCGCCCATTCGAGCGGATAGCCCTCCGCCGCGATGAACAGCCCGTGCATGCCGGGAAACGCCTCGCGCGGGGAGATGCCGCGCGCCAGCAGCGCCTCGGTCAGCGTGTGGAGATAATTGGTCGAGGCGTAGATGAAATGGATACCGCCCAGCTTCAGCATCAGGTCGATCTTGGCTTCGGTCGAGGTGTTGCCGCCGACATGGAATCCGGTGGCGCCGACGATGCGGATCGCCTCCCCCGGCCCCCATCCGCCCGTCGTCAATCCGCCGGCAGGCACGCAGTTGATCGCGGTATCGCCCTGGCGCAGCCCGGCCATGTACCAGGGCAGCGCGTGGAGATAGCCGAGCATATGCACGTCGCGCTGGGTGCGGCCGTAAATCTCCTGCCCCTGGCCGGAGGTGCCGCTGGTCATGCTGATATGCACGACTTCATCGCGATCGACGCCCAGCCGGGTGCCGAAGGGCGGCGCGGCCTGCTGGTCGGCAAGGAAATCGGCCTTGGCCGAGGTCGGGAACGCCTTGGCGAAGCGATCGAGGCTGTCGACCGTGCCGCCCTTCAGCCCGCCTTCGTCCATCTTCGCGCGATAGAAATCGCTCTTCGCATAGAGCCGCGCGCACAGCGCCTGCACCTTGCGGAGCTGGTGCGCCTCCAGCGCCTCGCGCGTCATCTCGCCGAAACGGCGCAGCAGCGGAGACGCGGCGAACGGATCCGCGACGGGCGGGGACGCCATCGCTCAGGCCTCCGCGGGCCGGAACGCCGGCAAGGTGATCTCGGGCGTGACCTGGTTGTAGACGATCTCGACCGGCATGCCGGCGCGAACGTCCTCCGGCGCGCACTCGACGATGTTGCCGGTCATCCGACAGCCTTCGTCGAGCGCGATCAGCGCGACGACATAGGGAACCTCGTCCGCATAGATGTCGCGCGGCACCGGATGGCGCACGACGATCCAGCTGAACACCGTTCCCTTGCCGCTGGCCTGGACCCATTCCGGCTTCTCCAGCGAGCCCGGGCTGAAGGTGACGGGCGGGAAGAGATGCTCGCCGGTCGACGCGACGCGCTGCAGCATCAGGCGATGCTCGCGCATGCCGTCCCAGAATGGGGTGCTCTCGGAATCGGGCACGGGCAGCGGCTTGTTATAGGCGGTCTGTTGCATGTCAGTTCCTCAGGATCATGGCGCTGCCGCAGGTCATCGCCCCCGCAGTGGTCAGCGCGATCTCGGCGCCTTCGATCTGGCGCGCGCCGGATACGCCGCGCAACTGCTCGACCGCCTCGATGACGTGGTTGAAGCCGTGAATATAGGCCTCGGACAGCAGCCCGCCGTGGGTGTTGAGCGGCAGCGCGCCGTCGCGGGCGATGCGGCCGTCCATCACGAACGGGCCACCCTCGCCGTCCTTGCAGAAGCCCAGCCCCTCCAGCGCCATCAGCACGCTATAGGTGAAGCAGTCGTAGATCTCGGCCACGTCGACGTCCTGCGGGCCGATGCCCGCGCTGCCCCACAGATCGTCGGCGAGATATTTGAAGCAATTGTGCGAATGGCTGGGCCAGCGGATCGCGTCGAACAGGTCGTCGCCCTGGGTCGGCCCGCCGCCATAGGCGCCGCCCATGATATAGACCGGCTTGTGGCGCAGGTCGCGTGCCTGCTCCGCCGACGTGATCACGACCGCGCAGGCGCCGTCGCTCTCCAGGCAGATGTCGTACATGCGGAACGGATCGACGATGAAGCGCGAATTGTAATAATCCTCCTTCGTCATCGGCGTGCGCTGCATCGCGCGCTCGTTGAGCACGGCATTGTCGCGGAACGTGGTCGCGATCTCGGCCCAATGTTCTTCGGTGGTGCCGTAATCGATCATGTGGCGCCGCGCCCACATCGCCATCGCCTGCGGATAGGTGATCCAGCCCAGCGGTGCGGTATATTGGGTGACGCCATAGGCCGACAGGTCGCGCCCGCCGCCCAGACGGAAGCCGGAACGGCCGTTCATCGCGCGGAAGCAGACGACGTTCTTCGCCAGTCCCGCTTCGATCGCCGCGGTCGCCGCCAGGGTGATCAGGTTCGCGCCGTTGCCGCCCGCGGCATAATCGACCGCATAGCCCGCATTCTCGATGCCCATCTCGGTCGCGACGCCGATCGCCGGGGCGCTGTCGTTGAAGTTGAAGCTGACGATGCCGTCGATATCGGCAACGCTCAGCCCCGCATCCTCGATCGCCTTCAGACACGCTTCGGTCGCAAGGCTCCGGACCGTGCGGCCCGAGAATTTGGTGTAGTCCGTGGTGCCGATCCCGGCGATCGCATATTTGTCGCGCAGCTTGTACATGGGTTCAGTCTTCCTTGGGCGAGCCGAAACGCGGCGCGCGCTTTTCCTTGAAGGCGATCAGGCCTTCGGTGGCGTCGGGCTCGGTCGTCGCATAAAGGTGGACGAACGCGATCTCCTCGCGCAGCCCCTCCTCATACGGCGTGTCGAGCGTCATGTTGGCGAGCCGCTTCGCACCGGCGAGGCCGACGGCGCTCTTGCCCGCCATGCCCGCGACCCATTCGGCCGCGGCATCGAGCAGCGCGGCATCGGAAACCACCTTCGTCACCAGCCCCCAGGCCTCGGACGTTCGGGCATCGAGCAGCTCGCCGGTCAGCATCAGATGCTTGGCGCGCAGCAATCCGATCGCGCGCGGCAGCCGCTGCGATCCGCCCGCGCCGGGAAGCTGGCCGAAATTGAGATGCCCGTCGCCGATCTTCGCGCTCTCGGCGGCGAGCGCCATGTCGCAGGCGAGCAGCAATTCGATCCCGCCCGCGACGCACACGCCGTTGACCGCGGCGATCCAGATCGCGCGGGCTTTCTCGATGCCGGTCAGCATGTCGTAGAAATCGTCGAGAAAGGCCTGGAACGCCGGCGGATCGGCATAGAGGCGGATATATCCGTCGAGGTCGCCACCCGCGGAAAAGCTGCGCCCCTCCCCGGTCAATATGACGAAATCGACGCCCGGCGCCGCCTCGATCTCGGCGACGGTCCGTTTCAATTCCTTGACCGTCGACCAGTCGAGCGGATTGAGCTTGTCGGGCCGGGCCAGCGTGACGCGTGCCGTGCGGCCGTCATAGGCGAGGGTGAGGTTCTGGTATGTCATGCGGGGACGGCCCAGCGCTGCTTCGCATCGGCGGTCAGCGCGCCCTTGGCCACCTTGCCGCCCGAAGAGCGCGGCAGGTCGTCCATCAGGACGAGATATTCGGGAAACCATTCGCGGGAGACACCACGGGCTTCGAGATGCTGCGAGATCGCTTCCAGCGTCACCTGCTGGTTGGGCCGCAGCGACACATAGATGCACACACGCTCACCGAAGACCGGATCGGGCGCGGGCACCGCCGCGACCAGCGCGATCGCCGGATGCGTCGCGACCTCCGCCTCGATCGCGGGCGCGGACAGGTTCTTGCCGCCGCGGATGATGAATTCGGAGGTGCGGCCGACGACGCGCAGATACTCGTCATCGTCGACCTCGACGATGTCGCCCATCAGCATCCAGCCATCGGGCGTGAAGAGCTTCGCGTTCGCCTCGTCATCGTCCCAATAGCCGAGACAGGTGGCGGGGCCGCGACAGCCGGGTTGCCCCCTGCCCTCCACATCCGCGCCGGTGGCGGGATCGAACAAGCGGACCTCCATCTCGGCGATCACCCGGCCAGCGGTGGTCAGGCGACGGTCGCGCGTGTCGGTGGAGGTGGTGCGGCTGAGCGCGCCGGTTTCGTTCGATCCGTAGAATTGGAGCACGGCGGCGCCGGTCACCTCCTCGAACTCGGCGGCGCGGCGATAGGGCACGGCCTCTCCGCCGGTGAACATCGCGCGCAGCGACGACAGGTCGCGCGGCCGTTCCGCCTGTTCGTTGAGCAGCATGATGAACTGGGTGGAGACGCAGCACAGCACCGTCACCCGCTCGCGCTCGATCATGTCGAGCGCGGTGCCCGCGTCGAATTTCGGCAGCACGACCGTGGGACAGCCGAGAATGGCGGGCGAGAAATGCGCGGTCCACAGGCCGAAGCCGAAGGGCGCCGGCACCGCGCCCATGAAGATCTCGTCTTCGGCGAAGCGGCCGGCCTCGGCGGCGAGCTGGTGGAAATAGAACCATCGATTCTGCGTGTGCATCACGCATTTTGGCATGCCGGTGGTGCCCGACGTGGAATTGATCAGGAACAGCGCGTCGGGATCGCCGGGCGGGAACGGCGCATGGGCAGGCGTCTCGCCGGCGCTCCAGTTCCGCTGCGCGATCAGGTCGGGCACGATCAACGTATCGGCCAGCGGCGCACCCTGTGCCCGCACCGCTTCGACCAGCGCATCCAACGTCCGCTCGCGTGTCGCCTCGTGCGCGATCAGCAGGGTCGCGCCGGTGCGGTTGAGCAGATGCGCGATCTCCGCGACGCCGGCGCGTGCGCCGATGCCCACCGCGACCATGCCGGCGCGCTCGACGCCGAGCAGCGCAGCATGCACCGCCGGACCGTCGGGCAGCAGCACCGCGACGCGCGCGCCGATGGCCAGCCCCTTGCCCGCGATCAGCGCGGCGATGCGCGTGGCAGCCCGATCATAGGCCCCCCAGGAGAAGCGCCCCTCCGGCGTGATCCAGGCGGGTTCGCCGGGCTTCGTCGCGGCGAGCGCGGCGACGCGATCCGACAGCGTGGTCTCTCCCCACCAGCCCGCCTCGCGATAGCGTGCGGCGGCGTCCGGGTCGGCGCGCAGGCTGCGGGCGATCTCAAGCGGCTTCACGGGCGACCTCCCCGGCGGATGCGATGTCGAAGGTCCGGTCCGCGCCGAGCGACGCCGACATGATATGCGCGGCGACGCGCGCGCGATGGAAAGCGGGCGTACCCCAGGCCTGGCCGAGCGCGAGCGAGCGCTTCAGCAGGAAATGCACGTCGACTTCCCAGGAATAACCCATGGCGCCATGGACCTGCACCGCCGCATGCGTCGCGGCTTCGGCCGCGGCGGTCGCGGCAAGCTTGGCATGGCTGATCCGCGTGACGGACAGCGGCGACGCCGCCATCGCGGCCGCGGCGAGCACCACCGGCCGCGCGAATTCGATCTTCACCTGCGCGCTTGCGAGATGATGCTTCACTGCCTGGAACGACCCGATCGGCTTGCCGAACTGCTGGCGATCCTTCGAATAGGCGACGGCGAGATCGACGGCGCGTTGCGCCAGCCCCAGCAATTGCGCGGCGGCGAAAAGCGCGCCGCGATCGAGCGCCGCGTCCAGCAGCGCATTGCCGCCGATCCGCGTCGCACTCACGGGCGTCCAGTCGACGCGGAAGAGACGGCGGAACGGATCGATGCTCGGCTGGCGCACCAGCGTGACGGCGTCGCGCGGCACGAAATGGACCGCATCGCCATCGGCCAGCAGCAGCGCATCGGCCGCGTCGGCATCGGCCACGAACGGATTGACCGGATGCCCGATGGCGACCGTGCCGCCCGACAGCGCATTGCCGAGGTCCACGCCCGCTGCGGCCAGCATCGGCACGGCGATGCCGGCATGTTCGACCAGCGGCTCGGGCAGCGCCGCATGGCCGCAGGCGATCGCGATCAATGCCATCTCGACCTGGCCGAGACCGCTGCCGCCGGCGCTTTCGGGCGCCATCGTGCCGGGCAGCCCCATCGCCACGATCTGGTCCCAGCGCGCAGCATCGCGCGGCGCGTCGCTGTCGAGCAGGCGGCGCAGATCGGCGCCGGTGCAGGTGTCGGCAAACATCTGCCCGACCATCTCGGCGAGCATCTCCTGTTCGTCGGTGAGGCGGAAATCCATCGCTTCTACCTCGGCATGCCGAGCATCCGCTCGGCGATGATGTTGCGCTGGATCTCGTTCGCGCCGGCATAGATCGGGCCGGCGAGCGAGAAGACATAGCCGTCCAGCCAGTCCTGGATATCGGCCGAGGCGTCGGGCGCGGCGCCGGTCAGTTCGGCCTCCGCCCCCAGGATCGACAGCGCCGTGCGGTGCAGGTCGAGATCGAGTTCCGACCAGAAGATCTTGTTGGTGCTCGTCTCCGGCCCGATCGTGCCGCCCGCCATCAGCCGGCTCGCCGTGGCGTAGATCGACAGCGCATAGGCGTCCGCATCCATCCACGCCTGCATCACCGCCGCCCGAGCCAGCGGATCGGCGCTGCCCTGACGCTTCCGATACAGGTCGACCAGCTTCGCCGCCGCCACCTGGAAACGCGCGGGGCTGCGCAGCATCAGCCCGCGTTCGAAGCCCGCGGTCGACATGCACACCGCCCAGCCCTGCCCCTCCTCGCCCAGCCGGTTGGCAGCGGGCACGCGGACATCGTCCAGGAACAGTTCGGCGAAGACCGGCTTGCCGTCGAGCCGCTTGATCGGCTGCACGGTCACGCCAGGCGCGTCGAGCGGGAACAGGATCAGCGACAGCCCCTTGTGCCGCTCGCTACCCGGTTCGCGGAACAGGCCGAATGCCCAGTCGGCATGGACGGCGCGCGACGACCAGATCTTGTGGCCGGACAGGATATAATCGTCGCCGTCGCGCACCGCGGTGGCGCGCACGCCGGCCAGATCGCTGCCCGCGCCCGGCTCCGACCAGGCCTGCGCCCAGATCTCGTCACCCGCGGCCATTGCGGGCAGGAAACGCGCCTTCTGTTCCGGCGTGCCATATTCGATCAGCGTCGGGCCGAGCAGGAAGATGCCGTTCTGGTTGACGCGCAGCGGCGCTCCGGCGCGATAATATTCCTCTTCGAAGATCAGCCAGCGGATCAGGTCGAGCCCGCGCCCGCCATAATCGACGGGCCAGGTCACCATGCCCCAGCCGCCGGCATTCAGCGTCCGTTCCCAGGCGCGATGCGCCTCGAAGCCCGCGCGGCTCGAATCGAAATCTGGCAGCGGCTGCGCGGGCACATGCGCGGCCAGCCACTGACGCACTTCGGCACGAAAAGCCTGTTCGGCGGGAGAGTAGCCGAGATCCACGATCAGTAGTCCGCCGCCTTGCCGTCCTGGACGAAGGCGTCGCGCGCGCGCTGGCTGTCCTCGTGCAGATACATTTCCAGGGTGAAGCCCTGTTCGAAGCGATAGCCGTGATCGACGTCGCGCGGCTCGATTCCGTTCAGTGCCTCCTTTGCGGTCGTCAGGGCCTTGCGGCTCTTGCCGGCAATCACCGCACAATAGGCGCGCGCTTCCTCGACCAGTGCTTCGCGCGGCACGACCTTCTCGACCGCGCCGAGCCGATAGGCTTCGGCCGCGTCGATCCGCCCTGCGGTGAAGAAGGCGGCGCGCACCTTCTGCAACGGGAACATGCGCATCAGATGGCTGGCGCCGCCCATCGCGCCGCGATCGACCTCGGGCAGGGAGAAGAACGCATCTTCGGCCGCGATCACCACATCGGATGCGCCGCAGATGCCGATGCCCGATCCGATGATGAAGCCATGGACCGCGCTGACCACCGGCACCTCGCAGGCGCGCACCGCCTGGAACGTCCGGTAGTTGCCGCGATTGAGCGCGACGATGCGCTCGGGATGCGCCTGCATCTCCTTGATGTCGACGCCGCCGCAAAAGCCGCGCCCCTCGCCGCGGATGAGCACGCAGCGAACCTCCGGATCGCGGCCAATCGCGGTCACGATGTCGGGCACCGCGTTCCAGCCCGCGCTGTCCAGCGCATTGACCGGGGGATGGTCGAGGATGATCTCTCCGATGCGATCGGCGATGCGGGTGAGGACGGGCATCAGGCACGGATCCTTTTCATCGAAGGCGGCGGGGCGAGAGCGGCGATGCGGTCGCGCGCATCACGCTCGATCGCGGCGAGCAGTTCGGCAACGCTGGGCAGGTCTTCGAGCCGCCCGGCGACCTGACCCGTCGCCATCAGCCCGTCTTCGCCGTCGCCCG